>Ga0163150_10007873_pt1 | contig 12322 bp, 8 predicted proteins | sample OliLakLV19P2IB_FD_148628 | JGI IMG/M metagenome (GOLD analysis project Ga0163150, IMG submission 148628) | Freshwater microbial mat bacterial communities from Lake Vanda, McMurdo Dry Valleys, Antarctica - Oligotrophic Lake LV.19.P2.IB | ecosystem: Environmental > Aquatic > Freshwater > Lake >...
GGTTTGAGATTGGTCGGTCACCGGGAACATCCGTCCATCCTCTTCTGTCTTTAGCTCCACTCCGCGGTCTTCAAACCATTTAACGGTGTCTGCTGGTTGAAACCGATGAAAAGGTCCAATCAATTCCTTAGAGCCCCTCGGATAATAAGTAACTAATTTTTTGACCTCAAAACAAGCATGGGTGACGTTGCACCTGCCCCCACCAGAGATCCTGACTTTACCCAGCAATTTAGAGGTCTTTTCAAAAATAATAACCTGGTGATCAGGATATATCTCTTTATGCCGGAGGGCCGCAAAAAAGCCCGCAGCTCCCCCGCCAATCACACCAATTTTGAGCAAGAATAAAGTTTAATTTTTTACAACTTCTTTTTTCAGGTATTTTTCAAGAAAGGCACCTACCTGGCCATAACCTTTGATTTCATTTTCTTTTTTCAAAAATCCATGGCCTTCATCAGGAAATAAAACATATTCAACTGGTACCCCGTTTTTCTTTACTCCGGCGACAATCTCATCCGATTCCACCTGCAATACCCTGGGATCATTGGCCCCTTGCAAAACCATCAGCGGTTTAGTAACCCTGGCTGCATGAAATAGAGGAGATATTGTATACAATCGTACACTGTCCGTGGTATAAGGATCTCCCATTTCATCGTATAAAGCTTTGCGGAAAGATTCCCAATATGGAGGGATGGATTTTAAGGTTCTTAACCAGTTGGTGACACCAAAAATATTGACACCGACATCAAAGGCCTCCGGAGCAAAAGCCAGGGCTGCCATGACCATATAACCTCCGTAAGAACCACCGATGATACCTATTCTGCTGGTGTCTACCATGGCTAATGTTGCCAGATAATCTTTAGCCGCTATACAGTCTTTTAGGTCGGCATCGCCGTGTTTTTGGTTATCCATCTTAAAAAAAGTCTTGCCATAGCCGCTCGAGCCCCGGTTGTTAATTCCAAGGACTACATATCCCTGGTTGGTCAGGTATTGAATCAATGAAGAATAGTTCTGTCGGGTTTGACCGCCAGGTCCCCCGTGCACAAAAACCAGGGCTGGCACTTTGTTTTGGGCTGAGGCTTGTCGAGGTACCCATTGAATACAAGGGATATCCAGACCATCATATGACTTAAACCGGATGACAGATGCCGAAACCAGGTCGGTCGGGTCAATTTCAGAAGAAAGGTTTTGAGTGAGTTGTGTGGTCTTTTTGGAAACAAAATCATGCGAATAAATATTTGATGGCGTACTCGAGCTACCGGCAACTAAACCCAGTTTGTTGTCCGATGGAGAGAAAAAAGCAAAATTGATGCTCAAAGCACCCAGGTCCAGTTTGTCGATCTCCTTATTATCCATGACCTGATAAATATGGATAGCCGTTTTTCCATCTTCATTGACCCCGACAATGCGATATTTGCCGGATTCCGATTCATAAGCATACATCACATCCCAGGAAGGCTGGTAGACAGTTTCTTTGGCGCCGGAAATCAAGTCCTGTCTGGCCAAATATTGAAATTCGTTATCCTGATCGGTCAGATAAAACAAGTAATTATTGTCCTTGCTGAAAAACATGGGGCTGGCTGCCAGGTCACCTTCATGCGGAGTGATGTTGGTAGTTTTTTTGTTTTTAAGGTCTGCCAGGTAAATATTGGAATTGGACGTAGTAATACTTTCTGTCAGGCTCACAAAATTTTTATCCTCCGAAACTGATCCGATATTAAAACCCAAATCATTTTTATAAAAAAATTTGGATTTTAAGGAGGCAAGGTCGAGCTCGTAAATATCAAAATACCGTTCATCCCTTTGGTTGGAAGTGAAAAACATTGATTTTTTATCCCTGGCCCACTGGAGATGACCAGCCTTTACTTTATCTCCCGGGGTAAGGTCCTGGGCATCTTTGCCGGCTTCCTGCAAATAGATATGGTCGTTTTCGTTGCCCCCTTTATCGGCAGAATAGAAATAATCGGAAGTCCCGGGCTTATATCCAATCATAAAAATGGATTCGGTCATCGATGCTGTTAAAGGCCTGGCGGAATCCCCATTGACCGGCAATTCATACCCGTTGAAAATCCCGGTTTTATTGCTGTGGACCAATATGGCGGTTTCATCGGCATTAAATTCGACTGCTCCAACATTGGTGGTTTTATAAAATTGGTCGATGGTATACGTCTTAGGTAAAGCCACAGTCTGTTCATCGGCAGGGCTTTTGCAAGACTGGAACAGCAAGATGAGACCGACAAATAAATAAACAACGTAGTATTTCATTTTAATTGGTTTTTTGGATGATTTGATCGATATATCCTTTGAGCACCCGCATGGCCGGTTTAAAGGATTGATTGTTGTTTATGATCAGGTCCACATCATCTTTATGTGGCAAAATAAACCGCTCGAAGGCTGGCAATACATGTTTTTCATACCGGTACAACACATCGTCCAGAGGGTAGTTTCGTTCGATCTGGTCGCGACGGATACGACGGATAACTTTGAGGTTTTCTTTTGCTTCAATATAGATCTTGAGGTCCAGCATGGACTTTAGAGCTGGGATATGAAAAATAAACAAACCTTCGATAATGATCACTGGTGCCGGCACAAAGGTGATCATCTTTGGTTTGCGGAGTTTATTGTTGAAGGTGTACTCCTTCAGGGAAATACCTTGTCCACGCATCAGCGAACGGATGCTCTCGGCAAATTTTTTTAAATCCACCGAGGTAGGCAGGTCAAAATTGATTACGCCTTGTTTGTCTTTTTTTTGGGTTTCACGGGGATGGTAAAAGTCATCCTGGGAAATGATACAAACTTGTTCCGGGCTATACATGGCCCTCAATTCTTTAATAAATGTAGTCTTTCCGGAGCCGCTACCCCCGGTAATACCAATCAAAACGGCTTTGTTTTTCACGCAGGCCGAAGGTATTGAAAAATCTAATAAGCGCCATTCAGGAAAACACTCAGGTATAAGCCTGCAGACGAACCTACTGGGTTTCATCCACCGCTGATATTATAAAACTTTGCCACTGAAACTCAGTGAAACACAGAAAGAAAAACAAAATTTCTGTGTGTTTTCAGTGCCTGTGGCATTAAAAGCATCAGGCTTAAGCCTTCTCCAGGTACACCAGAAATTCAGTCAAGTTGAAATTATAATCTTTACCACAGAAACTCAGAGAACCACAGAATGCAATCAACATTCCCTGTGTATTTTTCTGTGGCTTCTGTGTTTCGGTGGCAAAAATTGAGTCGGAACCATCAGCTGTGTGAAAGAAAATATCTCAGCGGCTCGGACTTGACGGATATTTTTTATCCGGACTTCCCGCTATTTTATATCTTTCAACCGATTAAAACCGGCTTATGGATGTTCTGTCAATTTTACGGGGTGTATTGGGTCTTGTGGTGCTGCTCGGGATCTGTTACGCACTCAGCTTAAACCGAAGTAAAATAGATTGGAGACTGGTAGCTAGTGGTGCGGTGATGCAGTTGGTGATTGCCCTGGCTTTGCTTAAAATCCCATTCGTCAGTGGGTTATTTTCCGGGGTGGCCAATTTTTTTGTGCTGATGATCAATAGCGCCGGTCAAGCCGCCAAATTCCTTTTTGGGGATCTCGCCAACGGTTCACCATTTGGTTTTGCTTTTTTGGTTTTACCCACCATCATCTTCTTTTCGGCCTTATCCTCTTTATTATATTATTATGGTATCCTGCAACGAATTGTCTATGTATTTGCCTGGATCATGTCAAAAACCATGAGGTTGTCCGGTGCGGAAAGCCTGGCCGCTGCAGCCAATGTATTTATAGGACAGACCGAAGCGCCACTGGTCGTCAAACCATATTTGGAAAATATGACCCGGTCTGAGATTATGTGCCTGATGACAGGAGGTTTTGCGACAATCGCCGGCGGTGTATTTGGGGCTTATGTAGCCATGCTGGGCGGTGATGACCTGGAGTCACAGCGTTTTTTTGGCTTGCATTTATTGACTGCTTCTATTATTTCAGCGCCTGCTGCTATCGTGGCTGCAAAAATAATTATGCCGGAAACTGAACCCGATAAAGTCAGTTCCAAAATACAGATTACCCGCGATCAGGCTGGTGCCAATGCCCTGGACGCTATTTCACGAGGGACCACAGATGGATTAAGACTCGCAGTCAATGTAGGTGCCATGCTGCTGGCTTTTATGGCTTTTATTTATTTATTTAATCATTTCCTGGATTGGATCGGTACAGTCACCAACCTCAATGAAACCATCAAAAATGCAACCTCAGGAACTTATACTTCGTTGAGTATTCAATATTTACTCGGTATGATTTGTGCACCGATCGCCTGGTTGATTGGGGTACCTGCCCAGGACATGGTCGCGGTGGGACAATTGATAGGTGAGAAAATGGCTTTAAATGAATTTGTGGCTTATACTTCGTTAGCCAATATGAAGGATACCCTGGCGCCTGCTTCAGTGATTATTGCTACGTATGCACTCTGTGGATTTTCCAATTTTGCTTCTATCGGTATTCAAATCGGTGGTGTCGGATCGATAGCTCCCGGTCAGCGGAAAAACCTGATCGAATTAGGATTGAGGGCAATGATCGCAGGGACTATTGCTTGTTTGATGACTGCAGCCATTGCGAGAATGATTATCTAAGCTTCCTGTTTTTGAAGAGGTGAACTCCAAAATTCCCCTTACCGTTTTTGAGGATTTTCACTCCGAAATCTCCGTATTTGATTACCTCAGTCGGGGTCCAACCCCTTTAACGAGTTTAACTCCCGGGAGTTGGACTTCGACCGTGGAGAGCGCGTGGGTCGGAGATTAACTCACGGGTTTCACCCCTCCCCAACAGAACTGGGTTTCGACCATGCAAATGTTCAGGGGGATCGGAGTTTAACTCCTCCCTAGCAACTGCCCTTTTTTTGAGGAGAAGCTGCGCCTTTATTTGTTGGGGAGGGGTGAAACCCCGGAAGTTGGACTTCGACCTTGGAGTGCGTACGCAGGTCGGAGTTCAACTTTTGTTGGTCCAACCCCTTATAAACATCACCGAAATTCCTCTACTGTTTTCAAACCGAAGAGAAGAGGAATCATCGGTTTTTGATTTTTGTTAAAGCTTTAAAAACTCACCCAGCACCCTGTCCAACTGCACCCGATGCCTGCCCATATGCCCTTTTAAAAACTGCATTGTACCATACCAGCCTAATCTGCCGGCAAAAGGTTGTTTGTATACTTCTTTATCGAGTTTGTCTTCCGGCATAGACAGGATAAAATCTTTCCATTGTTTTCTTACCTGTGCCCATTGTTTAAAAGCTTCATCTAAAGTAATATCCGGAGGTAGTTCATCCGGTTTTACATAGTTGGGTGCACGGTATTTGATGATTCGCTGATAAAGTGCAAACTGCATATACCAGGTTTTCAGCGTGGTCAAAGCACTCACTTTTTTGAGATCAGCTGCCTGAATTTTTTTGGTACAATATTGTAAGACGGTTGCTTCTGTTCGAATCAGATGTTGTAAAATATGAAACGCGGACCACACATAGGGATTAGGTTGAAACCACAATTGAGCTATTGATTTATCCTTCAATAAATTGTACCAATCGGACCTATCCTGCTCGATATGTTCTAATGCAATCAGGTAGTTTGCTCGGCTATCCATTTCTTGAAATATGCTTAATTTGTTTAAAAATCTCAGATGAAGATAACTATTGCATTGTTCCCCCTGATTTTCTTACAAACTAGTTTGGTCTTAGCCCAGCTAAAAGCACCCGAGATAAAAGAAGGCGAGGGACCTTTTTTACAACTAATTATCCGCGGAGTAACGCTGATCAATGGCAATGGAGCGCCACCGATTGGTCCGGTCGATATCATCGTCGAAAACAACCGAATCAAACGAATTGCCCATGTAGGATATCCGGGAGTGCCTATCGACAGTACATCCAGGCCCAAATTAACACCCGGTGGCAAAGAATTAAAAGCCGAAGGCATGTATCTCTTACCCGGATTCATTGATATGCATGGACATATCGGCGGCAAAGCCCAGGGCGCTGATGCAGAATATGTATTTAAACTATGGCTGGCCCATGGCATCACCACGATCCGCGACCCAAGTGCAGGCAACGGTCTCGATTGGGTACTCGACCAGAAATTAAAATCCGCCAAAAACCTCATCACAGCTCCCCGAATCCTTGCCTATACTGCCTTCGGTATGGGAGCTAAAGAGCCTATCACCACTGCTGATCAGGCCAGGCAATGGGTGAGGGACAATGCTGCCAAAGGTGCTGACGGTATCAAATTTTTCGGAGCCAATCCGGAAATCATGCAAGCTGCGTTGGAAGAAAATAAAAAACTGGGGTTACGATCAGCTTGTCATCATGCCCAAATGGATGTTGCACGATGGAACGTAATCAATTCAGCCAGAGCCGGCTTGACCTCCATGGAACATTGGTACGGCTTACCAGAGGCCTTGTTTGACGACCGTACTGTCCAGGATTACCCGGCGGATTATAATTATGCCAATGAACAGGATCGATTCAGTCAGGCCGGCAATCTTTGGAAACAAGCCGCCCAACCCGGAAGTAAAAGATGGAATGAAGTCATGGATGAATTGTTGAAACTGGATTTTACGCTTGACCCGACCTTCAATATTTATGAAGCCAATCGCGACCTGGCCCGTGCCCGACTGCAAGAATGGCACCAGGATTATACTATGCCCAAATTATGGGGTTTTTATACACCCAGCCGGATCTCTCATGGATCATACTGGCACAATTGGGGTACCGAACAGGAAACAGCCTGGAAAGAAAACTACAGGATATGGATGATGTTTGTCAATGAATTTAAAAACCGCGGTGGCAGAGTCACCGTAGGGACCGACTCCGGATTTATATACCAGTTGTATGGGTTTTCTTATCCTCGTGAACTGGAATTGTTGCGTGAAGCCGGATTCCATCCCCTCGAAATCATCCGCAGTGCCACTTTATGTGGTGCCCAGGCTCTGGGCCTGGAAAAAGAACTAGGTACTGTAGAAGTCGGCAAACTTGCTGATTTTGTCATCCTCGAACAAAACCCTTTAAAAAATCTGCAAGTTCTTTATGGGACCGGTGCGGTCACGCTCAACGATAATAATGAAGTACAACGTATCGGGGGCGTTAAGTACACCATCAAAGACGGAATAATCTACGACGCGAAAAAATTATTGGAAGATGTGCGGATCCTGGTTGCCAATGAAAAAAAGGATAGTGGAGAGACGATTAAACAACCGGGGGTGATTAAAAAAAGTTAGGAAAAAATATCGTGTGCTTAGTTCGCCCGGATGAGTGGATCAGCACGGAGCGATTTCTTTTAACTCTGCTATTTGCCATTTACGCTCATTTCTCAATAACCGCCTAACCGGAGTTGCTGTAAATTTGCTTTTATGAATCGATTTCGTTTTTTATTCGCACTGACTCTTTGTGGTGCTTGTCAATCCAATCAAAAATTACCGGAACAACCTATGAGCAGAAAAGATATACACAGTTATACTGGAGATGCCGTGATCACGCATTTGGTCCTGGACCTGGAAGTCAATTTTGAAAACAGGGTTTTAAAAGGAAGCGCCATTTATAAGATAGACCCAAAAAATTCAGACCATATTATTTTAGACGTCAATGGGCCTGAAATTCTTTCTGTAGAAGTCGATAACCAACCAGCGACGTATAAATTAAGTGAACAAGATCCAATATTAGGCATGGCGCTCACTATACCGATTCACGCCGATAGCAAATCTATAAAAATAAATTACCAGACCAAACCGGATGCCTCGGCCCTGCAATGGCTCAACCCTCAGCAGACTGCAGGTAATAAACATCCTTTTCTTTTTTCTCAGGGACAAGCTATACTCACCAGAACCTGGATTCCCATTCAGGATAGTCCCGGTATCCGGATAACTTATGAGGCCACACTCAGAGTACCCAAAGATTTGATGGCAGTCATGAGTGCACGTAATGCCCAACAAAAAAACCCGGACGGGATTTATCATTTTACCATGCCTCAGGCCGTCCCCGCTTATTTGATAGCATTGGCAGTAGGCGATCTGAATTTTAAATCAACAGGGCCGCGCAGTGGAGTTTATGCAGAACCCAATATGCTTGAAAAAGCGGCTTGGGAATTTGCAGACACTGAAAATATGATCGCGGCAGCAGAAAAATTATATGGTCCCTATGCCTGGGACCGATACGATCTTTTAGTCCTGCCTCCTAGTTTTCCTTTTGGTGGCATGGAAAATCCCAGGTTGACCTTCGCCACCCCAACGGTAATTGCCGGTGACCGCTCATTAGTTTCCCTGGTGGCGCATGAATTAGCCCATAGTTGGAGCGGCAATTTAGTAACGAATGCCAACTGGAATGATTTCTGGATTAACGAGGGTTTTACTACGTATTTCGAACGGCGGATAATGGAAAATCTATATGGCAGGGAATATACTGAGATGCTGGCTTCACTGGCGAAAGAAGAGCTAAAACAAAATGTACTGGAGATTGGGCCTGATCACAAGGATACCCGCTTACACCTCGATTTGCTAGGAAGAAATCCCGATGACGGGATGACCAGTATTGCCTATGAAAAGGGAGCATTTTTTTTAAGAATGTTGGAAGAAAAGATTGGCCGTCCTCGGTTCGATATATTTCTGAAAACCTATTTTGACCAACACGCATTTCAATCGATGGACGTGGACAAATTGGTTCGTTATTTGAAAGCCAACCTGCCAATTGATAGCCTAAAAATCGACCTTGATGCCTGGATCTACAGACCGGGAATCCCAGAAGAAATCGCCGAGGTGAATTCGGACCGATTTGACAACGTAGTCAAAGCGTATAATCTAATGGAGGCTGAACAACGTTGGGACACCTTGATGATGGCAGACTGGTCCAGTCATGAATGGGTTCATTTCATCGCGCAAATTCCGGATTCCGTCCAACCTGCACAATTGGTTAAAATGGATGAAGCTTTTCATTTCTCTACCAGCGGCAATTCCGAAATCCTGGCTACCTGGTTTGAAAAAGCAATATTAGGTGGATATTCCCCTACTATATTGTCCAGGATCGAATCATTTTTGATTCAGGTCGGCAGACGCAAATACCTGGTGCCTTTGTACAAAGCATTCAAAATAACCGGGCAGATTGAAACTGCAAGGAAAATTTATGCCCAAGCCAGGCCTAATTATCATTTTGTGGCTACGAGTACCATTGATCAATTATTAAAGGAATAAAATGCAGGGGATATTGCAATTACCTCCAATGCCTGTCGTTTTTAATACGTTGATTCCCCTCGTTCAATACAATTTATCGCGGGTGGAAATTTTTTCCCATTCCTGGGACAGTCATTCCAGAACCGAACAAAACTGCCATTCAGATTTATACCTAAACTTCTGAATTTCTGATAGATATGACTTGGCATAACCCTTGGATACTAAAAGGGTATGGATATAGACATATCAGCCGGCGAACTTAAGAATCGTAGAAAAAAGAACTGGTTAATCGCCAGTATAATTTCCATCCTCCTGGTGGTTTTGATTTGGGGGTTTGGAGTAGGATTAAAACCATCTATAAAACGATCGGCTATCCGGACTGCCGTGGCTGAAACAGGTGATATCGAAAATACATTATCTGCTTCCGGTGAAGTACAACCGGAATTTGAACAAGTCATTATCAGTCCCATTACTGCAACCATCCAGCAGGTAGTTTTGGATGCAGGAAGTACAGTCAAAGCCGGTGATATCATTTTAGTATTGGATAAAGAATCTACCCAATTGAGTTATGAAAAACAAACCGATCAACTGGAGCTTAAAAGAAACGGAATAGCAAAATTAAAGTTGGATCTGGCTAAAAGTTTTTTTGACTTGAAAATCAATGATTCCATTCAGGCGATGGAAATCAGCAGCCTGAGGGCAGATTTGGAAAATGCCAAACGATTGGAAAAAGCAGGAGGTGGAACACGCGAATCCATTGAAACCGCGGAAATGAAACTGCGAATCGCCGAATTGAAGAAAAAACAATTGGAAAACGATATCCAGGTTAAACAGCAAACTATGAATATGGATATCCGGGAATCGGAATTATCTGCACAAATACAAGCAAAGGATCTCCAGGAATTTCAAAGTAAACTTAAGAAATCCCATATCGTTGCTACCCGGCAGGGAGTATTAACCTATGTAAACAAAAACCTGGGATCGAAAGTCAATGAAGGCGAGGTGCTGGCCAGATTGGCGGATCTGGGGAGTTTTCGGGTCATCGGTACGATCTCCGATACTTACGCAGATCAATTAAAGATTGGAATGTCTTCTATTGTAAAAATCAACGAAACCCAGTTGAGAGGCACGCTGACTAATATTGAACCTTCTGTACAAAATAATACGCTTTCATTTGAATTGGCGCTTGCAGACGCTGCCAGTGCCCTGCTCAGACCAAGGCTCAAGGTAGAAGTGTATATGGTCACAGCAGCCCGGTCAAAGGTTACACGCGTCGCTAATGGTCCGGCCTTTAAAGGGGCCGGGGTTCAGGATATATTTGTACTGACTGCAGAAGGGAATGCAGAACGCAGGACCATCTCCACAGGCTTATCTAATATTGATGTTATAGAAATTGAATCCGGTATCCAATCTGGAGAGACCGTCATCATTTCGGACCTAAGTACCTATAAAAATATAAAACAATTGAAAGTAAAGTCATAATCACTGCGGTATGAAATTCATTTGTTGTTTTATATCTATTTCGTTTTACCTGCTTTCGGGGTTACATTCGCAGGAGGTCTATAAACTTACCTTATCCGAAGTGGTTATCCGGTCTAAAAGTCAATCGATTGCAGCACGTCAATCTACTACCACCAGGGAAACCAAATTTTGGGAATGGAAAACTTTTTTATCCAATTACAAACCACAATTGGTCCTGGAAGGAAATTTACCTGCTTTCACCCGATCGTTTATTGAAGTCATCCAACCGGATGGAACTATTCAATTTCAGCCTATCCGGTACAATAATTCTGCTTTAAACCTTTCTTTGAGCCAGACCCTGGGCCAAACCGGGGGACAAATCTATGCGACTACACAGTTGCAGCGATTTGATGATTTTAACCGAAACACCGTATTATACAACAGCAGCCCGTTCGCTATTGGATACCGCCAGCCGATCTTGCAGTTTAATCCTTTCAAATGGGATAAAAAAATAGAGCCCCTCAAATTTGAAGAAAGCAAACAGGTCTTCCTGGAATCGCTGGAAAAGATCGCCGTAAAATCAACAGAATATTTTTTTAATGTATTGATGGCCCAGGTGAATGTACAAATCGCTGAAACCAATCTAAAAAATACGGCTACGATTTCCTCCATTGCCAATGAAAAATACCTCCTTGGCAAGGTTACCAAAAATGAAATCTTACAACTTCAACTCGAATCGTTAAAAGCACAAAAGGCTATCGCCAACGCTAAACGGGATCTCGAAATTTCATGGCTCAATCTCCGCTCCTATATCGGGTTACCCGCGGAAAACAGGATAGAATTGGAAATACCTTCCCACATACCGATGATCTCCATTTCCAGTGAAACGGCATTGGCTGAAGCGTTTGAAAACCGGTCGGATGCCTTACGATACAAACGCCAATTACTGGAAGCGCAACGCAATGTGGCGAAAGCGATAGGTGATAACGGATTAAACGCAACGTTTTCTGCTACCCTGGGTTTTTCTAACCGCGGACCCAGAATAACGGAGTTGTATGAAAATCCCAAGCGCCAGGAATCCATACAACTGGAGCTGGATATCCCTATACTCGATTGGGGCAGATCCAAATCCAGAACAAAAACAGCAGAAGCAGAACAAAAACTCGCAGCATATACTATTGAACAAGACCAGCTAAACTTTAAGCAGGAAATCTATACCCAGGTTACCTTATTTGATATGCTGAGGCGTGAATTGACCATAACCGCCCAAACCGATAGCATTGCAACAGAAAAATACAAAATTGCACAAGACCGGTATGTACTCGGTTTCCTAAGTACGACGGACCTGAGTATTGCCTTTCAGGAAAAAGACCAGGCTACCCGGGACCACATCACTACCCTCCGGGACTATTGGGAAACCCATTATGGACTAAGGGCTTTGACTTTATTTGATTTTGAAAAAAAAGAAAAAATCAAACCCTGATAATTTATTAAAATTCAATATCAAACACGATAAACTTATGATCATATTAAAAAACATCAACAAATCTTATCGTACGGCCCTGGTAGAGACACTTGCCCTCAATAATATCAATCTGGAGGTCACCAAGGGTGAATTTATTTCTATCATGGGACCTTCGGGTTGCGGAAAAAGTACGCTGCTTAATATTATAG
>Ga0163150_10007877_pt1 | contig 12308 bp, 9 predicted proteins | sample OliLakLV19P2IB_FD_148628 | JGI IMG/M metagenome (GOLD analysis project Ga0163150, IMG submission 148628) | Freshwater microbial mat bacterial communities from Lake Vanda, McMurdo Dry Valleys, Antarctica - Oligotrophic Lake LV.19.P2.IB | ecosystem: Environmental > Aquatic > Freshwater > Lake >...
TCCTCATACGGGGGGAACTGCCCTTCGACCAGATTGCTGGTGATTGTGGCGTTGGGGGTGCTGAAAAGGATCTGGTTTTCGCGAATTTGAATGCTCACGGTTTCTTCCGGATCGCCGATCAGCTTCTCAACGAGTGTCAGCGCCTTGGCGGGGATGATCGGCTGCGTCAGCTCCTTCTCACTCTTTTTCACCGTTTGCGGATCGCCCTTGGCCAGCGCCAGCCGCCGGCCGTCGGTGGCGATGAGCAGGAGCTTTTTGTTCTTGATGACCATCAGCACCCCGTTGAACGCAAAGCGTGTGCTTTCCTTTGCCGCCGCGAAGAGGGTTTGGCCGATGAGCTGCTTCAACTGTCCGCCGGCCACTTCCAGGTCGGCTTCACCCGTGAACTCGGGCACGGGCGGGAATTCGCCTGCGGGCTGGGTATAGATTTTGAAGTACGAATCGTTGCCCTTGATGTGGGCCTGCTCTCCGATGATTTCGAGAGACAGCGTGTCGTCGATGCTTTCGCGAACGATGTCACGGAACTTTTCCGCCGGAAGCAGCGTTTCGCCGCCTTGCTCGATCTGCACCTGGCTGTCGGAATACCGAATGGCTACTTCGAGATCGGTAGCCGCCAGCGTAAGCCGATCATCGGCCGCCGTGACTTTGATGCACTTGAGCACTTCCTTCGGGCTGCGTGCGAGGATGACGTTTCCAATGACGTTGAGCGCTTCAAGCAGCGCTCCGCGATTGCAGATCACTTTCATGGCGTTAAAAACCTTTCCTGCCGACGGTCAAATTTGAGCCTTCTCTGGGTCGGGTTGGATACTTTACCGTCATCTTCAATCTATTAGTATTCTAAATACATATAAGACAGTAGTGATGATGATGATGCCTGTCGCAATGTGGATATCTTTCGGCGCAACTTTCTAAATCACTTCCTCGAAATGACTTAGATGCATTATTATTGGACTGTCGGTGTGCACGACCTGTGAACAGGCTTCGAATAAACTGAAGCGGGCGAGGCCATTTCATGACAGCCGACCAATCGTGGTCGAAGCACCTGTTGCCAGGCCCGCCGATGCGCAACAGCGGCGCGTCAGGCTGCCCGCGGGTTGTCCACGGCTTATCCTTATTTGCTGGCGCGAAACTGCCCACCGGTCGTGAACAGGGGGACAAAAAAGTGGATAGCCATCGACGCAGCACGCATCCACCATAACTTTGAACTTGGTTGATGCAACCCGTACTGTCTCAATCTGCTTATGTGTGGCTTGGCCGGAATCATCACTTGGGACGACCGCTACCGCATCGGCCATGCCGTGCTCGAGGCGATGAGCCGGCGCATCGCCCACCGCGGGCCCGACGGGCAGGGGTTGTATCTTAACCACGACCAGGCCGTTGCCCCGTTTCGCCCCCAATGCGGGCTGGTGCACCGGCGGATGGCAATCATTGACCTCGACGAACGCTCGCTTCAACCCTTTGATGATGGCAAGAACAGCAAGTGGCTGGTTTACAACGGAGAAATCTATAATTATCGCGAGCTGCGGCAGGAATTATCTTCCATCCGCCCGAGCTACCGCTGGCGCACCGAAGGCGACACCGAGGTGCTGCTGCTGGCGCTGGAAGAGTGGGGCGTCGATGCGCTGAAGCGCGTCAACGGCATGCTGGCCTTCGCTTTATGGGATGAGGGCGCGCAATCGCTTCTGCTGGCGCGCGACCGCATGGGCCAGAAGCCGCTGTACTATTGCGCCATCGACCCGGCTGGCCGGCCGTGGAACGGGTTTGTTGCGCACGAGACCGATGATCTGCAGGTGGAGATTTTCTCCAACGCCTCCTGCCCCGCGGCGATCGCGTTTGCCAGCGAGCTTTCGGCGCTGCGCGAGGTGCCGTGGTTTGATCCCTCGGTCGACTATTACGCACTGGCGGAATACTTGCGCTGGGGCTACGTGCCCGGCGCGCTGACCATCTACCGCGGCGCCGCGAAAATGCCGCCGGCGGGCTGGATGCGGCTGCACCACCGCGGGTGCGATCGCGAGACGTACTTCGACCCCAACCTCTCCGCCGGCGCCGCCGGTTCACACTTTTCGAATGATCAGGCCGTGACGCAGACGCGCACGCTTGTACTGCAATCAGTTAAGAAACAACTGGTCGCCGATGTTCCGCTGGGCTGCTTCCTTTCCGGCGGGATCGATTCATCGATCGTGGCGGCGGCGATGACGCAATCGGTCGACGCCGGACAGGAAGTGCGCACGTTCAGCATCGGCTTCGATGATCCGCAATACGACGAAACCGGCTTCGTCGCCGCCGTGGCCAAGCACCTGGGGACGAAGCACGAGAAGTTCGTCGTCCGCCCCAACGCCGCCGAAGACCTTCCGCGTCTGGCCGCGGTGTTCGGCGAGCCGTTCGCCGACTCCTCAGCGCTGCCGACCCACTACCTGGCCCGCGCGGCGCGCCCTCACGTAAAGGTCGCCCTTAGCGGCGACGGCGGCGATGAACTGTTCGGCGGATACGATCGCTACCGTGCCATGCGCATCGCCGAACGCATCCGCCGGCTGCCCGGCGTGGTGCGCGAAATGGTGTCATCGCGCATCTGGCAGGCTTTGCCCGGCACGCACCCCAAAGGCCGTATCACACGCCTTAAGCGCCTGCTCCGCACCGCCATCGAAGAACCGGCCGATCGGTACTCGGCATACATGCGCCTCTTCGACGAGCGCACGCTGCAACCGTTGCTGGGCGTCACCGGCGGAATTGTCGACACGCTTGACTCGCTGGTGACGCTGTTCAATCGAGTAGGTACGGTCCGGGATGAAGTGCAGACGGCGCTGGCGGTCGATCGATTGAGCTATCTGCCCGACGACCTGCTGACCAAAGTCGATCGCGCCAGCATGCTGCACGCCCTGGAGGTTCGCGCGCCGTTCATGGACCATGACTTAATCGGCTTCGCCGCCGGGTTGACCACCGATCAACTGCTCAAAGGCGGCGGCAAACGGCTGCTGCGGCAGGCTTTCGCGCGCGATCTTCCCGTTGAAGTCTTCCGCCGAAAAAAGATGGGATTCGCACTGCCCATCGGCCAATGGCTTAGAGGCGAATTGCGCCCGATGCTGCACGAGTTGCTGTTCGCCGGCGATTCGTTCCTCACCCAGAACATGGTTCCCGCCGAAGCGCGGAAACTAATCGAAGCCCACGAAACCGGCCGCGCTGATCATTCGCAGCGGCTGTATGCATTGCTGATGCTGGAACTGTGGTGGCGCAGCGCGCGATGAGCGATGCACCCGAATGACGAGCCGCGAGCGTCAAGTTGCGGGAAACGCAATTCGCCTTGTTGCAAGTCACGAGAATTGTGCGTGATCAGCTTTTCTGCCGCCCCTGTCGTCACCAACGGCGGCTTCGCTGGACGAAGATTTTCCTCCCATAGGTCCCCTTGAGAAAATCTATTCCTTCGCCGGTGGCCCGACGAGACGAGCAAGAAGAGTTTGGCGAAATTCCGGCTTCGCAGAGGTGCAATAAATGTGCTTCACCGCGTTGCCTTGATGAGGCTCGGCGATCAAATACGGTTTGGTAGGCCGCGTGGCCGCCAGCCCTGTTCCTGCACGGTCATCCGGCCCGGTGGTAATGTGGGCCGACACTTCGATGGTTTGCAGCAACCCTGGGTGGGTAATGTAGCCGACGCAAAGCGTATCAAAAGGATTGAACCCGCGCGGACCGCGCATCGATTCCCAACGGGCGATCCAGTCCTGGCTTACATCGCGCACCCACTTGCCCGATTCACTTTTGCCGGCAATCGATTCGAGATCCTCTCGTGACAACCACGTGTCGCAGCTCGACTCGTACCCGGCAAACACGATCTGCACCCCGCTATCCAGCAGCAGTTGCATCGCCGGCGCATCTTTTTCAAAGTTTGCATCGGGTAGTACCGCCTCGGGCCGGTCGGGCACGTAGAAACCGAAACCCGGGCGCCGCGCGGCGCAAACGACGATCTGGCGCACCTTGCCGCGGAGATCGGTTCGATTCTTCAAGACCGTGGCGACGTTGGTGACCGGACCCAGCGCCAAAATGGTAAGTTGGCGCTGCTCCAATTCTTTCGCCAGCGCGCGGGTGGCATCGTTCTCAACGCCAAGATCGGCCGCCGCCGCCGCGCCGGAGAATACACCAAGACCGCTCGGGCCGAAGCGGCGCGTGATCTCCCGGGCAATCGGCAAGGCTTCGGCGAGCGGGGCGTTGCCGAAGCATACGCTCACCCCGCGGATGTTGATTTCCGGCGAGTGGAATGCCTGCACGAGTGCGAGGCCGTCATCAACATCTTTCACGCGCGGCTTAATCAGCCCCGCCGACGTATCGACGTCGAGCCAGACATTTATCGGCTCACGCGCAACAGCAAACGAAGCCAAGCAGCAAACAATCACGATTAGCTTTGCCATAACCATTCCCACTTTCTTTCTAAAACAGCCCGATGACTTCGGCGCAGCAGCGCCACACGATCGAGCGATTGACCTAGCGGCAGTTGTGCCACGCCAATGAGCCGGCGCATCACTTCGATGCCCGCATTGATGCCGAGCCGCGCGCGGTCGAACGGCTCTCCATATGATTTCAAAAAAGTTTCCGCCGTCGCGCGCGGGGTTTGGGCGAGTGCGAAGTGTGCCACCGCCACGCCGAGATCAAACTCAGCCTCGCCGAAGAAACAGAATTCCGGATCGATCACAAACACGTCGCTCGTCGCCCCGCCGTTACCGGTTTGTAGCCAACTTCCCGGAAAAAAGTCGCCGTGTAGGAGGCACGCGCCGTCGTGAAGATATCGCTCGCCCGCTCCGGCTACGATCTGCCTGTAATTCGCATCGCCGCGAAGTTCCGCCGCCGCTTCGGGAAGGTCGGAATCGAACTGCGCCAAGTTCATCGTCGTCGGATCGGTCAGCGGGATGACGAACATGTGCGCGTGATTTAATCGCCGCATCTCTCGATTCACTAGTGCGGCATCTTGCGCTCCGCGAAAAGTCATGTGTAACGTTCCGAGCCACCGCGCCAGAGCAGCGAGCGTCTCCGGGGCGATGGTTGCGTCTTGATACAAGCTAAAAAAATCGCTTCCCGCGCCGAGGTCGTGCATCACCAGCACGCGCGCGTCAGCGTCGGCAGCGATGACTGCGGGCATCCGTGCCGCCAGCACCGGCACCGTGGCCACCTTTTGCAAAAATGCCGCTTCGACATTGGCCCGATCCCACGGCGCGGCGATGAAGTCATACTTCTCCACCCAGGGGCGCGACTGCTTCACAATCAACGTTCGATGCCCCGCTGGAGAGGCAAGCAACACGCGGAGCGTGAGGTTCATATTTCCTTCGCCAGCCTTGCTGCACGAAGCAACGCGCTCGCCGTCGCGCAGCGCTTGCATGTGCGCGAGCAACGCTTGAACCCCATCGCAATCGTCCGCGGCGAGCCAAGGGTGAGCGGGATGTTTTGTTTTCCAGTGTTCGGGTGTCATGGGGTGTTGAGCATTAAGTTGGTAAGGTTAATTGTGAACAAAGCATCCTGACGAGCCGCGAGCGTCCGCGAGCGGAGGAGTTGAATCGGTGAACGGGTTGTTGAGTGGTGGCGTGATACTTATCGGTCGCGGCCGAATGAATCGGCGCATGACTCCACCACTCAACTACCCAATCACCTTCACCGCGCGCCCGGCCGCCCGGCGGGGGAGAGATCATTCAGCCGCCAGTCGTATTGGAAGAAACCGATTTCAAAACCCGACACATCCGTGCCGGTGTATTTGTTCACAAGAGCCGGCAGTGTGTCCGGCCCACCGAAGTCTTTGGCGTACCAGCGGAAGATCTTCGACAGCGTGACGCGCCGTGCTTCCACGTCGATGCGCGTGTGGCGTGGATCGGTCAGCCAATGTTTCATACACGCATCGAGCTGTGCATCAACTGTGTTTCCCTCAAACGCCACCGAAGGCAGTGGCGGGCACGAAAGCCCCGCACACACCATCGCCGCATGCACGCGCGCATCGCCGAAGCCTTTGCGGATAAGTTCATGCTCGAGCTTATCGAGCGTGATCGTCTCCCCGCCTAGCCGAATCAGCGGCTCGGAGAAGATTTTCATCTTCCCCTCGACCACCGAATACTCCGGCGTATACCGATCAGCAACCGCAGCAATCATGCCGGCGTTGTAAAGGTTGAGATACAGCGCCAACTGCTCCGGCCGCGAGAGGCTGGCGACGTCAACTGCGGCCACCGAATCAAGATACGCCGCCAACGCCGGCCGGTCTGACCCTGCGAAGGCGGCGTAATTAACCAGGCCGTCTTTGACGTTTTTTTGGAGGAGGTCGTTCCAGGAGGTGTGCGACAACGTTGCCGCACCCGAAGGAGCGGTGGTTGGCGAGGGTTCCGTGACCGCGGTTGCGCAGAGAGTTATGAGGAGTAACGTGCATTGAAACAAAGGCATCCGAGCCTCCTGTTAAGATCAAGGTCAAACACCTGTAGAGGCAGCCGTCTCGGATGCGCAATCGGTGCCAATCGTCCCACAGACGAGCGTAGCTTTAACTCGTCACCAGCAGTTAGTTCACCGTACGCAGCCAATTCTCTGCGAGGAAGAATTCGGGATACGATGTCTCAAAACCAATCCCAAACCACTTCTGCTTAATTGGATTGTGCAACTGCGCGATATAGCCGTTTCGATCTTCATAGCGCTTGGTTTCGGCATGGCCATCGAGATAGGCGAAATTTCCTTGGTACTTCGTTTTGCCTCCCGGTGGAAGGTTGTACACATCCGCCCGGCTGGTCGTATGAAAGAAACTCTTATATTCAAGGAACGTCACAATGCGTGACGAACTTTGACCTGACACGGTTCGTGCCGAACCCGCTTTCAGACCGGCGACGTTCGCTAACAACCAATCCACCCGAGTGCCGTTGAATCCGGTGGCGGCGCGGTCGCTCGCGCCCAAGTTCAGCGGGACGAAACTCGTGAACGTCTTCGTGTTCATGTAAAAGTAATTTGGCAACCAATCGTTCTCTAGTGCGAAGCCTTCGAGTGGTTGAGGTCCCTTGATTGCGAAAGAGTCAACGCCGGCATTTCCCGTGGGGCACTCCCATATCCCAGTACCCTCATTCTTCAAATAGGGTCGAAGCAACTCACCGATCGTCGGCATGACATATCGGCCAACCGGCGTTCCGGTATCGGGCGACCAGGCTGCTTTTCCGCGTTGCCGCGGCGACCATGCCCCCCGGTTGTTGTACGTTGCTTCTGGCATCACGCCGCGATTTTCGACGAGGTATTGCGCAATAGCGGAATTAACTTGACGGATGTTCGACAAGCATTTGACTACGTTTGCTTGGTTTTTAGCTTTGCCCAGAGTGGGAACGAGAATGCCAATGAGAAGCGCAATAATCCCAATCACCACCAGCAACTCCACCAGCGTGAAGCCGGTAAACCGACGGCGAGGGAAGGGGGGGGAACTCTGTGTGTGCAACATGAATGATTCCATTCGGTATCCGGCGCATCGGCCGGCGGGGACGGGGCGGTTTTTTTGATTAGATGAAAGGCAATCGAATCGTCCGGTGCAAGGGATTCAATCAACTTGCAGGAACCGGCAATAACGAAACTTGGATCACGGGCTAGCAGCCCGTGCCACTTCGTCAACGCAATCGCCTTCTATAAATTGTTGTTGTTCGACGCGCTTAGCAGTGAACTACCGGGGGAGGGCATTGCACTTGGCGGCGCAGGAAATGCTGTTCTTTGGTGAGCGTCAAATGAACATTGGCACCCGTGGCGCGGTGCAAGACAAGAAACCGCAGGCACGCGAAGTAGGTGCGCAGCAGCCTCAGGTCGGCGGCGGTATCGACGTCGATGCGCGCGGGCAACATGGCGCACGCAGAATCGGCAAACCGCTGCATTAACTCGGCGGCATCCGTGTCGCACTGCCAGCGAACGCCGCGTAATTTCTCGCGGTCGGCGGCGTGGATGGCGATCAGCCAGCACCCGCCGCGGTGGTCGGGGCCGACCACTAAGCGGCGGGAATCGAGCAACTCAATCGCGCGGTTCACATCGTCGCCGGTCAATTGCGGGCAATCGCGGCCGACGATGACGATTTTTTCATAACCAGCAGCACTCAATTGTTCGACGGCGTTCTCGAATCGCTGGCTGAATGTCTTGCCCTGCTGGCGATGAATCGTGAGGCGATCCCGCATTGCCACACCGCGCACCGGACGATCGCAGAACCAATGCAGGTCCGCGCCCGGCACGCTGGCGTTCAATTTTGGCAGGGAAAGTAGCGTGCCGACGTTCGACGAAAGCCCCCGGCGGCGCTGATCGCGCTGCTGAGCCTGGGCGAAGATGAGAACCGCAACCTTTGGCTGCGTTGAGGCGGTTGCCATTTTTGATCGGTGCGAACACAACGTATTGCCCATTGAGATGCGGCAAACCAAGCGAACGGTACACCTGCACCATCGCCAAATCAATTCTCTCTGGAAATGTTAACTACTCGGGGTCGAACGCCGTTTCTTGGCGACGATCGCAAAAACATTTGGCTCAACACGAAGAAGCGAAGAAACGAAGCCGGGTAATCCCTATCCGACGCGGATCGACAAACCCTTATTCCGTCGTTCCGTGACCCGTGTCCAACAGGATGCAATCTGGGCCAGACTGGCCACTTCGTTTCTTCGTGTTTAACTTTCTCGTGACGCGTCAACCAACCGCCAAAAAGAAGCGTTAGACCCACTACTCGCCGCGCGCCTGCCTCAATCCGACGGCCAACTGTTCATAGTTGTATCGAAGCAGTTTTTCATAAGAGTCGAGGCCGCGCGATGAACTCGACCCCAGTGAATCGATTCGCACCACCGGCACGCCGACGCTGTTCTGTAAACTCAGCAGCACCGCCGGGGGAGAATCGGCTTCGACCAGCAGCAATTGCGCCTGCCGTTGCTTCAGTGTTTGTGGAAGGCGCGTTCGCTGCGTTTCGTCCAGGCTGACGAGGGGATCGCGCGTGATCGGTTCGACTGTGAAACCCATCTGCCGGCCGAGTGCGGCGTAATCATTGCCGATCGAGCAGACAACCTTGCCGCGCAACTCCAACAGCACCTGCGCGCCGTACGCGCTCAGCGCGTCAAGCTCCTTTGCGCACGCCGCAGCGCGGTCGCGGTAGGCTTGGGCGTGGGCGGGATCGATCGAGGCGAGACGGTCGGCCAACGCGCCGGCGGCCTGCTTGGCAACGGTCGCATCGAGCCACAACTGCGAATCGGCCAACGATTCATTGACGAAGCGATCAAGCCGAATCACGCGGCGGTCGCCGAATGCATCGGAAAACTGGTCGGTCACCTGCGCTTCGGCCAACCCGTTGGTGAGCACCGCCGCCGCACGACGCATCTGCTCTACCTGCTCGGGTGTGGGCTGGTGGCCGGTGAGGGCCTGGCCGCTTTCCACCCACCACACCACATCGACCCGGTCGCCGCCCACCTGTTTGGCGATGCTGCCCAGCGGAAACACGCTGGCGACGATGAGCAGCCGAGTAGTCGGCTTAGGCGGCGCCACCGACGGCGCGCCGCGATCGCAGGCGAAGGTGAAAGTGAAGAAAATTAAACCGATCCATCGCATGGCTTGGCAGCTATTTGTTCGCATTCCCGACGGGCTGGGATTCATCATCGGTCCACTCACGTTGCCCCGCGGTCTGTCGATGATATAGTATCCTTGCATGCAAATCATGTGCCGAGACGGATTGATTTGTAAGTATTGGAGATGAATGAGTTTAAGTCAGTCCATGTCGATGCGAATGGATCAGCGGCAGGTGCTCACACCGCGCATGATTCAGTCGATGGAGATCCTTCAGCTCCCGCTGATGGCCCTCCAGGAACGCATTGAACAGGAACTGCAGGCCAACCCGGTACTGGAGCAAAGACAGGATGACCCGGACGCGCCGCGCGACGAACAATCCGCGGCCGACGCCGAGGCGTTAGCCGCGGATTCGTCTGAGGGAGAACGCGCGCTGGTTGTCGACGATGCCCGAACCGACGGTGCCGCCGATTTTGATCGCCTGAACAAGATCGCCGACTATCTGGAAAACGAAGAATTCGCCACGGATGCGCCATACCGCAGCCGTGCATCACAACGATTCGACGGCGACCGCGATGGCAAGATGGACGCGATGGCCAATTCGCCGTCGCGCGGCGCGAGCCTGGCCGAGCATTTGCTCAATCAATGGTCGCTCCTGGAAATCCCTCCGCACCTCGATGCCGCGGGGAAGGCGATCATTTCTCACGTCGACGCTTCGGGTTACTTGCGCACGCCGTTCGAAGAAATTCAGCGGCAAATGAAAAAACCCGCGTCATTGCCGGAACTGCATGACGCGCTGAAGCTGGTGCAAACGCTCGACCCCGCCGGCGTGGGGGCGCGGCATCTGCAGGAGTGCCTGCTCCTTCAGCTTGATGCGCTGGAAGAAGATGAAGAGCTGGCCCAAGGGCACGATTTTGATCTGGAGCGCATGCTGCTCCGATCGCATTTGAAAGATCTGGAGCTGAACCGTTATCCGCAGATCGCCAAGGCGTTGGAGCGGAATATTGAGGAGGTTAAATATGCGGTGAAGCAGTTGGCGCGGCTGCACCCGCACCCCGGCAAGATCATCGGCCGCGACGAAGCCCCTCCGATCACGCCGGATGCAACGGTGTACCTCGACGAAGACACCGGCAAATACGAAATTAAAATGGCGCGCGAGCGGGCGGAGGATTTGTACATTTCCGGTACTTATCGGCGCATGCTCAAAGACAAATCCGTCCAGAAATCGACGCGCGAATTCCTCAACAACAACGTACGCAACGCCAAGTGGCTCATCGAATCGATCATGCAGCGATCAAGCACGGTCAAGCGCGTGATTCGCGTGGTGGTTGATGCGCAACAGGAATTTTTCGAACGCGGCCCCGAAGCGCTCAAGCCATTGCCGATGATTCTGGTGGCGGACCAACTGGGCATTCACGTCGCGACCGTCAGCCGGGCGGTAAGCGAAAAGTGGATTCAAACCCCGCGTGGCGTGTTCCCGCTGCGCAGGTTTTTCAGCCAGGGCACCACCAACACCGGAAGCGGCGAAGACGTTTCGTGGGATGCGGTAAAGGAAAAGCTGAAGCAACTCGTCGACGCCGAGGACAAAACCAACCCGCTCAATGACGATGAGCTAGTCGATAAGCTGAAAGCTCAGGGATTGGATTTGGCGCGGCGCACGGTCGCGAAGTATCGCAAGATCCTCAATATCCCCGTAGCGCGCCAGCGAAGGCAGTTTTAACCACTGATTTCGCCTTTGAACGGTTCTTTAAAACCCCAAAAAGCTTTTTAAAAAAGTGGGGATTCTTTTAAAAGACTCCGTTTTCCCGGTATCATAGACGTTCTAAGCATCATGAACCCTGCAGAGTTCACATCTACTAGATCTGGTGTAGTGACCAAGACATCTACTGGCTATTGGGCATTTATTCCATCGCCAATGACGTCTGAGTTAAAACTCGATCAAACAAGCCAACTCCTGCTTTCGAGAGCGGACGCCTTGGTCGGCGAACTCTCCGGACTAGGACGCAATCTTCCAAATCCCGAGTTACTGATCAGCCCTTACGCTCATCGCGAGGCCGTTCTTTCATCAAAAATTGAAGGAACTCAGGCGAGCATTTCTGACTTGTTCGTTGACGAACTTTCACAGCCAACAGAAGTTCCCGATGATGTTCGAGAAGTTCGCAACTATCTTCGAGCGCAACGGGTGGGATTGGAGAATCTTGCCAAGCTACCAATTGCATCGGGCCTGATCCTAAAGCTCCATGCCGAGTTGATGCGTGGAGTGCGCGGTGAAAACAAAACGCCCGGCGAATTTCGCCGGTCGCAGAATTGGATAGGCCCCGCGGGGAGCACTCCGACAACCGCGCCATTTGTTCCGCCGCCGCCGGAGCAGATGCTTGATGCAATTGCGGATTGGGAGCGTTTCGTCAACGCTCGAGGCAAGATGCCGGATTTGGTGCAGTGCGCTTTAATGCACGAGCGTTTCGAGGCGATCCACCCCTTTCTGGACGGAAACGGTCGCGTTGGCCGGTTGCTCATCACGATGTTTCTGACAGAACGCAACCGTCTCGCCAGACCGCTACTCTATGTGTCAGGATACATTGAGCGCAATCGACAGGAGTACTACGACTTATTGCAACGCGTCCGCACGCACGATGATCGCCTTGGCTGGGTCAAATTCTTCCTGCGCGCAATAGCATTCACGGCTAGGCAGGCCATCGATCACGCCGACCAACTCCTGAAACTTCAGAAAGAGCATCACGCGCGGCTGAAGGGGCGGCATCGCGAAGTGGCATTGATCGACTCCCTGTTTCAGAACTATTATACGA
>Ga0163150_10007878_pt1 | contig 12307 bp, 10 predicted proteins | sample OliLakLV19P2IB_FD_148628 | JGI IMG/M metagenome (GOLD analysis project Ga0163150, IMG submission 148628) | Freshwater microbial mat bacterial communities from Lake Vanda, McMurdo Dry Valleys, Antarctica - Oligotrophic Lake LV.19.P2.IB | ecosystem: Environmental > Aquatic > Freshwater > Lake >...
GACAATTCGCGGGTGGTGTTGCTGTAATACTTGGTGTGCGTGCCATTGGAAATGACGAAAATCTGCACGTACTCAAACAATCTCGACCCCGCCCAAAAGCTGTCGCGCTGATAACGCTTAATCTGGTTGAAGGCTTCGCGGATCGCCACACCGCGCCGCTTGAGTTCAATATGCACCAGTGGCAAGCCGTTGACCAGAATCGTCACATCGTAGCGATTGTTGTACGTCCCGTCGGCAGTGGTGTACTGGTTGATCACCTGTAGCCGATTATTGTGAATCTGTTTTTTGTCAATCAGCGCGATGTTCTGGATTGCGCCATCATCGCGCCGGAAGGGCTGTACGTGATCTTCCTGAATCCTGCGCGTCTTCTGGACAATCCCTTCATTGGCGTTGGCGATATGACCGGTGAAGAATCGATCCCATTCGGCATCAGTGAACGTCATCGCGTTGAGCGCCTCAAGCTGGCGGCGCAGATTGGCGATTAGCACGGCTTCGCTGGTGATGCTGATCGGTTCATATCCCTGTGCACCCAACAGTCGGATGAACTCGGCTTCTAATGCGGCTTCCGACTGATAGCTGTCTGAACGGCTGCTCGTCGGCGTGTATTCGGCGATCACCGTATCCTGCGGGGTTTGGGCGATGATGTTTACATCAGGCATCAGCATATTCCTTAAACGATAGCAGCCTATCGCGGTAGTATTCGTACTGCTTCCGTCGTGCCGCAATCTCCGCGGGCAGTCCCTGCGTCAGGTCGTTGGTCAGCGCGTCAAAGCGGTCAAGAATCGCCACGATGCGGGCTTGTTCTTCTAGCGATGGCAGAGGGATGCTAACATTAGCAAGGTTGCTTGCAGAAACATCAATTACTTTCGTGCCTGTCGCAAGTTTACGCTTTTGACGGGAAAAGGCTTCTGTTTGAAAAAAATACGCTAGATATTTGGCGTTTTGCTGATGTTTGATGATAGTAGCGTGTCCACCCGTTACTATAGTTTCTTTCCCAAGCCACACAACTGGTTTACACACATCTTCAATATTCTCACTTGTATTGGTCATAATTATGTCGTTTGGCTCAACTGCTCTCAGCGTTTTAGCAAGTTCAGGGGAAACAAACGACTTTGTTTTATCGGTAAATAATCGGTAGTAGGTATATATCTGTCCATAGTGAATGCAACCAACACCACTTTCAGTAAAGTCTTTCTTTTGCAATCCGTTTCCCCGGACAAGTTGGCTAACCTCACCCAACTTAACCCACCTCACCCGTCTGTCTGTCTGTCTGTCTGTCTGTCTGTCTGTCTGTCTGTCTGTCTGTCTGTCTGTCTGTCTGTCTGTCTGTCTGTCTGTCTGTCTGTCAACGATGATGTTGCGGGTTCTTCAAATGTCAATAGAAAATCCCGGTAATGTTCATACTGTTTTTTTCGCGCTGTAAGCTCCGCTGTAAGCTCCGCTGTAAGCTCCGTAAAATTGTCCAAAATGCGGACAATTTCATGCTGAATCGGCAGGGATGGCAAAGCAATTCTAACTTTATCAAGCACGGTTTTCGTCAAGCTCGGTACGCCACCCGCTTCGTTTAAGTCCTCAACATGAATCATTGTCAGGTAATAGTAAAGAAACTTCGGTAAAATGCGCTCAGAAATCTTCGTATAAAAAATTGTGTCAACCGCCCAAAACGGCGTGTTCACGTAAAAGATATTGCTGATTGAACCTTTGCGCGGTATCAGCACGGATTCTTGATCGTACATATATTTGTCAGCGTAGCGCATAATGCCGCCAGAGCCATAAACGGGATATTCACCGTCGGGCAAATGCTTATGGTCTTTACCGTTGGAAATTATTACTACATCCCCCAACCGCACAAATGGCACCCCATCAGGCGCGTACTGCCGTATCAAATCATTGAGCTTACTCATCGGCTTCAAGCTCCGTGTTCCCGCTGTTGAGGGCTTTCAGCCCTTTGACGCTGCTATTTTCAAGCAGGGCGGTCAGTTGGCTCCTTGCCATGTGGCTCAGTTCTTGCAATCGTTCCGGCTGCGGTATCCCTTTGGCGATGTACAGCGCGTTGATATTTTCAAGATTGGCAAGTACAAGCAATTGCTCAATGGTCGCATAGTCGCGCATATTGCCGATCTTGTCAGGGTTTGCCTTGCGCCATTCGGCAGCAGTCATTCCAAATAGAGCCATGTTCAGCAGGTCGGCTTCGTCGGCGTATACGAAAGACTTCTGTTTTGGTGTCAATTTCGGCGGGATGAGGTTGTCGCGGATGGCATCGGTGTGTATCCTGTAGTTCACCTTTGCTAGTACTCGTTTTACATTCCAGTCAAGGGAAAACCGGCTGTTCTCGTCGGCTTTTAGACGCTGGTATTCCTTAATGATGTATAGTTCAAACTCTGCCGAAATCCACGCGGCAAATTTGAACGCGATATCCTTATGTGCAAAGGTTCCACCATTATGACGACCTGCCTTAACAATGAGGCCGATTGCGTTTGTGCTTTTCACCCATTTCATCGGCGACAACGTAAAGGCATTTAGTCCTGCTTCGTTTTTAAACCCCTCGAATTCGAGGGGTTTAAAATTAGGATTGTAAAGTTGTTCCCAAATGCCAAGAAACTCTATGGTGTTTCGATTACGCAACCAATTTGCAATTACAGCGTTTGGCTCGTCAGGATTTTTATAACGAGCAATGTCGGTCAGGCTGATGTAATCATCGTCAGTCCCCTGCGACAATACGCTTATCTCTGTACCCTTTGCAGAAATCTTGCTCTTGAAAGTCTTGTCTGCCATAGCGTGTTCCTCCGTTAATTAGGCGAAAATCGTCATTGCGGAATCAGCGGGTTTGCGGGCTGGTAATTCACGCATCGGCTTCAAGTTCCGTGATGATCGCGTCAATCGCCGTCCGTAGCTCATCAGACCGCTGGACAATGCGCTCAATTTCGGCGTTCAGCACCGCGATGTCCACCCGTTGGCGCTTGTCCTCTTGCTCGACATAGGTGGATACCGAAAGGTTGTAACTGTGTTCGGCGATCTCATCGTTCGGCACCAGGCGGGCGAAGTACGCCACGTCGGCGCGGTCGGTGTAGGCGCTCAGAATCGCGTTGATGTTGGCATCCGTCAGCTTGTTGCTGTTCGTCACCTTCACAAATTCGCGGCTTGCGTCAATAAACACCGTCGCATTTTCGCGCTTGCCGCGCTTCAGCACCATGATACAGGTGGCGATAGTCGTGCCGAAAAACAGATTACTGGGAAGCTGGATCACGCAGTCTACGAAGTTGTTCTCCACCAGATATTGACGGATTTTCTGCTCTGCGCCGGCACGGTAGAAAATGCCCGGAAAACACACAATCGCCGCCGTACCGGATGCAGCTAACCAGCTCAGCGCGTGCATGATAAACGCCATGTCCGCCTTGGATTTCGGTGCCAGCACTCCCGCCGGGCTAAAGCGCGGGTCATTAATCAGCAGCGGGTTGGCATCGCCCGCCCAGTTGAGCGAATACGGTGGATTGCTGACGATGGCTTCAAACGGCTCAGCATCCCAGTGTTCAGAAAAAGGGTCGGTCAGCGTGTCACCATGCGCAATGCTGAATTGGTGAAAACCGATGTCATGCAGGAACATATTGATCCGGCACAGGTTGTAGGTGGTGATGTTGATCTCCTGCCCGTAGAACCCGTTACGCACGTTCCCCTTGCCGAGAATCTTGGCGAATTTCAACAACAGTGAACCGCTTCCGCAGGCTGGATCATACACCTTGTTGACCTGCGTTTTACCCACCAGCGTCAGCCGCGTCAGCAGTTCGGATACTTCTTGCGGGGTGTAATACTCACCGCCGCTTTTGCCTGCGCTGCTGGCATACATGCCCATCAGATACTCGTAAGCGTCGCCAAAAGCATCAATCGTGTTGTCTTTGTAGCCGCCATCGCCCAGCTTCATGCTGGCAACGCCGTTCATCAGCTTGACTAATCGTTCATTACGCCGGGCTACTGTGTTGCCGAGCCTGGCAGAGTTAACATCCAGATCGGCGAATAACCCTCTAAAGCTGGCTTCGGACTCCCCTACGGCGGACGCTTCAATATGCTTGAAGATGCCATCAAGCGTGACGTTCAAATTTTCGTCGCTGGCGGCGTTGGCGCGGACATTCTCGAACAATTCCGACGGCAGGATAAAGAAGCCTTTGGTCGTCACCATGTCCTCGCGTGCGATTTCGGCATCTGCATCAGACAATTTGGCGTAGTCAAATGACGAAGCGCCCGCGGCATGTTCATTCGCGTTGATATAACTGGACAGATTTTCACAGATATAGCGGTAGAACAACATGCCAAGCACATACTGCTTGAAGTCCCAACCGTCCACCGATCCGCGCAGATCGTTGGCTATGTTCCAGATAACGCGGTGCAGTTCAGTGCGTTCCTGTTCTTTGCGTGTGTTAGCCATAAAATACCCTCCTCGCGTAGGATACCTTAAAATCCCCCTATAGGCACGGATTATTTGTAAAATAGAGAGTCTCAGGCGGCTCAACTGCCTCAACCGTGATTTATGTAGTCAAACAGCGGGCTGAACAGGGGTGTGAATTTTTTGAAATTCAGTAGAAACAGATGTCTCAGGTTGTGCCGCCTGTGCCAGTTGAGCCAAAGCTAGATTCCGCAAAACAAAAAGACCCCCTACTGGTGTAGAGAGTCTCAAGTGTCTCAACTAACTCAGGCAGGTATACGGTACTCGCCACCGCCTTCTTTGCGGTTTGTTGAATACCGTCTCAGGCGGCTCAAGTGTCACAACCCAAAGATTCACAGGTGAGCTGCCAGAATCGCACCCGTCCGCCGCGCACCCGTTTCTGCGTGCTGAGGTTGTTTAGTCCGGGAATAAGTAGGCCATCCTCGCGTAACTGCATCCCGATGGCTGTCACGGTGAAGCGCAGCGGCTGCACCCGATTGACCTCACGATGAGTGATCTCTGGCAGCAAGTAAACAAAACCTTCGTCTTTGTAGCCGACCACCGTCACACCGGGTGGATACTCACGCGGATTCCTCATATCATCGTCAATCACTGCCTGCCCACCAGCGATAAGCTGCCCCAGAATATCGAGAAACACTTCGCTGGCGCGTTCCTGCCGCAGGGTACGGACGCTTTCCACAATCACATCCTGCCATGCGGGAAGTGAATACTTCTCGTCCATCTCTTGCAGGAACTTCGACAGCAGTTGATACACTGTCACCAGCACCGCCCAATTCTTGACCACGCGGTCATTGTTGGACTGCCTGCCGATCTCGGCTGCGAGCCTGACCTTGTAGCCCTTCACGTTGTTACTGAAGCGGTTGGCGATGTCTTCCTTCAGGTCGCCGTTTTCAAGCTGTTTGGCTACCCATGATGCGAAGTGAGCGGTGAATCCGGGCAGATGGTCGCGCAGCCCCTCAGCGTGAATGAGCGCCTGTCCGTCTGGGTCGCGTTTTTCCCACGGCGGGATTTCCAGCACCAACATTCGCGCAATGACCGACATCTCGCCCTCAATAGTCGTCTCGCCAGTCGAGAGAATCAAACCACGACAGGGTTTTTCGTGCCGGACTTTCGCCTCACGGGTCAGCCGTCCGCGTCCCATCCCTCTGGAATACGACTGTAGAAAGCGCGTGAAGGTCTTTTCATCGGCATAGATCGACTTGTAATCGTCCACCCAGAAGATAGTATCGGCTAAAGGATAACCGAGCGTTTCAACCGTGTTGATGGTATCCCCCCACTGTGCGGGTGGTGTATCCCGGCTAAACTGACCGTAGAAGCTGCTCAGCAGTGACGCAATCTCCGATTTGCCGCTGCCCGATGTGCCGACCAGATGCACGGCGGGACGAGTGGCGGTCGTCGGGAAGAAACGCTGAAGCACAGGCAGCAGCGCAAACGCGATCAAGCCGGATGCCAGATGTGGCGGCAGCACCTTCGTCACCGCATCGAACGCCGCGAGGCTTTCGTTCCACCCTGTCGCCTGCAAACCGTAATCGCGCAAGCGTTGGTCGAGTTCAACCGACGGCGGTTCGCTCAGTTTACCCTTCGCGGTGATGCAGTCCTGCGGCGACACATACACCCACCGCCCGTCAAGCTGCATCCAGCCCATGAAATTGTAGTGACGGTGCGTGGGAAATTCCCCCGATAGCTGCACAATCGCTGGAACCAGATGCTTCGACATGCCCGCACGCACAACGTATTGTGACCCGGCATTCGCACCGATGAAGCGACGCAGTGCCACATCATCCACGAACACATCTCCCGGTACGTCAAGCTTTTTCAGGAACTCCCCGCGCCGCAACTCCAGTGCGGTGGTGTGAGCCTCCTTGCCATCATCATCCACCTGGCAGGTTTGGTAGAGCGCGGTGGCTGTCCAGTCTACGACGGTTTTTTCCAGCGTGCCGCGATAGCTCTCTTTGCGATAGATGATCTTTCCGTCCCGCAGCAGGTAGCTCTCGGTGTCAAGGTATTCCTGCTCACGCTGCTGGAAGCTGGCACGCTTCTTTTCCTTATATAAGCGGTCAATATCGCCAATTTTCAAACCGTCGCCACACACGGCTTTGAGGCGCTGGCGTTCTTCCGCCCATTCCACCGGATTGAGGTGGATACAGGCTTCCACTGCCTCGACAATCTGCTGGGTTGTCGGGCGCTCTGTCTTCTGTTCAATCTCAAATCGCTCCACAAGCTGACTGATCACCTGTCGGGCATGTTCCTTCGGCGCAGCAATAGGGTCACGTGCTGGATGATTGTAGGCGCTCTTAATCGTCGCCAGCGCCTCGCGTTCGGTACTGCCGCTGGCGAGGTGGCGCGGGACGAGTTCGCGTTCTGTGTCGGATTGACTATAACCCGCATCGCGCAGTTGACAGGCTGCCGCGAACAGTTCAGTGTTGCGATTGCCGTCCGCAGCGCCGGATGCCAGATAGCTTTCAGTGCGTGGCGGCAGCGGGTGGTGTCCGTTCCCATTCAATGTCACCACTTTCAACCCATCAAAGCTCGTTTGCTGTGACTGGCTCTCCAGCCAGGCGAACGACTCCAGCGTATAACGTCGATTTGGGTTCAATTCCAAAATACTCACCGTTGCGCCGTTGCGGTCAGGTTTGGTGTTGATGCTGTCCGGCAGTCGCATGACCGATGCCACCGATTTGACATAGGCTTCGTCACCGTCCAGCACGCGAAACAGCCCATGCAGCATATGGGCGATGTGCTGCTTGTCCTCGTCGGTGTTCAACTGGAAAGGCTCATCCAGCAACCAGTAGCCATGCCAACCGCCGCCGCTGTCAACGATGATGGACGGTGCAGTATCAAACTCACGCAGCTTTGCCAGTCCCTTGTCACGCTTGCTCTGGTCGCCGTCGCAATCGACATCCACCCACAAGGCAGGCACGAGTACAGCGGATGCTGCATTGCCTTTCTTCTCACGCCGTAAACAGGGCGCAAAGTACACGCCATAGCCCTCGCCGTTGAGTTTGTCCGCCTGCCTCAACATTGATTCGCGCTGTTTGTCGTTTGCCTGCTGCGCCCAGAATGACCGCACTTCGCCCGTTTCAGGATGGATACAGCGCAGTTCCAGCCAGAGCTTATCCGGCACGTTCGGATACAACACTCCCAGAAAATCATCCCGTGTAACGTTTCGTGCGTTGTGACTTGTCGTTTTCTGTGTCATACTGTTTTCATTCCTTTAGATGTACACAGGGGCTTGAGGCGCTTTCCGTTTGGCGACGAGGTGCGCTTCCGGCTCCTGTGTGCGTTATGGGTAAAGTTATAGATCGAGCGTTGGATATACAGCGGCGCTCGTTTCAATTTCTGGCTGGTCGCGCCGTTCACGAAGCTGCTCCTTAAGCTGAAGCGCCAGCAGTTCTGCTTCCTCATGATCGAGATGGGGCATCATCGGGCGAAATTGCAAAGCCGTCTCACCTTCACGGTTCTTGAAAAAGCCATAGACACCCACCGCGCTGGTATTCTCGTCGGTGCGGCGCACACCTGCCCACACCGCGCCAATCTCTGGCTCATGCCCGTGCGCTTCCTCCATATAGGCGACATGTTCCTGCTGCTCACGAATGGCAGCGAGTGCATCGTAGCGCTGTTCCCAGTCACGTCCGGCGTAACGGTCCATCAGTTCGACCATGTTCTCCTGCGTGACCTCATGCAGCATCTCGATATGATCGACACTTCTATTCCGTGAGAAGTACAGCGGCTTACGTCGGCCTTCGTCCGCGTCATAGTACGTTCCTGGCAGCACAATGTGGGTGTGTGGGTTATGCTGCCCCGGCGCTTCATTCCCATCCGTCTGGCGGTGGTGTAAGACGGCTGACCACTCGACACCGGTATCAATCCCTCTGGCATCGAAAAAGTCATTCATCGTGCGCTCGGTGAGTTGCTTCACAAAGGCTTCGCGTTCATCAGACGGAACCATGCGAATGAGATCAACGTTCGGGTTGATGACGAGGCTAAACATCAGCACATGCTCGCTTTGATACGCCTCGCACCGTTCGGCAATCTCGGATACCGAAGCACCCATACCCTGATCCAGCCAGCGTTCCCGCCCACCTGCCTGCCGCGCCTTCTCATCCCGTGACTCCCTGTAGGTCAGGTACTTGAGCAGATTGCCCATGCGCTTACTCTCATTCGCGGTGGGCTTCTTGTACTTCACGTTCGAGACACACATCTGCTTGCGATCCATGTCCTACGCCTCCTTTTTGCGCCTGAAGAATGCGACCATCTTCTCGAGCAGTTCATTCTGCCGCTGAAGTTGTTCTTCGACGGCATCCAATCGCCCTTCCAGTTTGCGGGTGATGGCTGCCCGCGTACCGGGAATGTCATCCTGATGCGATAGATAAAGGTTCAGGGCATCGCGGATCAGATCGGTCTTGTGCTGCATCTCACCCTGCCGGGCGCGGACGCGCAGAATCTCCTCGACCCGCCGCATTTGTTCCGGTGTAAAGCCGATGCTCAACCGTTCGCTGTAGCCATCACGCTGCTTGCGTTTACTCAAGTTCCACCTCCTGAAGTCGTTCCTTCAAACTTTCTGTAGGACGAAAACGCCCGTACACCCGGCGCAGTCGCCCATACTTGTCCAGTGCGCCACCTGCCTTCATGTCCTGGACTTCAATGCTCAACCGTCCAATATCCGGCACGATGATTTCCTCACCTTTCACAAGTTCCTTTGACCAGACTTCGGTGAGTACCTCGATCACTTCCGCCACATCACGCTGCGTGCGGTGTGGCAGTCGTCTGGCAATCCTTGCAATCACATTACGGTGAACCATGTTGCGCTCCATTCACTTCGTTTTGTCTTTCATCAGCTCTGTCTTGCAGGCTGATTTGGCTGCCTGTGTAGGCAGCATCACCCCACACTGCGAAAACCATCGCGGGTGTGGTCGCTCGTCTCGGTCAACCGAGACGAGCGATACGGCGGGTGTCCAACACCGCCGTATGGGTGCAGTCGCCGTGAGGCGCTGCACCGAAGCCCTGCGGCGCTTGAGCAGCCAGCGATTTAGCTGGCTTAGGTCTGAGGGGGGCATATAGCCCATTGAACGCGAACGTTCCCCCCTCAGACCGTACCCGGTTGGGACACCCCAACAGGGATGGAATGCGCCAGCAGTCCATAGCGTCGGACATGCGGACAAGCTCACCATGTGGCTTTCCTCATGCGCTTCGTCCGACGTTCGGCATCGCCATCTGTCAGAGCAGGTTCATCCATGACCACTGGTGGCGATGCTCTGGGTGGATGCTGTCTTACAGCCATCGACTGAACGACACCATTGGCTGCCACATGCTGAATGATCCGCTCCAGATAGGCAGGCATATCGTTCAGTGCATCCCGTATCCATAAGGTGTCGCGGCGTACTTCCAGCAGCTCCGGCAGGTCAATGATGGGCGTTTTGGACTTCCGTCGGATACCCAATTGCTCCCGGATCAGGTCACGCATAGCATCACTACGTTCGCCTTCTTCGATATCCTCCCACCAGTCCAGAATGTCCTGATCTGTGTCGTAGTAGGCTTTGAAGGCAATCAGTTTGAATGCCCGCTTGTTCTTGTTCTTTTTCGGCATACTGTCTCCTTCGCTAGGGTTTTACGCGGTATGCTCAGTCGGTATACCCGGTAAAACCCCCGTTTTAAACTAACCATTGCGTCTGGCGAAATTGGCGTAGTACAGGTAGCCCCTCGCGTTCGCCATCTGCGCGTCTGGTACCAGCTTCGTCTGCGGATAGGCTTCAACCACCTGCCCATACACCAGCTCTGCTCCACCGCCGGAGAGGTAAATCACATCGACGGTGGTGCCGCGCTGCCACTTCTCCGACAGCAGATTCAGGGTCGCGCTGCGAAGTGGAGCAAGGGCTTCCTCAACTTCATGGCTGTAATCCACTGGTTTGCCGCTGGCGGTGAATATGCCCGTTCGCAAGACCTGCTCGACAATCCGGTGGGGCATCTTCTCGCGGTAATCGCGTTCCAGCATGGCGGCGATCCGTTCCTGCGCGGTGTAGACACCACTCTCGACACTGCCGCTTTCCGCATCCACGAAGTCGCCATCGTCATCCAAAATGATGTCCACCGTGTAGGTACCAACATCCACGACCCCGGTTCGCATGTAGGTGTGATAGACATTGATTTCCCCCTGCTCGGTGAGCATCATGGCATACGCCGAACCATAGGGTTGAGGCATGACCATCACCTCAGTCACATTGGCGATGACTTCACTGGCATCCGTTTTGATGAGATGCTGACCCGTGAGCGCCCGCTTGAGTTCCTCCGCATCCCGCATGTGGTCAACTGGCAAACCACTGCATAACCGCAGGTGGATGACATCCCGCCCCGACACCCCCTGCGTCAACTTGCCAATTGCCGCTTTCGCCAGCCGCAGCCGGAAGGTGTTGCCCATCGTCTTTTCGTTGGCGGTGCGCCCTCGCAGACGCAGCAGTTCGCCGGGTGGAAGCTGCGCCAGCGCCAGATCGCCGACAAACCAGGTTGAGCCATCTTCATCGGTCAACTGGTCGCCGGGGTATTTCGCCGCCAGCGCCTCCTGCTGAAATTTGATTTCACGGGCATGACCCGCTACCGATGGAAAAGCAATCGCGGTTTGATCCGTCACGACTTTGGTGACACCGTAGCCGATGTCCAGCCCAACCGTGAGGATACCGCCTGATGTAAGGGATACTTCGGATACCTGCTGCTGATGCTTACGCCTGTTCATTCGATCTGCCTCCATAAAACAAAACAGCCCATCTACTCCTCATCGGTAGATGCGGCTGAAGAACCCACAAAATCGGCGGGATTAACGCGGGAAAATGCCCGCGCCACGTCCCCTAAATCAAATGCCTTTGAATTTGGTTGAGTTGTAGCGTGATGAAGAGGTCAAAGGCTTCATGGAGAAGGCGGCACGGTTAGGTCCGGGCATTGCCAAAATCGGTCTGATTAAACGCGACATGACCAAGCTGGGCGCAGGGCGTGAAGTCGGCGTGGTCTGGCGCGATGAATGGGTCGCTTTATGGCGGCATGGGCAGCCTGTGCCGGAAGGCTACGAACCACACCAACGATTGGTCAAACAGCGCTTGCCGAAATGTCCGACCTGCGGTGGCACCGTTATGCAGGAGAAGAAGGGAACTGAAGCACCTGCGTCGGAAAGCTGGCTCAAAGGCGGCAAGCGGCTGTGCGCGATCTGTCAGACCCCACTGTGGCAGGAAGCCCGCGATAAGGTGTCACAGCCTAAGCCTGGACAGAAATACCCGACGAAGAACCCGCGCTACCGCATTGATGAATACCTCAAACGGGTCTACCCGGATCGCGTCTATCTGCTGATCTGGGATGAAGTCCACGAGTGCGCGCACGGCGATACGGGCAACGGCGAAGCCTTCAACCGCATCGCGGGGCTGTCAAGGAAAGTGCTGGCGATGACCGGCACACCGTTCAACGGCAGATCCTCATCCATCTTCAATCTCGAGTATGCGTTGAACCCGCGTACCCGCCAGCACTACAACTGGGGCGGCGCACCGCGTCTCAGCCGGAAGACGCACGGCGAACGCGGCTTTCAGACCATCGCAGCAGACGACAGCAAACAGCGTGGTCGCGCCGAATCGCGCTGGGTGGCCGATATGGGCGTGCGTGAACAGGTCGTCGAAGAACGTCCGTCGTATGACAAAGAAACCGGGGCATTCACCGGGACATCGACTTACGAACGTCCTTTCGAAGAAGCACCGGGTATCTCGCCGCTGCTGGTCGCCGAAGTGCTGGATCATGCCATCTTCTTCAGCTTAGGCGATCTGGGCAAGGCGCTGCCACAGTACGAAGAAATTGCCCTGCCAGTGGAGATGGATGCCGACACCTACGAGCAGTATG
>Ga0163150_10007883_pt1 | contig 12305 bp, 5 predicted proteins | sample OliLakLV19P2IB_FD_148628 | JGI IMG/M metagenome (GOLD analysis project Ga0163150, IMG submission 148628) | Freshwater microbial mat bacterial communities from Lake Vanda, McMurdo Dry Valleys, Antarctica - Oligotrophic Lake LV.19.P2.IB | ecosystem: Environmental > Aquatic > Freshwater > Lake >...
GCTTCCTCGGCCGCAAAAGCGACGGCGAACCCGGCTGGCAAACCATCTGGAGCGGCCTGGAAAACCTGCTCCTCTGCGTTCGCGGCGCTCAAGCCATGTCCAAAAAATGTGGGTAACCATGAGGCATTCATGCCTGGGTTTTCGACACCCCTAGGAAGTCGTCGTCAGTTGCGGGCAAAACCCTCCACCGAGTCCATTCCGCCCTGAAGGGCGTGAACAACGATTTCCTTGACGACCGATTTCCCAGGCATGAATGCCTGGGCTAGGGAAAACTCGGACGTCAAAACCCGCGCAAGACGTGTGGAAATTCAACGTTTGTACTACGAGGTGCTTGACCCACGTGCTTCCGCCAGCCGTGTAGAGGAAATCGGTCCTTCGCGGCGCCGATGTTGCCTTTACGCAACGCGGAGAAAAACCGGGGTGAAACGCCTGCGATTGCCAAGCAAGTCGCTAAGTCGCGTAGCCATTGCGACTTGGCATACTAAGTACGCAACCCATTTCGTGTTGTAAAAATCGCGGCACCGAGTTTGCTTCTCAGGAGTTGCACTTCCGACAATGCCTAAGCCGCGCTGCCCGGCGCGAGAGCCTTGGTCCCCTCAGGCTCTCGCGTCGGGATGAGCGCGGCAATTTCAATTTCCATCGAAGCGGCGTTCTCCCGCGACCCGAGTGTAGCAGGCGTCTCCTGACGCCAACTCGTTCCAACGGCAAGCGTGTTCGGCGTCAGGAGACGCCTCCTACAAGACACCCGCTGTTCCGTTCTCGCACCCTCAACCCCGCGATCGACCCACTATGCACGCACGCGAACTGGTCGAACTGGCGGGGCTCGTCTCCTTGCACGGCCCTACGCTGATTCGCTCCCCGGCCGAAATTGCCAAGGCGCCGCTGCAGCAGTATTGGTCGGCTTCTAAATGCCGCCTCGACCGTTGGGGCCGCACGCTCAAGCAACTTGCCGAACCGTCGAGCCAGCCGTCCGTCGCAACCGAACAAACGCGGGCCGAGTATCTGCAAAGCGTCGTCGAAGAGGTGCTCACGGGCGAAGTCCTCACGCGGGTTTGGGCGGCCGTGCTTTCAGCCCGAGATCAACGTCATGGCGGCGAGGACGGCTTTCTCATCGCCCGCAGCGTTCTGCTGGGGCACCAGGAATCGCGGCACCGAGCACTCACCCTGTTGTTTCATGGGCCGGGCGTGGTTTCGCAACAAGCCGTCGAGCTGAATCGCCTCAGGCGGCAGACGGAGCGCTGGACCGACTTGCTGGTCGGTCATCTTGCCTGCCGCGAAGACGTGAGCGAGCTGGCGGCCGACCCGAAACGATCGCGGGAGTTTGCCCGCGAGTTGCGGTCGCGCGAAGACACGTGGCCGCTCGTCTGGGCAGCCTTGCGTGGGAGCGTGGCGGCGGAAGTCACCCGGCCCAGCCCCAATCCAGATCTGAACGCCGAGATCGCCGCCAGCATCGTGGCCAGCTTTTCGCCCGAACTATTCGACTCGACCGGGCTGCTGCGGTGCGGCTGGATGGCCCGGCTGTGGACCACGTCGCACGAAACACAGGGGCTGATCGACGAACTGTTCGCCAACGAGCGCGTCGAAGCCTCGCTCTCCGACGGCGCCGCGGGCCTGCATCCGGCCCCCTTCTTGCGCCGCGACCGGCCCGGGCGACCGCAGTGAGGCATTCATGTTCGTAGTGACCGCATTCATGCGGTCCGGACGCCAGCCGAACGGGTGGCACTTCATCGGGCCGTATCGACGCAGCGCACGTCCTGAGATTTCCGGACCCGATAAATCGGGTCACTACAAGCGCGCAGTGCTAGCACTTCTTGCGACGCACGACGATAGGTACCCCCCGCACGGACCTCTGTTGCCCCAAAAGTGCGGTCGATGGTACTCTACGCCCGCGCTGGCAATCTGGCGGAGCCTTACCGCCGCGGAAATCGTCCACTCGTTTCGCGAGACCATCATGCACTTACGACGCTGCACGCTACGCAACTTCGCCTCCTGCGCGCTTCTTATGTGCGCATGCTCGTACAGTTCGCAAGCGGCGGCGCAAGCCACGTTGCGACTTAAGACCGAAGCCGGCGAGCCGCAATGGATTTGGTCCGCGGGTCATGCCAAGGACAAAGTGCCCGTCGGCGCGTGCTTGTTTCGCAAGGCCTTCAACTTAGAAAATCCGGAAGCCGCGACGATTCAGATTTCGTGCGACGATCATTTCGAGCTGTTCGTCAACGGCCATCGCGTGGGCGAAGGGGACGACTGGAAAGTGCTGCACACCTTCGATGTGAAGAAGCATTTGCAACAAGGTCGCAACGCGATTGCAGTACGCGCCGAGAACCGCACACAAGGCAGTGCGGGACTCGTCGCACGCGTGAACGTCAAGCAGAGCGGCAATACCGAAGTTTCGTATTCGACCGATGCCACGTGGCGCACCAACAACAAAGATCTCACCGGCTGGGAGCGAACTTTCTTCGACGACACGCGCTGGCCGCGAGCGCAGGCCTTCGGCGAGCTGGGGCGCACCGATCCCTGGCGCGGGCAGGTGGCGGCCGCGGATGGCGCGCAAGGCGGCCGCTTTACGATCGCCGAGGAATTTGGCGTGGAGCGCGTCATCGGTCCGGCCGAAGCCGGCTCGCTGATCGCCATGACCTTCAACGAATTTGGCGAGATCATCGCCTCGCGCGAGGGCGGGCCGCTGGTGTTGATCGCCGACAAGGATCACGACGGCGTTCACGACACCGTCACGATCTATTGCGAAAAGCTCAAGGGCTGCCAGGGCATCATGGCGCTCAACGGACAAGTCTTCGCCGTGGGCGAAGGGCCCGAGGGCGCGGGCTTGTACCGGCTTTCGGACGACGATCAGGATCGTCAGGCCGAGACGATGAAGCTGCTGGTGGGTTTTACGGGGGGCATGGGCGAGCACGGACCGCACGCGCCGCGGCTGGGTCCCGATGGACTGATTTACATGATGCTGGGCAACCACACCAGCGCCAAGAATCCTTCCGACCCAAACAGCCCCTACCACGATGGGTACGAAGGCGACCTGGTGCAACCGAAGTACGAGGACGCGGGCGGCCACGCGGTAGGCATCAAAGCGCCGTGCGGAACGGTCATCCGCACCGACATCGACGGCAGTTTCGTGCAGACGTTCGCCGGCGGCTTCCGCAACGCCTACGACATCGCCTTCAATCGGCAGGGCGAATTATTCACTTCCGATTCCGACATGGAGTGGGATGAAGGGCTCCCCTGGTATCGGCCCACGCGCATCAATCACGTGACGGCGGGCGCCGAGTTCGGCTCGCGCACCGGCTGGTCGGTGTGGCCCGATTACTACATCGACAGTCTCGGCAGCACGATCGATACCGGCCGCGGCTCGCCGACGGGCATCGAAGTTTATGAACACACCAAGTATCCGGTGCGGTATCACAACGCGCTGTTCGCCTGCGATTGGTCGCAGGGACGTATTCTGGCGATCCGCGCGAAACCGGCCGGCGGCAGTTACGAAGCGACGAGCGAAGTGTTCCTCGAGGGCCGACCTCTGAACGTGACCGACATCGAAGTCGGCCCCGACGGTTGGCTGTATTTCACGACTGGCGGTCGCGGCACCGAGGGGGGCGTGTACCGCATCGTCTGGAACGGCCGCGGGCCCGCGCAGCCGCGGATGGATGGGCTAACGCAAGCCATCCGCCAACCGCAGTTGTACAGCGCGTGGGGCCGGCAACGGATCGCGCAGATTCAAGAACAGATGGGCGACGACTGGGGCAAGCGGTTGCCCACGATTGCCGAGAATGCCGATGCTCCGCCCGCCGATCGCACGCGAGCTTTGGACCTGATGCAGTTGTTTGGTCCGCAGCCCACCACCGTGCTGCTGGTCAAACTTGCCCGCGACGACAATGCCGACGTCCGCACAAAGGCCGCTTACTTGCTGGGCCTGCACTCCGATTCGACAACGGGCCCGGCCCTGGCCGAGATGATTTCGGACGTCGACGCCACCGTCCGCCGCGTGGCCTGCGAATCGCTGGTCCGCAGCCAGCAATCGGCGCCGGTCGACGCGCTGGTGGGCTTGCTCGCCGATCCCAACCGCTACGTCGCCTGGGCCGCACGGCGAGCGCTGGAGCGCATGCCCCGCGACCAATGGCAGGCCAAGGTGCTGGCGGCGAAAGAGCCACGCGTGTTCCTGATGGGCTCGGTCGCTTTGTTGATCGAGGACGCCGATCGGGCAACTGCCGACGCGGTGCTGACCCGCGCGACCGAGACGATGAAGGGCTACCTGAGCGACGGCGATTTCGTCGATCTGCTGCGCGTCGTGCAATTGGCCATGATCCAAGGAAAGATCACGGGCAAAGACGTACCGCAGTTGGCCCGCCAGTTGGCGGAAGAATACCCGGCCGCCGAGCCGCGGATGAACCGCGAGCTTGTCCGCTTGCTGGCTCACCTGCAGCAGCCGCAGGTCATTCCGCAAATGCTGGCCGTGCTGGCCAGCAGCGCTCCCTTCGACGACAAATTGCACGTGGCCTTCCACGCGCGGTTTCTCACCACCGGCTGGACTTCGCCCCAGCGTTTGGCCCTGCTGCAGTTTTACCAGGAAGCCCGCATGCAGCCCGGCGGACACAGCTACGCGCTGTATCTCGACAACTTCACGCGCGACTTCATGGGCGGCTTCAACGACCAGGACCGGCAACGCGTGCTGGCCCAAGGCAGCCGCTGGCCCACCGCCGCGCTGTACGCCCTGGCCGCGCTACCAGAACATCCCGGCACGGAAATGATTAACTACTTGATGACGCTCGACGGCGACCTGAAAAAGATTGACACGCCCGAGGCGAAGCTCTTAGGCACCGGCATTGTGGCCGTTTTGGGACGCAGCCGCGACGAGCGTGGCATGGCCTATCTGCGGCAACGCTTTGACGAAGAGCCGGCCCGACGGCAAGAGTTCGCCATGGGCCTGGCACAAAAGCCCGACGGCGCGAATTGGCCGATCTTGTTGCGTGCGCTGCCGGTTTGCGAAGGCGGCGCCGCGCAAGAGGTGCTCGTGCAGCTTGCTTCCGTCGATCGAAAAGTGGAGCAGCCCGAACCGATCCGCCAAGTTATCCTCTGCGGACTGAAACTGGGCGACAAGGGAGGGGCCGACGCGGTCAAGCTGCTGTCGAAGTGGACCGGCCAGAAGGTCAGCCCACCCGAGGCCACGTGGGACGTCGCGCTGGCCAGTTGGCAGCAGTGGTTCGAGACCAAGTATCCCAACCAGCCGCCCGCCACACTGCCCAAGGAACTGGAAGGCAGCCGCTGGGGCTACCAGGACCTGATGACGTTCCTCTCGGGCAGCGAAGGAGCAAAAGGCGACCCCCGCCGCGGCGCGATGGTCTTTGAGAAAGGTCAATGCGTCAAGTGCCACCGCTTCGACAAGCGGGGCGAAGGCATCGGCCCCGATCTGACGACGGTCGCCCAGCGCTTCCAGAAGAAGGAAATCGTCGAGTCGGTGTTGTTCCCATCGCAGGTGATCTCCGACCAGTACGCGTCGCGCACCGTGACGACCAAGGGAGGCAAGGCCTATTCCGGTATTGTTGCCGTGCAGGCCAACGCGTTGGTTGTGCTGCAAGCCAACGGAGAGAAAGCCACGATCCCCAAGAACGACGTCGACGAAGTAGCCCCGAACTCGAAATCGGCCATGCCCGAGGGATTGTTCAATAACCTCACGCTGGAAGAGATCGCCGATTTGTTCGCGTATATGTATGCGGGACCCGGGGGCAGGTGAGCGGCTGTTGCCGACAAGCCCGCAGCGCACGCTTAATTGTTGCGCTAGCGTCCCGAACCGACCCCAGCAGGGGTCGTAGACATTAGCCGGGGGTTGAGCGAAGCGACACCCCCGGACGTAAGGCATCTCGGCAACGCACGACCCCGGCAGGGGTCGCAGCGACGGTCGATGGTGCTGCGACCCCTGCCGGGTCGATCTATGATTTCCGCGAATCCGATTCCGGTGGTATCGCTGCGCTCAACCACCGGCTAAGGGCTGTGACCCCTTACGGGGTCAGTTCTGGGTGGCACGCCCTGAGGCACGAAGGGCGTGGTGCAGCGGCGATTGTCGGCACTTCAACGATCCACGCCCATCGCTTCGCTCTGGGACGTGCCACCCAAAAGTGACACAGTCATCCGCCCAGAAGCTCACCCGCGCCGGCGCTGGTAGCGGCGGCTGGCGTCCTCGAGGGTCGCGCGTTCTTTTTCCGTCAGGCTGTCCTGGCCGTGCTGGCTGATCTTTTCCAGGATGCGATCCACTTCGCTGCTCAAATCGGGCCGGGCGGGGCTGGCCCCTTCCGTTCGATCGGGATCGTGAACGCGCAGCTTGGGCCGGAACTTGAACGATTTAAGCGACCAACCGCTAGGGAAGAACTGGCCCAATCGGATGCCGCTGTAGTAATAGCCAACGGCCAATGCCGCGCCCGCCAGGTGGACCTGGAAAGCGACCTGGGGTTGCGTCGGATCGATCGGACGACCCAGCCCCGAAAGGTCACTCGCCACGTAGAGAATGCCGAGCACCCAGGCGGGAACAGGGAGTACGAAGAACAGCAGAATTGTGCGACGCGGGAAGTGGATCACAAACAGGGTCAGCACTCCCATCACCGCGCCCGAGGCTCCCAAGACTTTGCCATGTGGGTTGCCGCCCAGGGCCGGCACCTGTTCCCAAGCAACAAAGAACAGGCCACATAACACGATCAGCGTCATGTAAATGCGGAGGAACTCGCGTCGCCCGTAGATGCCTTCGACGTCGCGGCCAAAGAACCACAGCGCTAGCATATTGCCAAAGATGTGCTGCCAGTCTTTCCAGTCGTGTGCAAATCCGTAGCTTACCAATGTCCAAAGTCGCCAAGGATGACTAAAGACGTCGGCCTCGAGCAGCATCCACTCGTTCAGCGCACCGCTTGTGAACAGTGTGACGACGTAGATCCCGACATTGATCAGGATCAGGTTGACGACCATCGATCGGTCGCCGCCGAGGCTGAATCCTCGAGGCTCCTCGCGCACGTATTCGCGGTCGTAAATACCCATAAGTTCCTTGGAATTCCTCCGGCTAAGTTATAGCAGCGCAAAGCAGGGCGGGAATGGACCCGATGCAGCATGTTTGAGACGTGCTGCAGCCTGGCATCCATTGGTATCTACACATCGTAAGCACCTGGAATTGGGCGGGGATAAAATCCAGAGGTTGCGGTCGATCGGAGGTAAAGGATCCATCAGCCCCGCAGGGGCGCAACATGCTAGCCCACGGCGCGAGCCGTGGGAGAACGACGCGATTGGCGAGGAAGCCCCGGCGGGGCGAAACGTGTTCCAGTTGCGTCATGGTGGGGCTCGTCGCGGCACGCCAGCATGTGTCGCCCCGCTGGGGCTTACCAACTCGATGCAGCACGATTGTCCCACGACTCGCGCCGTGGGCTAGTGCTGTGTCGCATCTTGGTTTGCGGGTAGCGGAACTCGTGAGAGTTCCGTAATTGCCCTGATTCTGTCGCGAACATCAGAAGTCTCACGACTTCTGCTACCCAAAATCTGAGCATTGACAAAGCACTAGCATGTCTCGCCCCCGCCGGGGCTGGACATGACTGCCGGGGCTGGCCACGACGCATAGGCTCCACTTGGAACTCGCGCAGAAATAACTTGTGCAATTTTTTAGCCACGGATCAAACCCAGCCCGGCATAGCCGGAACCAACGAAAAGGGGTCGGCGAGTCGTTGTCGGAAGCCGGTCCTGCGAACGGCCGAGTCGCGCCGGCGACAACGAGTCCCGACCTGGGCTGTTAAAAATTTGGCCTTGGGCGTGCAAAATGCGATTACGCTTGAGTCCGAAATTGTTCCGCCACGCCGAACGCGACCGCATGCCAAAAGGGTTGCGGCGCCACCGTCTGGCGACGGTAGCTACGCTCGCCAGAGCGTGGCCGCGCTAGAGGGTCTTTCTTGCGCCAAAGGAACGTTTCCTGGATAAAGAAGCACAGCGGACAAGCCCAAATTTTTAACAGCCCAGTCCCGACCCCCTCGGCGTCCATTGAAATCCTCGCACGACGCGTGCAAATTTAACGTTTGTAATACGGACAAAGAGAACCACAAAGGACACAAAGACCACCAAGGGAAAGCGTTCGTGTCCGTCGTCTTTGTGGTCTTCGTGTTCTTTGTGGTTCTCTTCATCCGTGTTCAATCAGCGTTCAATCCGTGGCTAATTAACCAAGTTACTCCTGCGCGGATCCTAAGTCGTTCATCCTCGTCGCGATTGCGAGTGTAGATCGGCATCCTGGCTACGCCGATGTCTGAGGAGTAACTGTCCGAGGAGTAACGCGAGAGGTTCTAGCCCTGCGCGAGCGACTAATTTCCAGCCGCGGGGGGCCCGGTCTCCGCGTTGATGCGAGCGGCCGCTTGCACCTGGTTGCGAGTGATATCCTCGGCAAGCTGTTGGTTCTCGGCGAGCTTCTTCTGCAGCTCGGCCTTCGCGCTAGCCAGGCTGGTTTCGAGCGCCTGGCGGTGCGCCGTGACGACGGACCGCTCCCTGTTGCTGCGGTCGAGCTCCACTTGCAGGTCCTTGATCTCAGCATCGGTGAACGCCACCTGCTTCAGGGCGTCGGCATGCGCGGTGGTGACCGCGGCGAGGTCTTTCTCCGCGGCCGCTTGCTCGTCGCGCATTACCGAGAGCTGCCGATCGAGCTCGTGAAAGAATTCCGAATAGTCGCGCAGCGCGCGCTGGTACTTGCCGTTGACGACTCGCTCGGGCGCGTCGCCCGGTTCGGCGGGTTGGCCGTCTTTGGCGTACTCCTTGCGCGTTTCGGGCGGCAGCAGGGCGTCGAGCACGTTCGGCGGCAGCTCGGCGAGCAAGTCGGGCCGATCGCCGGGCATCACCTCGTACAGCGTCCAGGGGCCTTTGGCGCTGTTCTGCAGATGTTGGACCTGGTGCGGCAGCAATCGCATGGTCGGTTGCAGTTCGACCATCTTAGCTTTCTCATCGACGCCCGTGACCTTGAACTCGCCCAGGTACGCGCCGCCTTCTTGTTTCGCGCGGGCGTCGAAGACGTAGAGCACGGTCTTGTCGAGAATTCCGTGCGGCGTGGGATTGTCGATCTGGACGCGCGCGGCGCCCTTGTTGAAGTCGACCGTGGGCACGGCGTTGTACCAAACCCTGCCGCGGTCGACCAACACATCGTAAATGGCGGTTTTATTCTTGCGCAGGTCGGCTTGAAGCTGTTCGACAACGGGGGCGATCTCACGAATCTGCTTTTCCTTGTCATTGGCGCTCTTCCGCCAATTGGCGTTGACCTTCAATGTCATCATCGCCAGATACAAAAACGGCAGCGTCGCCAGCAGTATCAGGACGACGAGGACCTTGCTCCAAATGCTCATATAAACCAATGCTGGCAAGAACTTGCGCTAGGTTCCCAAACGTCGATGATAGGCAGGCTGAGGGCGAATGTCAAGAATTCGGCCGCCCGCAAAACTACCCCAAACCCGTAATTCTAGCAGCTCCTCACCGGCAGCCGGCAGACTCACCGTAACCGTCACAATCCTTCAAGTCGTGGCAGTTTAACGCCGAATCGTAAGACGGCCCTCCGCTGCGGCCGGGCCGCTAGCTCTGTGTGCCACAAACGTTGATTTTGCACGCGCCTTGCGCGGATTTTGATAACCGAGTTTTCACTAGCCCAGGCATTCATGCCTGGGAGAGATGTCCTGAATGATCTCGTCGTACACGCCCTTCAGGGCGGAAAGACGTCGATGGGTTCTGGCCTGCTGAAGCGGGCGGACGACGACTTTTAAGGGGTAGAGGAAACCCAGGCATGCATGCCTGGGCTAGGGAAAAGTGGCGGTCAATGCACAAGCATAAATCCATTTGGGTTGCCCTGGCGTAGCCCGCGCTGCGCCACACTTCCGGCGAGGCGCCGACCCGACCCGGTCCCCTCGCTGCCCAGCTCACGCACTTTGACGATGCCAGCTACCGCGAGAGGACGAGCCTTGAACACACCGGGATTTTGGGGCAACCGCAGGGCTGGCCCACTGGGGCTCTTGGCCGTGGCATGCCTGCCGCTGCTGGTCTCGGGCTGTACGCGCACGTACTACCGCAACCAGGCCGACATCGAAGTCTCGTCCGCCGTCTCGCAATCGTCGCTACGCACTCCGTGGCCGCTGGAGATGTACTCGATTCAGATGGATCCGCGCTCGCGTCTGTACGACCCGTACGATCCCGATCACGAGCCGATGCCGCCCGACGACCCCGAAGCGCACCAACTGATGTATCGCGTCGACGGCAAGCGGGGCTATCTCAGGTGGTATCGCAACGGCTTCGCGCCCGACGTCGACGACAAGTCCTGGCAGCAGAACCTGCCCGTCGATGCCAGCGGCACGCTCGTGCTCGACATCAACGGGGCCTTGGAGGTCGCGCGGCTCAACTCGCGCGATTACCAAACGCAACTCGAAACGATGTATCTCGCCGCCTTGGACGTGACGTTTGAGCGGTTCCGCTTCGACGCCCAGTTTTTCGGCGGAAACGCGACGAATTTCACGGCCGACGGACCCCTGCGAAATCCGGCCCTCGGCTCGCAGAGCGTGTTGAGCACGGTCAACGATTTCAATCGCACCAAGCTCTTCCCGGCCGGCGGCGAGCTGCTGGTGGGCATCGCCAACACGTTTGTTTGGCAATTCTCGGGACCGAATTCCGAGTCGGCCAATACGCTGCTGAATTTCAGTTTGCTGCAACCCTTGTTGCGCAACGGCGGCCGCGCGCGGGTCATGGAAACCCTCACGCTGGCCGAGCGCGTCATGCTCTACAACCTGCGGCAGATGGAGCAGTACCGCCGCGGCTTCTACGCCAATATCACCGTCGGACGCAACACGGGACAGGGCCCAAGCCGCCGGGGTGGCGTGTTCGGCGGGGCCGGCCTGTCGGGCTTCACCGGCGTGGGCGGCGGCGGCTTCGGCCAGGTCGGAACCGCGGTCGGCGGCGGTGGCGGCGGCGCGGGGGGTGGCTTCGCAGGGGGCGCCGGCGCGGCTCAGGCCGAAGGTTTCATCGGTCGGCTGCAAGACCTGCAAGTCATCCGCAACCAAGAGGCCAACGTGGCCGGCCTGCGCGACAGCCTCGCGCAATTGGAAGCCGCCTACGACGCGGGGCGCATCGATCGCTTCCAGGTCGACCTGGCACGCCAGGCCTTGTATGGGGCGCAAAGCCGGCTGCTGATCGCCAAGGCAGCCTACGAATCGGCGCTCGACAATTTCAAGGTCACGCTGGGCCTACCCCCCGATGTGCCGGTGGATCTGAGGGACCCACTCCTGAATCGATTTAATCTGATCGACCCCAACCTGACGGGGATTCAAGAGTCGGTTCTGGAGCTGCTCGACGAAACCCGAAACCCGCCCCAGGCAGCGGGGTTAGATCTCTTGCAAGCCTTCATGCAACGCGGGGAAGCCGCGCGTCAGCAATTGCAGCAGCATCTGCTCGTCGTAGAAGACGACCTGAAGCGGCTGGAGGCCAATTTGCCGGCGCGCCGCGAAAGCCTGCGGCGCCTGAAACTGCGACCCGAATACAAAACAAGCGACGTTGAGGGCGCGTTCAATGTCGACACGCTCAACCATCGTGCCCTGCGACTGACGGAGGACTTTGACCAGCTCTCGAAACAGATTCGCGCGAACTGGGTCGAGCTCGAAGAGATCAAGCGGTCGCTCGCGGCCGGCGCGGATTTCAATACCGCGCGGCAGCGGATGATCGAGGTCTTCCGCGAGATGTCCGACCATTTGCTCGAACTCTCGCTGGTGCAGGCGCGGGCCAGGCTCGATTCGTTCGATCTGGTGCCCATCGAATTGCAGCCCGCCATGGCGTTTGCCGTGGCCCGCGACAATCGGCCTGACTGGATGAACGCCCGAGCGGCCGTCGTGGATACCTGGCGACTGATCGAGTTCAACGCCAACGCGTTGGAGAGCGTCCTGAATGTGGTGTTCAGCGGAGACGTGGGAACGACCGGCGACAATCCGATCAACTTTCGCAGTACGACGGGGAGACTACGCGTAGGCGCCGAGTTCGACGCGCCGCTCACACGGCTCGCCGAGCGGAACTTTTACCGGCAATCGCTGATCGACTATCAGCAGGCTCGCCGCTCGTACATGCTGTTTGAGGATCGGGTGTTGCAGTCGCTGCGACTGGATATACGGCAAATCAATCTCAACCAGATCAACTTCGAGTTGAACCGCGCCGCGGTCGACGTGGCGATCAATAAGGTCGAGTTGGCCCGGCTCAAGTTGAGCCAGCCACCGCGGCCAGGCGAGACGTCGACGTTCGGCGATAGCTTTGCCCGCGATCTGGTGACCGCGCTCACC
>Ga0163150_10007884_pt1 | contig 12305 bp, 11 predicted proteins | sample OliLakLV19P2IB_FD_148628 | JGI IMG/M metagenome (GOLD analysis project Ga0163150, IMG submission 148628) | Freshwater microbial mat bacterial communities from Lake Vanda, McMurdo Dry Valleys, Antarctica - Oligotrophic Lake LV.19.P2.IB | ecosystem: Environmental > Aquatic > Freshwater > Lake >...
GAATACCTCGACTACGACTCCGCCGTCGCCGACCTCACCGAGAAGGGTGTCACCGTGCACCCGGTTCCACACACCGCCGGCGCGGGTCGCCAAGCATTCCTGCACGATCCCTTCGGCAACTTCATCGAGCTCAACCAGCCCGACGCGTAGGGCGGCGCTGCTCAGGGTGCGACGAGCGCGGCGACGGCGGAGTCGTAGTCGAGGTATTCGGTGCACGTGCCGTCGTGGTCGAGGAGCCAGAAGCGGTCGAGTTCGGTGAGGAACGTGCGGTCGTGCGAGATCGCGACGACGGTGCCGGTGAAGCTGTCGAGCGCGCCTTCGAGGGCTTCGCACGAGACGATGTCGAGGTTGTCGGTCGGTTCGTCGAGCAACAGCAGGTTGTGGCCTTCGAGTTCGAGGCACAGGATTTCGAGCCGCGCTTTCTGGCCACCCGACAGTGTCTCGTACGGACGGCGCACCGCCGCGTGGATTCCGTACCGCGCGAGCGCTTTGGTCGCCGCTTCGATGTTGCCCGCCCGATCGGCGACGATCGCACCGACATCGCGGCCCGCGAAGTCGGGACGCGCGTTCACCTGCGTGAACACTCCGGGCGACACGCGGTTGCCGACGACGACCTCGCCCTCGCTCGGTGTCTCGGTGCCGGCGATGAGGCGCAGCATGTGGCTCTTGCCCGATCCGTTTGGGCCGACGAGCCCGATGCGCTCACCGAACATGACCTCGTCGGAGTACGCGGCGATCATGCCGTCGAGCCCGACGCCCCGGAGCGCGATGACGCGCCGGGCGGAGTCACCGCCGCGCAGGCGCATCTTCACCCGCTGGTCGGGAATCGGTGGGGGAGGCGGACCCGCGGCGACGAACCGTTCCCAGCGGCTCTCGGCCGCGTCGGCGCGTGACGCGTTCTTGTAGTTGAGCGCGGCGCGCTGCTTCATGATCTTGTAGTGGTGAAACAAGCGCCGTTCCTCGTCCTGCCACCGTTTCAGGTCGTCGCCGAGTTGTTCCTGGCGGGCGGTGCGGGCGTCGGCGTAGGTCGCGTAGCTCCCGCCGTGTGTCCACGAACCCGCGGTCGCGCCCGACGCTTCGAGCGTGACGATCTTGTCGATCGCGGTCGACAGCAAGTGCCGGTCGTGGCTCACGGTGACGATCGTCTTGCGCGACCGGGCGATCTCGGCTTCGAGCCACCGCTTGGCCGGGATGTCGAGGTAGTTGTCGGGCTCGTCGAGCAGCAGGACGTCGGCGTCGGAGTTGAGCAACACGTCGAGGACGAGTTGCTTGCGTTCGCCGCCCGAGAGCGTGTCGGCCCACCGTTCGGCGATGTCGGCGAACGACAAACCCACGATGCGGCGGGCGCTCGCGTCCCACGTCGCTTCGAGCTCGTACCCACCCCGCTCCGACCACTCGCCGATGGCAACGCCCAGATCGATGCCGGCCGCGTCGTCGCCCGCAGCCAGGCGCCGCTCGGCATCGAGCATGCGCTCGCCGCTGTTGCGCATGAGCGGCGGCGCGTACGAGAGCAGCAATTCGTGCACCGTCTGCGCGTCGGTGACACCGACGTCTTGGGGCATGTAGAGCGTGCGGCCGCCGACCGAGATTTCGCCTTCTTCGGCGGTGAGGAGTCCGGCAATGACCTGGATGAGGGTCGACTTCCCGGTTCCGTTGTCGCCGATGATCGCCGCGTGCTCGCCCGGCGAGATGCGGAAGCTCACGTCGAAGAACAGTTGGTCGGCGCCCGGGTACCCGAACGCGACGTTCGAGACGACGAGGTGACTCATGGGGTCCACGTGTACGCGAGGAACCCTTCGCCGGCCCACTCGGGCGGGTAGTCGTCGACGTCGGCGGACCACACGTCGTAGCCCACGTCGCGGTCGGGACGGCGCACGAACCCGAGCCGGTCGTAGAGGCGGCGGGCGGCGGGCATCCAGCGGGTGGTGTGGATGACGAGCGGGCGACCCGCGGTGGCGGCGCGTTCCATGCACGCGCGTGCGAGGGCCTCGCCGACGCCGCCTCCCTGCGCGATTGGGGACACCGCGAGGAGCCGGAACTGCGCTTCGCCGGGCTCGGTCCATTCGAGCCAGCGCGAGCCGTCGCGGTCGACGTAGGTGACGGCGCCGACGACCTCGGCCCCCGCGACAGCGACCAGCACCGTCGCGTCCTTCACGCGCGTCGCGACATCGCGGATGTCGGTGTCGTACCCCCCGAAGAGGTGATCGACCTCCAACACTGCGTAGGCGCGCACCGTCAGCTCACCGACCTGTTCGTATTCGCCGGGAAGTACCGGGCGGATCTCGATGTCCATCAGTGCGACAGGATCTTGGCGAAGAACGCGCGGGTGCGCTCCTCGCGAGGGTTGGCGAAGATTTCGTCGGGCGCCCCCTGCTCGACGATGCGCCCCTCGTCCATCATCACGAGTTGGTTCCCCGCCCGGCGGGCAAATCCCATCTCGTGCGTGACGACGACCATTGTCATGCCTTCCGAAGCCAGTTTGAGCATGACGTCGAGGACTTCGTTGATGACTTCGGGGTCGAGCGCGCTTGTGGGTTCGTCGAACAACATCACTCTCGGGTTCATCGCGAGTGACCGTGCGATCGCGACGCGTTGCTGCTGACCGCCCGAGAGGTGACGGGGGTAGACATTCGCCTTCTCGGCAATGCCGACTCGCAGAAGCTGCGCAAACGCCACTTCCCGCGCCTCGGTTTTGTTGCGGCCGCGGACGAGTCGCTGAGCCAGCATCACGTTCTCCAGGGCTGTGAGATGGGGGAAGAGGTTGAAGCCCTGGAACACCATGCCGACTTCGGCGCGCACCGTGTTGAGGTCGCAGTTCTTGGCGTTGACGTGGATGCCGTCGACCCACACGTTGCCGGCTGACGGCGTCTCGAGCAGGTTGATGCAGCGCAACACCGTGCTCTTGCCCGAGCCGCTCGGGCCCACGATGACAACGACCTGGCCCGTCTCGACTTTCAGCGAAACGCCGTCGACCGCGCGCACCGGGCCAAAGCGCTTGTGGAGGTTCTCGATGACGACCATCTCGGGGCCGGGCGCGTGCTGCGCCCGAGGGGCCTTAGGCACGGTCGTCGAGTCCGAAGCGCCGGCGGTACCACGACAGCAGTAGTGAGAGTGACACCGTGAGAGTGAGATAGATGGCGAAGAGGATCGGGTACGTGCCACGCGAGTCGAAGCTCGTCGCCACGTACTTACGCGAGTTCTGCGTGATCTCGTTCACCGCCAACACGGAGAGCAACGACGTGTCCTTGAGCATCGCGATCGCGTCGTTGCCGATCGCTGGGGTCATGTTGCGGATCGCTTGTGGAAGGACGATGCGCCGCATCGTCTGACCGGGTGTCATGCCAAGTGCGCGGCCCGCTTCGGTTTGACCCCTCCCGATCGACTGAATGCCCGCGCGGAAGATTTCGGCGAGGTACGCGCCGTAGATCAGCGCCAGGGCGATGATCGCGCGCCACTTCATGTCGAGGCTGTTGTTGTCGAACCCGAAGGTCTCGGCCGCGTACGGAACGACAACGAACGCGACCGTGATGATCAGTACGAGAATCGGGACCCCGCGAATCACCTCGATGTAGAAGGTCGCGACGTTCTTCACCACGACGTTGCGTGAGATGCGGCCGAGCCCGGCGATCAGGCCGATGACAAGCGCGATCGCGAACGCGTAGATCGTCGTTTCGATCGTGAGGCGGAGTCCGGGAATGATGCGGTCCCACGCGTTCTCGTATCGCTCTTCCGTCGTGACCAAGTAGGCGATCCATCCGAGGATCGCTGCGATGCCGAGCAACCAGTACGGGAAGTCGCGCCAGCTCCGAATCTTGCCGCCGAAGTCGGCGGGCGGGACCGCGGCCGGGTCCATCAGGTTGCCCATCGGTGTCGCCATGCCGGCTCCTCTAACGACCGTGCGCCAGGCCCGGAGGCCTGGCGCACAGGTACGACGCAGTCAGTTTCTGAATCAGCTTTCGAGGTCGTCGTAGGTGACCTGGAACTCGTCCGTGAAGAACTTCAACGCGAGTTCCTCGAGTGTGCCGTCAGCTTCCATAGCGGCGAGCGCGGCGTTGACCGGAGCAACGAGGTCGCTGCCCTTCGGGAAGATGAAGCCGAGTTCGTCACTCTTCAGCGCCTCGCCGACGAGTTCGAGCTCTTCGGCGTTGTTGCCGACATACCCGAGACCTGCGGTCTCGTCCATGATCACGACGTCGACGTCTTCGTTGAGGAGCGCCTCGACCGCGACCGGAAACTGTTCGAAGGCCTGGATTCGACCTTCGCCCCAGAGCTCGACCGCCTTGTCGAAGTTGGTTGTTCCGGTCTGCGTCCCGATCTTGATCGACTCGTCCGCGGTGATGTCTTCGGCGCTCGCGAAGCGGTCCTCGCCCTTACGCACGAGCAGCCGCTGGTTGACGGTGATGTACCCGTCGGAGAAGTCGACGACTTCCGCCCGTTCCGGGGTGATGGTGATGCCGTCCGCCCCCGCGTCGTACGTCCCGCTCCCGACCGCTTCGATCATGCCTTCCCACGCGGCCTCTTCGAACGAGACCGTGCAGTTCAGCTTCTCGCAGATCGCGTTCCACGCGTCGTAGTCCCAGCCCGCGCCTTCGCCGGTTTCGGGATCGATGTAGTTGAACGGCAGGTACGCGTTCTCGACCGTGACCGAGATTTCCTCGCCACCAAGATCGGGTAGATCTCCATCGGCGGTGTCGTCGCCTTCGGCTGCGGCCTCGGTCGTGTCGGTACCGCCGGCGGCGTCGTCGTCATCGTCGTCGCCACCGCACGCGGCGGCTCCGAGCGTCAACGCTGCGATCGCTATCAGGGCGCCCCATTTGCGCACGTGGGTCCTCCTCGTTGTCGAACGATCGCCGACACTACCTATTCCCTGTCACGTTTGGGCAGGCGCGGCCGTGTACCCGGCGTTGGTGAGGGCGCTCACGATTGCCGCCGCATGCGCCCGGTCCCGGGTCTCGATCGAGACTTCGAGGAGCGTCGTCTTCAGCGCAACGCCGGGCAGGTCGCGCCGGTGGGCCACGTCGATGATGTTGCCGCGGGCCGCGCCGATCACCTGGGCCACCGCGGCCAGTGTGCCGGGGCGGTCGGGGATCTCGATGCGTAGCCGCACGAGGCGCCCGGAACGGGCGAGGGCGCGCCCGATGACCGACGACAGGACCCGGACGTCGATGTTGCCGCCACTGAGGATGACGCCAACCTTGCGGCCGTGAAAGCGCTCGGGGTATTCCAGCAGTGCGGCGATTCCGACCGCGCCCGCGCCTTCGACGACCGTCTTCTCGATCTCTACCGCGAGGGCGACGGCCTCTTCGACGCGCTGCTCGGTCACGACGAGGATGTCGTCGACGAGCGCGGCCACGATCTCGCGCGTCAGCAGGCCCGCGCTCTGTACCGCGATGCCTTCGGCGATCGTCGGGCCGCAGACCGGGATCGGGGCGCGACCGAGTGCGTGCAGCATGCTCGGCCAGCCTTCGATCTGCACGCCCACAATCTCGATGTCGGGGCGCAGGCCCTTGGCCGCGATCGCGACGCCCGACACGAGCCCACCTCCGCCGACCGGCACGACGATCGCGTCGAGGTCAGGCACCGCGGCGAGCATTTCGAGGCCGATCGTGCCCTGGCCCGCGACGATTGCGGGGTCGTCGAAGGCGGGCACGACGGTGGCACCGGTCTCGGCCGCGATCCGGCGGGCGCGGGCGAGCGCGGCGGCGAACCCGTCGCCGTCGAGGATGACCGTCGCGCCGTGGTACTCGGTGTTCGTCACCTTCGCGAACGGCGTGTCGGTCGGCATCACGATCGTGGCCGCGATGCCGAGGCGGCGAGCGTGGTAGGCGACGCCCTGGGCGTGGTTGCCGGCGGAAGCGGCCACGACCCCACGAGAACGGTCGGCGTCGCCGATCCGCAGGAGGAAGTTGAGCGCCCCCCGTTCCTTGAACGAGGCCGTGAACTGGAGGTTCTCGAACTTCAGCCACACCTCGGCGCCCGTGATCTCCGAGAATGTGGCCGAAAGCGTGGTCGGCGTCTCGACCACGGCCCCCTTGATGGCAGCCGCAGCCGCCCGCACATCAGAAAGGGAGACCGGGAGCGCCATGCCCCATTCTTCCCTGGTCACGCCCGACCGAAGTCAGATAATGATCGTTATCATGCTGGAGTGAGTGCAGTTCCGTCGGAATCGACCCGGGAGCGGCTGATTGCTGCCGCCATCGAGGTGTTCGTGGCGCAGGGGTACGAGGGCGCCCGGGTCCAGGACGTCGCTCGCGCCGCGGGACTCACGACCGGCGCCATCTACGCGAACTACCGGGGCAAGGCGGAACTGCTCTTCGACGCGATCGGGTCGCGGGCCGGCGCTGAGGTCGACGCACTGCTCGAACAGGCCGCGGGCAGCGACGCGCGTGATGTGTTCGAGCGGCTCGGCGCGCTGTTGGCGCGACCGAATGCGCAGCCGCCGCTCTTGCTCGACGCGATTGCCGCGGCTCGGCGTGACCCTGAACTCGCGACCGTCGTGCGAGATCGCCTTACGACGCGCGAAGCGACGATCGCCGACCTCGTCGACCGCGCCAAGCGCAACGATGTGATCGACGACGACGTCGACACCGATGCGTTCGCACGCTTCTGTCTCACACTCGCGGCCGGCGCGCTCGTCGTCCGCACGCTCGGACTCGAACCACTCGACCAGGACAACTGGCAAGCACTCATCCACCGCCTCGTTGACGCGATTGCTCCCCAGGAGGAGACGAAGTCATGACCAGCACCGAAGAGAAGCTCGAGACGATCCACGCGGTCAGCGCGGAGTTCGACACGATCTTCACCTGGGACTACGGCCGCAGTCGCGGTTCGCTCGTGAAGCTGTACGAGAAGGCGAAGACGTCGCAGTGGAACGCGTCGACGGATCTCGACTGGTCGATCGACGTCGACCCCGAGAAGGTCGGCCGCGAGCTGGGCGGCGGGGGAGTGCAGCGTTTCCAGGCGCTGGCCGAAGCGGAGGGCTCGCCGGTGAAGCACTTCGGCGACAAGGACTGGGAACGCGTCTCCATCGAGCTGCAGAACTCGCTCATGTCGCAGTTCATGCACGGCGAGCAGGGCGCGCTGCTGTGTACGGCGCGTATCGTCGAAACCGTCCCGTGGATCGACGCCAAGTACTACGCGGCGACGCAGGTCATGGACGAAGCCCGCCACGTCGAGGTGTTCGCGCGGTACCTGAGCGAGAAGCTCGGCTCGCAGTACGGCATCAACGACAACCTCAAGGGCATCCTCGACGACATCCTCGGCGACCCCCGCTGGGACATCGCGTACCTCGGTATGCAGATCATGGTCGAGGGGCTCGCGCTCGCCGCGTTCGGCCTCATGCACCAGATCACGACCGAGCCGCTCGTGAAGAAGATGCTCCGCTACGTCATGAGCGACGAAGCGCGCCACGTCGCGTTCGGCGTGTTGTCGCTGCAGGAGTACTACAAGGAACTCACCGACGCCGAGATGCGCGAGCGCCAGGAGTTCGCGTTCGACGTCGCCTGCCGGTTGCAGCGTCGCTTCGCGCACGCCGAGATGTGGGCGAAGATGGGTATCGACCCGGAGGCCGTGTACCGCACGATGGACGCGGTGAACCCGCCCGCGCAGCAGATGTTCCAGACATTGCTGTTCTCGAAGATCGTGCCGAACTGCAAGAAGCTCGGCCTGCTCGACGCGAGTGGCGGCTGGCTGCGGGAACGCTTCACCGAGATCGGCGTCATCCAGTTCGAGGACTTCACCGACACCGGTGAGGAGTACACCGAGCTCGACGAAGTGGCGCGCGATCGGGAAACCGCCTGATCGAGATCCGCGCCGTTCGTACCGACGACAGTCTCGCGCTCCGGGAGATCGAGCGGCGCGCGGGCGAACAGTTCCGCACGGTCGGGCCGGCGTTCGTCGCCGACGAAGAACCTGCGCCTCGACGTACTGGACGAAACCGCGGACAGCGACAAGTCTCACGGCCTGTGAACGCACTTGACCCCGCCCTCGTCGACGCCGCGCAGGCCGGGACGCTGTCGACCTACTGGGCGCAGCAGTATCCCGACCGCACCGCGCTGATCACGCCCCACGGCGACCGCACGTACACCGAGTTCGACGAGAACGTGAACCGGCTCGTGCGCGCGTTACAGGCGCGGGGCGTGCAACCCGGCGACGGGATCGCGCTCCTGTGCGGCAACCGCCCGCAGTTCCCCGAGACCTACGCGGCGGCGCTGCGCTACGGCTTGCGGCTGACACCGATCAACTGGCACCTCACGGGCGACGAAGCCGGCTACATCGTCGACGACTGCGAAGCGACCGCGTTCATCGCCGACGCCCGCTACGCCGAGGCTTCGTCACGCGCCGCCGAACTCGGGACGCGGCTGAAGGCGCGCCTCGCGGTTGGCGGACCCATCGCCAGTTCCGGAGGCGAGGGCTTCGAGGAGTGGGACGACGCGCTCGGCGCGGAAAGTGGCGCCGCGCTCCCCGAGACGACGCTGGGCAGCACGATGCTCTACACGTCGGGCACGACCGGACGGCCGAAAGGTGTGAAGCGCAAGACCGACATGAGCGCAACGCTGCTGCAGGCTGCGACGTCGCGCTACAGCGCCGAGAACAACAACGTGCACCTGTGCACCGGTCCTTGGTACCACGCGGCGCCGCTTGCATTCTCGCTCGCCACGCCCGCGGCGGTCGGCGTACCCATCGTCGTGATGGAAGGGTGGGACGCCGAGGAAGCGCTGAAGCTCATCGACAACTACGGCGTCACGCACACGCACATGGTCCCGACGATGTTTCACCGGCTGCTGTCGTTGCCCGACGACGTGCGCGCGCAGTACGACACGTCGACGCTCATGCTCGTCCTTCACGGCGCGGCGCCGTGCCCGGTCGATGTGAAGCGCCGCCTCATCGAATGGCTCGGTCCGGTCGTGTGGGAGTACTACGCCGCGACCGAAGGCGCGGGCACGTTGGTCGGGCCCGACGAGTGGATGCAGAAGCCGGGCACCGTCGGCAAGGTGACGCCCGCCGACCACGTCCGCATCCTTCGTGACGGGGATGGGGACGACGACGGGAACGATCTCGTCGCGGGCGAAGTGGGGACCGTGTACCTCAAGGCGCCGCCGCCCGAAGGCAGCCGGTTCGAGTACTACAAGGCGCCGGACAAGACCGCCGGGGCGTACCGGGGCGAGTACTTCACCTTGGGCGACGTCGGCTACGTCGACGACGACGCGTATCTGTTCCTCACCGACCGCAGCGCCCACCTGATCATCAGCGCCGGGGTGAACATCTATCCGGCCGAGGTCGAGGCCGTGTTGCTCGGGCATCCGGCGGTCGGCGATGTCGGTGTGGTGGGCGTTCCCGACGACGAATGGGGCGAGCTGGTCGTCGCCGCGGTGGAGCCCCAGCCGGGCGTCGAACCCTCGGACGAGCTCGCTTCGGAGCTGGTCGAGTGGTGCCGAGAGCGCATCGCGCACTACAAGTGTCCCCGTCAGGTCGTGTTTCTCGAGGTCCTACCTCGCCACGACAACGGCAAGTTGTACAAGCACCAACTCAGGGACCAGCTTCGCAACGCCCAGTAGCGAAGCGACACACGGATCGAGGACGGAAATAGATGGGTATCTGTGACGGCCGGGTCGTGATCGTGACCGGATCGGGACGCGGCATCGGGCGCGAACACGCGCTCGCGTACGCCGCCGAGGGCGCCAAGGTCGTGGTCAACGACCTCGGCGGCGACATGCACGGCGACGGCGGCTCACTCAGCCCCGCGATGGAAGTCGTCGAAGAGATCAAGGCCATGGGCGGCGAAGCCGTGGCCGACGGCGAGAACGTCGCCGACTTCGCCGGCGCCGGGCGCATGGTGCAGCGGGCCGTCGATACGTTCGGCCGGCTCGACACGCTCGTGAACAACGCGGGCATCTTGCGCGACCGCATGCTCGTGAACATGGACGAGTCCGAGTGGGACGCGGTCATCGCGGTGCACCTCAAGGGCGCGTTCGCGCCGACCAAGCACGCGGCCGCCTATTGGCGCGACCAGTCGAAGGCCGGCACGCCGGTTGCCGGTCGCATCGTCAACACCTCGTCGCCGTCGGGTGTGTTCGGAAACGCCGGTCAGACCAACTACGGCGCGGCCAAGGCCGGTATCGCGTCGTTCACCATCATCTGCGGGTTGGAGCTCGGGCGCTACGGCGTGCTCGCCAACGCGATCGCCCCCGTCGCCCGCACGCGCATGACCGAAGGCCTCGGGCTCGGCGGCGAAGTCGACCCCACCAAGTTCGACGTGCTCGACCCCGCGAACATCTCGCCGCTCGTGGTGTGGCTCGGTTCGAACGAGAACACCGACGTGACCGGGCGCGTCTTCCTCGTCGACGGTGACCGCGTGTCGGTCGGCGAAGGTTGGCGGCGCGGCCCGACCGCCCGCAACGACGGGATGCGCTGGGAACCCGCGCAGCTCACGAAAGTCGTTCCCGATCTCGTCGCCCAGGCGCAGCCGAACTCAACCATGATGTCGTAAGGAGACACTGACAATGCCGATGAATCTCGACTCGGTCGGTGCCGTTTCACAACCGGCTCGCCACTCGTGGACGTCGAAGGACGCCCTCCTCTACGCGCTCGGTGTCGGCGCGGGTCAGACCGACCCGACCGGCTTCGAACTCGAGTTCACCACCGAGAACTCGCAGAAGATCCAGCAGCGTGTCCTGCCGACGATGCCCGTCGTGCTCGGCATGGGCGGCGGTCCGGGTCTGCCGAGCTGGGGCGAGTTCGACTTCCGTATGCTGCTCCACGGCGAGCAGGGCGTGACGGTGCACGGCGCGATCCCGCCCGACGGCGAAGTCGAAGCGATCACGACGATCGTCGGCATCTACGACAAGGGCAAGGGCGCGGTCGTGCGCCTGTCGTCGGAGTCGAAGTATGTCGACAGTGGCAAGCCCGCGTGGACGACGCGCTTCGCCGCGTTCATCCGCGGCGAGGGCGGCTTCGGCGAGAGCCGCGGCCCGGAAATCGCCGACCCGCCGAAGATGCCCGACACCGCGCCCGACCACGAAGTCACGGTCGCGACCCGTCCCGACCAGGCGTTGCTCTACCGCCTGAGCGGCGACCGCAACCCGCTGCACTCCGACCCCGAGCTCGCGAAGTTCGCGGGCTTCGACCGTCCGATCCTGCACGGTCTGTGCTCGTATGGCTTCACCGGCCGCGCGTTGCTGCACGAGTTGTGCGGCTCCGACGTCGAGAAGTTCGGTGCGATGGACGCGCGGTTCTCGAAGCCCGTCATGCCCGGCGACATCCTCACCGTGCGCATGTGGGACGTCGACGGCGGCGCCCACTTCCAGACGGTGACCCAAGATGGCGCAACGGTCATCGACGGCGGGGTGTTCAAGCTCCGCTGACCCGCGGCGGGTTGGTAGGAGATGGGTATTTTGATCCATTTCCTGCCGTGATATGGCATTCATAGGCAGAAATTCCCTACTGTGCCGTCCCGTTCTGGCTGGACAACACAGAGAGGGCCCCTTCATGACCACCCGCTCGGGTTTCCTGTTCTTTGCTGCTCTTCTCGCCGCGCTCGCAGTCGTGCCGGTGACGCGCGCCGGCGCCGCGCCGCCCGCCCTGCTCAACGTCGACATTGTCAACGGCACGGTGGTGCTGACCGACGATCCCGGCCGCAACTCCGTCGTGGTCGTGAACATGAACTCGATGTACACCGACGATGTGATCTGGATCGAGTGGGGGCAGTGGCGGCTCAGCGACCGCGCCGCCGACGAGTGCTTTGTCCTGTTCGAGGTGAACCACACCCGGCAAGGCCTGTGGTGCGGAGCAACGACCGGCGTGTGGGCCGCGCTCGGAGATGGCAACGACACGTTCACCGTCGGGCCGACGAAGACGTTCGCGGCGGCGGTCGATCTCGGGCCTGGCAACGACGTCTACACCGGCGGGATCGGAACCGATGTCGTGCAGGGCGGCGACGGTGTCGACGCGATCGTCGGCGGCGCCGGGAACGACACGCTTACGGGTGGTGCCGGCAACGACGTCATCAACGGCGAAGCGGGCAACGACGTGATCGACGGCGGCGACGGCGGCGACGTGATGCACGGCGGCAAGATCGGCACCGGCACCGACACGATGAGGTTCGCGACGTCGAAGGTGGGCGTGACCGTGACGATTCCGAGCAACGGTGTCGGCACGTCGAGCGAGGGCGACACGATGCGCGGCTCGTATACCAAGGTCGTCGGCAGCAACCAGGCCGACAAGCTCGAGAACTCGGTACAGCTTCCGGTCGGCGAGAAGTTCGAACTGCACGGCGGGGGCGGCAACGACAAGCTCGTGGCCAAGAA
>Ga0163150_10007887_pt1 | contig 12303 bp, 8 predicted proteins | sample OliLakLV19P2IB_FD_148628 | JGI IMG/M metagenome (GOLD analysis project Ga0163150, IMG submission 148628) | Freshwater microbial mat bacterial communities from Lake Vanda, McMurdo Dry Valleys, Antarctica - Oligotrophic Lake LV.19.P2.IB | ecosystem: Environmental > Aquatic > Freshwater > Lake >...
TAGGGCGCGTGCTGGAAGTCCGCGGGCCCGGCGCGCCGCTGTGGAGCGAAGGGCTCTCGCCGCACGCGCCCTACACGGTCAGCTCGCGGCTCTTTGACGAGCTGGGCCGCATCGCGCGCCGCCGTCGCCTGCCCGTCGCGATCCACTGGGCCGAGACGCGCGCGGAAACCGAGTGGCTCGAGCACGGCGGCGGGGCGTTCGCAGCGCTGCTCCGGCATCCGCCCGCGCGCTCGGGCCTCGACGCGATCGAGCAGGCCGGCCTGCTCGGAGCGCGCACGGCGCTCGTGCACGGCAACGAAGCCACGCCGGCGGAGCGCGAGCGCATCGCGCGCGCGGGCGCCACGCTCGTGCACTGTCCCGGGACGCACGCGTTCTTCGGGCGCGAGCCCTTTGACGCGCGGGCCTGGGCTCGGGCCGGAGTCCCGCTGGCGCTGGGCAGCGACTCTCTGGCGAGCAACTCCGACCTCGACATGCGGCGCGAGATGGCGCTGTTCCGCGCCGCGCAGCCCGCGTTCTCGGCCCTCGACGTGCTGGCCTGCGCGACGGAGCACGCCGCCCGTGCGGTCGGTCACGCCGGGCGCGTCGGGACGCTGCGGCCCGGGGCCTGGGCCGACCTCGTCGCGCACGCGGTGCCGGGGATCGACGGAGCCGCGCGCCTGGAAGCGCTCACGCACGGTTTTGGACGTGTCATGGGCGTCTGGGTCGCCGGAAAGGCGGCCGTTCCCGGCCCGTTCGAGGAATCCCGGACCTCGAGAATCGGAAATCGGGCCGGCACGGCGCAGAATGAGGCCGCGCGCGACGCACCATGAACGCCCGGCCGAACCAGCTCCCCGACTCGGCCCAGGCTCGGGCGCTCGAGCTGATCGGGAAGGGGCAGCGATTCTTGCTGGTCGGACACATGCGACCCGACGGCGACTGCCTCGGCTCGCAGGCGGCGATGGCGCGCGTGCTCGAGAAGCTCGGCAAGGAGGTCTGGATCTACAACCCGGACGCGCCGGAGCCGCGCTACGACTACCTGGGCCGCGACGTCAAGTTCCGCGCGTACGACGGCGGTCCGCTGCCGCAGCACGATGTCTCCGTGCTGCTCGACTTCTGCGAACTCTCGCGCACGGGCGCGATGGAACCGGCGCTCCTGGCACAGGCCTCGAAGAAGCTCGTGATCGACCACCACGTTCCGCCCGGCACGCCCTGGTGGGACGAGGCCTTCGTCGACGTGCGCGCCTCGGCGACGGGCATCCTGGTGCGGCGCATCGCTGCGCTCCTGGGCGTCGAGCTCGACGCCGCCGCCGCCCGCGGCGTCTTCACGTCGCTCGTGACCGACACGGGCTGGTTCAAGTACAGCAACACGGACGCCGAGACGCTGGCCGTCGCGTCCGAGATGGCCACGCTCGGGGTCGAGCCGCACCGCATCTACTCGGCGCTGCACCAGCGGCAGCCGGCCGGACATCCGCCGGCACTGGCGCGCGCGCTCGAGCGGCTCGAATACCACGCCGACGGACGGATCGCAGTGATCGACCTGCCGGCGTCGGCCGCCGACCTGGCCGCGCTCGACACGGACGAAGTGCTCGACATCGTGCGCGCCGTGGAGCGCGTCGAGGTCGTCCTGCTGCTGCGTGAGGTCCCCGCTGGCGCCGTCAAGCTCTCGGCGCGCAGCAAGAGCTCGTTCGACGTGCACGCGCTGGCGAAGCAGTTCGGCGGCGGCGGCCACAAGAAGGCCTCGGGCGCCACCATCACCGGCCAGACGCTCCCGCAGGTGCGCGCGCGCATCATCTCCGCCGCGCTCGACGCACTCGCCGCGGGAGCACGGCTTGCCGCGGAGACACGGCCTGCCGCGGAGACACGGGGCGGCGGATGAAACTGGCGGTCGTCTCCGACCTGCACGCGAATCAGGCTGCCCTCCAGGCGGTGTTCGCGCACGTGCGCGCGCAGGAGATCACGCGCATCGTCTGCCTGGGCGACGTGGTCGGCTACGGGCCCGACCCCGAGTACTGCGTCGACCTCGTGCGCGGTCACGCCGAGTGGTGCTTGCTCGGGAACCACGACGAGGCGCTGTTCGCCGGCGCGGAAGACTTCAACCCGCACGCGCGCGCTGCCATCGAGTACACGCGGGAGCGGATGAACCCGCACTGGTACAGCTCGGCCGAGCGCAAGGCGCGTTGGCAGTGGTTGCGCCTGCTCGAGAAGCAGCGCGAGGAAGGCCGCTTCCTGTTCGTGCACGGCAGCCCGCGCGATCCCGTGCGCGAGTACGTGCTCTCCACCGACGGCTTCCTGAACCCCGAGAAGATGCGCGACATCTTCGCGCATTTCGGCGGGCACGAGGTGACGCTCGCTGGCCACACGCACCAGCCCGGCCTGCACGACGAGGACCTGCGCTTCCACGGGCTCGAGGGCCGCGCCGAGCTCACGCTGCCGCTGCCGAGGGGTCGCCGCGCGTTCGTGAACGTCGGCTCGGTCGGCCAGCCGCGCGACGGCGACAACCGCGCGTGCTACGCGGTGCTCGAGGACGAGTCGGTGACGTGGCACCGCGTCGCGTACGACTACCGCATGACGATGGAGCGCATCCGGCAGACGGGCGTGCTGCCGGAAGTGCTGGCGCGGCGGCTCGAGATCGGGAAGTAGGCGCGGTGCACGCATGGGCCCCGCCCCGACCGTCGCGAGCATCGTTTGATTCGGCACAGATTCGGAGCATCCCGCTGCTGACCAAGTCCCACTACCTGAAGGGCCGGCAATGCGCGCGGAGGCTGTGGCTCGCCGTGCACGGACCGCGCGAGCCTGCGATCGACTCCGACGATCTGTGGGAGATGCGCGAGGAGGACGGGCGCGATGTCGAGGAGCTGGCCGAGTCGACGTTCCCCGGCATCGTGCTCATCGAAGATGAGTCCACGATCGCGCTGGCCCGGACGCTCGAGTTGATCGCGGCGCGTCGACCGATCGCGCAAGCGCGCTTCGAGGTCGACGGCCTGTCCAGCATCACGGACATCCTCGAGCCGCGGGATGCGGGGTGGTTCCTGTGGGAGGTCAAGGCGTCGAACTCGACCTATCCGGTGCACGAATGGGACGTCGCATTCCAGGTCGAAGTGGCGCGCCGGGCCGGTTTGCAGATCGTCGGCGCCGGCGTCATCCGGCTCGAGAAGACCTACGAGCGCGGAGACACGCTCGACCCGGCGAAGCTCCTGGTGCGCGACGATCGCACCGCGTCCGTCGAGTCGCGTGCCGCGGACGTGCGGCGCGAGATCGATTCCCAGCTGGAGCAGCTGTCGCGCTCCGCGCAGCCAGCAGCGCAGCCGAGCTCGCACTGCAAGGCCAACCGCGAGGCGACCGCCGGGAATCGGCCGAGTCTCTGCGGTCACTTCGGCGACGATGGCGTCTGCGGGCGCGAGCTCCCGCGAGACTGGGCCGGGCGCCTGCCGCGCTTGTCTCCGAAGATGTGGCCGCGGATCCTGGCCATGTCCGACCCGTCCATCGCGCTGCTCGATGCGGACGACGCGGATGCGGGCTGGACTCCCAATCAGGAACGATGCATCCGCGCCGTGCAGACGAACGGCCCCGTCATCGATGCTGGAGCGCTCCAGGAGTTCCTCGCCGGGCTGCAGTGGCCCGTCGCCTACGTCGACTTCGAGTTCGACCCGAACATGGCGGTTCCGCGCTTTCCAGGCTGTCGGCCGTACGACAAGTTGCCGTTCCAGTGGTCGATGCTGGTCCAGGACGGACCCGGTGGCGAGCTCAGGGAGCGCGGCCCCTTCCTTCACGTCAGCACGAGCGATCCCCGTGCGCCGTTCGCCGCAGCACTCCTCGCGTCGCTGCCGAGCGAGGGCAGCATCGTCGCCCACCACGCGGCAGCGGAGAGCGGTGTGCTCAAGCAGCTCGCCGAGCGGCTGGGTGGGCGGATCGCCGATCAGCTGAGAGCGATCGTCCCGCGCTTCTTCGACACGGAGAAGCTGGCTTTGGCCGGCTACTGCCATCCTGAACAACGTGGAAGCTGGTCGCTCAAGAAGCTGGCGCCGGCGCTGCTCGGGCGAGGGTACGACGACCTGCAGATCCAAGACGGTCTCGCTGCGGTGGCGGCGTGGCGCAAAGCCCGCCACGCTCAAGACACGATCGAGGCGGACGAATTGCGCCGCGACCTCCTGGCGTACTGCGGCCGCGACACCGCGCTGATGCACGCGATGATCGAGTCCCTGCGACAGCACGCCGCGGGAGCGCGCTGAAGCTCAAGATCGGTGCCGATTCAAGCGCATCGAGGTCGCACTGTCCCTCGGCGACGTCAACCGAACCGGAAGAAATTCCGCATTACGTGCCCGACGATCTGCGGGTTCTTCTTCATGCGCCGCAGGCTGTACGCGCGCCAGTCCTTGCCGTACGGCACGTAGACGCGCACGCGGTGGCCGGCCTGCTTCCAGCGCTCCCACAGCTCCTCGCGCACGCCCAGCAGCACCTGGAACTCGTACGTGTCCGGCGCGCGGCCCGCCGCGCGCAGGCGGCCGATGCAGGTGTCCGCCAGGTTCTCGTCGTGCGTCGCCAGCGAAAGGCGCGCCTTGCGCGCGATCAGCTTCTCGACGCACTGCACGTAGGCCTCTCTGATGCGGATCGGGTCGGTGTGCGCGATCTCGGCCGGCTCGAGGTAGATGCCCTTGACCACGCGCACGTCGAGCGGTCCCGGCGCGAGGCGGTCGATGTCGTCGATCGTTCGGAACAAGCGCGCCTGCAGCACGATGCCCACGTTCGCGTGCACGCACCGCAGCCGCTCGAATACGCGCAGCGTGCCGTCCGTGGTCGGGTGGTCCTCCATCTCGACGCGCACGAAGAGACCGAGTCCCGCGCAGACCCGCGCAATCCGGTCGTAGAGCTCGTACGCCAGGTCCTCGGAGATCACGAGGCCCACGTGCGTCGGCTTCACCGACATGTAGCAGTCGAGCTTGCGCTGCGCGACCGCCGCCGCCGCCTCGACGTACGCGTCGGCCACCGCGCGCGCCTCGCGCTCGTGGGCGATCGCTTCGCCCAGGACGTCGAGGATCCCGGCGTAGCCGCGGCGCGCGAGCCCCGCGAGCCGCTCCAGCGCTTCGGGCAGCGTCTCGCCGGCGATGTAGCGCGCCGAAACGCGGCGCAGGATCGGGGTTGGGACGTAGGGGAGCGTCGCCAGGACGAGCCGGGTCAGCACGCGAAGGATCTCCGGGGGAAAAGGCGCGGCAGTGTACGGAGCGCGCGCTCGTGCCGGGATCCACGATCCGGGCACTCTTCGCCGCACCCTTCCGCGGCGGTACGCTCAAGGTCCATGGCGCCTGCCCCCGCTGCCGCCGACACGGTCTGCGTCGTCTTCACCACCGCCCCCGACGCCGACGTCGGCCGCCGCATCGCGCGGGCCCTGGTCGAGCGTCGAATCGCCGCCTGCGTCCAGGTCCTGCCGGGCGTGACGAGCGTCTACCGCTGGAAGGGCGTCCAGGAGGAGTCGGCGGAGGTCCTGCTCCTGGTGAAGACGGTCCGCGGGCGCATGGACGACCTCGAGCTCGCGCTGCGCGAGCTCCATCCGTACGACGTGCCCGAGTGCGTGGCGGTGGACGCCGCCCACGTCGCCGCTCCCTACCGCGCATGGGTCCTGTCCGAAACGCGTTGATTGCCGCGGCAGTCCTGGCGGTGCTCGCCGGCTGCACGCGCGAGCGGCCCGGCCTGCCGCCGCAGCACGTGCTGCTCGTCACGGTCGAGAACCTGCGCGCCGACCGCACCTCGTTCCTGATGCACGACCGCCCCACGACACTCGTCCCGGGGGTGCCACGGGAACGACACGAGGGCCGCGCGTTCGGCATCGACGACCTGGCCGCGACGGGCGTCTCGTTCGCGAGCTGCTACGCCCCTTCGCCGATCACGGAGGTGTCGCTGGCCTCGCTGATGACGGGCCGACCGCCGCTCGAGCACGGCGTCGTCGCGATCGACGAGCGCTTGCCGGGCCAGCTCGTGACGCTGGGCGAGGTCTTTCGCGCGAACGGATTCTCGACGGCCGCGTTCCTCTCCGGCTCGCCCGGGCCCGACGGGTCGCTGGCGCAGGGCTTCGAGGTCCTCGAGACGCATCCGGCCGACCTGTCGGCGCTGCGCGCCGCGTCGCGCTGGCTCTCGCGCGACCCCGGCGCGGGGGAGCGCACGTTCGTGTGGATCCACCTCGCGGCCCTGGCGCTGCCCTGGTCGCCGCGTCGGCCGGTGCACGAGGCCGAAGAGGCGCTCGCCGAGCGCGTCTTCGTCGACCCGGAGTACGTCGGGCCGGCGGAAGGATCGCTGGCGTTCGTCGACGCGGTGAACGACGGAACGCTGCGCTTGGACGACGCCGACCGCGCGGCCGTCGACGCGCTCTACGACCGCGAAGTCGCGGCGATGACGGCGCTCTTGTGGACCGGACTGCAGGAGACGTACGACTTCCACACGGCCGCCGGCGAGGCGACCGAGACATGGCCGCGCACCGTCTTCGTGCTGGCCGGCGTGCAGGGCCTGGAGCTGTGCGAGCACGGCGGCATCGGCGCGGCCGGCACGCTCTCGGAAGCCACGCTGCACGTGCCGCTCGTCCTGCGCCACCCCGACTCGCTGACGGGCGAGCGCATCCTCGACGAGGTCGTGGAGCTCGCCGACGTGATGCCGACGCTGCTCGACTGGTTCCGACTGCCGACGCCGGCCGGCGTGCGCGGTCGCTCGCTCCTGGCGCGCATGGATTCCTACGTGAAGCGCCCGTTCGAGCACCGTCCCGTGTTCGCGCAACTGCCCGAGCGCGGCGTCTTCTCGGCGCGCACGCCGCGCTGGCACCTCGTGTGGAACGCATTGCGCGCGCAGCCCGCGGGACGTCCGGCCGCCTCTCCGCCGCTCCCCGCGGTGGCCCTCTACGAGCCCGCGCTCGACCCGGACGAGGTCGAGGACGTCTCCGCGCGCCACCCCGAGGTCGTCGCCGCGCTGACCGCCGCGATCCGCGCCTGGCGCGAGGCCCAGGTCCTGTTTCCGTCCGAATTGCGGCCTCAGCCGCGCTGATCCTCCCGGCCCCGGGAGAGCCCGCAGGGGGCGCTCAAGCCCGCGTCCGCGTGCGTCGATCCTCCCAGGATGCGCCTCGCCCTCCTGTGCGCCGCGGCAGCCGTCTGCCTGCCCGCGCCGCGCGCCGTCACGGCCGGCGGCCCCGACGTCGCGTCGCGCGAGGTGCGCGTCGAGCAGTTCGTGCTCGAGGACGCCGACGGCAAGCTGGCCGGCTTCGCGCTGTGGCGCCGGCGCGAGGGCACGCGCGGGATCCAGCTCGAGCGCGAGTTGCGCTTCCGCTCCTCCGACGAGCCGGGCGTCGAGACCGGGCTCTTCCACGTCGAATGCCTCGAGCGCACCGGCTCGCGCCTCGTGCAGCGCGAAGTCGGCTCGGGCGGTCGCGCGGTCATGGCCGAATGGGCCCAGGTCGGCGGCGCGCTGCGCGCGTTCGAATGGGGACCGTGCGGGACGAAACAGGAAGTGCTCGCGGTGGACGAGAGCGCCGCGCTGCCGCTCTATCTGTCGGAGCTTGCGCGCACGGGGCAGTTCGCCGCCGGTCGCATCGGCTGCTTCGATCCGCAGTCGCGCGCGGTCGTCGAGCTCGACGTGCAGACGCGCTACGTCACGGATGCGGCCAACCCGAGCGCCACGCGCCGCGTCGAGCTGCGCCGCGCGGACGGGACGCTCTACCTGGAGATGCTGTTCACCGGCGTCGAGCTGTCGGGCTTCCGGCTGCAGGACGGCGGGCCGTGGGGGCGGCGCGTCACGGACGAGGAAGCGCGCGGATTGCAGCTGAGCGAAGCCGGGCCGAGCACGGCGGCGCGCTGACGATCACCACTCGATCCGCACGGCGTTCGAGAGGTTCCAGGCATTGCCCGCGGGTGGCCCGCAGAAGTCCGGGTTCGAGTCGCGGTACCAGGACTGGTAGGAGCGCACGGTTCCCGGCGCCAGCGGATCACCCAGCGCCGCCGAACGCGCGCTGATCGATGTCTGACCCGTGGCCGGCACGGTCAACGATCCGCTGGAAGCGTTCGTCGTGTACATGCGCAGGATGTTGCCGCCCGTGCAACGCAGTCCGTCGCCGAACGGAACCGGTCCCGTGAGCAGGGCCGAGCCCTGGAACACGAGCGTCGCCGCGTTCGGCAGCTCGCCGCCGACGTGGATCGAGATCGTGTCGGGCTGAGCGGTGCCGGTGGCGTTCATGCGCGCTCCGCCGGTGCCGAACGAGTTGTCGCAACCGCGCCCGGAAAGTCCCTGGTTTCCGCACGGGCACGCTGCCACCGAGCCATCGCCGAAGCAGAAGCGCGCGATCGGCCCTTCGCAACCGCGCCACGCGGCGAGGAGCTCGGAAGGCAGCGTGCCGGCATGTTGGAACTCGCCGCCGACGAAGAGCTGAGCGCCGATGCCGGTGCCGTCGTCGTGCGACTGCAACGTCCACACAGGACCGTCCGTGCCTGCGCCGACTGCGCTCCAGCTCGTGCCGTTCCACTTCGCGATGCGCTGGATCGGCGTGCTCCCGGACGAGTTGAAGTTGCCGCCGGCGTAGAGCGCCGGCCCCGATCCGTCGTCGAACGTCCCGAGCGTAAGAACCTGCGCGTTCAGGCCCGCGCCGAGCGCCGACCAGGTGGACGTCGCCGGGTTCCAACGCGCGACGTTCGACGCCGGCACGCCGCCCGCGGTCGAGAACACGCCGGCCGCGTAGAGCGCGGAACCCGTGCCGTCGTCGTGCACCACGAGCGCGTCGACGAGCCCGTTCGTGCCCGACCCGAGCGGCGCCCAGTTCGTCCCGTTCCAGCGCCCGATGCGATTCATGGACACGCCGTTGCCGAGCGTGAACGTGCCGCCAGCGAACAGCGCGTTCCCGCCGCCGTCGTCGAAGGTCAGGAGCGCGTTCACAGCTCCGTTGACTCCGGCCAGAGAGCCGTTGCCGACCGTCGAGAACGTCGTCCCGTTCCAGCGCACGATGTTCGGCGACACCGCACCCTCCAGGATCGTGAATCTGCCCCCGATGTAGAGGTACGAGCCAAGCTGTTGCAGCGCGTAGATCGAACTGTCGTAGTGCAAGGTCCCGCCGGCGTGCGTCCAGTTCGTGCCGTTCCACCGGAACAGGGACGTGTAGTCGGTGGCGGCCATCAGAGCCGGCACTCCTCCCTGGACGAAGGTCGCGAGAGCGCTCACCTGCGTGGGTCCCAGGAAGTAGACAGTTCCCAACAGGCTCCACTTCGATCCGTCCCAGCGTGCCACGCCGCGGGCCGTCGAGTCGTCCGCGCCGCAAAACGTGCCGCCTGCGTACAGCGCCGGCCCTGAGCCTCCGTCGAAGACGTGGAGGTCTTTCAGCACGGTGCCGCGGAATCCTCGCGCTGTGGAGCCGGCTCCTTCCCAAACGCTTCCGTTCCAGCGCGAAACGCCCTGGACCAAGCTGCCGAGGGCTCCGGGAGTCGAGCCTGCGAACAAGCGCGGGCCTGCACCTTCGTTGAAGGCTGCGATCGACAGCACGGAACCGTAGAGCACGGTATCGCAGGTCTCGGACGTCGGGGAATTGAGCAACGTCCACGTCGTTCCGTCCCAACACCGAAGACCGCATTGAGGCGAATGCGCGGTCCCGGTGTAGAGCCGCGGCCCCTGACCGAGATCGAGGACCTCCACGGAGTCCATGTTTTGCTGCGCTCCCGGACCGATGGAGGTCCAGGTGGTCCCGTTCCAGACCCGGGTCTCGTAGAAGTCTCCGACCGCATACAGCGAGGGACCGCTGCCGAAGTTCCCGGTGGCCAACCCTCGAACCGGCGCGTACGAACCCCCTCCGACGCTCGACCAGTTTCCGTTGCTCCAGCGCGCGATGTTGAGTGCGCCCGGAGCATTCGGCACGGGGAAGTGGCCGCCGACGAAGAGGGAGAGGCCCGTACCGTCGTCGAACGACTCGAGCGCCAGCACTCCCTCCTGGCCTCCGATGCCGAGGCCCAGGCTCGACCACGCCGTGCCGTCCCATCTGGCGATCCGGCTCGCCGGCACTCCGTCCACGTTCAGGAAGTAGCCGCCCACGAAGAGCGCCGGCCCGCTGCCGTCGTCGTGGACGGCCAACGCGGCGACCGTGTCGTCCATCCCGGATCCGAATCCGTGCCAGGCGGTGCCGTCCCAGCGCGCGATGTTCTGTCCGGTTCCGCCGGGGATCGTGAACTGACCTCCGGCGTAGAGCGCGGGGCCGCTGCCGTCGTCGAACGCGACGAGGGCCTTGACCGTGCCGTGCAGACCCGCGCCGACGGCGCTGTACGACGTCCCGTTCCAGCGCTGGATCCCGCTGAACTCCGCCGGCATCGGATCGAGGGGCTCGAGCCCGTGGTACAGCGCGGGTCCGGATCCATCGTCGTGGACCAGGAGCGCGATCGTGTTCGTGCGAGTCTCAGGAACCCCCGTGAGCGGGAAAGTGCGCCAATCGAGGCACTGACCGTGCGCCGTCCAGGCGCAACCGACGGTCAGGACCACGAACGCCACCACGCGACGCAGGTTGGGGAGGTTCATGACAGGAAAGCCTTTCTCCCGGCCGGCACGTCGTTGCAGAAGGTCCGGCATTCTCCGAACCGCGCGATGCCCGTCCCGCGCCGGGATCGCGGGTGCGCGAGCGAGGCGACGAAGTCCTCACGATCCCGGTTCCCAGGACGAGGTTGTGAGGGTGGTGGGGTCTCGTCCGGAAGGTCGCGCCCTTCCGACCCGTCGTGGCCCCGGCCGCGCGCGCGGCGGGCGTCGGTTCGAGCTGTGCAAGCGGCGGCTGTCCCGCACGCGCCGCGCTGGCCGCCTCCTGGCCGCGAGGCTACCTTGCTTGGCCCGTCTGCCGTTTCCCTCGTGCCCCAGCGACCCGCCCTGCACCGCAACCGAACCGTCTCCGCGGGCCTCGTCGCCGGCTTCTTGGCGATCGTCGCGGGCGGGTGCAAGAGCCCGGCGCAGCACCGCGCTGACGCCGACCGCGAGGCCTACGAGCTCGTGCTCTCGCGCCGCGAGCGCCTGTCGCTGGGCGAGGCCGAGTTCACGATCGAGCCCGATCCCGAGCGCCTCGACCAGAGGGTGCGGCGCGGCGAGGTGAACGAGCTGGGCACGCTCCGGCTGGTCGACTTCCTGCAGATCGCGGCCGAGAACAGCCGCGAGTACCAGACGCAGAAGGAGAACCTGTATCTGAGCGCGCTCGACCTGACGCTCGAGCGCTGGCGGTTCGCGCTGCAGAAGGGTGGTGCGCTGGGCGCGGCCCTTGACGGTAGCGGCTGGGAGGCCGAGAGCGCCAGCGGCTCGGGGCTCTTCAGCTTGAGCAAGCTTCTGGGCACCGGCGCGCGGATCGTGGGGGACATCGGTCTCTCCGTCGGCCGTTCGCTGCTCAGCTCGGACGGTTGGCATGCCACGAGCGACATCGGCCTGGCCGTCACGCAGCCGCTGCTGGCCGGCGCGGGCGAGACCGTCGTCAAGGAGCCGCTCACGCAGGCCGAGCGCGATCTGGTGTATTCCGTGCGCGCGTTCGAGCGCTTCCGGCGCACGTTCGCGTTCGACGTGACGACGCGCTTCTACCGCCTGCTGCAGACGGCCGACCAGGTGCGCAACCAGGTCGAGAACGTGCGCAACCTGGAGCAGCTCACGGCGCGCAACCGCGCGCTGGCCGAGGCCGGGCGCCTGTCCGACCTCGATCTGGGCCAGGCCCTGCAGAACCAGCTGAGGTCACAGAACGACCTGCTCGACATCCAGGCGCAGTTCGAGGTGCAGCTCGACGAGTTCAAGATCTTCCTGGGGCTGCCCGTCACCGTGACAGTGCAGCTCGATCCGGCCGATCTGCAGGAGCTGATCGCCACGCAGCCTCCCGAGACCGAGCTGGACGAGGCCGTCATCTCGCACGTGGCGCTGACGAGCCGCCTCGACTACATCACGACGGTGGAACGCGAGGAGGACGCGGTGCGTCAGGTGGTGGTCGCGGAGGACGCGCTGCAAGGTCTGCTCAACGTGAACGCCGAGCTGGGCTGGACCAGCGTCGACGGTCAGCCGTTCAAGTACGACGAATCGAGCTGGCGCTTGGGGCTCGAGTACGCGTTCCCCTTCGAACGTCTGCCGCAGCGCAACGCCTGGCGCCAGGCGATCATCCGCCGCGCGGCCGCCGCACGCACGACCGACCTGGCCGAGGACCGCATCCGAGCGAACCTGCGCGACGACCTGCGGCAGACCACGACCCAGCTCGAGGGCTGGCGCATCCAGAAGATCTCGGTGGATCTGGCCGACCGGCGCATCGAGAGCACGCGCCTCCAGCTCGATGCCGGCCTGGCCGACACCCGCGACCTGCTCGAGGCCCAGGAG
>Ga0163150_10007891_pt1 | contig 12295 bp, 15 predicted proteins | sample OliLakLV19P2IB_FD_148628 | JGI IMG/M metagenome (GOLD analysis project Ga0163150, IMG submission 148628) | Freshwater microbial mat bacterial communities from Lake Vanda, McMurdo Dry Valleys, Antarctica - Oligotrophic Lake LV.19.P2.IB | ecosystem: Environmental > Aquatic > Freshwater > Lake >...
CCATGGGAGTTCATCCACCCCGAGCTCGGCCCATGTCTTCACGACGCGCTCGACGTACCGAACATCTGTGCGATAACCGTTGTTCGTGGTGATCGACTGTAGAGTCTCCTCGATATTGTCGAGGATGAGCGCGCGCGTGACCGCCATGGGGCGATGCTCGTACGCGCGTTTTTACCGGGGCGGGTCTAGGCAAACTCCTTGGTGAGGTTCGCAACGGCTGCGTCCATGATCTTCGCGATGCCGGGTTCTGCTGCTTGCGCGGCCAGCTCGATATAGTGACGCGCGGTCACCTTCTGCGACTTTTTGAGGATGAACATGAAATCGAGACCATCGGGCCCGAACATGCCCTTCCGCTGCTTTTTCTCGCGGACAAGGAACGCCTTCCCGTTGGCCCTGAGGAGGAACAGCTCACCCTTTGCGAAGTGACGCGGCCACTTTCCGATCGCCTTTTTTCCGAGCGGGATCGCGAGCGCGCCTGACTTGTTTTTCGGGCGAATGACACCGCCCTCGTCGAGGATGCGCGCGTACACAAGATCGGAGATGGCCCCGGCGCTTACCACGAGGTCTTCGCGCCCGAGGAATGTTGCCCGGAACGAACGCGCGAGCTCCCCCGTGCTACCGCGCCCGCTTGCGTTCGTCGCCTTCGTCGCCGCCTTCATCCATTGGATGCTGCGTTTGATGACGGCCTCGGCGTGCTGCGCGGACCGTAGAACGGCCTTGGCGAGCTCGTCGGGCAATCCGGCGGTAACTCGACCGAGCGCTCCCCTTGCCGCAGCGTAATCGATCTCGATGCCGACGGTAGGCATAGGTTACGCCCCCGGGTTGTCGTCGCCGCCGATTGTGAACGCGGGCTGAACGAAGTCCGCGTCATCGCGTTGCGTTATGTTTGCGGCATCAGACACACCGCCGACGAATATCGCGCCCCCGGTACCGATGCCGCCGAGTGTTGATCGCGCCTCTTCTTGGAGAAGCACAATCAAGTCTTTGTACTGGGTGACAAGCTGAGACCGTGACGAAGAGAACCCGACCGCGCTACGGTCGATGTCTCGTGCCTTCAGTGCAATGATCCGTTTACAGCACTCGATCGAAGCGGTGAGCACGTCCGGATACCGGACGAGGATCGCGGCGATCGTTTCGTTTTCAAGAAGCTTGCCCTTTTCGAGCGCGTCCCCGACCCGGCCTCGCACCTGATCAAGGGACGTTGCTTCGGACGGATCGTAGGAGAAGCTCACTTGCCCTTCGGTTTGTGGCTTTGCGCCGCCGGCGCTTTCAGGCCGGAAAATCCAGCCCCGGACACGGGCGACTCAACAGGCTGAGAGGGCGAGATCTCCTTACCCGGTGCGCCGCCCGGTCCGAGATTTGGTGTTGATTCGTCCTTCGCCGCTGGCACCGCAACGGGTTCGTCCGCGACAGTGACCGGTTCCGGCTTCACCGGTGGATCAGCCCTCGGGGTCGGAGGCGACTGAGGAAGCGACGGGATGAACACAAGGCGCTGGCTCGCAAGGAGCGCGTGTGTCTTGCTCCAATCGAACGCCTCGGGGACCGGCGAACCGATCGGACGGATATCGTCGCCCGTAACTTGGAGCTCCCGTTTGTTCACGTAGAACATTCCGGTGCCCCTCTGTGGCATGAATCTACCCATTTGAATTACTCCTTCGATTCGAGATCGAACTTCTCGCCTAAAGCTCGCTCGAAACTAGGTGAGCAGGTTTGAGAAATACATGCCGCAATCGCTGGCAACGATCTTCTGATCAAAGTTCATTTCCGCGCGGTAGATGTCAGACCGAGTCTGCTCTTCGCGGTATTGGCTGACCGCCGCTGCACCGTTCTTGACGAAGTCGAACTCCGACCAAGAGAAGGTGTAGACGGCGCTCGGCTCATCGAGCTGAGGCGAGGGTGCGACGTACGCGAGAAGCGCACGGTCATCCAACATGAAGCCCATCGAAGCAGCGGCGCCTTCGACCGCGGAGTTATACACTGCGCGGAGGACAACGATCTCTCCAGGGTTGCCTTCGGAGCCGATACCGCAAAGCGCGGCAACGGCCTTCAGGTCGATCGGGCCGTCATTGGTGTGCTTGTGTCGGTCGATGATGTCCGGATCGTTCATCATAACGCGCTCGACCGATGGCGGGACCATGAAACGGTTGGGGCGGTAGCCCGTCGCCGCTTCGATCTCGTCGCAGTTTGACCAGATCGTGTTGATGATGTCCGCGCTCGCGTTATCCCAAAACACGTGCGACGTGCTCGAGACCGTGGACGCATGGCCCGTAACATCCTTCAGCCAGGTCGAAGCCTTGATGAAGTTTGTAACGAAAAGACGCTCACGGTGGATGAGAAGCGACTGTGTCAACTTCTCGACCGCGTGCCGATCCGCGCCAAGCGGTGAGTCATAGTTTGCGCGGATCTCGTCCGGCATCTTGTACTCGGCCGCATACATCTTGCACGAATAGTTATCCGTGCTGATGCCAGCGGATAGACGCGCATAGCCCGCGCCGGGGGCGCGAAGCTCTGCGTCGTCGCGCAAGAAGTCAGCCTTCGAATACTTGAAATATGTATTCGATTGCTTGTTTACCGGGACGTTAGGCGACACCTTGTCGCACACGAACTTCTCGGGTCTGTTTCGGAACATCACCGAGAGGTTCGACAGGGGTTGGGATACGTGGACATCGCTGAGATTCGGAGGCGCCATCTGTTATGTTTCCTTTCCGGCCTAGTCTTGAAGGACGGTGATGTATAAAGTTCCGGCGCCTTCCGAGAAGGCCGTAACGGAGCTGGCCTCAACGCTGATCGCGCTGGCGGCCGTGAATGAGTTGAGCGCGGAAACCGCCGTGCCCTGGATGACCACGCCGAGCGGGGTCGAGTTCGCTGAGGTCAAAGCGATCACGCCACCCGTGAGGTCGGTGGTGCCGATCTCGAGGTTAAGCGTTGCGGCTTTGCCGCCCGTGGTGACCGCGGTGGTGACCACAAACTGAGTCTTGATGATCTTGCCCGCGAAACCTGGGACGATGCTTGTCGCAACGTCCGCCGCAGTAACACCGACAAGCGTAATCGGAAGCGCGATAACCATCGCGGCCCGGTTCTGAGGCGAACCGAAGAGGCGAACCGAGATCGTCTCGTCCACCGCGCCGGCCTCGAGCGCCTCGCCCATCACCCAGCCGGGAGTGAGCGCCGCGTTGACGCATCGCCCGGCGGAATCGGAGACCAAGAGATCGCCGATGTCTACGGTACCGCCCGCTTTCCAGGGTGCGATACCGCGACACTGCACGAGCGCCGCTGCGCCGCTTGCGGTGGCAAGGGACAGAATGCCGGAAGCGCGCTGTCCGGCCGCCGAGCAAAGTGTAACCGTCTTGGCTGCGGCGGTGACTACCACTGCGCAGTTTTGGTTTGTGCTGTAGTCCGCTGCGGCCGTGAAGCCGCCGAACGCAAAGTCGTCTTGTTGGTAAGCCATCGAACTTTTCTCCTTCGGCCCCTAGCGATTGCGAAGCTGTGAGTAGAGCTCAGGCCGGAGCTCGTAGGCTTTCATGGTGGCTGCGATGTCAGTGAGCGACGGGTCCTTCTCGCGGAGGGCCTTGCTCACGGATTCGAGCTGAGATTGTGGCGAAGCTTCGCCGTCACCGGCGCGTCCGAACTCCTTGAAAAGGTCGCTTTTCTTGAGCGCGGCTTCGACCGCACCGAAGTGCTGATCAAGCTTCTTTGCGAGGTCGGTGGAGAGCGCTTCGCCCTTGCTGGCACTCTTGAAGATCGCAGCAAGATCCTTGGTCTCGAGACCGAGGGCGCCGTGTGCGAGCTTGGCCGCCTTGGCGACACACTCGCGATCGAGTTCCGCGTCGCGCATCTTCGCAACTTCTTGTCGGGCCTCGTCGGCTTGCTTCTTGGCGATGACAACCGCTTGGCGATCGGCGTCGAGCTGCTTACGAAGAGATGCGGGAAGGCTTTTCAGCACGTCCTCTTCCTTCTCCTCTTCCTTCTCTTCCTTCTGTTCGGGTTTCGGTTCGTCCGCTTTCATGGCGGGCTCCGCGTTCTTCGCCGCAAGCTCAGCCATCGCGGCTTCGACTACGGTTCGCTGTTCCTCAGGGAGTGCCTCGAGGACTTCTTGCAAGGTCATATCTGCTCCTTCGGTCTTCTCGACCTGGGTGGTTTGTTGCGGCTCTCGCCGCTTGAAAAGTGTAATTCGCGCGCCGATGGCTGCGCCCTTGTCGACGAAATCGACCTTGCTGATACGGAGCCCGCGCAAGCTTGTTGGCATCAGCCGTCCACCTTCGTCTCGTTCACGGAGCCTTCCACGCGACAACCCGGACCGGGCTGGAAGAGAAGGAAGAGAAGGAAGAGGACGTGCTGAAAAGCCTCCCCGCCTTATCTTCGTGTTTCGGTTCGTCCGCTTTCATGGCGGGCTCCGCGTTCTTCGCCGCAAGCTCAGCCATCGCGGCTTCGACTACGGTTCCGTCCACCTTCGTCTCGTCTCGGAACGCTGATCCCTCAAGGGACAGTTCTCGGACCTCGCCGGACTTCAGCCGCTTCCAAACGTCCTCGCTGTGGACCTTATATCCGACGTGCCAGAACGTTGGGCCCGGTCCGAATCCGTACGCCTCGCGCTTGGCCTTGGTGACGACGAACGATTCGACGAGCGTTCCGACGCCCGAGCTTTCGTGCATCAGTCCGGCATCGCCAGAGGTAAGGACGTAATCGTAGGCCGCCCGCTCAAGCTCAGCGACCGAGATGATATCGCCCTGATGATCGATGATAGGTTGGCCGTCCGCATCTTCGACGGTGGCGACAACGCCGAACGCGAGGTGCTGATCTTCGTCGAGCTTTGCGATGGGGACCCGGAGCGAAAAAGCTCCGTCCGATCCCTTGGCGTCGACAGTCACGAGCCCGACGGTAGAGAGCGACTTTTTACAACGCGCTACGTGTGGGGCGCGGTGAGTATCAGAACAGGGTCCATGTCTTGCGATGGATGATCGCATAGAGGTTCTGTCGCGACGTCCGAAAGAGCACGCAAAGCACGGATCGCGGCACGCCTCGGCGGGCGAGCGATCGAATCTCGTGCACCTCGTCGTCGGTCAGGCGTCCATGCCTTGGGCGCCGCGACTCCTCGGCTTTTGTTTTGGGTAGCCCCTCGAGGAATTGGGGGTCGGGCGCGAACGGGTTCGGTGCGAGCGCTAGCTTTGACCGTGCCTTGGTTCTGTTCGGATGATGGCGATGCGGCACCCTGGAGCCTCGTTCGCTGCGCGCTTGCTGGCGCCAGGATCGGCGAGTGAGGACATCCGCAAGGATCGCGCTCATTTGTTGCGGCTGTGTAGCGCCGAGTGACATGGCCGGCAAAGCCAACGCACATCTAGAGGCTTGTCATAGTCATCATGGTGCGCCTCTGAATTACTATCACCACACTCAGAGCAGGGCTTCTTTACCAGATCCCCACGATCACGCGCGTTCTGCACGGTGGCGTGCGCATCTTGATGCCTCTGGGATTGTCCGTCTCGGAGCTTGGCGACTGTGGTCGGAACAAAACCACGGCCAACCGATCCCATAACGCGCTCGGCTCGGGCCACATCCATGGTGAAAAACTCCACAAGCATACTTACGCCGGTATCTCGAGGCAACTCGCCAGCCGCAACGCTTGTAACTATCCCCTGCGCAGCCGTAACTTGAGCGCCGTTGAGCGCCGTGTCGGCGGCCTTCACCTCGGGCTCGTCGGCCTTCGTCTCGGGCTCGTCGGGCTCAATGCGCTCGCGTTCCGGGGCGATGCTTTCTTCGATCGGCGCAAGTTCGACCAATTCACGACGTGCGATCGGTGTGGCAGGGGCGCCGTCGTCGATTGTCTTCGCCTGTGGGAGGTCGGCGATCTCAAGGAGATGTTTGTCGAGTTCTTCGCTCGGCATCAAATGGCCCGCGCCGGTCAGCGTCGAGACGTAGGATGCGACATCGACAAGGTTCACCTTCTCGACGTCGCCGTGCTCAAGCGTGGGCGTGAGCTCTTGCGGCACGCCGTTCAGCTTCATGAGCAACGGGATCTCGGTGCGGTTGTAGACCTCGCAGATCATGTCTAGGATTGCGCCGAGACCGAGTGAGAACAGTTCCGTCTTATCGGACGAGAGGGCGAAGGATCCGACCTTGTCTGTGCCGAGGAGAAGAAACTCACACAAGAATGCGATGAGCATCCTGCTCTCGTAGCGTCGGATGATCGCGTCAACATCGACGGGGCGACGTCCGCCCGAATTGACGAGACCGAACTTGTATCCGGTCGGGTTCCCTTTGGAGTCGAGCTCGGAGGGGCGGACAAGTCCTTCGTATTCGCCGCGACGAATGCGGGGAACCATTTGCTCGAAGTGTGCGCGCATCGCCTTCTGCCCGTCTGATGCTCCCGGCATGAAGCACTCGAGCGGGATTTGCATGTCGGGCAGACCGGCGAGATCGCGCTCTACACCGATCGCTTCGACTTCTCGGATACGCTTGGCGAAATAATATGGGACGTATGCGGCGCGGAAAAGCGAGCGCCCCTCTGGTGAGTCCTTGCTCGATCTCACGCGGAAGACAGCGAGCTTGCTCCAGGGGATGATGCGTTCACGGAAATCGGGAGCCGGCATCTGACGCATCGCGGTTACGCGGGCTGTCGCCTCGTCGTAAACCCACGGCTCATACGACAGCGAGTCCATCGAGCGCGGGGCCATCTTCGCCCAGCCGATCAAGCCGTCGTTGTGTTTGGAGTCGAACTCGGGGTGATCCGATTCGCCGTGCCTGATCTTGTGGACGCGCTCGAAATACGAGGCGCCGTAGACCACACACTGGAGAATCTCGCTGATGTGCTCGGACCAAGTGAACGCCATATCGTGGCGACATGTGTCGACGAACTCAGCCCACTTGTGCGCCTCGGTGCTTTGGTTCGCCGGCTCAACCTTCCATGGTGCGCGACGCGTGAGCATCTCCATGGCGAGCATTGCGCCGCCAAGCACGGGCTCATTGGTCGCCATCTCGCGCGCGGTCTTAATCCATTTCTGGCCGGCGAGTTTGGGGTTGAACTCCTCCTGGAGCATCCCGCCCATGCGGCGGAGTCCGGAGCGTCCTATCTCGGCGAAGTCGGGAACCGCTTGATGGGCGGGCTCGGGTGGCGGCGGAAAGGGAGAGACACTGCCACCCGAAGCCACGCGAGAGTGACGCTATGGTCGGGGTGCGGAAGAGAAAATCCCGGGTTTGTTTCGGTCGAGCCGGCTTGGCTTGATCGCGTCTAAGTTCGTTGCCGATCAGGGATGTCGTCTACATCGGAAAAGAGCGCTATCACCGTGCATCGACAGTTGATCGTCTCCCCAATCGGCCCGGTGAACTCTGCCGGGTGACGCATCTTCACGCCGCTCGGGAGGGTGAACATCTCTCCGAGCCGGATACGAACGCCGTTCATCTTGTCGTGTCGGCGGCTCCCTGATCGACCGTCACTGTACGAGACCCACTCGAGGCCCTCGGCACCCGTCGCTTCGTAGCCGGCGAATGTTCCAGCGTTCTGCGCCTGCGCGAGCTCGGTCCGCGCAATGACGCCGGCCCGAGCAAACGAGAAGACGAAGTCCCTGTCGCCTTCTTTGGCGTGCGATTGCGGGTCACGTTCGGAGTCGGGCCCTTGAAAGCTCGTGTAGATGCGGCGCGCGATCTCGCCGGCTCCGGGTTGAACCTTCTCGCCGCTATCATCCTTCTCATCGAGCGAGTCGAGGATGATGCGTTTGACGGACGCTCTTGCCGCCTCGCGAGTGCCGGCCAGAAAGTCTTGCGTCCGTTTGACGGCGCCGTTGCGGACATTCCACATCCACTGAATCTTGACGGCCTTATTCTCGGTGGCCTGCGCGATCAGCGTTTCGTTGATGAGCGGCCCCCCGACTCGACCACTGGCATCCGCCGCCTCACGGAGTCCGAACATAACGAGGAGCCGTTGAAACTCGCGCCTGATCTCGTCGTCGTTGTCGCGCCTCTTGGCGACGCGTCGACTCAGGCCCGCGTAGGCGTGCGGGTCACGGATGGCTTTGCGGTACTCAAGCTTTGCGAACCGGTTGAGCGCATGCCCGAGCGCGGCTTGCATGGCCCGAGACCTGACATCGAGGCGGCGGTTCTGCATATCGAGCGCGCGCCGCGGGGATCGCATGCCGCTTACGTTCGTGCGGGCGTTTTTACGCACCCCTAGGGGCGGAACGCGAAAGGCCCCTTTCGGGGCCTTCTCTTTTACAGCTTCGTAGGCGCCAACAGGGCCAACGGCCTTTCGCTCTCGACGCAAAAAGAACGACGCCTAAAACAACAAAAGCCCCATCTCCCAGTGGGGGATGAAGCTCTCGTCAGGTCCCGGCGAGTGATCGCATGAACCCTGTGTCCTAGTAGAGACAGGCTCACGCTAGCACACGCCTCGCCGGGACATCAATATATCCGATAACTCAAGCCCCCTCAGCCCTTCGCCTTCCACGCGACAACCCGGACCGGGCTTTCGCGTTGCAGCACCTTAAGCGATACGCGCCCAGGGGTGCGATCGAACGCGCCCGCTTCGACCTCGCGCACGTGCAGGACCGGGGCCCCGTCGGGCTCGGCTACAGCGTAGGCTACGACCCCGGTGCGATCGGGGCGAGCGCTTCCCTCGAGACGCCCGTACGACCACAGGCAATAAAACTTGCGGCACACCTCGGGGCGCGTTGCGTAGATTGAGCACATGCCTTCGATGAGGTGCGTGCACGGCACGCCGGCCGGCTTGTCGAACTCATCGATTGGGATCGCCGTGCAGCACGAGGCGCACGGCCCGCACGCGCGCGCTTGTTTGTTCGGGCCCACGGTTACGGGTTCCATTGCGCGCCTTGGTAAAGGGCGCTCGAATCAAAAACAAGATTGCCCGCGGGCGCACCGTTGCTTAGGTACGTGATCGCCCAAACCAGCGCATCGAGGCGGTCCGGTGAATCAGCATCAATCCCGGGCTCCCAGTTCACGAGCTGATCCTCGAGATCGGGAAGGGGTCGCACATGGTGCACGCGGCCTTGCTCGTATAGCGCAGCGACGGGTTCAGCGCGCGTTCGTTTTCCTCTTGAGGCGTGCACCGTATCGAAGGGCACATCTTTCCTGATCGTGCGTAGAAGTGTCTCCACAAGGTCCCCGCCTTGATTCACCTCTGCGATCACTCGGTCACCCTTGTGTTCGTCGTGGGCGTCGATCGCGGCGCGCATCCACGCGTCTGGACTGGCGAGCATCGAGCGATCGTCGAGGACGTAATAATCCCCGTCGCTGCCCAGCGCTGCGACAATAATGCCTGTCTCGTTGCTGCCCTCTTTGGCGGTGACCGCGGGGTCTATAGCTGTGATGATCCGGACGTACTCGACGCGGCGATTGGTCTGCGCTGCGCCGATCGTTGCTCGCGTCCACAGGGCGCCAGGCATCTCGTCAAGGATCTCGGCGTGGAGCTCTTGTCGTCCGAGCGTGGTGCCCTCGTACTTTTTCACGAGCTCGGCAAGGAACGGGATTGCGAGGTTGGCCGCATTTTCTTTGGTTGATCCACGCGTAACCATCGTAAGCGGATCCTTGATCAGGTCGCGAATGATGCGGGTCGGTCTCGGCGTGGTGGTGACGATAACGCGCGGGTCTTCGCCGAGTCGCAGACCAAACAGGAGTTGATCCCAAGCCTCGGGTCGCTTCCACGCGGCGAGTTCGTCGCACCATGCCCAGTGATGTTGCGGACCGCGAAGGAGCGAAGGCTCATCGGCGGAGTAGGCCGTAGCTATGGTTCCGTTGGGCCACGTGAGCCGACGTTTCGACGGTTCGTAGATGGGCCTGAAGTCGGGCGATGAGCAGGCGAGGATCCCGCTCTCACCCTCGATCATCACGTCACGCACATCCGCCGCGGTGCGTCCGACAAGAGCCCCGCGACTGCCCGGCTTCGCGACGACTTCGCCAAACAACTTTGCCTGATAGCCCTCATGACTCGCGAAGCCTTTTGATGCCTCGCTTCCGACGCGGGTCTTACCGAAGCCGCGACCTGCGCAGATCAACCAGACACGCCATCGTTTGCGCGGAGGCATCTGGTTCGGTCGAGCCCAGAAGGCCCAGTCGTAGAGTGTATCCTCAGCCTCCTTTGGGCTCAGGCTCTGGATCAGATCCTGGCGTGACGCTGCGGGCAGCGAGGCGAGCAATGCGGCTGGCGAGATCTTCCCTTGCATCCGTAACGATCACCTCGGCCTCGGTCTTAATGGGCGCAAACAAACCCAACAACTTTGCGCGGAGCTCGGTCGCCTTCAGCGCCTTGTCCGCTGCCCGCAGGGCCTCGTCCACCATACCACCGGAGAACTGAGGACCCGCTGCATCCATACGCGATGCGAGTCGATCGGGATCGGCGTACTCCATGACAAGGTCTAAGATCCTGTCGACACGCTGTAGCTCAAGCTCGCGGTGTATCTCGGCGCTGGCATCGCCGCGCCTCAGGTTCGACTCAAGCGCACGACTCACGTGCTTGTGCGCTGCCTGTTTGGATATGCCGACCCTTTCAGCTATCTGTTGAAACGACTTACCTTGAACCCTAAGCTCGAGACATTGACGTCTCCGCTCGGCTGCGATCATGCGCCGGGGGTTTGTCTTGGCCGTCAACCGTGTACCCGTCAACCTTCCGAGTCCACGCTGCGCATCTGATAGTGCGGCGCGCGTTGCTGCCCACGAGATCCACGCGGGCGTCCCCGCTGGAGCTCGCCGTTGCGCACGGGGAACGGTTCACCGTCGTTCCGTTCGCGACGAAGCAGCGCAACGTGGTTCTCGATCGCGCGCGCCATCTCGCGATCAAGCGTCACCGCGTTGTCGGTTGATCGGAGATGCGCGATCGCATCCCTGAGCGGGTCGATCGAGTTGCGCTGAACCTTGAAGAGAACGCGGGGATTTGTTTCGCTCAAGTCCGAGCACCGTATCACATCGAAGCGTTGCGCCCCACGGTGCGCACTAAGGCCCCGGGGTGGCCTCTTTGTTTACGGGCGCGTTCGGTTGTAACGGCATGTAACGGTTTCTTTTCGGCTTGCAGTTACCATCTCTTCCTGTATGTTTGCGACATGAAAAAGCTCGCGATAGTCGTTCCGGAGCATCAAACGAACGAACCGAAGAAATGGCGATCCCTCGATCAGGTCGCGGATCATTACGGTATTTCGACCCTCACCGTTCGCCGAAAGATCTGGTCCGGCGAGTGGAAGGCGGTTGACATAGGTCGGGCCAAACGAATGCACGACTCGGAGATCGAGCGCATCGATGCCGAGTTGCTCGCAACGCAACAATCGTAGGTCGCCCGCTCAACACTCACTCGACCCGGGCGCGTTCGGGATCGGGTGCCCCCGTAAGAAGTGTTCGCGCACCTCGGGCGGGCTGTCGTGGTACGCGCGAGCACCGCAGATATCGCAGCGCAAACCTAACGCCGGCTTGATCGGTATCGCGATCTCGGCGTCGACAGTGCCGAGGACGCGCCGACGAGTGTCCGGCCTCCGCGGTCCGAGCATTCGACGGACGATGGCGGGCAGGGCTAGCAGGGCGAGCGTCGCCCTCAAACCCGGCCAACCCGCTTGATGTGCGCGTCGAGTCGATTGTCTTTCTCGTGCCGGTACTGCGCGATCGCCCATTGGCGATCTGTTTTCTTCTTGGCGAGGCGGACCTGATACAGGTGCAGCCCGCATATGGCCTCGCCCGTCACGACTCCGTTCTTGCATCGCCACCCGGGCACATCGGAATTGGTCGCGGTGCATCGCCGCTCGTCGGGCGCCGGCTGGCGATAGGGCCGGTTCACGCGAACGCCGGGGCGATGCGGGCCAAGATGTATCGGCCCGGTGCGAGCTCGCGCGGCATCATGCGAGCACAGACATCACACACGGGTCGATCCGCCGTGCGATGGATGCAGACAACGCGAGGCCCCGCCGTTTCTACGGGTTGGGGTCGTGGCTTTTTGTCCTGGACGAGCATTGACGCACCTCCGCTTTAGTGAGTCTACCACAGCACCCGGGGTTTTGTGGTACGCCATTACTTGGTCGCCGACTCGGCGCGCATCTCGGGGTTGGTTGGGGCCTCGCGTAGGGCCGTGCGGCATAGGTCCCCCTTCAGATCCTCAAGTAATCGGGCTGTCTCGGCCGAGAGAAAGGGGGCCCCGGACACATGGACGCGTCGGATCGCAGCGTCTATCAACCTCTCGGCGGTGGACAGTTTCACGACGGGCTCAAACACGGCGGGTCCTTTCGTCTTGCGGCACGGCCTTTCCATCGGTAGAGTCCGCGTCGCATCAATGCCTCCTGGTTTTTGTTTCCATGAGCCTCGGCGTGCGCCCATC
>Ga0163150_10007892_pt1 | contig 12294 bp, 13 predicted proteins | sample OliLakLV19P2IB_FD_148628 | JGI IMG/M metagenome (GOLD analysis project Ga0163150, IMG submission 148628) | Freshwater microbial mat bacterial communities from Lake Vanda, McMurdo Dry Valleys, Antarctica - Oligotrophic Lake LV.19.P2.IB | ecosystem: Environmental > Aquatic > Freshwater > Lake >...
TATCGCACGCTCAAACAACGCGGCCACGACCCGCTCCAAACCATCACCCAAGCCCTCGCCACCTACCTAACCACCAACCAACTCCCACCCATTCCGCCCTGATCACTTCAGACGGGTAAAGTGTTACAACGTTTGTAGTACGGATGAAGAGAACCACGAAAAAAATGAACCAGGGAAAACGGCGAGAACAAGCGTTGTTTTCGGGATCTCGAGCTTTCCTATTTTCGTGATTGTATTTGTCGTCCGTACTACAAACGTTGAATTTGCACGCGCCTTGCGCGGATTTTGACACCCGGATTTTCCCTAGCCCAGGCATTCATGCCTGGGAAATCATCCGCAAGTAAAGTTGTCGTACACGCCCTTCAGGGCGGAATTGCCACACTGGAAATGCCAACCCGCTGAAGCGGGTTGACGACGACCTTCAGGGGACGTCGAAAACCCAGGCATGAATGCCTGGGCTAAGTAAAAATTCTCGCGAGACAATCGATCGATTAACCACTATTCGTTCCTTGGGTTGCCCGGGCGTAGCCCGCGCTGGGTTCAATCCGTGGCTAATTGACCAAGCTATTCTTGCGCGGCTGCTTAGAGCGCCTAACTCAACCTCCCCAACACCACGTCATTCCCGCGCACGCGGGAATCTAGCGAAACGTCAGACGACCTTACACCACGGATCTTACAAACCCCGTGCAAGGGTTTATTTGGCGCTGCCATCTCCGAGTCCTTGGATTCCCGCCTGCGCGGGAATGACGGAGAGGGCGCCGGATGCTCTCAATGCCAAGTTCCCGAACGACTACGCCTGGGTCTGACTTTCCACATTCGCGATAGCCGCCGTGCGACTGCGGCGAGGCACTTTCGTCAGGCTCCACTCTTTGGTCAGCGTTTCGAAGACTTCGGGCGATTCGTAACGAATGACGTTCTTGCCCTCGGGCATGGGGCCGATCAGGCCACGGAACACGGGCTGCCCACGCAGGCCCAGGTCGGTGCTGCAATCGTCGACGCCAATTTGCATGTGCATCCGTTTCAGCGAGTCTGGTTTGCTGTAGTCGCGGATCCGCAATTTGCCGTCGGTGCCGCGAGTTACGACTCGGATCACGTCTTTGAGCATGGTGAGTGGCGTCCTTCGTTGCGGGGGAGCGATTCACGATTGAGATAGACGGGATATCGTCGCGGAAGGCCGCTGGCCGTATAGATTTCGGGCGCGACGACATACCGGCGCATTGCGCAACAATCCACATATCAGTTGCGGAAGGGAAGCCCGCTACCGCCGGCAGCCGGCTCGTGTTCGCCGAGCGGCTTGTAGGAGTTCTAACGGTCTCGTCGCGCTACAAACGCGGCCTGTGACGAAGACGCCGTCACGGACTTACCGACGTCCAGGGGTGCATACGAAGTTCCACCAGCGCAAGGGCCGAAGCCGTAAAACCGCCAACTAGGGAGCGATCGCGCACGTCGCACGGGCGGCCTATCACGTGCGGCAATCCCGTCGGTCTTGGGTCCGAGGAATCGTCGAAAACGAGGATACCGGACTTCCGCATTTGGCCCCGAGCCGAAGGCGCCTGTCATTACCGCTCGTCCGGGGTTGTCAGCCCATCGGGAGCGTATTAGGATTGGATGCGCGTTCCCGGAGGGTATGCGAATGGTTAGCGGCCTGACTCGAAATCAGGTGCCGGGCAACCGGTTGAGGGTTCGACTCCCTTGCCCTCCGCTCGGGCGGCTGACGGCCGCCATAAAGCAGTCGAAGCATTTCACTTGCGCTCGCGTCATTTATCTTCTCCTCTTGGATGTGCTGGTTTTGTGCTAGTTTGCAGGTCAGGTTGTTTCATCTATCGGCGGTGACGTTGCCCCAGGTAGCAGCCGCTGCATGGCTTCGTGCGAGGCGGAATCAGCGATATGTGTGTACCAGCGCAGGATCTCCCTATCTACGTGCCCCACCCATTCACGTAAGACGGCCTCGGGAATCCCCTGAACTAGAGCGTAAGAGATAAAACTGTGCCTAAGAGTATGCAAATGCCCTTGCAGTCCCAGCGCTTTAAGCACTCGCTTCAAGTAGGCCAGAAGCCTTCGTTCTGAAACCTGACGTCCTGCCTGCGGGTGTCTGGCCGTCACACGAGCCGTGAAGACCCACCTATGGTTTCGGGGAATCGACCGCAACAACGCGACGGCCCGGTCGCTCAGCGGAATGACCCGGGCGTCACCGGATTTTGGTTTCCAGTCGTCCTTGCCTTGGATCTTCAAATAGGGTCGCTTGCCGTCCAGTTCGACGTCGTCCCAGCTTAAATGCTGCATTTCGCCAAAACGTGCGCCAGTCAAGGCTAAGAGTGTAATCGGCTCGCGAAACGGGGACTTCAGAGCGGCGAGGATTCGCTCGACTTCCTCCCAAGTCCAAAACGGCTGAGGTCGGCGTTTGGGCCTCTGGTTTTCGATGCCGTCCAACGGGTCCCTTGCAATTAACTTCCGCCGAACGGCAAACCGCATCAATTGACGGATTGTTACGACGTCTTTGAAGACGGTTGTGGGACCTGCACCATCCTTCGCCCGCCGCTCGCGGAAGATGTCGATGAACGCCAGGTCCACGCCAGCAAGTCGCTGCACGTGTCGTTGGTTCGCAACGTCGCTTAGGACGCGGAAGCAGTTCGCATACTTTGCCAGTGTCCGTTTTGCTCGTCCCCGAGTTCTAAGATGGGCCAAATACTGATCGCTTGTCGTTTGCAATTTCGCAGCTTGGCGAGGATGTTGGTAGGTCCCTGTAACCAGCTCGCGCTCTAGAACCAAGGCACGGCGAAGGGCCAGCTTCTTGTTCGTGGTTTTCAAGCTCTTGCGAATTTGCTTGCCGCCGTGCTGCAGGTTCGCGTGCCAGGTGGTCCCGCGCCGATGCATTCGAACGTATTCGCCGACACGTTCGGCGCCTTCGTGATCCATCGGCCTTTGTTTATTCTTTTTTGTCATTGATACCAGTGTCAAATACGAGTTTTAGAAAACGATCCCGTAGGATGCGCACATGTTTTCCGAGCTTGCGCGAGCAACCATTTAGTGCGCCGCGCGACCGCCAAGACCGAAGCGTCTCAACCGGCATCTGGACGAGGTCAGCCGCCTGTTGAAGAGTTAGCAGGGGCGGGTATTGAGCCGCGACTACCGGATCGCCGAACATCTCAGTGAGCTCGCGGTCCGTCAGTTTGATAGAACGAGGGCCTTCCATGGCCGACTCCCTTGGCAATTCCTTGAAACCGGCTGGGCGAGAAGACGCGCGCCCAGTGCCCATGAGGAAATTGTTCGCGGAACCACGTGGTGCGGGAATGTGCGGTGCGCGGGCGGTGCGCGGGCGGTCAACTGGCGCGCCAGGTAAAACCATGGCTACTGCCGTCCGCGCTGAATCGAAGGATGGTTTGCCCTTTGTTCAGCGAGCGTACTACCTCACGGAGTCGCTGCCCTTTGGACGAGGGTGAAAGCGGATCGTCGATCCGAGTCGGCCAGCCCTCTAGCTCAAACACGTCGAGCACGGTCACGAGATTCTTGGCAGTCGTCAGACCGCGAACCTGTTTGACGACTTGGCCACAAAATCGCAAGGTGAGAGATTCCCGATTCCAATGTGGCTTCGCGTCAGCAGGCACAACGTCCGTTTCGCCCAGGATGGCAGCTAGATTATCGCGGTCCCTGGTGCAAGTAGGTTAATGCGGTGGCCCAGTTCGAGCATGGCGGTGACGTAGCTTTTCTTTCGAGACTTGGCCCAGAAGCCAATGATATCTCGGACTTCGTCAGGAGCGTCGCGCAGAAGCGTGCGATCCTCTTCGGTCAAAAGCTCTTCGTGGATGCGTCGATACGCGGCCCGAAGCATCAGCCGTGCGTGGAGTTCGTCTAGCTGCTTCTTAGCCCAGGCGGGCAGGACTGGCTTGGTTTGCACGCCGTCCATTTCGTTGTTTGGCATCGCCATCCCCTCCGATAGTGATCCGAATCCGCCGAATGCCGAGAATCTACGTGATTGTACCAAGCGAGCAGCATCGGCTTATGTGGGGCTGGATTCCGATTCAGAACTGCAACGTTGCGCAGGCACCCAGTCGGGTCGCAGATGTAGATACGCAATGAGCGGCCCACCAGGTTGGACATGATCTGTCCAAGCGCTCGGGTAAACTCCGCACAATCGCTCGATTGAGGTTTGGTCGAGGTTCGTGTGCCGCCGTGATGCTCCGGTGTGTTTTTACTAGCGACAAGCCGACGAATGCTAAAATCCTTGTCGAAAACGCTTGCTTTCAGAATGGCTTGCCCTATCTTCGGGCTATTCGCGATCGCATCCCACCGGGGCCGTTTAATGGACCAGCAGTCGCCGCTACTGCGTCAGTGGATTCTCCTCAGGTCACTCTCGGCCAGACGCTACGGCGCCACCGTCCGCGAAATGGCCGCGGAAACCGGCGTCAACGACAAGACGATCCGCCGCGATCTGCAGGTCTTTCGCGACGTCGGCTTCCCCTTGGAAAAGACGCTCGGCGACTTCGGCCGCAAGACCTGGCGCCTTCCAGCCCAATGGAATCAGCCCGCGATGAGCTTCGCGTTCGACGAAGCGGTCGCCCTCTATCTGGGCCGCCGCTTCCTCGAGCCCTTGGCCGGCACCTATTTCTGGGAGGCCGCGCAGCGAGCGTTCAAGAGGATCCGCGCCTGCCTGGGCAAGCCGGCACTGGACTACTTGGAGAAAATGGCCGGCACACTTCACGAGACCACCGTCGGCGCCAGCGACTACTCGAAAAAGGCCGAAGTCATCGACCAGCTCATGCTCGGCATAGAGGACGTCAAGGCCATGCACATTGCCTATCAGTCCTTACGCGCCACCGAGCCCGCGACCGTCGACGTCTACCCGTACGGGCTGATCTACCGCCGCGGCTCGCTGTACTTGATCGCGCACTTGCCGGAACACAACGACGTGCGGCACTAGAAAGTTGACCGCATTGAAGAAGCCGAGGTCAGCCAGTCTCCCTTTCAGTGGCTCGAGGGCTTCGATACCACCCTTTCCGCGACTGATCAGTCGCGGCCCCATTGAAGCACGAGCACTACCTTCAGCGTGGGCAAAACCAAGCCGGACGTGGCACGAGGCGGCACAAAACCAAAAAAAAATCCCGAAGCGTCATCGACCGTTGCAAACGGTACTTCCGACGCTTCGGGTCAGTCCGATGCGGAACCTGGCACAGATTCTACAAAGTGGGGGCGGCGGGAATCGAACCCGCGCTCAGTTTCAACGCAACTGGCAATCTGCCTTGCGGTTGCGTGATTTGCGAAGAGTGCCGCGCTGCATTGGCGCTGCAAACGGAGAGCCTCGAATGGCTCGCAATGGCGCTCTTTGACGCTGATTTGCAAAGGGTGATCATGGTCTGGGACTCACTTCCGACATTGATTCGCAACGCCATTTTGGCCCTGGCCAGGTTGCAATGACGCAGGCCCCGGTCGCGGCAGTCTGGTCAAGCACGCTTCTCCGGGAAGCCGAACATCATGTAAATTTTGCAATGTCAATTCCAGTTGCGGTAGCGCCTGGGGCTGAATCCGACGCCGTGGTGTCCGTGGGCGAGCAGAACAGCTTCGCCCCACGTCTGCGGCAAGTTGCGGCAAGCGCGGCGCAAAGTGGCTGTCGCAATGTTGCGGTCATAAGATTGAGGCAGTCGGCCGAGTTTGAACAGCGCAGGACCACTTTACCCTTCGACTTCCGAGACCGCCTTTCAGATCAACCAGACACGAATGGGAAGACGGGTCGACCGATGGGGCTTGGCGTTGGGTTCCAGTGCTCTCAAACTTGCCTGCGAACGACGCGATTTGGCCTATCGGTTAAGTGCGGCGATGTCGACGATCGGACATTCGGGGCCTGCCATTTGGACAAGCGATGGCGAGTCTTTGAAGCCTGATCCGGTCAAGAGACAGACAATCGTAGCAGTCGTTTCGAGGTAACCATCGCGGCGGGCATTCAGCGCCGCTGCGACTGATACCGCAGCCGCCGGTTCGCAGAAAACTCCCTCTTCACGTGCCAGGCGACGCTGAATCTGATACACGTCGTCATCTTCGACTAAGTGGCCGGTGCCGCCGGTCTGGCGGCAAGCGGCGATCGTCAGATCGCCGTCGATGACGCTAGGCACCTGGAGACCCGAGATTGTCGTCGCACAGCTCACAGGACGGGCTCGTTCCGCCCCATCGCGCAAGGGACCGGCGATCGTGTTATTTCCAGACGGCTGTGCGCACTCGATCTTCGGGGATCGTCTGAGTCTTCCCATCGAGACGAGTTTTTCAAACCCGCGTGCCACGGCTAACGTGAGCCCGCCTCCGCCGGCCGGACAGAATATATGGTCCGGGGAAGCGTCGAGTTGTTCGGCCAACTCAAAGCCGATTGTCTGCACGCCTGTCATGCCGGCGGGGCTGTACCGATAGGCGCTAATTTCGAGTGAGGTGGCGTCTTCCGTTGCTTGGGATTGGAGGCGTTCGAAGACCCTCCGTGTGGTCTCCGGGTCGGTTCCGAAGCCGCGAATCCGTATGAGTTCGGCGCCATAGGCTTGCATCTGCAACAGTTTTCCTTGCGGCGCCCCTTCGACAACGGCAATGCGGCAGCCGATGCCGGCCTGCGCGCAATAAGCGGCCAGGGCGGCACCGGTGTTACCGCTGGAGGTCGCGAGGCAAAAGCGTTTGCCGTCGGCCACCATCCTCGAGACGGCAACGGCGGCAAAGCGATCCTTGTACGATCCGGATGGATTTGCCCCTTCGACCTTGAACCACAGATTCTCGAGCCCAGCGGCGGGGCCGATTCGTTTGGAGCGTACCAGCGGCGTGTCGCCTTCGCCGAGCGAAATACGGCTCTCTTCCGGAACCGGATGGATCCATTCGGCCCACTTCCAGATGCTCATGGAAAGTCTCCTGGAGCCTGGCGTGTGCGCAGGCTCAGCGGCAGGTGTTGGCGATGCCAGCCGCCGTCGGCCGTGAGCGTCGTGGCCGTGAGGTACGATGCGCTGTCGCTCGCGGCAAAGGCGATCAACTTCGCGATCTCCTCGGATGTTCCATAGCGGCCAAGCATGATCATGTCTTCGCTGTACTCGCGCACCAGTTTTGACACGTTGTCCCCCGACTCGTTCGTGTAATCGTTGCTCATCTCGGTGTCGATGGCGCCGGGGCTGACCGTGAGCACGCGAATTCCAAGCGGGCCGTAGAGTGCCGCCAGCTCGTACGTCAATGATTCCAAAGCCCCCTTGCAAGCGATGTAGGCGGGACTCATCCCCGCGGCCTGGCGGGACATCATGCTCGAAACATTGATGATCACGCCCCGTTGGCATGCTTCCATTGACTTGGCGGCCCAGCGTGCCAAAAAGGCGGGCGTCGTGAGGCAGATCCGTAGCGTTCGTTCCCAGCTTTCAAGCGAAATGTGCCGCATGGTCACGAGCTCGCGCCAGGCGGCATTGTTTACCAGCACGTCGACCTGGCCTAGCTGGTCGACCGTGTGGCGGACGATGTGTTCGGCGAATGCCAGATCAGCCAAGTCGCCTGCGATGACCAGAGCTTGGCGTCCTAGGCTCTCGATCGTCGCGCGAACGTTGTCCAGTGCCGCTCGATCGCGCGCCACGAGCGTCACGTCGTGGCCCTGCCGGGCGAGTTCCACGGCCGTGGCGTGGCCAATCCCGCGCGATGCGCCGGTCACGATGGCCACGCGTCGTTCGCTCATCGATCGGTTTCCTTGCTCGCACCTGTTTCCAAAATCACCGCCAGGCTATCGCCCGCTAGCACGCGAGCGAATGTCCGCAGCAACAAGATCAGTCCGCTCTGACGAGCGTGGATTTGCTCCACGTGCTGACTGAGCGAGTCCGAGACGCTTCCCAGCAGCTCGCCGACTGTAACCTGCTGCCCCAATCGCACCGTCGGCTCGAAGAAACCGGTCATCGGCGAGGGATTTTTGATCTGCAAGTGTCCCGACTCGGGCCGGGGGTCTTCGACGACCACTTGCGCCGCTTTGACCCGTTGGCGGCCATCGATCATCGCAAGTTCGGCCATGACGCTCAAGCACCCGGCGACGTAGGAATCGACGCCATCTGCGCTGCACACGGCTGCTCCTTGGTATTCGGCGTAAATTGCCGGCACGTTGGCATCGCGCGCGATGGAGAGGGAGCGTCCGTGCAATTCCGGAGATGTTCCCCACACAACCGGCAGATTAAAGGCCCGCGCCATGCGTCTTTGCCGATCGAGCACGCCGCGGTCGGGATGCAGCATGTATCCCGCCAAGGGCAGTACAGCCATCGTGGTTCCGCCCGTGTGCAAGTCGATGAAATAGTCCGCGGCGCGAATCTGCTCGCTCGCCGCGTGGGCGATGCGCTCGGTGATCGAGCCGTCGGGCCGGCCTGGAAACGTGCGCGCCAGGTCGAGTCCATCCTCGGCGACGCGCTGGCCGCGGAGAAAAGCGGGCTCGTTCACGACGGGTACCAGCGTTAAGGTGCCGTGCAACTCCGCAGGCGTGACTTTCTCAGCCAAGCGACGAATCGCGGCCATCGGCTCGAACTCGTCCCCGTGGACACCGCCGAAAATCAAGAGACGTGGGCCGGGGCTGGTTCCTTCGATTCGCAGCATTTGCAAGGTGACTGGCACACTCATACTTGGTTCTCCGCATCGGTCGATGGGGACCACTGCATGTCTGCCTCAAAGGGGAACATGGGGCGACGACGATGTTGGTACGGCAGCGTCAACAGGTCGGCCGTGGTCACACCCGCCGTATTGACCCTCACGAAATGCTGACACGCCGACGCGTAGGCCGCCACGGGGGCATGCACTCCTTTGACAATCAAAAAGCGGTACGCTGCCGGGTCGATCCCGCAACTCGTCAACTGGCGCAAGGAGAAAGGCGCCATGCGCCGCGATGTGAGCATGATGGTCAACAGGTCGCCGGCCTGCGCGATCGCCGTGGGGCCCTGATCAAACTGCACAAAGCCACCATGACGCGGTTCGGACTCAGTCCACTTCCCGTCGGAAAGATGTATGACGCGCGCGTCGAGTTCCAAAGGCGCGCCGTGGAGGTCGTCCGTTTTTCCGCCGGCGCGCAATCGAACGACACGTCCCACGCCGGCCGCTTGCGCGGCCTCGACCGACTCAGGATCGTACAGGCACACAAACGAAGGGCCGAGCCGTCGCTCCAGCAAGGCGTGGGCCAGCAAGGTGCCATCACCGGGCGATCCGCCGCCGACATTGTCGCCCATGTCCAAGAGGCAGACGGTTCCGAAAAGTCGCTCAGCGTTTGCGATCGCCGCGGAAACATCAATCAACTGACCGACCAGTTCGTCGCGGCGTTGCCAAATGATCTCGCCCAATCCGTTGGCGTATTGTTGTGCCAAGTCCGCGCAATTGTCGGTGACGACAAGCGCCGCCGAGCCCATCTCCGCGACGTCGGCATAAGGAAAGCCGAGCAAGATACTGCTCGACAGCACGCCAGGGCGATCGCGCACGCTGCTGGCTGCATCGAGCAGACCCCGACAGGGTTCCGCCGTGGTCAACTGGCGCTCGATGTTGATCGCCAGCGGCGGGAACGAGGCCCGTTGGACCGGCTGGATCTCGCCGCGCAATGCGCGTGCCATAAGTGCAGCCGCTTCCTGGCCGCGCTCGCGCTGATCGATATGGGGATTCGTGCGATAGGCCACGAGCGCGTTGCAGGCCGCCACCATGGTTGGCGACAGATTGGCATGCGGATCCAACGTGCCTAGGATCGGTTTGTTTGGACCCAGACGCGCGCGGACACGAGAGAGCCAGAAGCCGTCGAAATCGGGCTGCGGATCGCTCACCGTGGCGCCATGTGGCGCGACAAGTAATCCGTTGAGGTCACCCGCATCGGCTAACGCGTCGTCCAACGTTCGTATCAAGGAATGGAATGCGCTCGTCGTGATCACTCCGTACGGCATAGCCCGCGCTGCCAGTATTCCAACGGCCTCGATCCCGGCCTCTGCCAGACCGCTGAAAAACCCGCCCACCTCGTGATGCGCGTCGGCCAGCGAGGCTCGTACGTCGGCGCCGGTCAGCAGCAGATCCTCGCGAAAGTTATCGAGCAAGGTGGGCCTGCTGAGAAACGTGTTCGATTCCTGGAGCAGTGCGATGATGCCGACTCGCATGGCCACTACACCTGTGATTCCGTGGTAGCGGGTGAACAGGCCACCGCGATCGCATCGATCTCGAATTTGAGGGCATCGCCTAAGCAGCCGATCAAAGTCGTTCGCGCCGGAAAGGGCTCGGAGAAGTATTCGCGATACAAGCGATTGTATTCGTCGAGGTCCGCGGCGCGACCAACATAACCGCGGATCTGCGCGACGTGCGAAAGATCAAGGCCCGCCGCCGCCAGCACTAGCCGCAGGTTCGCAAGCGAGCGGCGCATCTCCCCCTCAAAGCTGTCGGGCACGATTTCGCCATGGCGGTCCACCGAGGCCTGGCCTGAGACGAAGATCAAGTTTCCGACGCGAAGCGCGGGACTAAACGGCAGCCGACCGTGAGGCACGGTGGCATCGCGAATGACTTGGACGGACATGGTGGTCTCGGGGGAGAAGGGTAAGGCACAATCAGCCACAGTAACAACGCACTTGATTCCACTTTCCGGAACAGTATATTCAAAATAATGGAATCCACAACGGTTATTAAGGCCCTCGGATTGCTCGAAGCGCTCGCGACCACGGGGCACGGCAAGTCGTTGGCGGAATTGGCCATTGAGTTGCACCTGCCGAAGCCAACGGCTCACCGGCTGCTCAAGACCCTTTCCGCAACTGGATATGTAGAAAAGAGCTGCGCAGGGGTTTATCATCCCGGGCCGGCGCTGGAGCGATTGGCCGCCAAGGACGCGGATGAAACCTTGCGCGCCACGGCAGGACCGATGCTTAGGGAACTACACGAAGAGACCCGCGAGACCGTCAATCTTGGCGTGCTGCGGCATGCCGAGGTCATCTATCTCCAAGTCTTGGAAAGCCCACAACCGCTCCGCCGCGTCGTAATTGCTAATTCGGCGGATCCATTTTATTGCACGGCGTTGGGCCGGGCAATCGTTGCCCACCTGCCTCCGCGGCAGATCGACTTTCTGCTCTCCACGGCGCGGTTGCAGAAGCGCACGCCGTCGACCGTGGTCGACGCCAAAAGGTTACGAGACATCTTTCAGGAGATATGCCGTGCAGGCTATTCGATCGAGGTCGATCAGACCGATGTCGGCGTGACCTGTCTGGCGGCTCCGATCTTCGATGTTCGAGGGGTTCAGGCGGCCATCAGCCTCAGCGTTCCCAGTTCCCGAATCGACAAGGCGCAGACTGACAAATGGCTGAAGCGGGTGCGTCACATCGCGAAACGGATCACGAAAAACCTAAGGTCGACGTCCGCGGCCAGCGCTCATCGGAAGGCCGACCAATGATCGATCGCGAATTGCCCGCCGAGATCACGTTGCCCATGCTGCGAGAAACCTTTTACAGCGCCGTGGTTTGCGACGCGCTCGACGCGCTTGGATTCCCCCGGCAATCACCGCGCGTACCGCTCTTGCCGCTCACCTGCGATGTAGTGCTCGTCGGTCGCTGCAAGACAACACTGTGGGCCGACATGGCCCATGCCGACCCGCGACCGTATGAGTTGGAGTTACAGGCCGTCGACAATTGCCAGCCGGACGACGTGATGATCGCGGCGGCAGCAGGGTCGATGCGTTCTGGGATCTGGGGCGAGTTGCTCAGCACGGCCGCGCAAAACTCCGGTTGTGCCGGCGCCATCATCGACGGGGCCGTTCGCGACCTCCATAAGATGCGCGAGATGGGCTTTCCCGTTTTTGCGCGCGGCACGTGTGCGTACGACAGTCAGAACCGCCAACGCATCGTTAATCTGGAAGTGCCGGTCGAGATCGACGGCGTTCGATTCTGCCCCGGGGATCTCGTTATCGCGGACTGTGACGGTGTCGTCGTCGTGCCGCGGGCGGTCGAGGCCGACGTAGTGCATCGTGCTTGGCTGAAGGTGCATGCCGAAAATCACACCCGCGACGCCATCAAGGCCGGTATGAAGGCAGTCGCTGCGTATGAAGAATTCGGCGTTTTGTGATACGTCGCGCAGACGTCAACGCGCATCGTCTACCACGTAGGGATCCGGGTTCATTAAAGGGGTGCCATTCACGAATGGCACTGTCGCTTCCGTACGGGGTAGTTGGGCGCGTAGTGCGATCGACGCGAGGCCGGGTAATTGTTATTTTTCCGGCTCGCTGTAACTGATCTTGTGGCGATAGCCGCCCTTGGCTATTGGTTGTGTGCCCTCCTTGGCTTGACTTGCGATTGAAGCCAAGGAGGGTTTTCCATGCGCAGC
>Ga0163150_10007893_pt1 | contig 12294 bp, 7 predicted proteins | sample OliLakLV19P2IB_FD_148628 | JGI IMG/M metagenome (GOLD analysis project Ga0163150, IMG submission 148628) | Freshwater microbial mat bacterial communities from Lake Vanda, McMurdo Dry Valleys, Antarctica - Oligotrophic Lake LV.19.P2.IB | ecosystem: Environmental > Aquatic > Freshwater > Lake >...
TCTGGGGGCCATGCTCGCAAGCGGGCTCCTCGTCGCCCTCGGCATTGCCGCGGGGCCCCGGACGCGGGCGCCCCAGGCCACGGCCGCCCCTCCCGCCTCCCTGTCCGACACCGGCCTGTTCGTGGACGGCTCGACGGAGCAGACCCAACAAGACCTCCTCACCTACGTCCCGCAGTACCCGCTGTGGTCCGACGGGGCCCAGAAACGCCGCTGGATGCGGCTGCCGCCCGGGACCTCCATCGATGCGTCGGATCCCACGGCGTGGGAGTTCCCGGTGGGGACGCGCTTCTGGAAGGAGTTCGCGCACGGTCGGCGCGTCGAGACGCGGATGATCGAGCGCACGGCGACGGGGTGGACGTTCGTGAGCTACGCGTGGGCCGCGGACGGGTCGGGCGCGACGCTTGCGCCCGCCGAGGGCATCCCCGGCGCGGTCGAGGTCCGCCCCGGCCTCCGCCACGACATCCCGAGCCGCGAGGACTGCCTCGCGTGCCACGGAGGGCGCGCCGTCCCGATCCTCGGCGTGACGCCGCTCCAACTGTCGCCGGATCGCGACCCGCTCGCGCCGCACGCCGAGACGCCGCCGCCGGAGGCCGTGGACCTCCTCGGCCTCGAGCGTCGCGGTCTCCTGCGCGGCCTTCCCGCGGCGATGCGCGAGCGTGCGCCCCGCATCGCGGCGCGTTCGCCCCGTGAGCGGGCCGCCCTCGGATACCTCTCCTCGAACTGCGCCACGTGCCACGTCGTGTCGCGCCCCATCCCCGAGGTCGATCTCGCTCTGGACGCGCGCCTAGAAGGCGAGGGGAGAGCGTCGCCCGTGCTGCCGACGGCGGTCGCACGCCCGAGCCGCTTCCGCCTTCGCGAGACCGGCGGGCCCGACAGCGTCCGCATCGTGCCGGGACGCCCCGAGCGCAGCGTGCTGCTGCGGCGCATGTCCTCGCGCCATCCCGTCGTCCAGATGCCCCCGCTCGGGACCCGCGTGCCCGACTTCGACGCCGTGTCCCTGCTCGCCGTCTGGATTCGCGAGGACCTCGGAGCCGACGTCGGGTCGCCCGCCCTCTCCGCGACCCCGCCGATCGACCCGTCCTTCCATCCCCCCGCCGGACCTCATGGGTCCGGGAGCCCCCACGCCAAGCAGTAGCCCGTATGAACCGCCTCTTCCTCGTCCCCCTCGTCGCCGTGCCGGTCGTCGCCGGCTTCCTGCTCGCGCCCGCGGGCGCGGGCCCCTCCCAGGAGGCCCGGGTCGCGCGCGGCAAGTACCTCGTCTCGGCGATGTCGTGCAACGACTGCCACACGCCGGTGAAGATGGGCCCCGCGGGCCCGGAGCCCGACCTGTCGCGTCTGCTCTCCGGGCACCCGGAGTCGCTCGTGATGCCGCCCGCGCCCGTGATCCCGCCCTGGCCGTGGGTCGCCTCCGTCGCGGCGACCATGACCTCGTGGGCCGGGCCCTGGGGCGTCAGCTTCGCCGCGAACCTGACCCTGGACAAGGAGACCGGGCTCGGTACGTGGGACGAGGCGACGTTCTTCAAGGTCGTGAAGTCCGCGCGGCACCTCGGGCGCGGTCGCGAGATCCTGCCGCCCATGTCGGGTGTCATTCCCGCGCTGAAGGGCCTGACGGAGGAGGACGCGGGCGCCGTGTTCGCCTACCTCCAGTCGATCCCGCCGATCCGCAACCGCGTGCCCGACCCGCTCCCGCCCGAGGCGCCCGCGACGGCGCCCGCGGCACCGAAGGCGCCGGACGCCACGGCGAGCAAGTAGCGCGTCGCCCCCGCCGCCCCGCGCGCCACGTGCGCGCGGGGCGGTTGCGTGCCCCAAACGCCCCGTTCGGGGTTGGTAGATTCTCCCGATGCGAAGGACGTTTGTGCTGCTGGCCGTCGGAATGGTGGTGGCGCTCGGCGCGGGGATGGCGCTGGGCGTCGTGCCCGTGCCGTTCGCCGGGACCCAGAGCCCGGGTGTCGCGCCCGACGCGCGGAGGGAGGGCGGACCTGCGTCTCGAGAGGCCGGCCCCGTCGTGCCAACGGGTCTCGCGTCGGCGAAGCCGACGGACGAGGACGGTCCGCCGGCCGCCCCCGTCGATCTCGATCGTGCCGACCGAGACCTCGATCTGCACGGCGTCGTGGTCGCCGGAGACGGCAGGCGCGTGGCGGGCGCGCGGCTCACGACCGTGAGCCATCCGGGTCGGCGGGGCGGCCTGCTCGACCCGGCGATGCACGCCCTCACGGTCGAGGGGGCGCGGACGCGATCCGCGACGGACGGCACGTTCGCGATCCGGTTGCGTCGGGGGGAGCGACTCTCCCTGCGCGTCGAGGCCCGGGGCTTCGCGACGCGGGAGCTGTTCGGCTGCGCGGCGGGGCAGCGCCTGCGCGTCGTGATGGCGCCGGGCGTCACGTGCGTGGTGACGCTGCGCGACGTGGCGGGCGCCCCGGTGGCCGACACGCTGGTGCGTTCGTTCCGGCCGGCGTATGCGTCGCTCGACGTGTTCGAGCGCTCGGCCGTCTCGGGCGCGGACGGCGTCGCGCGCTTCGAGGGGCTGTCGGGCGACGGCTGGGCCTTCGTGGACCCGCAGCCGACGCGCCTCGGGGCCGTGTCCTGGAAGCGCGTGACGCTCCCGGCCTCGGGGGAGGTGAGCGTCGACATCGTCCTGCTCAAGGGGCGATCGATCCGCGGCCACGTCACGGACGCGAAGACCGGCACGGGCATCGCGGGGGCCCGCGTCGCGATCGGATGGGTGATGACCTCGCCCGTGCTCACCGATGTGGAGGGACGCTACGAGATCCTCGGCTGGCACGATGCGCAGGGGGCCGACGACCTTCATGCCGTGGCCGAGGGGTACGCGCGCTCCGCGGCGATCGTCGGCGAGCGCGACGTGGTGGACTTCCCCCTGCTGCGTGGGCTCGTGGCGATCGGCCGCGTCGTCGACGTGGCCGGCACCCCCGTCTCCGGCGTGCTCGTCGGGTGCGTGGACATCGGCAAGGAGTCGGGGCGGGTCGACGGCGACGTGAACGGGACGGCGCGGACCGGACGCGACGGCCGGTTCCGGCTCACGGACCTGCGCCCCGACACGCCGCACGCGCTCGTGTTCCTCGGCGTCGGGCTCGCACGCACGCTCCTCGACGTGGCCCCGCCGTCGACCGAGGGGGGGACCCTCGACGTCGGCGACGTCGTCCTCCGCGCCGGCCGCCGAATCGAGGGCCGCGTCCTCGACTCCGAGGGGCGACCCGTGGTCGGGCAGCGCGTAGGGCTCGAGGGCGCCAACGACGACCGGGCCCGGCTGCTCCTCGTGTCGCTCGAGGGCCGTCGCACGTCGTACGGGCAGGAGGAGGAGGCGTACACCGACGACCTTGGTCGCTTCCGGTTCCCGGATCTCGCGCCGGGGTCGTACGTCCTCTCGGTGCGGCTGCCCGGGGGCGAGATCCCTCCACGCACGGTCCCGCTCGGAGCGGATGCGGACGCCGTGGACGTCGACCTGCGGATGGAGGACGGGCGTGACCTGACGGTGCGCGTTCGGGACGCGAGGGGCGACGCGCTTGCCCAGGCGTTCGTGAGCGCGTTCGGCCCCGAGGCGCAAGGTGTGAGCGGGGTGACCGACGCGAAGGGCGCCGTTGCGCTGCGGATCACCGGCGGGCGCTGGAAGGTCAACGTCCACTGGTCGAAGGAGCTCGACGCGAAGGGCAGGAACCTCCTCGGCGCGGAAGGCGTGGAGGTCTCGGACGCGGACGACGACGTGGAGATCCGGCTCGAGGACGCGGGCGTCATCACGGGCGTCGTGCGTGGCCCGGACGGAGCGCTCCTTCCCCGTGCCATCGTCATGGCCGACGCGCCGGGGCGGAGGCCGGTCGTCGCGCTGACCGATGCCGAGGGGCGATTCGCGCTCGCGGTGGTCGCCTCGGGCCGCTGCACGGTGCGCGTGACCGGCCAGCACGACGCCGCGCATCCCGGTCAGATCGTCGACCTGGCGGGCGAACGTCTCGGCCTCCGCGCCGGCGACGCCGACGTGGTCGTGGTCGCGCGGCCCCTCGTCAAGGACCGCGCGCTCGTCGTGGTCGTCGAGGCGCCCGACGGGACGCCCCTCGTCGGAGCGCCCGTCGCGGTCACGGGCTGGGATGGTCGCACGCGGCGTCTCACGTCGGGGGACGGGGGGCGCCTCGACGTGCGGGAGCTCTCCCCGCGCCCCGTCGACCTCCTCGTGGAGCCGGTGGAGGGACAGCGCGAGCGTTGGGTGTACGCGCAGCGGGGGGGCGTGATCCCCGAGGGGCAGACGGTCGCGCTGCGCCTCCGCGTCGGCGTCCCGATCGCCGGCATCGTGCTGGGGGCGGACGGACGCGTCGTCGCCGGGGTCGCGGTCGATGCGAAGCCACCCGGATCCGGGTACTCCCAGCTGCCGTGGTCCTCGGTCACCGATGCCGACGGCCGCTTCCGCCTCGTCGTCGATCCCGAGGCCGGATTGCCCCTGCTCGTTCGCGCGATGCCTCAGGGCGTCGATCCCACGACGGTCGAGGTCCCTGCCCTGGACGCGGCCGACCTGACGATCCGCCTCGCGTCGCCGTAGGGCCGCGCCCGGAAGTGAACGTGCGGCACCGGGCTCGTTTCCCCCACATGGCGGAAACGAGCCCGGTACCGTACGTTCGGAGGCATGGACACCCGTCGAGCTGCGGTGGCGGTTCTCCTCTGCATCTTCGCGGCGTGTGCGTCCGCGCGCGCGGGCGATCCGCCCCCGCCGCCCCCGGGAATCGCAGACCCCTTCTGGACGGCGTCCGAGCTCGCGTTGATCGACCGCGGGCTCGAAGCGATCAACTGCGACCGCAGGGACCTGAAGTTCCAGAAGCGGCCGATCGACGACCCGTTCCGCCTCGAGGTCGTCAACCGCGTGCTCGACGATCCGCTCTCGATCGGCGCGGAGGCCCAGCCATGGGACGACGTCGCGAGGACCGGGAGCCCGAGCCGGATCCTCGAACGGGCGCGCGCGGTGCTCGGGGTGCCGGCGCCGACGCCCGCCGCCGAGGCGGCGGATCCCGAGGAGGAGCACCAGGCCCCTCCGGAGGCGCTCGCGGCCCCGATGGCGCTCTTCCTTCCGGCCCTCGTGGCCGCGGCGCGTGCGGGGACAGCGGTCCGCGCCCCGTTTGGCGGAGAGGCGGATGCGGTGCTGCGCAAGGCGCTGGGCTCCCAGGTCGAGAAGCCGGCCATCGAGCTCCCGGGCGGAGAGCTGACCGACGAACGCTTCCTCGCGCTCGTCGGGAAGGCGAATCGGACGGCGTCTCACGACCGCGCGCGTTCGCTCGTCGCACAGGTCGAGGAGCTCGTCCGGGCACTGAAGGCCCTCGACCCCAAGATGCTCGGCGTTCCGAAGGAGGGCGTGCGCATCGAGACCTTCGCGGGCGCCGTCGTCTTCTCGGGCCTCGGCGACGACGTCCATGACGAAGGCGACGACGTGATCTGCGTGATCGATCTCGGCGGGAACGACACCTGGCTGCGGGGCGCGTCGGCCGTCGGGAAGCGTGCCGTCTCCGTGTGCCTGGACCTCGCGGGCGACGACCGCTACGTCGGCCGCAAGGACCTGTCGTTCGGGGCGGCGCTCGGTGGGATCGCGATCCAGTGGGACGCGGCCGGGAACGACATCTACGACGCGGGGAACGCGTCGCTCGGGGCCGGCATCCTCGGCGTGGGGGTCCTCGTGGATGAGGGCGGCGACGACGTGTACCGGTGCAAGGACTTCGGGGACGGCGCGGGCGCGTTCGGCGTCGGCATCGCGATCGACGGGGGCGGGAACGACCTGCACCACGCGGACATGTTCGGCCAGGGCTTCGCATCCACGTGGGGGTGCGGGGTGCTGGCGGAGCTCGGCGGCAACGACGTGTACGACGCGGGCGGGGTGCACTCGGACGCCCCGCTGCACCGTGATCGGACGATGTCGCTGTCGCAGGGGTTCTCCATCGGGATGCGGCCCGACGCGTCGGGCGGCGTCGGTGTCCTGGTGGACGTCGCGGGCAACGACCGCTACTCCGCCGACATCTACGGTCAGGGCGCGTCGTACTGGTTCTCCCTCGGCCTCCTGATCGACGACGACGGCAACGACACGTACGTGCTCGGGCACTACGGCCAGGGGGCGGGGATCCATCTCTCGGCGGGGATGCTGCTCGATCGCGCGGGGCAGGACCTCTACTACACGGAGTACGGCGTCGGCATCGGCGGAGCGCACGACTACGCGGTGGGCTTCCTCGTCGACCGCGCCGGGGACGACCACTACTGCGGTTCGGGGGGCAGCCAGGGCGGAGCGCTCACGAACTCGGTGGCGGTCCTGCTCGACGTCGCCGGCGACGACGGCTACACGGCGGTGCGGGAGGGCTCCCAGGGCTACTCCGGCCCCGCGCGCGACACGGGAGGCATCGGCCTCTTCCTCGACGGCGGCGGGAAGGACGTCTACTCGGAGAGGGAGCGCGACGGCACGGCGTGGACGAAGGAGCAGCTCGGCGCGGGGCTCGACGAGCCGACGCCGCCGGACGTGCCGACGGCCGATCCCATGGGCGCGGGCATCACGGCCGAGGCGGCGAAGGCTCACGTGGACGAGAAGGGCACGGTCCCCAGGAACGACGGGACGCGCGAGGACGATCTCGACCGGCTGTGGGAGATCGGCAAGCGGTGGCAGGTGGGGGACGAGCGCGTGATCGGCCCCATCGCGCGCGCGCGGCTCGTGGCGCTCGGCCCGAAGGCCCTCGATCGCGCCGTGGAGCGCCTCGGGTCGAAGGACGGCCTCGAACTCGAGTGCTGCGAGGCGGTCTTCCGAGCCTTCCCGCGTGACGAAGTCGGGGCGCGACTGCTCGCGGCGTCGAAGGCCGAGGACGTCGCGGTCCGACGGAGCTCCGTGCGCCTCCTGGGCAGCCTCGGGTTCACGAGCGCCACGGCACGACTCGTCAAGATGCTCGCGGATCCGCTCGTGCGGGGCAACGCGCTGCGCGCCCTCGGCGCGCTGAAGCAGGCGCCGAAGGAGGTGCTTCCCTTCCTCCGGTCGGCCAAGGAGGCGGAGGGCGTGGCCGTGACCGTCTGCCTGGCCGCGGCCGGCGACGCGGCGTCCATCGACGCGCTCGTCTCCGGCATCGGCCCCGAGACGGCATTCCCGGTCCGCCTCGCTGCGGAGATGCGTCTCGCCGGCCTCGGGGAGGCCGCGGTGCCCGCGCTTGAAAAGGCCGCCGGGGTGGCCTCCCCTCCGCGTGTGCGCCGTTCGGCCCTCCGCGCGTTGGGCGGGTCGAAGAGCCTCGCGGCCCTGGCTCCCCTGAACGCCGCGCTCGACGATCCCGATCCGTGGATCCGATTCTCGGCCGCGCAGGCGATCGATGGGCTGGGGAAGACGCTCCCTCCCGAGACGACGAAGGCCGTGCGCGCGCGCCTCCCGGCGCGGCGGGAGCTCCCGCCCCCGCCCTCCGAGCCGCGCGCCAAGTAGGTCCCCAGCACCCGGATGCCTCCTCCGTGTCGCGTCGAGCGGGCGTCGGCTACGATCGCCCGGCGCGGGCTTGACCGCAGCGCAGGAGGATCCCGTGATGGCCGCGACCGCGAGTCGTGCGAAGCGCACCCCGAAGGCCCTGGCGCGCGAGGTGGATCGGCTCGAACGGGCGATCTACCGCCAGAAGAGCCTCCTCGAGCGTAAGGGCCTGTCCGGAAACAACATGCATCATTTCGGACGGCGGCGGGGACCGCCTCGCGGCGTCACTCGTCGTCTGCGTGTCAGGAACACGCGATCCTCCTCGTTCCTACCGATCCGGCTCCCCGGCGCTCGCCCGAAATGGCACAGCTTATTCCCGGACAGGCCCTAAGCGTCGGGCCCTCCCGCCCGAGGAGGTGCCCAACTACCTCTTCGACGGCCACGACGGCCGGAGCGTCTCGCTCTCCGACGCATTCGGCGCGAAGGACGACCTCCTCGTCGTCCACAACATGGGCAAGGGCTGCCCCATGTGCACGATGTGGGCCGACGGGATCGACGGCGTCTCGGCGCACCTCCGCGATCGCGCGGGCCTGCTGGTCGTGAGCGAGGATCCCGTGCGCACGCAGAAGGCCTTCGCGAGGGCGCGGGGCTGGCGGTTCCCCATGGCGTCGTCGAAGGGCACCCCCTTCTTTCGCGACATGGGGTTCGCCTCGGAGGACGGCTCGCCCTGGCCCGGCGTCTCGACGTTCCACCGCGAGCCCGACGGGCGCATCCTCCGCGTCGCCCGCTCCTCCTTCGGGCCGGGCGACGAGTTCTGCCCGACGTACGGGTTCCTCGCCCTCCTCCACGACGGCCAGAGCGGCTGGTGGCCGAAGCTCTCGTACGGGAAGGCGCGGGGCCGCCGACCCGGGTCGCGGGGCCGCCGGAGGGTCCTCCCGGCCCGCTGACCCCTACCGGCGGCGGCCGCGCGGACCGCTCGACCGGCGCGCGGCGCCGTGGGGGCGACGCTCGCCGACGCGCACCCAGCCGGCGCCCGGCGCACCGGCCTCCGGCTTCACGGGCGGCGCCGTCGAGCCGTGCGCCGCCGTCGGCCGCGTGCTGTTCCCAGGCGAGTGCGTCCCGCGGGCGGCCTCGCGGCGCACGGCCTCGCGACTCGGCGGCTCGCGATGGGCTGCGTCCCGGTGCGCAGGCTCCCGGTGCGGGCCCGGCGTCGCGTGCGCTGGCGCGTGCGGCGCCCGCGCGACGCCCGGACGTCCGTGCGCGGAAGGCGGCGTCGGCACCGGGGGCGGCGGCATCCCGCGGTGGAACCCTTCGGCCGTGCGGACATGGAGGCGCATGCGGATCTCGCGCTCGATCGCGGCGAGGTGCGCACGCTCGGCGTGGTCGCAGAAGGCGATGGCGCAGCCGGCCGCGCCCGCGCGGGCCGTGCGCCCGATGCGGTGGACGTAGCTCTCGGGGACGTTGGGCAGGTCGAAGTTGACGACGTGCGTGATCTCGTCCACGTCGATGCCGCGCGCGGCGATGTCGGTCGCGACGAGCACCCGGACCACACCCTCCTTGAAGCCCTCGAGCGCGCGCTCGCGCTGGCCCTGGGAGCGGTCGGCGTGGATGGCGTCGGCGTCGACGCCGGACGCGCGGAGGCGCTTCGCGATGCGGTCGGCCCCATGTTTGGTCCGCGAGAAGACGAGCACCTTCGCGATCTCCGGGTCGCGCAGCAGGTGGTGGAGCAGCGCCTGCTTGTCGCCCTTCTCCACGAAGTAGACGGACTGGTCGACGCGCTCGACGGTGGTCGCAGGGGGGGTCACGGCCACGTGGGCCGGGTCCACGAGGATCGTGTCGGCCAGCGCCTTCGCCTCCCGCGGCATCGTGGCCGAGAAGAACAGCGTCTGCCGGCGCTTGGGAAGGGCGGCGAGGATGCGGCGGACGTCGGGCAGGAAGCCCATGTCGAGCATCCGGTCGGCCTCGTCGAGGACGAGGATCTCCAGCCGGTCGAACCGGACGTGGCGCTGGGACATGAGATCGAGCAGGCGACCCGGAGTCGCGACGAGGACGTCGACGCCGTCCATGAGCGCGTTGACCTGGGGCCGTTGGCCGACGCCGCCGAAGATGACCGTGTTCCGCAGGGGGAGGTGGCGGCCGTAGGTCCTCAGGCTCTCCCCGATCTGGGAGGCGAGCTCGCGCGTGGGCGTGATCACCAGCGCGCGGATGGGTCGGCGGGTTCCCGCGGCGGGATGCCCCGCGGCGGCCAGGCGCTGCAGGATGGGCAGGGAGAAGGCGGCGGTCTTGCCGGTGCCCGTCTGGGCGATGCCGAGCACGTCGCGGCCCTCGAGGACGAACGGGATCGTCCGCTCCTGGATGGGCGTCGGCTCGACGTAGCCCTCCTCGGAGATGGCCTGGAGGAGAGGAGGAATCAGGGATAGGTCGTCGAATCGCATGGGAACCCCGGAGGGTAGCACGGAGCCCACGGGCGGACCCCAACCGTCCCACGGATCCGGAGCGGCCCGGGACGGGTCCTGTCGTCGCCCCCCCGGCCCCACACCGAGACCAGCGGCATCCAAGGTTGTCCGATGCGCGGCCGCGCCCGTCCGCGTACTCTGTACACCGATACGAACTCGGAAACAGGTGAGCCCATCCGGAAGTTGCACGTCGGCATCGTCGACCTCACGACCAAGGGGCCGACGAAGGCGCTCTACGCCCGGGTGATGAACGCGAACCTCGCGAGCATCATGCCGCAGGCCCTCGCGGTCTGGTGCGAGCAGGAAGGCCACCAGGTCACGTTCGTCTGCTACACGGGGTTCGAGAACCTGCTCGAGGAGCTCCCGAAGGACGTCGACCTCGTCTTCATCGGGGCGTTCACCGAGGCGGCCCAGCTCGCCTACGCCCTGAGCGCGCTCCTGCGCTCGCGCGGGGCGGTCACCGCGCTCGGCGGGCCGCACGCCCGCTGCTACCCGCAGGACGCCCAGAAGTACTTCGACTACGTGCTCGGCTTCACCGACCGCGAGGTCCTCCGTTCGGTCCTGTCCGACGCGAGCCCGCACCGGCCCATGGGCGTCCACCTGAGCGCGGCGAAGCAGCCGGCGACGCTCCCCGGCGTGCGCGAGCGCTGGAAGTTCGCCGGGCCGACGCTCGCGAAGGCGCCGCTGTTCAAGATGGTGCCGATGATCGGCAGCCTCGGCTGCCCGTACACGTGCAGCTTCTGCATCGACTCCGAGGTGCCCTACCAGCCCCTCGACCTCGGCACGATGAAGGAGGACCTCCGCTTCCTCCTCACGCAGTACAAGCACCCGGTCGTCGGCTGGCACGACCCGAACTTCGGCGTGCGCTTCGAGGAGACGATGGCCGCGATCGAGGAGGCGGTCCCGCAGGGCCGCATGGACTTCGTCGCCGAGAGCAGCCTCTCGCTCCTCGCCGAGCCGAACCTGGTGCGCCTCGCGAAGAACGGATTCCGCGCGCTCCTGCCCGGCATCGAGTCGTGGTACGGGATGGGGAACAAGTCGAAGACGGGCGGGGCCTCGGGGCACGCCAAGGTCGACCAGGTCGCCGACCACGTGAACACGATCCTGCGGCACGTCCCGTACGTGCAGGCGAACTTCGTGCTCGGCATGGACTACGACGAGGGCGACGAGCCCTTCGACTGCACGAAGCGCTTCATCGACCTGGTGCCCGGCGCGTTCCCGGCGTACTCGCTCCTCTCCGCGTTCGGGCAGGCGGCGCCGCTCAACCTCGCCTACCAGCGCGTGGGCCGCGTGCTGCCGTTCCCTTTCCACTTCCTCAACAACAATCACGCGATGAACGTGAAGCCGCTCCACTACGAGTGGCCCGACTTCTACGGGCGCGTCGCCGACCTGACGCGCTACTCCTTCTCGGCGTCCGCCATCGCTCGCCGCTTCGCCGCGACGGCCGGCGTGCTGCCGCGCGTGATGAACCTGGTCCGCGCGCTCTCGACCGAAGGGCACGGCCGTCTCCGCTACTACAAGGACATGCGGCGACGCCTCCTCCAGGAGCCGGGCTTCCTCGACTACTTCGAGGGCCGCACGGCGGTCCTCCCGCGGTTCTACGTCGACGCCGTCCGCAAGGACCTGGGCCCGCTCTGGGACTGGCTGCCGAAGGGCGCGCTCGAGCACGACCCGAACGCGTACCTGGCCGCCACCCTCGTCTCCTCGCCCACGCTCCCGCGCCTGGCCCCCAAGCCGGCCTCGCACGCGCCCCTCCGGGCCGCGGGGCGGCCGGTCCCCGCCGAGCCCGCCGTGGCGGCCTCCGAGGTCAACGTCGAGGTCCCGGCCTCAGGTAGATGAACCAGTAGGCGAGCCCCACCATCAGGGATCCGCCGACGACGTTGCCGAGCGTCACGGGCACCAGGTTGTCGAGGACGAAGGCCCCGATCGACAGCGGCGCCGACGCGTCGCCCCGCACGAGCATGGCGTACGGGATCGCGAACAGGTTCGCGATCGAGTGCTCGAGGCCCATCGCCACGAACGCGGTCACCGGCCCCACGATGCACAGGATGCGGTCGGTGGTCGAGCGCGCGGAGAAGGACAGCCACACGGCCAGGCACACGAGCGCGTTGCAGAAGACGCCGCGCGCGAATGCCTCGACCCAGCCGAGCGAAACCTTGGCCGTCGCGGCCGAGACCGCCGTCCGGCCGACCGCGCCGTCGTCGAGCGCATGCAGGCCCGCCCAGCGCATGCCGAACGCCGTGACGAGCGCTCCGACCCCGTTGCCGAGGTAGACGAGCGCCCAGTTCGAGAGGACCGACCGCGTCGTCACGCGCCCCTGCGCGCGCGCAATCACGAGCAGGGCGTTCCCGGTGAAGAGCTCGGCGCCGCCCACGAGGACGAGCACGAGCCCCAGGGAGAACGAGAGCCCGACGAGCAGGCGGGAGAGCC
>Ga0163150_10007897_pt1 | contig 12292 bp, 12 predicted proteins | sample OliLakLV19P2IB_FD_148628 | JGI IMG/M metagenome (GOLD analysis project Ga0163150, IMG submission 148628) | Freshwater microbial mat bacterial communities from Lake Vanda, McMurdo Dry Valleys, Antarctica - Oligotrophic Lake LV.19.P2.IB | ecosystem: Environmental > Aquatic > Freshwater > Lake >...
CTCTCAAGCAGATCGAAGCATCCCGAATCAACGGCACCAAATCCCGAGGCCCTGTCACGGCCGAAGGCAAAGCCCGCACCGCGCTGAACAGCGCAAAGCACGGGCTCTACTCCAAAGCCATAGTCCTCAATAACGAAGACCCCGAAGCATACGCCGCCATGCTGGACGAGTACCTCATCGACTGCGCCCCGGTGGGCAGCCTCGAGACTCGCCTCGTCACCGACATCGTCAACGCCAACTGGCGCATCGACCGCCTAACCGCCTATGAAACCGCGGCACTCGACCTCGAGACCGACCGCATGCGCCCGGAAATCGACGCCTCCTTCAACAACATCGACGAGCCAACCCGGGCCACCCTCGCCTTCAACTCGCTCCTCGCCAACAACCACACCTACGAAACAATCCAGGCCGGACTGCGCACCCAGTACCGCATCCGAGACCGCGCCATCGCGCAACTCCTCCGCCTCCAGCGCGAACGCAAAAACACGCCCGACCCATCGGCGCTCCCCGCAGCCGCCACACAATCAGCGGAACAACCAGCCCCAGCCGCCGAAATCAGCACCGTCGGCAACTCGCCCCGACTCGTGAATATCGAAAAGAGCCGGAGCAAACCCGGGGAAGTCCAGTCCATTACCACCGAATCCCCCACCACAAACCCGGAAAGCAGGACCAGAGGAGAAAAATAGCCGAAAAGAACGGCAGAAAAGGAAGGCAATATGGCCAGTCCAGTCCACACATTTCGGCCCGCGGCGGCACCGCGAAACTCCGTCCGCGACACGTGTATCATCCAGACCGCTCCATTCTCCGACTGGCTGAAACCGGCGAACCAGCCCTTTCCAGCCGCCACTACCAGCGCCATGAAAAGCAACAACACCAGCAACAGGTATACCGGCCAGATCAGGCCCGGCAATTCAACCAAACGCCGTGACACCGGCACTCCAGGCAGCGCGCGAGTCCCAGCGACCACGGCCGCCAACACCCCAGCGAACAGCATCAGCACAGACAGCATCCTCACCATACTCAACAACGGCGAGCGCCCGCCGCTCCCCTGGGAACTCGAAGCGCAAATCAGCCACATCGAGTGGGTCGTGCTCCACAGCCTCGGAAAGAATTTCCCTGAGGCTTACCAATACATAATGAAAAAGGCGCTCGAACGCGGTGGGGATAACGAATTAATCGAGATGCTGAGAAGGAAGAAGAAATGATGCCCAATTATCTCGCCGACCCCGTCCTTTTCGCCATGGGCCTGCTCGGCTTCTGCCCCGATGCCATCCAGGAGCTCGTCCTCAACCCCAACATCTGGCGCGGCATCCTCAACTGCACCCGCCAGTGGGGAAAGTCCACCATTATGGCCATCAAAGCCCTCCATCAGGCGCTCGTGCTCGACGGAACCACCGTGCTCGTCCTCTGCCCAACCACCAAACAGGCCGGCGAGTTCTTCGAAGCCCTCCGCACCTTCCTCCACGCCGCGGCAATCGAGCCCCGCGGCGACGGTCACAACCACCCGTCCTGCCGCCTGCCCAACGGCTCGCGCATCATCGGCATCTCCTCCCTCGGCCAGGTCCGCAGCTACCGCAACGTCTCCCTCCTCCTTGTAGATGAGGCGGCCGAGGTCCGCGAGAAAGGCTACAACGCCATCAAACCAGCCCTCGCCACAAACGGCGAGTTCGGCGGCAAAATCTGGCTCATGAGCACTCCTCAGGGCTGCCAGGGCTTCTTCTATGAAGCCTGGGCGGACGAAACCGGACTCTGGACACGCTTCACCGCCACCGCCGACGACTGCCCCCGCATCTCCCGCGAATTCCTTGCCATCGAGCGCCGCCAGCTCGGCGAAACCCTCTACGCCCAGGAATTCATGTGCAAGTTCGTCGATCCGCCCGACTGCTTCCTCAACCGCGAAGACGTCACCAGCGCCTTCCGCAGCGACATCCCGCCGTTTTGGCCAACCATGGGCTCCGTGTTTCACAACAAGTGAAGCCGCCCGTGACGGTAGCCGCTACCTGCCTGCATATAGGACTTGACCGGTCGCATATGAGGCGCTACCATGGATATCGGACCTGCACAGTCGTATATGCTCAAGCTCACCCGTAAAGCCGATTATGGCCTCATCGCTCTCAAGCACATGGCGAGCAAGAGCGGGTCTGCCAGCGCGCGCGAAATTTCAGATACCTACGGAATCCCGCTGCCCCTGCTGTCGAAAGTCCTCCAAAAACTCGCCCGGAACGGTTTCGTCACCTCCGAGCATGGCGCCCTCGGCGGTTATCGCCTGCGCCGAGACGCCAGCAAGATCACGACCCTTGAGGTGATCCGGTCCATCGATGGGCCCATCTTCCTCACCTCGTGTTTTACCGAAGCCCACGAGTGCGGCCTCGCCGGAAAATGCAATGTCCGCGAGCCCCTGCGCAAAGTACATGAAGAAATCCAGCGGTTGCTGGAAAACATCTCAATCGCAGACATGTGCGACGAGGAAGACGCTGTGGCCGGCTGCGGCCCCGGCAGTCTCAAGCTGGAGGCGCTGATCTCCGTAGGGCCCGCCGCCTGATCTAAGGAACACGACATTTATATGAAGCTGCCCATTTATCTCGACAATCACGCGACCACCCCCATGGACCCTCGCGTACTCCAGGCAATGCTGCCGTGGTTCTCTGAGAAGTTCGGCAATGCCGCCAGCCGCAATCACAGTTTCGGCTGGGAAGCCGAAGAAGCAGTCGAAAAGGCCCGCAAACAGATCGCGGATCTGGTCGGCGCGAACCCCAAAGAAATCATCTTCACCAGCGGTGCAACCGAGTCCGATAACCTCGCCATCAAAGGCGTCGCGGAAATGTATGCCGAAAAGGGCAACCACATCATCACCGCCGCCAGCGAACACAAGGCTGTCCTCGACACCTGCAAGCGCCTCGAAAAAGAAGGCTACCGCGTCACCTACCTCCCGCTGAAGGCCGACGGTCTCATCGATATGGACATGCTCCGCGAGTCCATCACCGACAAGACCATCCTCGTGTCCATCATGTACGCCAACAACGAAATCGGCGTCATCCAGCCCGTCGCTGAGATCGGCAAACTGTGCCATGAGAAGGGCGTGCTCTTCCATACCGACGCGGTTCAGGCAATCGGCAAAATCCCGGTGAACGTGATAAAGGACAACATCGACATCATGTCGATCACCGGCCACAAGCTCTATGGTCCCAAGGGCGTCGGCGCGATGTACGTGCGCCGCCGGAATCCCCGCGTGCAAATCACCGCGCAGATGGACGGCGGCGGTCACGAACGCGGCATGCGCTCCGGAACCCTCAACGTCCCCGGTATCGTTGGACTCGGCGAAGCCTGCGCCATCTGCCAGCGTGAGATGGTGGAGGAAACCGCGCGCCTCCAGGGCATGCGCGACTGGCTTAAGGACAAGCTCATGTCGGAGCTCGATGAGACCTTCATCAACGGCTCCATGGAGCACCGCCTCCCGCACAACCTCAACATCAGCTTCGCGTACGTGGAAGGCGAATCCATGCTCATGGGCATCAATGACATCGCCGTATCCAGCGGATCGGCCTGCACCTCAGCCACCCTCGAGCCCAGCTACGTTCTCAAAGCCCTCGGCCTCGGCGACGACCTCGCCCACTCTTCCATCCGCTTCGGCATCGGCCGCTTCAACACGCAGGAAGAAATCGAATACGTAGCCGACCGAGTCATTGAGGTAGTAAAGAAATTAAGGGAACTCTCCCCCCTTTACGAACTGGTAAAGGAAGGCGTAGACCTAAGCAAAATCCAGTGGACCGCCCACTAAACCCTCAATGGCTGTCTGCAAGCCCAGACAGTTTTTGCTGTGAGACAAGGTTTTAAAGGGGGGCAGCCCCCCAGGGCTGCAGACCGGCTTCAGCCGGTCTGGTTCTTAAGATTTAAAGTCAGGAGTCAACGAAAATGGCATACAGCGATAAAGTTCTCGATCACTACAACAACCCCCGGAACGTCGGCTCGATGGACAAAAGTGACCCGAGCGTCGGAACCGGAATGGTCGGCGCACCCGAGTGCGGCGACGTCATGAAGCTCCAGGTCAAGGTCAACCCGATTACCGGCATCATCGAAGACGCCAAATTCAAGACCTTCGGCTGCGGCAGCGCCATCGCCAGCAGCTCCCTCGCCACCGAAATGCTCAAGGGCAAGACGGTCGACGAAGCGCTCGCTATCCAGAACACCGAAATCGTGAACGAGCTCAGCCTCCCGCCAGTGAAAATTCACTGCTCGGTCCTGGCCGAGGACGCCATCAAAGCGGCCATCACGGACTACAAGAAGAAGAACCCGGTTAACGAACAGGCGACCGTTTCTGCCTGAGCTGCATCCGATAAACCTGGACGGCGGACCGCCACACGCGGAGTCCGCCGCCCGCCCATCTACGAAGATGATCACGGTAACTCCCAAAGCGGTTGACAAGATTCGCGCAGCGTTCACGAAACAAGGCGTGTTGGGCGGCGGTTTGCGGCTCGGCGTGTTGGGCGGAGGTTGCTCCGGCCTTAGCTATCAGTTCAAGTACGATCCGAAGCCGCGTGCCACGGACAAAGTCTTCCAGTTCGACGACGTCGAAGTGTATATCGATCCCAAAAGCTTCGTCTACCTCGACGGCATGACGCTCGACTGGAAGGATTCCCTCATGCACTCCGGCTTTGAGTTCGACAATCCGCACGCTAAAAAAAGCTGCGGCTGCGGCACTTCGTTTACCTCCTGAACGATGACCGGGACGCCTGCATTACCAGCGGATTATTACGCGGTCTTTGGCCTCGAACGCCGCCTGGTGCTGGACGAAGCGGCGCTGCAGAAAACGTTCTATCAGCTCAGCCGTCAGTTTCACCCCGACCGGTTCGCCGGACGTCCGCCCGCCGAACAAACGCACGCGCTCGATTTCACCGCCCTTCTCAACGACGGCTACCGCGTACTCCGTGACCCCGTCCGGCGTACCGAATACCTCCTCAAACTGGAGGGTTTTGACATTGGCGAGCAGCGTTCTAACAACGTGCCGCCGGAACTGCTCGAAGAAGTATTCGAGCTCAATATGATGCTCGAATCCGCTCCCGATCGGGACGAACTCGAACCGGCCCGGACGAAGTTCCTCGGCATGCAGGCCGAAGCCGATCGGGAAATCGCGGCACTCGGTCGGCAGTTCGATGCAGGTGGTGGACGCGATACGCTGTCCAGCCTGCGGGGCGTGCTCAACCGCCGCCGCTACATTCAGAATCTGGTGCGAGACGTCGAAAAGGCGCTCGCTTAAACCCATGGCTACTTTCGATATTGATTTTGGTTCGGCTCAAAAATCGCCCGTCGTCGGCATCGACCTCGGCACCACGAACAGCCTCGTCGCGGTGCTCGACCCTGCCGGTCATCCAGAAGTAATCCCCGGCCCGGACGGCGGCCGCCTCTTACCGTCCGTAGTGTCAATCGCCGAAGATGGTTCTGTCCTCGTCGGCTACCCCGCGCAGGACGCCCTCCTCACGCACCCCGAACGAACCGTCTACTCCGCGAAACGCCTCATGGGCCGGGGCAGTGAAGAAATTCAGGACGAGCTCAAACTGCTCCCCTTCCGCCTCGCCGAAACCAGCGATTCCGTCATTCGTCTCCAGCTTGGTGACCGCACCTTCACCCCGCCGCAGGTCGGCGCCGAAGTGCTGCGCGAACTCAAACGCCGCGCCGAAGCGCACCTCGGCGTGGAGATCACCCAGGCCGTAATCACCGTGCCCGCGTACTTCAATGACGCGCAGCGCCAGGCTACCAAAGACGCCGGACGCATCGCCGGACTCGAAGTCCTTCGCCTGGTAAACGAGCCTACCGCCGCATCCCTCGCCTACGGTCTCGACAAACGCAAAGAAGGCGTCATCGCAGTCTACGATTTTGGCGGCGGTACCTTCGACGTCTCCATCCTCCGCCTCCAGGACGGCATCTTCGAAGTGCTCGCCACCAACGGCGACACGCACCTCGGCGGCGACGACATCGACGATCTGCTTATCCGCATCGCACTCGAAGACATCGCGTCCGAGTGGGGCGAAAGCATCGCCCGCAACCAGGAAGCCGTGCAGCTTCTCCGCCGAGCCGTCATCCGCGCCAAAGAAGAACTCTCCTTCGTTCCGCAGACGGTCATCAACCTCGAATATCAGGGTCGCCGTTACCAGCGCGAACTCACGCGTCAACTCTTCGACCAGCTCATCACCCCAACCGTCGAGCGCACCCTCGGCTCCTGCCGCCAGTGCATCAAGGATGCCGGCGTCGCGGTTGAAGACATTGCCGAAGTCGTGCTCGTCGGCGGCTCCACCCGCATCCCGCTGGTCCGCCAGGCCGTCCGCAATCTCTTTAGAGCCGAGCCCCACACCGAACTCAACCCCGATGAAGTCGTCGCCCTCGGAGCCGCCGTACAGGCCGCCATCCTATCGGGGGATGTGCAGGACACACTCCTGCTCGACGTCACGCCCCTGTCACTCGGCATCGAGACCATGGGCGGGGTCGTGTCCCGGCTCGTCCACCGCAACTCCACCATCCCGGCGAGTGCGCATGAGGTCTTCACCACAGCGGTCGACGGCCAGAAGAACGTGCTCATTCACGTGCTGCAAGGGGAACGTGAACTCGTCAAAGATTGCCGCAGTCTCGCCCGTTTCGATCTGAAGGACATCAACCCGATGCCCGCCGGAGCGGCCCGCATCGAAGTGCGCTTCCTCATCGACGCCAACGGAATCCTCAACGTCACCGCGCGCGACCAGCGAACAAATCAGGAAACCAGCGTCGACGTCAAGCCCTCATACGGACTCACTGACGAGCAGGTCGAGCACATGATCCTCGAGTCCTACGAGAAAGCCGAGGACGACTTCAAAGCCCGTCAGGTCCGCGAAGCCCGCGTCGAAGCCGATGCCATCCTGCTTGCCGTCGAGAAGGCCCGCCAGAACGACGCCTGGTTCGAACTCACCAATGAGGAGCGAACCCACGTCGACCTCGCCGTCAACCGCCTCCTGACCGTCTATCATGGCGACGACCACTCGGTGATCAACGACCATATCCATCACCTCAACGCGGCCACCATGAAGCTGGCGGAGAATATGATGAATACTGCCGTGAGTGGCGTGCTGCGGGGGACAAAAGTCTGATGCCGAAAATTACCTGGGACCACGTCGAAGACATTGCCATTGAGCTGACCGAAGAGCATCCCGATCAGGACCCGCTCAAGGTCCGCTTCACCGATCTGCTCAAGTGGATCACCGAACTACCGGATTTCGCCGACGATCCGTCTAAGTCGTCGGAAGGCAAGCTCGAGGCCATTCAGATGGCCTGGTATGAAGAGTGGAAAGACCAACAGGAGAACTCATGAAAAAGCTACTGCTAGTATTGTCCGCGCTGTTCATCATGTCCGCCGGCTCGATGTTCGCCGCCGCCGGAACCCCGAAGACCGTCATCCACGTCATAACCGTGGCATGGAAGGCCAGTGCCACCCCGGCCCAGATCGCCGCTGCCAAACAGGCCGCCGTCAAGATGGATTACCCGGGCCTGAAGAACGTCTGGATCCGCCCCATCAAGAAGCAGCTCGACGCGCCGCTCACTGACATCATCGTAATGGAGTTCGAAAGCGAAGCTGCCCTGCAGAAGTACGCCGACAGCCCCGCCCAGAAGAAGTTCTACGAAAGCTACATGTCCGTGCGCGAAGAAAGCCGCACCCACGACATCACCAACTAACAAACTGGAGCGGCCAAAAAAAACTGGAGCAGGCCACTAATCTGCAGCATGCTACTAAGCTGAAGCATGCGGAGGGGGGCAGGCCCTGGGGCAGGCCCCCAGGCCTGCGGACCCGCTTTAGCGGGTCCCGCTAATCCTGTCAACCTCCTCCTCAGTCAACCGGAACTCAGCGGCGCCAATCACACCGTCCACCTGAGCCGGAGACCGGAAACCAACAATCGCTGCGGTAACCGCCGGGTGCCGCAGCGCCCACGCGATTGCCACCTCGCCGGGACTCCGCCCATGAGCCGTCCCAATCTCCCGAATCTTATCCACAATAGCCAGATTCCGCGTCAGCGCAGGCTCATTGAACGGAGGCGTCCGCTTCCGGAAATCATCCTCGGGAAGGGAAGCGATCCGCTCCCGCGTCATCTTGCCCGTCAACAGTCCGGACTTCATCGGCGAATACACAATCACACCGATGCCATTCTCCTGGCAGTAAGGCAGCAGGGACTCCTCCACCTCCGGCGAGACGATCGAGTACGGCGGCTGCAATGAAGTAATCGGAGCGATCTTCTGAGCCCGCTTCATCTGCTCGACAGTGAAGTTGGAGACGCCAATGTACCGAACTTTCCCCTCGTCCTTCAGACGAGCCATCTCGGTCCAGCCCTGTTCGATATCCTCGTCGGGCTCCGGCCAGTGGATCTGATACAGGTCGATCACATCGACCTTCAACCGGCGCAAACTCTGTTCGACCTCATATCGAATCGAGTCCGCTTTCAGTGACTTGAAGATCTCGCGGTTGTCGTCCCAGCGGCGCGCGCACTTGGTAAACACATAGGGCCGGTTCGACCGTCCCTCCAGCGCCCGGGCGACCACTTCTTCCGAGTGCCCGAGCCCATAAACGGCCGCGGTATCTATCCAGTTGATGCCCAGGTCGAGAGCATGATGAATCGCCGCGATGGATTCGTTGTCGTCCTGCGGTCCCCACGCGAAACGCCATCCGCCGCCGCCCATCGCCCACGCACCGATGCCAAGCGGCGTGAGCTGCAGGTCGCTGTTGCCGAGTTGTTTTGTCTGCACGTTAAAAGTTTAGAACGGCGCGCGCCGCAATTAGACGAGAATGTCTTTCACCACCTCGCCGGAGATACCTGTGAGTCGGGCGTCCAGGCCTTGCCACTTTACCGTGAGCCGCTTGTGGTCGATGCCCAGCACGTGCAGCATGGTCGCGTGGAAGTCCGGCACGGCTACCGGGTTCTCCTGCGCCGCATAGCCGAGCTCGTCGGTGGTGCCGTAGGTGATGCCGCCCTTAATGCCGCCGCCAGCCAGCATGTAGGAGAAGCCCTTGATGTGGTGGTCGCGGCCGTCGCCGCCCTGCGACATTGGCGTGCGCCCGAACTCGCCGCCCCATACCACCAGCGTGTCGTCCAGCATGCCGCGCTGCTTCAGATCGGCGATCAGAGCAGCGGTTGGCCGGTCCGTCTCCTGCGCCTTAATGGCGACGTTGGGCTTCAGGCCGCTGTGGTGATCCCAGTCGCGGTGGTAGAGCTGAATGAAGCGGACACCACGCTCGGCCAGCTTGCGGGCCAGCAGGCAGTTCGACGCGAAGCTACCGTCACCCGGCTTCGCCCCATAGGCATCGAGCACCTTCTGCGGCTCCCTGGTCATGTCCACCAGGTCCGGCACGCTCGACTGCATCTTGAACGCCATCTCGTACTGCGCGATGCGAGTCTGAATCTCAGGATCGCCGACGGACTTCAGGTTCATGCGGTTGAGCTGGTTCACAGCGTCGATGGAGCGCTTCTGCAGATCGCCGCTGATGCCCGGCGGTGTGCGCACATGCAACACCGCGTCACCAATCGAGTTCAGCTTCACGCCCTGGAACTTCGACGGCAGAATGCCCGCCGACCACTGACGCGCCGCAATCGGCTGCATCTGTCCTCCCTTGCCGGCTGACATCAGCACCACAAAGCCCGGCAGGCTCTCAGTCTCCGCGCCGAGCCCGTAGACGAGCCACGAACCCATGCTCGGCCGGCCCGCAATGATCGAGCCCGTGTTCATCAGCGTGTGCGCCGGGTCGTGATTGATTTGCTCGGTCCACATCGACCGGATGATGCAGACATCGTCCGCAATGCCGCCCATGTGGGGAAAGAGTTCGGACATCTCCTGTCCCGATTTGCCGAACTTTTTGAACTCGTACTGCGGGCCGTAGCAAAGCAGTTGCCGACCTTGTAGCTGCGCGATCTGCTGGCCCTTGGTCATCGACTCGGGCATCTCTTTGCCGTGCATCGCGCGGAGCTTCGGCTTGTTGTCGAACGTCTCCAGATGCGACGGGCCGCCCGCCTGGTAGAGGAAAATGACGCGCTTCGCTTTCGCTGGGAAGTGCAACCCGGAGGTTGCCGATTTCTGCTGCGCGTACAGCGAGTTCAACGCGAACATGCCGAGGCCCGACAGGCCCTGACGAAGGAAGGTGCGTCGAAGAGTGTTCATGTCAGTTCCTTGTGATGGTCTCGTGCAGGTTGAGAATGGTGCGCGCCACTGTGGTCATCGCGGCAATCTCCGCGATGTTGCCTTTCGCCGGCAGCGGCGCTTCGCCGATAGCCAGCAGCTTCTTTGCTTCCTCGGGCTTCTTCTTGTACTCGGACTCGGCGCGCTTGTACAGGTCGCTGAGCACCTTGCGTTCATCGCCGAATGGAGCACGGTTCAGCGCTCGGCGGAACGCGTAGTCGAGCCGGTCATCGAACCGCGCTCCTCCTTCAGCCACAATCTTCTGCGCAAACGCGCGAGACGCTTCGACGAAGATTGGATCGTTGAGCAGGATCAGAGCCTGCAGCGGCGTGTTGGACAACGTGCGGTTGACCGTGCACTCCTCCCGAGTCGGCGCATCGAACGTGGCGAGCGTAGGATGCAGGAACGTGCGCTGCCACTGCGTGTACAGGGCTCGTCGATACTGCTCCGCTCCACGACTCTCTGAGTAGTCGCGCTTGGGGAAGTTCATCGCGGCCAGATAGCCTTCCGGTTCCTTCGGCCGAACGCTGGGACCGCCGACGCGGTCGTTGAGCAGGCCGGCAATCTGCAGCGCGGTGTCGTGCACCGACTCTGCTTCAATGCGGAACCGGTTCTGTCGAGACAGCAGCCGGTTCTCTGTGTCCTGCGGCGGCGGAGTGCCCGAGGCCTGGCGGTAAGTGTGGCTGGTGACGATGGTGCGGACGATGTGCCTCATGTCCCACTTCTCCTGGAACTCCGCCGCCAGCCAGTCGAGCAGTTCGGGATGTGTCGGCCACTCGCCCTGCGAGCCCAGGTCTTCCATTACCTTCGACAACCCGGTGCCGAACATCTGCCGCCAGATGCGGTTCACATACACGCGTGGAGTCAGTGGGTTGTCCTTCGACACGATCCAGTTCGCCAGATCGAGCCGTGTGGCCTGCCGCTCGCCCGTATCGAGTTTGCCGAACACCGCGGGAATAGCAGGCTGCACGATGGCGCCCGATTCGTCGAGGAAGTTGCCGCGGGCCAGCACGCGCGTCAGGCGAGGCCGCACGCGCTCCGTCGCCAGCACGCGAGGGATGGTGGCGTCGAACAGGTTGCGCTCGATCTCCAGCTTCGACAGAGCAATCAGATCGCTTTGGAGTGATGGCGTCGACCAGGCGTAGAACTCGGCTACCAGCGTGTTCTGGTCATCCGTGCGTTCTTCTTCGGGCTTGCGCAGCGCCGTCAGCACGTCGAGCGGGATGCCGTTGTCTGTCGGCACCGCCAGCGTGCTCATCTCCGGATCGGCCTTCTTCACGCGCAGCTTTCGTCCCGACTCGCCACCCTCCGGCGCCGAGTATTCCGCAGCCGACATCGCCAGGCGGAAGCGCCCAATCACAGCGCGTCGGAACTCCGAACCGTGCACCAGACGCACCGCAACCTCAGAGTTGGCTTTGGTCTGCACGCGCTTGTCGAAGCGCAGCGCGAGGAACGGATTGCGAGCCTCCACCCAGTTCACTCCCCATCCGGATTTCGGATCGTCGTCGATAGCGGCCATTGCGCCATGCTCCGGCAACTCACCGAACTGGCCCGAGGTCGCGAGCACCAGAGGCACCTTCTGGCCATCGACTGTCACCTCGACATCCGTCACGAGGAACCGGTCCGCACCGCGCGACATACGATTGCCAGGCAGGCTCTCATCCTGATACACGTCGACGCCGAGCGAGGTCCACGAGCCTGCGCCTGGTTGGAACGCGACGGTGTAGGTCTCGTTGTCGGGGTTGGGGCCGCTTGCCACCACCACGCCGTCCCCTCGCTTCTTCTCAGTGAAGAGCGAGCCGTTCAGATAGAAGTTGGCCTCGAGCGGCTCATCGTTGTAGATGGTCAGCTTCGCGCCATTGGCCGCCGACGCCGAAGTGGGACGCTGGTACTTCCACGCCAACTCACCAGCCTCATGCCGCTTCAGCAGCTTCTCTTCCCACGCCCACCGCGCATCTTCCTGAGCCTTGATCTTCGCCGAGAGCGCCTTGCGCGCCGCGGTTACCGCATCGTCCATCTGCTCAAACTTCGCCTTCTGCTCCGGCGTACCGAGCACCAGCTTTGAGCCCCACGCCTTCGCTCCGCGATCCGGCACCAGGCCGGTCTCCCT
>Ga0163150_10007899_pt1 | contig 12290 bp, 15 predicted proteins | sample OliLakLV19P2IB_FD_148628 | JGI IMG/M metagenome (GOLD analysis project Ga0163150, IMG submission 148628) | Freshwater microbial mat bacterial communities from Lake Vanda, McMurdo Dry Valleys, Antarctica - Oligotrophic Lake LV.19.P2.IB | ecosystem: Environmental > Aquatic > Freshwater > Lake >...
GGATGCCGGCGCGATGCCGGTTGCGACGGCCGCGAGTGCGACGAACAGTGATTGCCTGGCGTTCATCTGATGTTCTCCCTGTAGTCGGACGATTGCTAGATTACGCGCGAATACTGCAGCGCCTGCCGCTGCAGGCGCAGATAGCGGTCGAAGGTCATCGCGACGGTGCGCACCAGCAGCCGGCCCCGCGCGGTCACGACGATGCGATCCGCGTCGATTTCGACCAGGCCGTCGGCGGCAAGTGGCGCCAGCGCGTCGAGCTCGGCTGCGAAGGTGGTCTTGAAGGGAATGCCATGCGTGCGCTCGATCTCGGCGAAGGCGAGGTCGAAATTGCACATCAGCTTCTGGATGACGTCGCGACGCAGCTCGTCGTCGGCATCAAGTTCGACGCCGCGCAGCACCGGCAGCACGCCTTCGTCGAGTTTGTCGTAGTACTCGTCCAGCGTCTTCACGTTCTGCGTGTACGCCGTGCCCACCTTGCCGATGGCCGAGATGCCGAACGCGATCAGGTCGCAATCGGGTTGCGTGGAATAGCCTTGGAAATTGCGATGCAGCTGCCGCTCGCGTTGGGCCACCGCCAACTCGTCGCCGGGCTTGGCGAAATGGTCCATGCCCACATACAGGTAGCCGGCACGCGTGAGCTGGTCGATGGCCAGCGCCAGGATCCCCAGCTTGTCCGTTGGCGACGGCAGTTCATTGATCGCGATCCGCCGTTGCGGCTTGAAGAGGTGCGGGACATGCGCATAGCTGTAGAGCGCGATGCGGTCGGGCGCGGCGGCGATCACCCGGTCGAGTGTCGTGGCGAAGCCGGCGACGGTCTGCCGCGGCAAACCGTAGATGAGATCGGCGTTGACGGAAACGAAGCCCGTTGCGCGCGCGGTGTCGATCACCGTAAGCGTCTCGGCCTCGCTCTGGACGCGATTGACCGCCTTCTGCACTTCCGGGTCGAAATCCTGAATGCCGACGGAAATGCGGTTGAAGCCCAACCCGGCCAGAAACCGGATCGTGTCGGCGCCCACCTTGCGCGGATCGACCTCGATGGAAATTTCAGCATCGTCGGCGAAGTGGAAATGGCCGCGCAGCGACGCCATCAGCGTGCCCATCTCCTCGTGCGACAGGAACGTCGGCGTGCCGCCGCCCCAATGCAACTGGGTGACGGGTGGCGAACCTTCGATCAGCCCGCCCACCAGCGCGATCTCGCGCTCGAGGTAGCGCAAATATTTGGCCGACCGGCCGTGATCCTTGGTCAGGACCTTGTTGCACGCGCAGTAGTAGCAGATCGAGTTGCAGAACGGCAGGTGCACATACAAGGACAGTGGCTGCGCGGCGCGATCGTGGTTGCGCGCGGCCAGTGCCTCGATGTACTGCGCGGCGGCGAAGCCGTCATGGAAACGGTCGGCGGTCGGGTACGACGTATAGCGGGGACCGAAACCGTCGTACTTCGCGACGAGGCCCGCATCGAAAGCGAGCACTGGCACGGGGAGCGTTACAGTGTCATCCATGGTCACCATGGTGCAGTAACCGGCGCCCGGTTCCTTTGCGTCACATCAATCTGACGGCGGTCCGAGGCCGATCGGGGCCGGGGCGAGGTTGACGATCCGGGTGAACAGGTTGTCGAACTGGTCCGAACTGGAGGCGCCGATGAGTGGATCGGCGTTGGTCGCGAAGGCGGCGTCGATTGCGGCCCAATCCTGCGGCAGCAGGTGCTCGCGCGCCAGCGGAAGAATTTCAGCTTCTTCGCAGTGCATGTGATTGCGCTCGAATTCCGCGAAGGTTTCCACCGCGGCCGCGAACGCCGGGAACTCGGTTTCCCCGCCCTCGCGGTAGCGGGCCAGCGCCTGCTCGAGCGTGCGGATACGGGATGCCCCCAGACGATGCTCTGCCTGCAGCCGGTCGATCAGCGCCCGCGCCGGCGGGTGCCGCTCACCCAGCAGGCGGAAAAGCCACTGGTCTTCCTTGGGATGGTGCAACCGCTCCGGAAACGTGTCGACGTAATAGATCATCGCGCCCAGGAGCTCGAAATTGGGCCGCAGCCGGTGCTCGCGGATGCCGCGCACGAGCGACAGTAGCGCATGCAGCATCGCTGCCATGGCCTGATGCTCGTTGCGGATGACGTCAATGGACTTCAACGGAATGACCTCGCCCGATGGACGAAGTCATTCTAGTACGCTGGAAAATGGCGGCGTTGATCTTGGTCAAGGTGCATCAAAGCGGTCCTTCCGGAGGGCCCACAAGGTCTGCGATACATGGGCGTCGCGACGGCGCGCTTCGGCTAGTCCGGCATTTTATAGCTGCAACAAGGGATTCTTGCGGCAACGCGTGACTTCGTCAACCATCGGTTAACACCACGCGGCGGCGGCGCGCCTGGCGGTCCTTCAACGGGCCGCGCAAGTGCGCCGTGTTGCCGGTTCAGGGCGCGGCGGGGAAGCTGCTCATCACCGCAGCGCGAACCTCGTCGATGCTGACGGCGATCGTTTCACGCAGGCCGTCGATCTCGCAGCCCAGCCCGAAATCGGTACCGGGCACCATCGCGTCCCGCGTGATCATGCGCAGGACCGTTGCGGGCGACAGCAAGGCCGGCATACCGGAGCGGCCGTCCACGGCGTCGGCGAATCGCACCATGTCGGCGCTGGTCATCACCCAGCCCCCGTGCGCGTCCATCGCGCGCATGTGAAACGCGTTGTAGGACGCCGGGCCACTACCTGTCCCGGTCTGCGACGGCACATCCGGCCAGCGCGGGTTGTCGTAATAAATGGACTCGCTTGGCAGGCGCTGGGCCAGCTGGTCACCGCCAATCACCGGTGTGGTCGCGCCAGCGGGGCCGAACACCGGCCGGTCCAGCGCAGCGGGGCGCTCGGCCTCGAACGCACGCAGGACGGCGACGCGAAGGCTGTCAGGGTTGCCGCGTGAACGCCATGATGCCGCCGGCACCAAGTACCAGCCGTAGCTGTCCGCCAGCTATATAGCCGGGTACGATCCGCGTGACAGTACCCAGGTCGAGAAGGAACTCTCTATCCCTTGAGTCCTGCGAGCACAGCATCTTGGTGGTGGCGAAAGGGCCCATCCTGATCGTTTCGCCGTTGATTTCGTAAGGACCGGCTCCGCGATTGCAATCGGCGCGTACGTTCACGCGCCCTCCGGGCTGGAACGACACTGTATATCGATCGGGCGATGCAGATATGACCGTCCGGTCATCGTGATACCGGGTGCGGTCCCATTGCCATACTGCGCCTGTGATGGTGTTGCTTACTTCGGCTGTTACCGGAGGCGTCGCATTGGCGGGCACGTAGGCCGGCGTGCGGTTTTCTCCGCCCACGGGGCCGGGTGCCGCGCACGCGGCCAGCAGCGGAATGAGTGCATAGAGCCAGCCATGCCGGTGCTTGATCATTGCGCATCCATTTCTGCGAAAATTGGATCATAGCGCGCTGCCAATGTCACAACATCCCGGCGTGGAAGAATCGACGCGTGCGGCTTTGTCATTGCATCGGCCCCTGCACACCATGGCCCGCGCATGTCGCCTCCTCGCTTGGAGCAGCGGAGCAGGAACACTTCGTAGATCCTTTGCGCGGCCTTGCCAACACGTAGTATTGTCCAGGCGCCACTCGCGCTCGACAAACGGCGCGATGTCCGCGCGAGCCGGAGTGTTTGGTCCAGTCATTTTCCAATACACGGCCTCGGTATCCGGCCCTCGGGAGAGATTCATGCGGAATTTGGTGCAGCGCGCGTTCGTCGCACACGTTGGATTCGCACTTGTCGTGGCGGCGATCGTCGGAGAGGCGTACGCCGGTGACATCCACGGTTACCGCATCGGCACGATCGTCGAGTCCAACAAGAACGAGTGTGCGGGTGTTCCCGCATGCTTGTCCACAACCTCGCCCGGCGTCACCGTACCGGCGCGAGGACGCAAGGCGGAGCGCTTCGCTTGTCCCACCAGCCATCCGAACCTGTGGGCGTGGGACACCGCGCAGCACGAGCACGTCGTGGTCCAGCTGGTCGCGGTCGACCAATGGACGGCAACCATCGAAGGCGTGAACGCTGCCGACGTGGCGGGAGGGTACGTGATCTCGCTCGGCTGCTCATCCGCGCCCTATACAGGCAGCGGAATCCAGAAATCACGCCAACTGGCACCGACAGCGCTCTTGCCGGCGCGGAGGCCATTTGCGCCGCCGTCGCGCCCAAGCCCAGTCCCGGTCGGCAGCGGCGATCGCTGCGACAACGTGCCGTTTTGCCAACTCCAGCAACAGACACCGTTTCTGATGAGCGGGTGGGAAACGACCACGCAGAGCTATCAATGCAAATCGCCGTTTCCATACGCCTGGGGTTTGACCTGGACGCAAACCGGCAGACCGTCGGTCAGCGCCATCGGAGAGATCACCGCAGTGCACCCGAGCACGTTGAATGTATTGCTGACGAATTGGAATCCGTTTGCGACGGACGAGGTGGCGGTGACCCTTGCCTGCTCGAAGAGCAACTCCTTTGGCGGCACGTGCGGAACCCCCCAACGTGATCCTGGATGTCCGGTCGTAGCAGGCTCGACGAAGAACCACTGCAGCGCGGGCCCGGTACCGGTTTGCTTTCAGAACTACGAGGAGCGTTGCGCGCCGAACAACCAGCTGTTCAGTTGCACGATTGACCTTCTGGTGAGTTGGTGCAGCCCGTGCCCAGGTTGAACCGTCGCGCCACTACCTGCGACTGCTGCGCCTCCAGATCGAACCATGCCGCCATCAACTCGGACCCTTGGCATCCCGGTCGAGCAGCGCCTTTCGTTGCTCGTATTGCTCGGGCGCAATTTCACCGCTGGCCAAGCGCCGCTGCAACACGTCGAGCGGAGTCTCGCGTGGGCGTTGGCGTTTCGCGCTCGGGCTGCCCCAACCGTAGAACACGAGCACGCCGATCAGCGCCAGCCAGAAGAGCCACCACAGGCCGTGCATGCCAACCATGGAGTAACCACCGTCGTAGAACATGGGCATCTCCTTCAGTGCTGAGTTAACTGCGTGGCGCCGTTGACCAGCGCGGCCTCACCCTGTCCAGCCGCTCTCGGACTTCATGGGCAACGCGCGCCACCTCGGGGTTGGTGGTCATCTGCAGCACCGCCACCGAGCCCTCGGTCTTGAGGGCATCGGTCACCTTGACAATGGTCTGTGCGAAATCCTGCTTCGGCAAGACGCAGCGGAATCCGTAGGCGGAAGCGGACGGCGCAGAGACGATGTCGGGTGTGACGCTCATGACGGCACCCCTTACTTGCTAGCCGGCGCGGAGGGCATCCGGTCCGCCATCATGTCCATCATCATCTGCATCATGGCCATGTGGTCAGTCATCATTTGCTGGCGCTTGGCCATGTCGGCCGGCATGCCTTTGCCGTCGCCCATGCCAGCCATGCCGCCCGTGGCACCCATGCCCTGCATGCGTTGCATTTCATTCATCATCGCCATGCCGCCTTGCATGGCCTTCATGTGATCGGCCATCAGGGCCTGACGTTCTGCGGGCGTCTTGGCACCCATCATTTTCTGGTGCATTTCCTGCATGGCCTTCATGCGGGGCTCCATCGCGGCCATGGAGGCGGGTGGGGCCATGTTTGCCATGCCCGAGGCGGGGGCAGCGTTCATGGCACCGGGGCTTGCACATGCTGTGGCAAGGGTGGCAAAAGACAAGGCAGCGAGTGTACGAAATGCGGTCATGGTGAACTCCTGAAAGGTTGTGGATCCGGCGGCCTTGAACGCCCGATGTGGGCTCATCGCAACCTGAAGCCAAAGCACAAAATTATGCCGAACGGATGACGTGGTCTGTGCGCCAGCGAACATTGCATCTGCGGACCGGAACCAACTGAATTTCGCCGTGCTTGATGATGAGTTTCTTCGCGGGCAACTCACCGCAGCCGACCTGCGAATTCCTCCAGCCAGAAGCCGGTTTTGTGCCCCGTATCGCCGAGCGCGTTATCCGAGGTCAGTACCATCAATATTTCATGTCGACTTCGTTTCGCAGTGAGGCAGGCATTCAATCATTCGCTGCGCGCACAACCAGTTTGCCGAAATTCCTGCCCTGCAGCAGGCCGATGAACGCTTGCGGTCGGTCCGGACCCGGCGGCGGGCTGGTGGCGTTGCAGTGGGCGATCAGCCCGCACAGCGGAACGCGCGCGCGCATTGAGGAGCGGCATCACGGCATCGAAGACCGCGCCGCCGACGCTCTCGAAATAGACATCGATGCCCTGTGCCTGTAGTCGGGATGCATCGAAGTCTCGACACGGGACACCGTTCCGCCAACCATGACGCCACCGACCGGCACCGGCGCGGCATAGGAAGGTGCGTCACTCATCCGGCCGCGCATGTAAGGGTCGAGCGACAGGAAAAGCGTGCGCAGCAGGACCTGACCCGCAGAAGGTGCCGGAACAGCGACATCTTCGAGGCGGAAATTGGCAGCCGTCGGCGCGCCGACGGGGCGTGAGTCGAGAACGATCCTGCGATTGATGACAACCATGGCAGACATGATGCTTGCCTCGTGGATTTTCGGAAGTCGGGTGCCGCGCTGCCTAGGTCGAAGCGAATCGGCGACGCGCTACGGCGCAACAATGGGGCGGCACCAGCGCCATGTCAGCGAACGTGGCGATGACATGTCAAACCGCCGCGCCAAACAGCGCGCCCACGCCCGCGGTGATGGCCATGGCCAGGGCGCCCCAGAACGTGACCCGCCACGCGCTGGTCAACACGTTGGCGCCGCCAGCACGTGCCGCAGCCACCCCCAATGCGGCCAGAAACACCAGCGACATCGCCGACACCCAGTAGATGAGTCCATGCGCAGGCGCCAGCGCGACCACCGCAATGGGCAGGGCCGCGCCGACCGCGAAGCTCGCCGCAGATGCCGCGGCCGCCTGGATCGGATTGGCGCTGAACGCTTCCGAAATACCCAACTCGTCGCGGGCATGCGCGCCCAGCGCGTCGTGCAGCATCAATTGCGCGGAAACCTGCTCCGCCAGATCCTGATCGAGTCCGCGACCGACATAGATGGCCGTCAGCTCCCGCCGTTCCGCTTCCGGATCCGCTTCGATCTCCGCGCGCTCGCGCGAAAGATCGGCATTCTCGGTATCGGCCTGCGAGTGCACCGAAACGTATTCGCCGGCGGCCATCGACATGGCGCCGGCCACCAAGCCCGCGATACCGGTCAGGAGGATGCTGCTGTGGGTAGCATTGGCTGCCGCGACACCGACGATCAGGCTGGCGGTGGAGACAATGCCGTCATTGGCACCCAGCACGGCCGCGCGAAGCCAACCGATGCGTGTGGTGCGATGTCGTTCGGCGTGGCGGCGCACTGGTTTCCCCGAGAACCGGACCGCGTTGACGGCCGGCATTGCCTGGAGGCCGCTCAAGCTGCGTGCAACTTGACCCACGCGACATAGCGGTCCATCCAACCCTGCAGGAATATCCTGCTTCCGTCGCCAATGTTACCCGCGTCGCCGAAAGTACCTTCCTTAACCTGAACGAAAGCCTCCGGTCGCCGATCGCGGATTGCGTGAACGTGAAGTCGGACGGACCAAGCCTGGCAGCGCTCAGTTCACGATCAGCAGGACGGACGCAATACCGAGGGCCGCCGCCACAAAGGATAGCGGCAGCAGGAAGGCGCTCGAGGTCGCTGGCGATGCATGGTCCTTGGGCAGCGGCAGGTTGATGCTGGGCGCCGTACGGGGTCGCGTCGCGCCGGGACGCTGGAAGGCCACCAGGCGCAATTGAGCCAGATTTATGAGTTCATGCTCGAGCTTCGGCGGATCCAGGTGACTCTGTGCGGCAACAATGGCAAATGGCCGTGGATGTACCAGCCGTTTCAGGAGCCGGCGCTGCGCCAGCGACAAGCCGCTCTGTGGCGCGTCGACTTCGCGGTCGCCATCCACGGTGCGGCCCCAGACGGTATCGGGCTCATAGAGCATGGTGAATTTCCGTCGCCAGGGTGAAGTGAGCGTCTCCCAGTCAACTTTGCAAGGCACATGCCAACGCGTTTGCCGTTGGTCGGCAGACGGCGCGGAGCATTGCACACAGGGTGTTGCTTACGAGTCGTGCACAACAATCGCAGCGCCAGCACGAGACACGCACAGGATCGTCTAGTGGTGCTCGGTCGAGCCGCGCTGTTCAAACTTGCGCGCAGGTTCAGGAGGGCGGCGAGGTCGTCCCGCTTACGGTTGCACCCGGAGCCCCTCCGCTCAATGCGCCGAGCAGAGCCTGTAGGTTGCGATTGGCTCCGATTCCGGTTACTGTATTACCGTATTTTCTGATTTTGGAGGCCAGGATGACCCTCACCGTCAGGCTGGATGCTGCGCTCGAGACTAAATTGGACCAGGAAGCCCGGCGTTTAGGCGTTACCAAGTCCGCGTTCGTCAAGGATGCCCTCGAGAGGGTATTGGGACTCAAGGACCCGGCGGCGCTCCTTAAAGCGGTCCGGAGCCGGAGACCGATGGCCAACCCGGAAGCTTCGGAGAATGTTTCCGCAAGGATGAGAGCCAAACTCCGTGCAAAGCGTCCTGATTGATTCCGGGCCCCTGATCGCGTTGTTCGCTGTCGACGATAAGCATCATCGGCGCTTTGACGCGCTGATCGGCTCGCTGGCCAAGGATGGTCTGCGGCTGCTCACTACCTGGCCCTGTATCGTCGAGGCTTCATATTTGCTTTCAGTCCCGCAACGCTATGAACTGCTGCATTGGGTCGAGCTGGGCGGCGCCCTCGTGTATCCAATCGAGACCTTTCATCTCGCGGACATGGTGAAGTGGATGCGGCAGTACCCGAAGAAGACCAAACGCGAAATGGATCTTGCGGATGCTTCGCTCTACTGGCTTGCAATCGAGACCGGCGTAACGATGATCATGACCACCGACATTGCGGACTTCTCGCGCTATCGCCTTCCAGATGGACAGGCATTCACGCTCCTATAGCTCGGCTGCAGCGGCAGGGCAATCGACGACGCGTGTATGCCGCCACAGTGGATCGCGAGGATCGGCGGCCGGCATGGCATGGGCTGAACGTCGGTCAGGCAACGCCCCAGATTTCGTGGCGGATCACGTGCCTGGCGATTTCATCCACGGCCAGCGCAACTCCCAGCCCCGGCCGGTGCGGTACCGCCACGCGTCCTTGCTCCGGCACCGGCGGCAATGGCGTCACCAGCGCATCGAACAGCGGCGACTCGTTGAACTGCAATTCGAGCCGCGTGAAGCCAGCAAGCCCTGCGCACGCATGGACGCTGGCCAGATGGGCCACAGGACCGGTGGGGTTATGCGGCGCGATCGCCACCCCATGCTGCGCGGCCAGCGCCGCCACCGCCCGCATTTCCGTGAAGCCGCCCACGTACTTGATGTCGGGCATCAGTACGTCATAGGCGCCCGCCGTCAGGAACGGCATGAAGGCGTCGCGCCCCACGCCATCCTCGCCGCCGGCCAGCAACATGCCGTGGTCATTGATACGCGCACGCAATCGCTTCAACGCGGGCAGGTTCGCGTCATCCTCCGGGATCGGGCACTCGATCCAATGCAGCTTGAAGGCCGCGCAGGCGTCGATCACGCGCTGCGCCCACGCCTCGTCGAAGCGCCAGTGGCAATCGACCATCAAATCGACATCCGGGCCGACGGCGGCCCGCGCGGCGGCAATGCGCGCGAGACCGGATTCCAATCGCTGCGCGGTCGGTGCGATGGCATCGCCCCAGCGGCCGAACATGTCGATCTCGTCGAAGGGCGCGATCTTGACCGCGTTGAAACCAGCCTCAACGGCTACGCGCACCGCATGCGCAAACGCCGCCGGCTCGCGTGTGGGCAGGCCGCGATTCACGTTCGCATAGAGTTCGATCTCGGCAGCGGCCGAACCCAGCAACTGCGCGACGGATTGCTGCGCACGCTGCCCGGCGAGATCCCACAGTGCATGATCGAGCGCGGACACCGCGGCGCCGAATGCGCGTGATTGTCCCTGCCGCGGAATGTCCGCCAGCGCGCGCGGTTCCGCCGCGCGGCCCAGCATGGTCGGCGCGAGCCGCGCCAGCACGGCTTCGACCGCCGCCTCCTCGCGCTGCAGCGTCCCCTCGCCGACACCCACGGCGTGCGACGCGTCCTTCACCTGCACGAACAGCCAGATGGTCTTCGGGCTGATCCGCACCTGCGTCAGCGCAATGCCGGCAATTGCGGGCGCGGGTACTGCACTCATCGCGGGCGTGCCGCGAGACCCAGGCGCGAAAAACTCTCGACCGGCGCATCGTTGGCGCGCATCAGCCGCGCCATCGCCTCGACCAGCCGTGCCTCCACCGCTGCGTCGCGCACCGGCGTCACCTGCCCGGGATCGTGCGCGAGGTCGTAGAGCACCGTCTGCGTATCCTGCTGGCCGCCAGGCCCGTGGCCGAAGTAAACCGGCGACTTCGGCGTGGCCGGCACCTTCAGCAACGGCACGCCCTTGGTGAATGGCATCGGCGGCGCCAGGGTCGCGTCAGCCAGTTCGGCCACGCTGAACAGTTCCTTCATGTGCGCGGGCATCAACGTGTACTGGTAGAGATCGGCGCCTTTGAGATCCGCAGGATAGCGGAAGTAGGTGTAACGGCCGTCGGTGATGTTGACCGCGCTGCCGAATACGCCATAGAGCACGGCGTCGCGCGCCGGCGCCGTTCCCGCCAGCGTGCGCAGCAGCGAGTGACCCTGGTTTTCCGGTGGCGGCGCCTGCCCGAAGAGGTCGAGCAGCGTGGTGGCGATGTCGGTGGTCTGCGTGAGCGTGTCGCAACGGGTGCCGGCGCGCCCGCGCAGCGCCGGGTGATGCAGGAACAGCGGAATGTGCGCGACCTCGTTGTAGCAGGGCATCAGGATCTTGGCCCACCAGTCGTGCTCGCCCAGCAGGAAGCCGTGATCGGTGGTCACGATCAGCGCGGTGTCGTCCCACATCGCGTTGCGGTCCATGTCGTCGAGCAGGCGGCCGAGTTCGTGATCGCACAGCGCCACCGTGGCGCAATAGTTGGCGCGCAGCTCGTCGCACTCTTCCGGCGCCTCGGTGACGCGCGCGTAGGGCGGCCAGTCGAGGATGGGGCCGCGATGGTCGGTTGGATAGTCGGCACGAAACTGCGCGGGGGCGAAGAACGGCTCGTGCGGATCGAAAGTCTCGATGTGCAGCAGCCAGTCGTTGGCATCGCGATTGCCGTCGAGGAATTCAAGGCCGTGGTCGAAGCAGCGCACCGACGGAAAATCCGCGTATTCGCGGATGAACTCGCGGTTGATCATGTACTGCGCGAACTTGTGCCGGCGCTGGTCGCTCCACTGCACGCGATGGTATTGCTCGCGCAGGCGCGCCCACGGCGGCTCCACCATCGCCTTCCACGGATCGCGCTCCTGCCCGCGCACGAACTCGAAGGTGTCGTAGCGGTTGTGATACGTGGCGCCGCCGTCTTCCCAGTAGTGATAGTGGTCGGAGACGAGATGCGAATAGACGCCACGCCGGTGCAGGATTTCGGCGAATGAATTATCGAAGGGTTCGAGCGGCCCCCACGAACGATGCAGGAACGACAGGCGTCCCGTGTGCATGTCCCGTCGCGCGGGCATGCACGGCAGGCTGCCGACATAGTGGTTGTCGAAGGTCACGCCGCGCTGCGCGAGGCGCTGGAAGTTGGGCGTGCGCACCGCTGTGCCGCCATAGCACTCCAGCGAGCGCCGGTTGAGCGAATCGAACAGGACGAAGATCACCTTCATCGCGGCATTCGCTGCGGTGCCTGCGTTTCGCGAAGTTGCCTAATCGATCTTGGCGCCCGTTTTCTTCACGACGTCGCCCCATTTCAACATCTCGGCGCGCAGGAACGCCTCGGTTTCGGCGGGCGAGATGCCGGACGGCGTGATGCCGAGTTTTTGCAGCCGCTCCGCGACGTCGGGAGACTTCAGCGCCTTCGCCACTTCCTGCTGGATCTTGTCGACGATCGGCTTGGGCGTGCCGCCGGCCACCAGCAACATCTGCCACGCGCTGGCCTCGTAGCCGGGATAGCCCGACTCTGCCACCGTAGGCGCATTGGGATAGGCCGGCAGACGTTTTGCGCTGGTCACCGCCAGCAGGCGGATCTTGCCGGCGTCGATCTGCGTCACGACGTGCGAACCACCGTCGATGGTGAACTGGATCTGCCCGCCGACGAGATCGTTCATCGCCAGGATGCCGCCCTTGTACGGAATGTGCTCGAACTGGATGCCCGCACGCATCTTCAAAAGCTCGCCGCCCAGGTGTGGAATGGTGCCGTTGCCGCCGGAGCCGAGCGAGAGCTTGGCGGGATTCGCCTTGGCGTAAGCCATGAACTCGGCCACGTTGGTG
>Ga0163150_10007901_pt1 | contig 12287 bp, 8 predicted proteins | sample OliLakLV19P2IB_FD_148628 | JGI IMG/M metagenome (GOLD analysis project Ga0163150, IMG submission 148628) | Freshwater microbial mat bacterial communities from Lake Vanda, McMurdo Dry Valleys, Antarctica - Oligotrophic Lake LV.19.P2.IB | ecosystem: Environmental > Aquatic > Freshwater > Lake >...
GCTCGCGCCGAGCCAGACGTGGGCTGCGCAGGCGGTCCACGACGGACGCGTGCTCGTGGGCGGCGCGCCCGCGACGAGTCCGGCGCGTCAAGTCGCGGCCGACGAACCCATCCGGATCGAGACACGCGAGCGCGAGTACGTCTCCCGCGGCGGCGTGAAGCTCGCGGGCGCGCTCGACGCGTTCTCAGTCGATCCCGCGGGTCGCCGCTGCGTCGACGTCGGCGCGTCGACCGGCGGGTTCACCGACGTCTTGTTGCAACGCGGCGCGGCGCACGTGGTCGCGATCGACGCGGGCCGCGGCCAGCTCGACTGGAAGCTCCGCACCGACGAACGCGTCACCGTGATGGAACGCACCAACGTCCGCACGCTCGGCGAGGGCGCGATCGGCGACCCCGCGGCCGTATGCGTCGCTGATCTGTCGTTCATCTCGTTGCGAACCGTCGCGCCCCACCTGGTCGCGCTGACGACGGCCGACGCCGAGTTTGTGTTGCTCGTGAAACCGCAGTACGAAGCCGGGCGGGCCCGTGTCGGCATGGGCGGCATTGTGCGCGACCCGCAGGTCCACGCGGCCGTCGTGGGCGAAGTCGTCGCCGGTCTGGAGACGGAGGGCATAGGTGTCGTGGCCGTCGTCGAGTCGCCGATCACCGGCGCCGACGGCAACGTCGAGTTCTTCGCGCACGCGCGGCGCGGACCGGCAACCGTGGAACTGCCCGCATGACGTCGAATCCCGTGCCCACCGCCATCGGCCTGGTCCCGCACCGCGACCGCCCGGTCGCGCACGGGCTCGCGCAGAGCACCGCCGCATGGTTCTCCGCGCGCGGCGTCGAGGTCCGCATTCCGAGTCCGGAGGCCGACGCATCCGACCTCGCGCAGTACGCGCGTCCCGTCGACGACTTCGCGCGCGGCCTCGACTTCGTCGTCTCGCTCGGTGGCGACGGCACGATGCTGCACACGGTGCAGCTCGTGTACCCGGAGGGCGTACCCGTCCTCGGTGTCAACGTCGGCCAGCTTGCGTACCTGTCGGCGCTCGAGATCGCCGAACTCGAAGGCGCGTTACCGCGCCTCCTCGAAGGTGACTACACGGTGACCGAACGCATGATGCTCGACGTGCGCATCACCGCCGCGGGCGAGATTCGCACCAAGTTCGCGTTGAACGAGGCGGTGCTCGAAAAGGAACGGGCGGGCCACCTCATCCGTTTCGACCTCTCGATCAACGGTACGCCGTTCACGTCGTACGCGGCCGACGGCGTGATCATCGCGACGCCGACCGGGAGCACGGCCTATTCGTTCTCGGCGCACGGCCCGATCGGTTCGCCCGCGTTGCGTTGCGTGCTGCTCACCCCGATCTCGCCGCACATGCTCTTCGACCGTTCGCTGATCCTCGCCGAGGACGAAGAGCTCGAGTTCGTCATCAGCGAGGGGCGCCGGGCCGTGTGCACCATCGACGGCCGCGACGAGGGCGTGCTCAACGCGGGTGACCGGGTGACGTGCCAGGCCGCCAAGGAGCCGTTGCGGATGGTGGAGCTGCGCCCGCGCGACTTCCACCAGATCCTCAAGGCCAAGTTCGCGCTCCCGGACCGCTGATGCTGCTCGAACTCCGCGTCGAAAACCTGGGGATCATTGCCGAGTTGCTGGTGCCGATGGGGCCGGGCCTCACCGCCATCACCGGCGAAACCGGCGCGGGCAAGACCCTGCTCGTCGACGCCCTCGCGCTGTTGTGCGGCGGCCGGGCCGACCCCGCCTCGGTGCGCGAGGGTGCCGCCGAAGCCCGGGTCGAGGGCCGGTTCGCGCTCGACGACGACAACGAAATCGTGCTCGCACGCGTCATCCCCGTGGTGGGACGCAGCCGCGGGTACATCAACGGACGCCTGGCGACCGCGGCCGAGCTCTCCGAGTGGGGCCGCAAGCTCGTCGATCTGCACGGCCAGCATGCGCACCAGTCGTTGCTCGCGCCCGCCGAGCAGCGCGAACTCCTCGACCGGTTCGCGGGGGACAAGGCGCTCGCCGCCCGCGATCACATTCGCGCCGCGCGCCGCGAGGCCCGCCGGCTCGACGACGAACTGGCCGCGCTCGGTGGCGACGAACGCACCCGCGCGCGCGAAGTCGATCTGCTTCGTTACCAACTCACCGAGATCGACGAAGCGGAACTTGCCGACGCCGACGAGGACGCGCGGCTGGCTCAGGAGGAAGATCTCCTCGGCGATGCCGAAGCGCATCGCGACGCTGTTTCCGCCGCGTACGACGCGCTCGAAGGACCCGCGGCCGACGCGCTCGGAGTCGCGGTCGCGGAACTCTCCGGCCGCGCGCCGTTCGACGCGCTCACCGTGCGGCTGCGCGCGTTGCAGGGCGAGGTCACCGACGCAGCGCACGAAGCGAGGGTGGCGCGCGAGCAGATTGTCGCCGACCCGGAACGATTGGCCGCCGCGCACGAACGGCGGGCGAAGCTCCGCGAGCTGATGCGCAAGTACGGCCCGACACTCGGCGAGGTCCTCGTCTACGTCGGCGAGACCCGCAGCCGCCTGGCCGATCTCGAACAACACGACGAGCGGGCGGCGGCGCTGGGCGCGCGGCGCGACGAGGTACTGCGCGGGGCCACCGAGTCGGCCGCCACGCTTTCGGGAATCCGGAAGAAAGCCGCATCGAAGCTGGCCACAGCCGTTGCCGGGCACCTCCGGGAACTCGCGATGCCCAAGGCGACCTTTGAGGTAGTCGTGACCGCAACGGACCTCTCGGACGACGGCATGGACGACGTGACCTTCCTCCTCGCCGCCAACGCCGGGGAGCCGGCCCGGCCGCTTGCCAAAGTTGCCTCGGGTGGCGAACTCTCCCGTGCGATGCTGGGTATGCGGGTGGTGCTTTCCGAAGCGCCGCCGACGCTGATCTTCGACGAGGTCGACGCCGGTATCGGCGGGGAAACGGGCACGGCGGTCGGACGGGCACTCGCCGCGCTGGGAGGACGACACCAAGTGCTGTGCGTGACGCATCTGGCCCAGGTCGCAGCGTTCGCCGACGCGCAGGTGTCTGTCGCGAAGTCAGAAGTGGGCGGGCGCACCGTCGCGTCCGCGTCGCTGCTGCTCGACGACGCGCGCATCTCGGAACTGTCGCGGATGCTCGGCGGTGACGGGAGTTCGGCCGCGGCGCAGAAGCACGCGCGCGAACTCCTCGGCCGCTCGGTCGAGGTACGCACTGAAGTGCGAGCCGGATGAAGCTTCGGAGACGGCGCGCCGCGCGCGCCCGGTCGGCATCGAAGGGCGTGGCCCGGGTCGGGGACCGGACGAAGGATCTCGTCAAGCGGCTCGAACGGGGCGAGATCGCCGTCATCGACCATCGCGACATCGACCGGGTGGCCGCCGACGGGTTGGTCGCGGCGGGTGTCGCCGCGGTCGTGAACGCGAGCCCGTCGATCTCCGGGCGTTATCCCAACGGTGGACCGATCCGCATCGTCGAGGCCGGTATCCCGTTGCTCGACGACGTGGGTTCCGACGTCATGGATCTCGTGCGCGACGGCGAGGTGCTCGAACTGCGCGACGGTGCCCTCTGGCGCGACGGCGAGAAGATCGCCGCGGGTGTGCAACTCGACGCCGACGAGATCACCGCCCGCATGGACGACGCGCGCAACTCGATCGGTTCCGAACTCGAGGCGTTCGCCCGCAACACGCTGGAATACGTCGACAAGGAAGCCGAGCTGACGTTCGCAACCCTCGACCTGCCGCCGCTGCACACGAAGATCCGCGGCCGGCACGCGCTCGTCGTCGTACGCGGGCACGACTACCGCCACGACCTGCGGGCGCTGCGCCCTTACATCAAGGAGTACCAGCCCGTGTGCATCGCCGTCGACGGTGGCGCGGATGCGTTGCTCGAAGTCGGCGCCAAGCCCGACATCATTGTCGGCGACTTCGACTCACTCTCCGACCGCGCGTTGCACTGCGGCGCCGAGTTGGTCGCGCACGAGCGCGGCGACGGCTACTCGCCCGCGAGTGAACTGCTCGAGTCGCAAGGATTGCCGTTCCATCGCATCGTCGCGCCGGGCATGAGCGAGGACGTCGCCATGCTGCTCGCGTACGAAGCGGGCGCGACGCTCATCGTCGCGGTCGGAACGCACGCGACGATGGTCGAGTTTCTCGACAAGGGCCGGCGCGGTATGGCTTCGACGTTCCTGACGCGACTCCGGCTCGGACCCGTGCTGGTCGACGCGAAGGGTGTCAGCCGCTTGTACGAGGGACGAGTCCGGCGGCGCGACATGGTCTTGCTCGTCGCGGCGGCGGTCGCGGCGATGGTCGCGATGACATTCGCATCGGACTCACTGCGTGTCTTCATCGACGGGATGCGACTCGACATCGGCGATTGGCTGAACGGCCCCTTCTAGATTCGTTCCTACCGGTGACCCGCCCCGTTTCGAGGCGGGTCCCGTCGTAGGCTCAACCAAGCCCTCATGATCAACTTTCGCTTCCACCTCATCTCTCTCATCGCGGTGTTCCTCGCGCTCGGACTCGGCATCGTCGTCGGCTCGACGGTCGTCGACGACGCAATCGTCGACCGGCTCGAACGCGACATCGACGAGGTCCGGACCGAGTCGGCGGAACGGACCCGCGAGAACGACGAACTGCGCGACCAGCTGGCCACGGCCGAGCGCTACACCGAAGACGTGGCTCCGTTCGCGGTCGAAGCCCGGCTCGCCGAGATTCCCGTCGCGGTCATCGCGGAACGCGGGGTCGACGACGACCGCGTCGGCGACACCGTCGACATGCTGCGTGCGGCGGGTGCCGAGATCCCCGGTGTGCTCTGGCTCGAACCGTCGTGGAAGCTCGAAGATGTCGAGGAGGTGCGCGCGCTGAAGGAAGCAACCGGAGCGACCGGCAGCAAGGTCGCGGCCCGCGCGCTCGCGCTCGACGCGCTTGCGACCCGCCTCGTCGAAGGTCCGCCCGCCGCCGGCGAGGCCGCGGAGTCGGGCGACCTGATCGCCGCGCTCCGCAGCGCCGGCTTCCTCGGGTACGACGGCGACGACGCGGCCCTCGCCGAGTTCTCGGCCCGGCCCGCACGCGCCCTGCTCGTCACCGGCACCCGAAGCGAGCTCGGCCAGGACGGTGTCACGCTCGCGACCGCCCGCGCGTTCGCAGAAGCCGGCGTGGCGACGGTGGTCGGCGAGGTCTACGAAGCGGGCGACGAAAACGCGCCCGTACAGGGCGCGACCCTCGCGCCGATCCGAACCGACGACGCCGTCGCCGACCAGATCTCGACCGTTGATCATCTCGACGTCGTGGCCGGCCGGGTCGCGGCCGTGCTCGCGCTCGAAGACCTCGGGCGCAGCGTCGTCGGGCACTACGGCTACGGAAGCGACGCCGGCGGGCCCCTGCCCGAACCACAGTCATGACGAACCCGACCCTCGGGCGCGCGGCGACCACGATGGGCGCCGCGACGGCGCTTTCGCGCGCCGTCGGGTTCGTACGGGTGCTGGTCGTCGCCGCGGTTCTCGGAACTACATATCTCGGCAACACGTTTCTTGCCGCCAACTCGATGGCGAATGTGCTCTTCGAGTTGCTGGCCGCGGGTGCGTTGTCCGCGGTGCTCGTTCCCACGTTCGTCGCGTTGCTCGACTCCGGTGACGACGACGAGGCGCGCCGTCTTGCTCGCGGGCTCTTGTGGGTTGCGCTGGTCGGCCTGGGTGTGGTCACGGTCGTCGCACTCGTGTGTGCGCCGCTGATCGCGCGCCTGCTCGCGTCGGGGGTCGAGGATCCCGGTATCGCCGCGGACCAACGGCGCCTCGCGACGTTTCTCCTCTGGTTCTTCGTCCCGCAGGTGCTCCTATACGCGTACGGCACGGTCGCGACCGCATGGTTGTACGCGCGGCGGCGCTTCGTCGTCACCGCACTCGCGCCGATCGCGAACACCGCGGTCATGGTCGGCGCGCTGCTCGCGTTCCGGGCCGTCGCAGGCGCTGATCCCGGCTTCGACCTGTCGATCGGCGAGCGCTCGCTGCTCGTCGTGGCGGGCACCGGCGGCGTCGTCGGCTTCGTCGCGGTGCTTGCGTTTGCCGCGCGCCAAAGCGGGCTCGGGCTCCGGCCGCAGCGAATCCGGCGCGACCCGGCGCTCGGTCGGCTGTTACGGCTCGCGGCGTGGGGAGTGCTGCTGCATGCCAACGCCGGCATCCTGTTGGGCGCGACCCTCGTGTTCGGGAACAGCGTTGCGGGCGGTGTCGTCGCGTACCAGGTCGCGTTCGTCTTCTTCCTCGCGCCGTATGCGATCCTCGCCCAACCGATCTTGACGACTGTGCTGCCCGAACTGTCGACGCGTTCCGGCGCGGGGGAGTCGGACGCGTTCGCCGAGACGGTGCGGTGGGGCCTCGACCGCATGGCCGTGCTCGTGGTCCCGGTGTCGTTCGCGATGGCTGCCCTCGCGTTGCCGGCCATGCGGATCGTGTCGTTCGGCGAAGCCGGTGCCGAAGGGCCCGGCTTGCTCGCGGCGGCGCTGGCCGCGCTCGCGTTCGGGCTGTATCCCTACGGTGCGTTGTTGTTTCTCGCCCGCGCGTATTACGCGCTCGACGACAGCCGCACGCCCGCGCTCGTCGCGATCGCGAGCGCTGTCGTCGGCGTGATCGTCATGGGTGTCGTTACCGCTTTCACCGAAGGCACGGCCCAGGTCGCGGCCCTGGGTGCCGGGCACTCGGTTGCGTACCTCGTGGGCGCGGTGGTACTCGGCATCGGGTTGCGGGGCCGGCTCGGTCGCCCGATCTTCCCGCGGCTGCTGCCCGTGACCGTGCTGGTCTCCGGCGCGCTCGCGATCGCGGCCTGGCTCGTGACGCGTCGCGTCGACCCGACGACTCGACTCGAAGCCTTCGCCTGGCTCGCGCTCGTCGGTGCCGCAGGCATCGCGGTGTACGCGACGGTCATCCGCCGGACCCTGCGTTCGAGCGCACCCCTCGAGGCCGCGTCGTGAAACAGTTCTTCGCCGCGGGACTCGGCATGCTGCTCGGACTGGTGTTGCTCGCGCCACCCGCTCACGCCGACGACGACATCCGCGCCGAGCGGGTGTTGGTCGTCACGATGCCGTATCTGTCGTGGGCCGACGTCGAGCGGAGTGACCTGCCCGCGTTCGAGTCGTTCCTCGCCGAGGCAAGCGTCGCGAACATGGCGACGCGTATCGGCCGCAACTCGGCGTCGATCCCCGACGCGTACCTCACGATGGGAGCCGGCACCCGCGCCCTCGCGCCGGGTGTCGGGGAGGCGTTCGAGGCCGACGAGCCGTACGGTGCCGCGCCGGCCGGCGAAGTCTTCGCCCGCCGCACCGGTATCGCACCGACGGGTGCGGTCGTGCACCTCGAGGTGGCGTCCTTGCGGCGCGCGAACGCCCGCACCGATTACAAGGCGCGGGTCGGCGCGCTCGGCGACGAACTCGCGGCAAACGGCGTCGAACGGGCGGTGATCGCCAACGCCGATTCCGGCGAGGCCGACGGATCCCCGCAGTACCGGCGGGCCGCGACCGGCTTGGTCATCGGCAGCGACGGCGAGGTTCCGCACGGAACGCTCGCAGCCGACGCGCTGCTTCGTGCCGATCCGGCCGCACCGTTCGGCATCGCGTTCGACCCGGAACGGGTGCAGGAGGCGTTCCGCGCGGTCTGGGAACCCGACGGCCGGCGCGTTGTCGTCGTCGAAGCGTCCGATCTCCAGCGGGCCCATGACTACCGGACGAGCATCGCTCCGGTCCGCGCGCGTGAACAACGGACTGCGTCGCTCGAGCAGGCCGACGCGCTCCTGGGCGCCTTGCTCGAACAGGTCGACCCCTCCCGCGATGCGGTCCTCGTTGTCGCGCCTGTGGGCTCGCGCGACAGCGACCTTTCCGTCGTGGCGCTGGCTGCTCCCGGCGCCGACCCTGGGTACTTGCGTTCGGCCACGACTCGCCGGTCGGGGTTCGTCCAGCTCGCCGACATCGGCCCGACCGTGCTCGACGTGCTGGGAATCGGGACACCGAATGGCATGGAAGGGCGGCCCGCGTACGCGGACGGCGGTCCCGCGTCGGTCGGCGCCCGCGTCGAACACCTCGCCGAAGTCGCCGGTGCGGCCGAAGCGCGCGACCGTGCGATCCCGTGGGCGTCCACGCTGCTGGCGGGGATCGTCGTCGTCCTCACCGTTGCGTTCGTCCTGCGTGCCTACCTGCCGGCGTGGGTCGCGAAGTTGCTCCCGACGATCGCCGTCATCGTGCTCGCGCTGATCCCGGCCACGTTTCTCACCGGTCTCGCCTCGCCCGTCGCCGGCAGTGGCGTACTCCTGGGCGCCGCCCTCGTCCCGGCAGTCGTGATTGCCATCGGTCTCGAACTGCTCCGCCGCCGGCGCTCGGCCGTCGCCGTGGCCGTCGCGCTGGCGCTCGTTGTCGCCGTCATCGCGGCCGACGTCGTTTCGGGCGCGCACCTGCAACTCAACACGCTGTTCGGATACTCGGCTTCGGTCGCGGGCCGGTTCGCGGGGCTGGGCAACCTCGCGTTCGGGTTCCTTGCGGCCGCGACACTGTTGCTCGCGGTCGTCGTCACCGAACTCGTCCCGGGCCGCCGTGGGCTCCAGCTCGCGATCGGTGTCCTCGTCACCGGCGTGCTCATCGACGGGCTCCCGATGTTGGGCAGTGACGTCGGCGGCATCCTCGCCATGGTTCCCGCCTTCGGCATCACCGCGATGCTCCTCGCGCGGGTGCGGCCGTGGCACGTCGTGGCGTGGTTCGCGGCGGGCGGAGGTGTTGCACTCGCGTTCGGCGTCGTCGACCTCATGCGTCCCCGCGACGAGCGCACACACCTCGCGCGGTTCCTCGAACGGGTCGACGCCGACGGGTTCTCGTACGTCACCGAGATCGTCGAGCGGCGCTGGGAGGCGAGCCTCGGCAGCCCGCGCACGGCGCTGTTCATCGTGCTGTGCCTCGCAGGGGTACTGGTCGCGGAATATCTGGTGTTGAAGGGTGCCGGTGAACGGATGCGCTCGTTCACCGCCGTACCCGCCCGCGCCGCGATGGTCGGCCTCGCGATGTTGGCCACGATCGGCCTGGCCGCAAACGACTCCGGCCTCGCGGTACCGGGTGTCATCCTCGCGGTGGCGATTCCCGTGGCCGTGCTGCGCGCCGACGCCTGGCGCACCGCCCCGGAACAGGTCGCGGCCTCATGACAGTCCTTCTCGCCCTCGTGGTCGGATTCCTCGCCGCGCGCGCGCTCCTGCTCGCGTCGGTCGACGTCCTCGCCGCGCCGGTGTTGCAGCGCGAGAACTTCCGCGGCGTGCATCTCCCGACCGCGGTCGGGCTGCTGATCGTCGCCGCCGTCCTCGCGGTCGACGGCGGCCGCGTCGCGGCCGGTGCGTTCGGAGCCGGCGACCCGGCACCCGCGCCGGCGCGCGTGCTGGTGCTCGTTGCCGTACTTGGCTTCGGATGTCTCGGGTTCGTCGACGACCTGCTCGCGACCGGGACTGATCGCGGGTTCCGCGGCCATCTGCGGGCGCTGGCCCGGGGCCGGGTCACGACCGGCTTCCTCAAACTCGCCGGAGGCGGTGCGCTCGCGCTCGTGCTTGCGGTCGCGGCGCACGGCGACACCGGCGGCCGCCCGTTTGTCGACGCAGCCGTCATCGCGCTGGCGGCCAATCTCGCCAACCTGTTCGACCGCGCCCCCGGGCGCACCACGAAGTACGCGCTGCTGCTGTACATCCCCGTCGGGATCGTGTGCGGCACCGCCGCCGCGGGTGTCGCGACCGCGGTCGTCATGGGCGCCGCGATGGGGCTCCTCCCCGGCGACCTGCGGGAGCGATACATGCTCGGCGACACCGGAGCCAACGTCATCGGTGCCGTCCTCGGGCTTGCGGTCGTGCTCGAGACTGCGCCGGAGACGCGGATCGTGGTGGCTGCCGTCCTGCTCGTGGCGAACCTGCTGTCCGAAGTCGTGTCGTTCTCACGTGTCATCGAACGCGTCCCGCCGTTGCGGGCGTTCGACCGTCTGGGGCGCGGACGCGAGGGCGACGCGTGAGACGCGCCGCCGGCCTCCTACTGCTCGTGGCGACGCTGGCCGCGGCGGGTTCGCCCGCGTCGGCCGCCGAGCCCGAACGCGACGACCGGCGCCTCCTCGTGCTCTCCTTGCCCGGACTCACCTGGCGCGACTTCCACGCGGCCGACGCCCCGAACCTACGCGCGCTGCTCGCCGAATCTGCGGTCGCGAGCCTCGCACCCGCGCGCACGCTGCCCCACGACGCGGGTCCGGCCGACGCGTACATGACCTTCGGGGCCGGAACGCGGGCCATCGGTGCGCCGCGTGTCGACGGCGACCAGGTCGAACCCGACGAACTCGTCGCCGGCGGCGACGTGGCCGAGCTGTTCGGACGCCGGATGGGCGAGGTGCCCGACGCCGACATCCTGTCGCTCGGCTACGCCACGCTGCTGCGCGAGAACGACGACATGCCCTACGACGCCGACCTCGGCGCGGTAGCCGAAGAACTCCTCGCGGAGGGTGTGCGACTGGGTGTGGTGGCGAACGCCGACGGGGTCGACGGCCCGGTGGAGAGTGACCGCAACCGTCAGGCCGCGCTCGCGCTGACGAGTCCCGACGGTGTCGTCGCGTCCGGAGCCGTTGCCGCCGATCTGCTGCGCGCCGACCCGGCCGCGCCGTTCGGCGTCGAACTCGACCCCGACCGCGTCTTCGACGAGTTCGAAGCGATCTGGAACGAACTCGGCCCCGCGGTCGTGCTGGTCGAGGCATCCGACCTCGCGCGCGTGCAGCGCTACGCCCGCTTTGCGACCCCCGAACAGCGCGCGGTCATGCTTGCCGACGCAATCCACGCGGCCGACGACCTGGCCGGCCGCCTGCTCGCCGAGGTCGACCCGGAACGCGATGCCGTCCTCGTCGTCGCCCCCTCAGAGGGGCGGCGCAAGCTGACTGTCACCGGTTTGCGCACGCCCGACATCGACGGCGGCCTCCTGCGGTCGGCGTCGTCGCAGCACGCGGGCGTGGTCAGCACCGTCGACGTCGGCCCCACCATCCTCGACACGTTCGGTATCGGCTTCACGGAACACATGGAAGGCCGCCCCTACGAACGGGCTTCCGGAGGCGGCGGATCACTCGCACATCGCGAGAAACAGCTCATCGACGACGCGCGGGGCGCGGCGCGGCGCAGCGAGCGGTTGTTCCCGATGACCGCGCTGCTCGTTGTCGTGCTCAGTGTCGTGGTCCTGGCGACGATCGTCGTCGTGGCCCAGGGCGCCGACGCGACTGCGCGCCGCCGGCACATCGTCGCGTGGTTGGCGTTGTTCGCCCTGGCGGCGCTGCCGAGCACACTGCTCGTGCAGTTGTTCGGTCCGCTCGGAGGTATCCCGCAGTACGCGCTCGTCGTCGCGATTATCGCCGCGGTCATCGCGACCGCGGTGTGGTTCGTCCCGACGCGGCCCTACGGTCCGTTGCTGGCCATGCTCGGCATGGTGCTGGGCGTGATTCTCGTCGATGCGATCACCGGATCGCGTCTCTCCTACAACGCCACGTTCGGCTACTCGCCGACGGCCAACTCGCGCTTGTACGGCATCAGCAACTACTCGTTCGGCCAGGTGCTCGCGACCTCGCTGTTACTTGCGTCGTTCGCGTTGCTGCTCGTCAAGGTGAAGTACGCGTTCGCCGTCGTGTGCGCATTGCTGGGTTTCGTAGTCGTCGTCGAGGGCATGCCGGCCTGGGGATCCGACGTCGGGGGCGTGTTGGCCGGCGTTCCGACCTTCCTCTTGTTCGTGTTCCTCGTCCGCCAAGGCAAGGTTCGGGCGCGCACCGTCGTCATCGGCGCAGTGCTTACGGTGCTCGCCATCGCGGTGTTCGCCGGTATCGACCTGGCTCGGCCGTCGGACGAACGGGCGCATCTCGGGCGGTTGGTGGAGCGGGTGTCGGAGGACGGTCTCGACCCACTGGTCGCGATCGTCGAGCGCAAGTTCACGGCTTCGTTGCGCGAATCGACGCGCTCGTTCTGGGTCGTGGCGATTCCGGTTGGGATCGGACTGATCATCGCGCTCTCGCGGCTCGGTGAGCGGCCGCTCGCCCGCCTCCGCAGGAACATTCCGGCCCTTGGCATCGCTCTGAGCGTGCTCTACTTCGGTGCTGTGCTCGGAAGTGCGCTCAACGACTCGGGCGCGATCGTCGGCGGGCTGCTGTTCTTCACGTTGGCCAACGCGCTCGCGTATCTCGCACTCGAAGACGGGATGGAGCCGGCCGAGGAGGAGACGTGAGTACCGTGCGGACGCAGTGAGTCGCCCGCCCGCCGAAGGCTGCTATCGCGGTGAGCGAGGGAGCGAGAGTACCG
>Ga0163150_10007902_pt1 | contig 12286 bp, 9 predicted proteins | sample OliLakLV19P2IB_FD_148628 | JGI IMG/M metagenome (GOLD analysis project Ga0163150, IMG submission 148628) | Freshwater microbial mat bacterial communities from Lake Vanda, McMurdo Dry Valleys, Antarctica - Oligotrophic Lake LV.19.P2.IB | ecosystem: Environmental > Aquatic > Freshwater > Lake >...
AAGCGCCCTGCGTGAGCAGGAAGCGGAGGCGGCCCGTCTCGGCTTCCTCGGACAGCGCGCGGTGCCCAAGGACGATGACGATGAGCGGCAGGACGAGTTGCAGGACGAACGCGAGCGAGAGCTCACCGAGCCGAAACGCGGATGAGAGCGCGCCGGCCTCGGCGAAGTTGGTGGCGTTCTGGCGGTGCGCTTCGAGATACTGCACCCGGCCGGTGTAACTCTCGACGCCCGGATCGAGGGAGGCGAGTGGACCCGGCGGCTTGAAGGCGAAGGTGCCGTAGTGCGCAACGCGGTGCGGGTGACGGTCGGGCTGGCTCTCCCATTGCGCGCGCACGAGTTGCTGGTAGCCGAGTTGCTGCGCGCGATCGCGCACCTGCCTCGTGCGGTTGAGTACGGCGGCGGTGGCGACGAGCGCGATGAACAGGGCAAAGAGCAGCCAGGTGCCGCGACTGCGGGTGAGCAGGCGGAACTCGGCATGGGCGATGGCGAGGAGCGTGGACACGGCGCGAACTAGAACTCGAACGTGACGGAGCCGAGGAAGGCGCGGGCGTCGCCAGGCGAATGCACGGTCTGCGCGCCGTCGTGCCAGACGTATTCGTGGGAGCGGTCGAAGACGTTTTTCGCCGCGAGGGAGAACGTCGTCTTTTTGTGGCGGTAGCGCAGGTCGAGGTTGGTGAGCGCGTGGCCGCCCCACTGGCCGTGGAGGTTGGCGGTGGTGAGCTGATAGCCGCCCTGCGCGAGAATCGAAAGCGCGGCGGTGAAGGCGGGGGTGACGGACCAATCGGCGCCGGCCTTCACGTGGTAGTCAGGGATGTGGTCGATTTTCTTGCCGCGGAGAGCGGCGTCGGCTGGGCGGAGGCCGGGATTGGTGAGCGTTCCCTTCTGCACGGTGTAGGAAGTCCAGAGGGAAAGCGCCGGGTGCACGCGCCAGGCGATCTCGAGATCGACGCCATCACGGCGGGTTTCACCGATGTTCTCGGAATCGCCGCTGTTGTCGGACTTGAGGCGGATCTCGTCGGTCGCGGTCTGCCGCCAGACGGCGAGGCGCGCGGTGAGGGCGCGGATCGGCGTGAGGCGGAGGCCAAGCTCGTAGCCGTCGTTCCTGGACGGGTCGAGGGGCTTGGCGGAGTAAGCGGCGGCGCCGCCGCCCAGCTGAAAGGCGCGGCCGTAGCTGGCGTAGAGCTGCGTCGAGGCGACGGGCTGGAAGGAGGCGCTGAACTTGGGCTGCCAGATGGTGGCGTCGCTGAGGATGGGCGTGCGGGCGCCATTGGCGCGGTTGAGCAAATCGCCGTCGAAACGGTCGGCGCGGAGTGAGGCGTTCAGCCGGAGAGCGCGAGCCGGGCGCACGTCGAGGCCGAGGTGGGCACCGGTGTTTTCGAGAAGATAGCGGTGGTTGCGCGTCGTAGCGGTGCGGACGCGGGTGACGGTGGCGTAGCGTTGGTTGTCGGCGTGCTGACGGTGGAACTCGACGCCCGTGTGGAGCGTGACGGGCAGGCCGAAGTCGGCGGGGCGCCACTGCACGGCGAAGGTGGCGCCGGAGTGGAGTTCGTTTTCCAGCCGCTCCTGCTGGGCGCCGGCGGCGGTGAAGCGCACGTAGCGGTGGCGCTCGACCTCGTGCCGGTAGATTTTGGCGGAGCCGTTGAGGCGATCGGCAAGCTGGGCGTCAGCGTGGAGGGAGAACTGGAGATTCTCCTGCGAGCCACCGTCAGTGGCGGAAAACGCGGGCGAGGCGCGCGGCGTGCGGCGCGATTCGGCGAAGCCGAGGTAGCCCGGCGCATCGCCATCGAAATGGTGGTAGCGGGCACTCAGGCCGATCCGCCAGCGCTCGGCGGCGCCGGCAAGAGACCACTTGCCGGCAAAGGAATGCTTCTCGATGCCGGCGTGATCGCGATAGCCATCACTACGGCGGTAGCCGGCGAAGTAGGTCTGGGCGAAGGCGCCGTGGCGGTAGCCGGCGAGAGCCTGCGCGTCATGGAGACCGAATGAGCCGGCCATGAGCTTCAACTTATGGCCAATGAACGACTGGTGGGTATGGACGTTGACGGTGCCGGCGACGGCGTTGAGACCATAACGCGGATCGGCCGGGCCTTTGACGACCTCGATCCGCTCGATCTCGAGTGGGAACACGGGGCCGAGATCATTGTACCCGTTGTTCAGGTTGTGTGGAATCCCATCCACGAGGAGTCGCAGATGCGGGCTGGAGCCCTCGCCGTTGAAGCCGCGCAGGGAAACATCGGCGGTAATGACGCCTTGGTTGAAATCGGTCAGGGTGACGCCGGGAATCTTCCCGAGTAGCTCCAGCGTATAATCGACACTCTCGTTTTCGAGTTGATCGGAGCCAATGACGGTGACCGATGTGAGGAGATCGGTGGAGCGGGCGCCAAGCGCAGTGGCCGCCACCTCGAATTTGCCGAGGGTGATGTAGGTATCGTTTTCGGCGGGCGGAACAACCCGGGAAGAATTCATCTGGGCCTGCATCGCGATGGGCAGCAGCAGGCAGACAAGGAGAAGCGAGGTGGTTTTCATGAGCGGAAGTTAAGAGGGGCCGGTACGCGATTGCCGCGGGCCAGCGCGATTGCGGTCGCCATCACCGCGACGAGGGATGCGGCGAGTCCGAGGAGGGAAGGGAACGCGAGCGCGAAGCGGTCGCGAAACGCGAGTCGCACGGTCGAGGGTTCCGGCGTGCGATCGTAGTCGGCCAGCGTGAGCGGCCGCATGCTCGCCACATGAGCGCCGAACACCGCACGCATTTCGTTCTGGAATTCCTTCGCGCGCGTTTGCAGTACCTGACGCTGCACGGGCGTGACGCCCGCGAGCTGCTCGGTGGCGAGCCGGAACGCGAGCGTCGGCGACAGCCACGCCAGCCGCCGCCACCAGCGGGCCTGGGCGGCGCGCTCCTCCACGAGACGGGTCAGCGCGGGGGCGAGCGCGGCGTCGGTGGCCAACGCACGCGGGTACAAATTTTCGACGAAGTAGGTGTCGAATTCGTTCAGCGGCCCCTGAGGCCGCTGGCCGGGATGTGCGGCATCGTAGGCCTCGCGGAGCGCGTCGGCCCGTTTGAAAAGGTCGGTTTCAATTCCCCGCACTTCCAGCAGGAACTCCCGGCGATCCGGAGGCGGGGCGAGCGCCTGAACCGCCGCATCGACGCCCGAGGGAATCAAGAGCACTGCAGCGAGCCAGGCGCCGGCGAGCGACACGGCGTTCGAGGCCGAAGCGCCGGCGCGAAAGTTCAATGCTGCGGCGAGCAGTTGCCAGAACAACAGGTAACCGGCCGCGATGACCAGCCACAGCGCGATTTCCCCGACCGTTGGAAGCAGCGGATCAGCGGAGGAATGACTTTGTAACGCACTAACGGATACAGCCACGACAAGTGGCAACCACAGCGCGGCGAAGTGCACCGCGAGACGCGCCGCGACAATATGCGGCAGCGAAGTGGGCTGGCTCGCCAGGAGTGGCCAGATCTTTGCGTCGCGTTCCCGGGCGAGCACGTCGAACGAGAGCGCCAGCACAAAAAGCGGCAGCAGCGCGCTGACGACGAAGGTCAGGTCGAGTGGACCAGCGAGACGGTTTGCGGGATTTTCAATGCTCTGGGCGGGTCCGATCAGTTTCGTGATCATGCCGGCGAGGAGCACCGCCGGCGCAAGATCCCCCGCGCCCCCGGAGAGCGTGGCCAGCGGTGTGGGCACGAGGACGATCGGACGCTCACCGCTTCGGCCCATCACCGAGTTCGTCGGACTTCGCGGATCGCCAAACGCCTCCGGGTGCGCGGAACCGCCTTCGATCGCCACAAGCCGCGCGCGTTTGCCGGCCCAGGCCGCTTCATCGGCTTTCCGGGCCGCGGAAATTTCGGCGTATTGCCCAGTAACATGTCGCTGACCTTGTTGCGCCGCAAGGGCGAGGAGTCCGCACCAGAGGACGATCAGCATCACGCCTGTACGTTCAGAGAGGATACGTCTCATCTCCCAACGCGATAGCTGGAGAAAAGCGGGTGCGTTCACGGCGAAATCCTCCGGGCGCCGAACCACGCGATGGTCGCTGCAAGCGCGAGCCAGCCCACGACCAGCAGGAGTGGTCCAGCTGTGACCCGCAATGCCCATGTCCAAGTCGGGGTGCTGTAGGTAAACGGTGGCACCCGGGCCCACACGTCGCTGCCAAACTGGATCTCCCACTTGTCGCCCCGCAACTCCCGCTCGAGCAGTTGATCGAGCGAATGCACGACACCGCGACGGTACTGTTCGGCCGCCTCCGCGAAATGCTGATAGTGCGGCCAGTCCATTCCAGCGAGGCTCGCCGAGACGGCGCGCATCGGAACGTAAGGACCCAGCGCAGCCGTGACCGCGTGCCAGCTTATCTGACGATCGTAAATCGCCTGCAGGCGCTGCTGATGACGATCGCTGATCCGGCGATCAAATGCATCCATCGCCTGCATCCGGATCCCCGAAAAGCCCACCGGCAGATCCGCCAGCTTGTTAACATTGTATTGAGCCAGAGTCTCTTTCTCGAGCTGGGCCAGCCGTGCACTCCAGCCAGGTTCGCTCTCGAAGCCGCTGGTAAAATCATCAGTGCGTGCCTTGGCAAACGCGGCCACCGTCGGGAGCGGCGCAAGGGTCGATGCGAGCGTCGAAGCCAGCCGTGGAGCGAGCACGCCGCCGCCGACCCACACTCCCAGCAGGAGAGCGAGCGCACCGCGGGCGGTGCGCGCCCAGGCCGACACGGCCACGGCACCGATGAGCCACGCGAAAAAGAAAATTCCGTGGATCACCGTCAACGCGAGACCTCGCGCTACGGCGTCGATGCCAAACGCGTTGGGATCGGCCCGCCAGCACAACAGCCAGAGCCCGACCGCAACCGGAGTCCCCACGATCGCGAGCGCCAATCCGAGACCCATGCACTTGCCCGCGAACCAGCGGCGCGGTGGAACGCCCTGCGCAAGGAGCAGCCGCAAGGTGCCATCTTCCCGCTCGCGCGCGACGCTGCCGTAGGCCGCGAGAATCACGAGCAGTGCACCAAGCAGCTGCAGCACCTCGGCGCCATTGGTCAGCCCGAGAATGCCGGTCGCACCGGCGTCCTCAGTTGGCGAATACGCGAACACGCTGCGTTGATGCGCTTCGAGCCAGAGCACGCGACCGGTTGCGGGCTTGATGCCGGAATCAAAGAACGTGAGCGGCAGTTCCGGTTTCGTTAGGTAGAAACCAAAGTGCGCTGCCCGATGCGGGTGTTTTTCCCCCTGATTCTCCCATTGCTCGCGGGCGGTCGCCTCGAAATGCCCGCGCTCGTGCGCCTCGCGCCGAAACGTCTGCCAGCCGAGCAGCGCAAGCGCAGTCAGCAGGCAGAACGCAAGCCACGCGGCCGCGCGCAACCGGCCATCGCGGCGGAGTTGCCGGAGTTCGTGTCTGGCAATCGTCCAGAGCATGGGAGCGGAGAGCTGGAGTTAGGAGCGTGAGCGTAGAACCCGCTCAGAAGCGGAAGCTCGCGCTCAGGAGAAACGAGCGTGGCGCCTGCGGCATGATCGTCGTGCCCGTGAGATTGTAGATCCGCTCGTCGGTGAGATTTTTTGCGTTGAGCTGCAGGCTCCAGCGCTCGCGGGCGTAGTAGAGTGCAGCATCGAGCCGGGTGTACGACGGCAGCCACCACGTGGGATTTGGCAGTCCGGCTTTGCGCTTCGATGCGCTGTAAACGCCCGCACCAAAACCAAACCCTTTCGCCGGGCCGGAGAGAAACGTGTACTTACTCCATACACTTCCGCTCAACCGGGGAGTACCCGGAAGCAGCGAACCGACGGCAAACGTGTTGTCGCGGCTCACGGTGGCGTCGAGATACGCGCCCGACGCAATCACGTTCCAGCCGGGCAGCAGCGCGCCCGTGAGATCGAGCTCGAGGCCCTGGCTTTTCTGTTCGCCGGTCTGGATACGAAACATCGGCGTGACCGGGTCAGGCGTTGAGACGTTTTGTTTCGTGATCCAAAACGCCGCCACGGTGGCGCCAAGCCTGCCCTCGAGAAACTCCTGTTTTACGCCGACCTCGAACTGGTCGCCTTTCTCCGGATCGAGAAATTTGCCACTTGCGGTGCGGCCGCCGGAGATCGGGAAAAACGACGTGCTGAAGCTCGCGTACAGACTGGTGGCGCGCGTCGGCTGATAAACCAAGCCGGCCTGCGGGCTGAATGCACTGTCGGTCGCCCGGCGAACATAAGCGCGGGTGAGCCGGTCGTAGTTCTTGAAATGGACGCTGTCATAGCGCCCGCCGAAGAGGAACTTCACATTCTCGCGCACGCTGACGAGATCCTGCACGTAAACGCCAAATCCGTCACGGGTGCTTTCGTTGGCGAAGAGCGGAAACCCCGCACCCGGCAACGCACCATAAACGGGTGCGAGGAGGTCGATGGCAGCGAGCGGCTGGAATAGGAAATTGTAGGCATCGGCCGCGCGGTTAAGATCGAGTCCGACGATTCCCTGGTGACGCAGCCCGCCCGTGGCAAAAGTGCCGATGAGCTCGTGCTGAATGGCATAATTTTCCGAGCGTTCGTCGGTCGCATAAGCAACGCGCCTGACCGTCCGACCATCCGGATTGATGCCCAGCGGCGAGCGTAGCGCATAGTCGCCGCCGGAGTAGGCGGCTGATAGATTCTGTCGCAGCTTCCAGCTGCTGTTCAGCTGGTGCTCGAGGAGCGACGAGCCGAAGACGGACTGCACGTCGTTCTTCGCCGCTGGCTCACCAAGGAAACGACTGATCGGCAGAGCAAACACCAGCGGATCGCGCACGAGGCCAAGGTCCCACGTGTATTTGCTTTGCTTGTACTCGAGCTCAACCGTCAGCCGCGTGCGGGCGCCGAGCACCGCCGTGACAACGGGCGCGAAGAACACGCTCTCGTTTTCCACGCCGTCGCGGAAGCTGCCGGCGTTTTCGTAGGCAAGGTTTGCGCGGTAAAAAAGGCCGCGGGCAAGCGGGCCGCCGGCATCGAGCTCGGCGCGATAGAAATCGAAATCCCCCGCAATGAAGGTCGCGCGGCGGTACGGCTGCGCGAGCGGCTGCTTGGAGAGTGTGTTGGTGATGCCGCCCGGCTGGAGCGTGCCGTAGAGCAAAGAGGCCGGGCCTTTGAGAATTTCGTAGCGCTCGACATTCGCCGTGTCACGCAGCGTGTAGAAACCGAAATCGCGAAAGCCGTTGCGCAGCGTGACGAAGCCGGAATCAAAGCCGCGAATGAACGCGCCGAAATTCTGAGTGCCGCCGTAACCGGGTTTTCTCTGCGCGCCTGCGACATTGTCGAGCGCCTCACCGAGGAAGACGAGCCGGCGATCCTCGATCAGTTCGCGCGGCACCACGTTGAGCATAAATGGCAGATCGGCGAGCAATGCGCCGGTCTTGGTGCCAGTCAGCGCGTCTGTCGCGCGGTAATTTTCAATCGGCTGGCCAACGACCAGAAGCCGTTCGAGCGCGACCGGATCGTCGGACGGGGCCACTCGGAAGACCGGAGCGACTTGGGCCCGCAGCGCGGGCGTGAGAGATGCAAGGCAGAGGAGAAAAAAGGTGCGCGAGGGCATGACAGGTCTGAGTGCGAGGGTGACGGCGCAGCGTCGCGAACAACGCGAGTGCGCAGGAAAAACGCCGCACCACCACGGGTGCGGACGGATTCAGGAGACCGACTCAGACTGCCGGAGGCGCTTGCGGCGGCAGATGCAGAAAACGCGGCTGCGCCAACGCCAGCCGCTCAAACGCGCGGAAATGCACCGCGCGCAAAATACCTTCACCGGGCCGCGCCACCAGTGCAGCGACGTGATAAACCACGCCATGCGAAAACATCGTCACGGCGCAGGTGTGATCGTCCGAACGATCAGAATCAGGGGCATGCTCCGGTGTGTCCGATGCGGCATGCGCATCGTGATGCGCACAAACATGCGTTGCACTCTCCTGCCCTTTTTCGTGCAGCCAGACGTGCAACTCCGGGCTGACACTCGAGAGCGAGAGCAGCATCACGAGCCCCGCCGCCAACGCAGCTGCGGCACGCCAGAAGCGTGAGGGCAGAGCGGCAGATGTGACTTCGGAGGGCACGGCAGAGTTAAACACGCGGATCGTAGCAGAGCTGTCAACCAGGTCCGGGTGGCAGATGCAGGAATACGAACAAACAGATGAATCAAAAAGGAACGGCGGGGGCAGACGCCGAGGAACGCCCTTCAGCGGTTATTATTAACGGACATAGAGATAAGCGCGAGGCAGTTTACAGATCGCCGAAGCGCGCCTCGCGGACCTCGCCCTCGCTCCAAACCTTAACCGGGAAGTCTAAGTTCGGTTTGGCTCCGGGTGAAATCGTCCCAAAACAACATGGCCTCGCTCCGGGCGGGTCAAACTTGAGCGAAACCTCTTTAAAGTTCATTCGGCCCTTTGAGTCTTTGACGCTGAAGGAAAAAGACTCCAACGTGCCGCGGAATGAAATCGGTCAAGGTGCCCGCACTCGAATTATTTCTGCACGAGATGATCCCACTCGCCAAGGCGATGGGGGTCGGCGTGGAGGTGAGCGACGACCGTTCATTGGTGCTGCGCGCCCCGAAGGAGCAAAACAAAAATTCCCTCAACACCGCGTTTGGCGGCAGTCTCGTTTCACTCGCGACCCTGGCCGGTTATGGTGTCGTGTGGGAGCTGATGAAGAACGAGAAAGGCGCGGATAAAGCCGAATGGCGGATCGTGGTTAAGGAGAGCCGCGCCGCGTATCGTCGTCCGGTAATCGGTGACCTGCGTGCGATTTGTGAACGGCCCGCTCAAGCCGTGATTGCGGAATTCAAGGAGGCGTTGACTCGCTACGGGAAAGCGAAGCTGAAGCTCAAAGCCTCCATCGTCGAAAACGGCAGCGTGGCGGTCGACGTAACCGCGGCCTTCGTCGTTTCACGATAGAAGGCCCGAGGACGATCGGAACAGCGGGTTATTTTCCCGGCGTAACCGGTTTCAGGAGAAGGGCGGCATCACGCCCGTTTCCCAATTCACGAACTCAGCGGGCGCACCCTTGGCCCCCCTCGCCTCGACCCTTTCTCAAATGTGTTTCGAGTCAGCTTCGTCTTTTTTGACGTAGCCGCTTTCCTGCCGGGCGTGATTGACCGCATTCTTCTTCAAGTACGCTTGGTAGACGTCGTCGGCGGTCATGCCGAGGGTTTGCGCGATTGAGATCAGAAAGTGGAAGAGATCGACGACCTCCACCTTGGCGTTCTGCTCGTCGAACTTCTGGTACTTGGCCCACCACTTCCACGGCACGCTATCAATCAGCTCGGCGGTTTCCTGCTGCATCGCGCGCGTGTAGTTGAGGATCCACTTCGCTTTCTCCTCATCGGTGGGCGGCGGCAGATTGACGCCAATCCGGCGGTTCAATGCGTCCTGCATCTGGAAAATCTCCTCAAGTTTGTCCATCCCGCGAAGCTGGGCGGACGCAAGCGGGGCTGGCAAGCCTGCGCCGCGATGTTGCGCGCTTCCGAGCGCGCCGAGGGCGAACCAAGGACATAGTGAGCGGTACGGATAACGGGCGTCCGAACGGCATGGCACCCGCCCCTGGAGCTGGGGCCGTCGGCGCCAGCGCGGAGCCCCACCCCAAAAGGCTCTTCCATCGTTTCTTATTTCGATTCTTGGTCTTTCCGTCTCGTCCGCAGATTCTGGGAGTGAAGCCGCCGCGTTTTCCAATTTAAGGATCGTGACGGAAAAGACCGGGAGGAACGCTCATCTCCGCTGATCTCCGCTAATCTATCCCGCCCGGAATGAACCTCCGAGATCAGATTTCAGGGTTCCCCGCTGTTTCCGGTGAGGCACGCCTGCCTCGCGTTTATCCACTGAAGGGTGCGAAGATCCCTTCTTCTTTTCCCAGCACCCAAGCTCATCCGATCTTTAAACGCAGAGAACGCGAAGGACGCGGAGCGAACCCAGGCACTTTGGTCAGAAACAATAGATCGACATCGGGCCGGGCGAATTGCCACTTGCCACTTCTCCGGACCCAAGCGATGATGGGCGCTCATGCCCGCGTTGAGCGTTTCTGCGCTCCGCAGGCTCAACCAACACGGCCGCTCCCACTTCGGTGAGCCGCCTTTATAAAACCAACACACACATGTCAGATCCAGAGAAGTCAGGCGCGCCGATCCCGGCCCCCGCCGACTTGCCCGCTGCGGCCCCAGTGCCAGCGGAAGACGCCGCACCGGCCAGTCCGGCTCCCAGCGTAGCCAGTGCCCCCGCCCCCGCAGGATTCGGTTCGTTCGGAGCCACCCGTGGCTCAGGGCTCGCCCGCGGTAAGCGCGTCAGTGCCACGACCGCTCCCGCGGCCAGCCCACCGGCGCCGGCATCGGGTTACAAGCCCAGCGCCGTCGAGGTGCTGAAACCGCAAAGTGAGTACAAGAATCCGTTTACCGGCGAGACGTCGGTGAGCTCGCCCGTCGTCAACGAACCCGCTCCTGCTCCGGCCCCAGCCGCAGCCGCGCTGGTCGCTCCTGCTGTCTCCCCGGCTACGTCATCACCGGAAGCGGTCAAAGAGGACGCGGCTTCCGCACCTGCCGCTTCGCCGGTACCGGACTCTTCAGCCTCGCTGGATGCATCATCGCCCCTGCGCAGCGAACCCTCGTCTGCCGCGGAAATGACCGAACCCGAAGTCACCGGCAAAGCCGAACTCAACATCCTCCCGCCGACCGAGTCCAAGCGGCCGAGCGTTCATTGGGAAGCTCCCGCGCCCGACGCCGGCAACAAGCTGGCAGACCGCTCCGATCGGCCCACGTTTCAGACCACACGTGAACGTCGCGAACGCTCCGAAAACCCGGAAGGCCGCGGTCCACGCGAGCCTTCACGTGATCAGCGCGCGCCGCGCGACCCACGCGAGGCCCGTCAACCGCGCGACCCCCGCGAGCAGCGCGAACCCCGTCAGCCCCGGGACCCGCGTGACCACCGGGAAGAACGCAAATTCGAACCCCGCACCCCAAGTCATGCGCGCCCGGCGCCGACCTCTCCGGTGGAGGCGAAAAAGCCAGGTGGTTTCATGGGCTGGCTCAAGGGTCTGTTCGGCGGTGCCGAAGCCCCTCCGGCGTCCACCGGCACGACCGCCGCTCATGGGGCCGGCGGCGAGGCTCGCCGCGACGGTGACCAAGGTCAGCGCCGGCATCGTGGCGGACGCGGGCGCGGTCCCGGCGGCCCAAGCAATCAGGGCGGCGGCGGTTACCGCGGTGAAAGCCGTGGCCCCCGTGAGCAGTCCGGCGAACCCCGCAGCGAAGGCGGCTTTGACCCAGCCGGTGACAACGCCGGCGGTGGCGAAGCCGGCAACCGACGCCGACGTCGGCGTGGCGGCCGCGGACGCAATCGCGGCGAGGGTGGCGGCGACTACGGTGGACCGCGCCCCGAAGGCCAGCAGGGCGGCGGCGCGATTTGATTCCAAGGTGAATTGAATCACCCGCCCCGTTAAAACTTGCCGAGCGCGTTACACCGCGCGCATCTCAAAGGCGTCCGCATTCCGCGGGCGCCTTTTTTGTTTCCGGCTGGGCCGGACCTTTCACTTCCAGCTTCAACTCCTTCACGCGGCATGGCCGATCTCATCGTTAACGGCGGCAAACCGCTCTCCGGCACCATCACGCCGTCCGGCAACAAGAACTCGGTCCTGCCCATTCTGTGCGCGACCTTGCTGACCGATGAGCCGGTCACGCTCCGCAACGTTCCGGCGATCACCGACGTCGAAAAGCTCATAACGTTTTTCCAGGAGCAAGGATCGAAGATCACCCGCGACCTCGCCGCCGGCACGCTGACGATCGATCACTCCGGTTTCGATGCCGCGAAACTCGGAGGCGAACTACCCGCCGGCATGCGCTCATCCGTGCTCCTCTTCGCCCCGCTGCTGCAGCGGATGAAGAAGATCACCCTGCCCACCAACGCGAAAGGCTGCTCGCTCGGGATCCGCGAACTGGATCCACATCTGGAGATCCTGGAGAAACTCGGCGCCCGGATCTCGCACAACGGAGAGCTGACGATGCGTTTGTCGAAGCGGTTTCAGGGCGCACGGCACTGGCCCGACTACATGTCGGTTACGGCCACTGAAAACTTTGTCATGGCCGCGGCATTGGCCGACGGCGAATCGACGTTGATCAACGCGGCCAGTGAGCCGCACGTGCAGGATCTATGCGGTGTATTGGTCGAGATGGGGGCGAAGATCTCTGGTCTCGGCACGAGCAAACTCACGGTCGAAGGGGTCGCCGCCCTTCGCGGCGGGACGTTTACGATCAACACCGACCATCACGAAGTGGTGACGTTTCTCGCGCTGGGAGCCATCACGGGCGGCGAGGTG
>Ga0163150_10007903_pt1 | contig 12284 bp, 14 predicted proteins | sample OliLakLV19P2IB_FD_148628 | JGI IMG/M metagenome (GOLD analysis project Ga0163150, IMG submission 148628) | Freshwater microbial mat bacterial communities from Lake Vanda, McMurdo Dry Valleys, Antarctica - Oligotrophic Lake LV.19.P2.IB | ecosystem: Environmental > Aquatic > Freshwater > Lake >...
GGCCCTCGATGTGGCGCGGCAGAACATGCACTCGCTGCTCGAAGGCGCGACGGCCGCGAAGTAACACGCCTGCTGCGGCCGCTATCGTAATCTGTGCATTAAAAGCAAAACACGTGCGGCTCAGCGAGTGTGCTGGGCCGCACGTGTTTTTTTACGATTCTGTACCGCAGCCGATTTATAGAGCGCTCTTCAGCGCGCCGATCGCGGCCTCGTAGTTCGGCTCTTCGGCGACTTCCTTGACTTGTTCGGCGTAGGTGACCTTGCCGTTCTTGTCGAGGACGAACACGCCGCGAGCCAGGATCTTCAGTTCTTCGATCAACATGCCGTAGTTCTGGCCGAAGCTGCGATCTTGATAGTCGGAGAGGGCGCGCATGTTGGTGATCTGTTCGGCGCCGCAGAAGCGGTTCATGGCAAACGGCAAATCCAGGCTCACCGTGATTGCGTTGACCTTGTCAGCCAGCGACGAGAGCTGTTCGTTGAATTTTTTGGTCTGGGTCTGACAAACTGGGGTATCGAGAGAAGGGACGACGCTGATCAACGTCGGCTTGCCCTTCAAGTCGGCCGGGGTGACGGTCACCAAAGCGCCTTTTTCGAAGGTGTGCAGTTTGAACTCGGGCGATTGTTGACCCGCGGCCACGGCTTTGCCGGCCAAAGTCATGGGCTTGCCCTTAAACGTAACTGCTCCGGAGCGGGACATGGATGGTTTCCTTTCGAGTGATAGCATCGAATGCTGTTTGGGGTTCAAAGTTCACGTAGTATCCCCGATCGAACGCCCGAGGTTCAAGGGGCCATTGTGCAGTTTCGCCCGCGCTCTATAACCCGCCGCGGAAAAAAGGGGGGTGGGGATTGTTCGCGGTTTTTGATCGGATATGATGCAAGCGCGCGAAGGCAAACGCGCTAGCGCAAAGCTCCGGTACTTTGGCGGCATTTCTTGTTGATGGAGCAACGGCAATGGTTCAAGTCTATTGTGCGCGCGGCTGGGATCTTCAGATCGATCGCGGACCCGACTGGCTGTTCGTGCGGCCGCATCGGCCGTCGGACAATTCAGCGGAAATGCTCGGCTCCGATACGCCCGATTTGGCCGAGCAAATCTGGGCGGCGCTTGAGCAGAGCTTCACGCATCGGCTCGTGCTGGACCTCGACGACATCGGCCATCTCAACAGCCACCTCGTCGGCCAACTGGTCTGGCTCTACAAGCGCATCCATACCCACGACGGTACGCTGCGGATTTGTGGGCTGTCGAGCCGGAACGAAGAGGTGTTGCGGCTGTGCCGATTCGAGGGCCGATTGCCGCTGTTCGCCACGCGCGAAGACGCGGTGATGGGCTGTGTGCGGCCAGCGCGGCCTCGGTGATACCTAGAGCAATCGCCCCTCGAATCGAACAGGGCTAACTTCAGGGCAGGGCCAGTGTCGCGCTGAAGCATCGAGTCAAGCGCTGCCAACGAAGGGGCGCCTTGGTGTGGCTAGCTGCTAGGCTCGCGTCGGCGAATCGAGCCGGCAACGAAACTCATTGTTCGACCAATTGACTTCCAGATGGTTTTCAATGTGGTCGACGCCTTCCAGCCGCCGCAGCGCCTCTTGGGCCATCTGCTTCTGGTAGTACGAGTTGACGACTCCTCGCAGCACGACCCGACCTTCTTGCGTCTCGAAGCGGAGTTTTCTGCACTTCAGATGCGGGTTCTGTTCGATCGTCGCGGAAATCAGCGAGTTAAGAGCACTTTCAACAGTCGACATAGTGGTTTCGTGGCCAGTTCGAGAAGAGGCAGCCTGAGGGTCTTGTACGCGAGGATCGGCAGGCGGGTTCGTGATCCGTCAACGTTACTTTTTATTCGGCAGTTTGCGGTGCATTCGTAAGACATTCCTATTGGATAATTTGGAGATACCAATGGGTTGGGTTGGTTTTTGAGGGTTCTGCCGGTTGCCGGGTTGTGGGAGCAAATACTCTGCCGGTGACGACGGCAAAGCCAGTAAAAATGGGCTAATCTAAGATATGGTTCCCGTATTAAGTGCCCCAAATCCCCCTGTTTCCGCGCCAGTAATAGCTCCGCTGCAGCTACATTGGGCCTGCTCGCTGGATGAGGTGGATGCCTGGGAGTCGGCTTGGCGCGACTTGGGGGGTCGCGTCGGACATCCGCTTTCGCAATTCAATTGGATCCGAACGGGACTGTCGGCCTTCTCGAACGATGCCGTCCCGCAGTTGGTGGGCGCGTTTCGCCAAGAGCAACTCGTGGCCTTGGCTCCCTTGGTCAGCCGGCGGCTGCACGGCATTCGGCGGCTTTCGTTGGCCGGGGTCAACGAGCTGTTTGAGCCGGGGAACATGGTGTGGACCGACGAACGCGCCCTGGAAAGGATATTTTCCGTGCTGGCGCGGGGTGGATCGCCCCTACTGCTCGAACGGATCGGCGCCGATTCTTTGAGCCTTAAAAAGTTGAAGCGCGCCTATCGGGGCCGAGCGGTGATCATCACGCGGCCGCAGGCAACGTGTCCCTTCATAGCGCTCGATGAGAGCTGGCTCGAACCGGAACAACATTTAAATTCCGGGCGACGGAGTGATTTGCGCCGTGCTGGCCGCAAAGCGGAGCAGCTCGGACTGGTAACAACCGAAATACACACACCGGATCTAAACGAACTGCCACAACTCCTCGACATAGCATTTGAAGTGGAAGCCAAGAGTTGGAAGGGGGAGACTGGCACGGCCTTGGCGATCGACCCTCACCGGGCTGTGTTCTACCGGCATTTCGCCGAGGCCGCCTGCATCGAAGGCATCTTGCGAATCTGCTTCTTGCGGATTGGCGATCGAGTGGCCGCGATGCAACTGGCCGTGGAGCAGGGGGGCGGTTTCTGGCTGCTCAAAGTTGGCTACGACGCACAATTCTCCGGATGTTCCCCGGGCCTGCTGTTGATGCGCGACACGATTCGCTATGCGGTAGAGGCCGGGCTGACGAGTTACGAATTCTTGGGTCGGGCCGAATCGTGGACGAAGGTCTGGACTGAAACGGAACACCCGTATGTCTCGGTCCGCGTTTATCCGATCGGCGTTCGCGGCATGGCTGCGCTAGCAGCCGACGCGGTTGTGGCGACCGTGCGAAAGTGGAGAAAACGGTAATGCGAATCCTCGCCGAAGCGCGCCGCGTTGCCTCGCATTGCTTGTTGCCTCTTGCCCGGCGTGCGGCCAAGGCCTACGTGTCTGGCGAACTTCTGGAAGACGCATTGCGTGTCTCCGAACAGTTCAACCAGCGCGGCTTGGGTGTTTGCCTGGCCTATTGGGACAGCGAGACCGACGTGCCGCGCGAGGTCGCCAACGAGTATCTCGCTGGCATCGACGCTCTGGCCGGCCGGGAGCATGGCTATCTATCGATCAAGGTGCCTTCACTCGACTACTCGAGGGAGCTCTTGTCGGAAATACTCGCGCAAGCCCAGAGCAACAAAGTTCGCTTGCACTTCGATGCTGTGGCACTCGACTCGGCCGACCAATCCAGGGCTTTGTTCGACTGGGCGCTTGAGTCAGGGGCCGAACTGAGCTACACCTTGCCGGGCCGATGGGCGCGTAGCGTGCAGGACGCGGCTTGGGCCATCGAGCGAGGCGTCGTCGTTCGCGTGGTCAAAGGCCAGTGGGCCGATCCGAGCGAACCTAAGCGCGACTTGCAAGACGGCTTTCTGGAAGTCATCGACGCGCTGGCCGGACGGGCGCGGCACGTGGCGGTTGCCACTCACGACCTGCGGCTGGCTTCCGAAGCGGTCAACCGGCTGCGGACGGCTGGCACTTCCTGCGAAATCGAATTGCTCTACGGCCTGCCGATGCGACGATCGTTGCAACTGGCCGACTGGTTGGCGGTGGGCGTGCACGTGTACGTGCCCTATGGCAAAGCCTATTTGCCGTACGCTCTTTCGAAAATGCGCAGCAACCCGCGCATGGCCTGGTGGCTGTTGCGAGACGCATTGACGGCGCAATACTCAAGCAAGCCTTGGGAACGGCCGGCAGCCGAGCTCGTAGCTCGCTAGCGGAGCTAACCCGCTAGCCAGACGGGGCGCTCTCCTGCGGGCGGAAGATGAATGACGAACGCGCTTTTGATCGCCGGGTGCGCTCGCACTTCGTCGAGAGCGGCTTGCGGCGGGGCCTGGTCGAGATTCAACACGCCGATCGCTTCGCCACCCTTGGCTTCACGTCCGACAGCCATCTGTGCGATGTTGATTTTGTGCTTCCCAAAAATCGTGCCGACCGTGCCGATGATCCCCGGCACGTCGTGATGCGTGAACACCATCATCACGCCGTCGAGATACGCATCCAGTCGATAATCGTCTAATTGCACGAGTCGCAGCATATCGACGCCGAACACCGTGCCCGCGGCCTTGTGGATCTTTTTTTCCGTTTCCACTTCGGCCAGCACTACCGAGGTGAACGCGCCAGTTTCGCTGCGACGTTGTTCAACCAACTCGATCCCGCGCTCGCGAAGCAGCACTTCGGCATTGACGATGTTGATGTCTTCCTCGAGCGCGTTGGCCAGCAGACCGGCGGCAAAGCTGGCCGTGATCAGCTTGGTGTTTTTTCCGGCAACTTCGCCTCGATATTGGAGCGTGCAACGTTTGATGTTCGCGGTTTCGAATTGCGCGAGCAACAGCCCCAGCCGAAAGCCGACATCCAGATAGCCGCGCAAGTCAGCCAAGGTTTTGGCGTCTAGCGGCGTCATGTTCACCGCGTGGCGAATCGCGCCGGTTGTCAAATAGTCGATCAGCAGGCCCACGCCCTCGACGGCCACCTGGGCTTGAGCTTCTTCCGTGCTGGCACCCAGATGAGGAGTGGCCAGCACATTGGGCATGCCAAACAGAGGGCTGTCGGTGCAAGGTTCGGTGGTGAAGACGTCGAGCGCCACGCCGCCGATTTTTCCGCTCTTGAGACCTTCGACCAGGGCCGCTTCGTCGTAGATTCCGCCGCGCGCGCAATTGATCAATCGCACGCCGGGGCGCAGTTGCGCAAGCTGCGGCATGCCCACCAGGTGCCGAGTTTCGTCGGTCAAAGGCGTGTGAACGGTCAAGTAATCCACTTGCGGCAGCATTTCGGCCACGCTGGGCGCGGCTTCCATCCCCAGCTCCGTGATCCGTTCGGTTGACAAAAAGGGATCGAAGCCGAGAACGCGCATTTGCAAAGCTTTGGCACGCTCGGCAACGGCCTGGCCAATGCGGCCCAGGCCCACGATGCCCAGCGTCTTGGTGGCCAACTGCGCGCCCATGTAGCGATTGCGGTCCCACTTGTGCTCGATCAGACTTTGATAGGCGGGCGCGATATTGCGCGACAGCGCTAGCATCATGGCGATCGTGTGTTCCGCCGTGCTCAGCGTGTTGCCGGCCGGAGTGTTCATCACCACGATTCCCAAGCGGGTCGCGGCCTTGGAGTCGATATTGTCGGTGCCCACGCCGGCGCGGACGATGGCCTTGAGTCGGTGGTTGCCCTCGAGCACGTCGGCGGTGATCTTGACGCCGCTGCGGCAAATCGCGCCGTCGAACTCGGCCAGCGCGCTGCGCAGCGCTTCGCCCTTCAGCCCAGTGCGAACTTCATAGTCGATGCCCTTGGCGGCAGCCAGCAGATCGAGCCCTTCTTGGGCCACGGTATCCAACACAATAACTTTCGGCATGATTGTACTCAGGAGTTTTTTTGAATCTCGGATTTCAAGAGAGTGTGGTCGCTGCGCGTTGTTGTTTTGCGTAGTTGGCTTGAATCACCTGGCCGGCAGCGGCAGCCGCCGAGCCCAAGGTCACGCGATGCCCCATCCCATCGAGCACCAGCTCAATGGCTGAAAGCGTCGCCAGGATGTCCAATTCGTCGAGCAAGCCAAAGTGCGCGATGCGAAAGATCTTGCCCTGCAGCGAAAGCTGGCCGCCGGCCAGCTTCACGCCAAAGCGCTGTTCGAGTTGCTTGAGAAACACCGAGCCGTCGAGACTTGCCGGAAAACTAACTGCCGTCATGCCTTCGGCCGGCCTGGTTGGAAAAACCACGAGCCCCATGGCTTCGATGCCCGCGATCGTGGCGCGGCTCAACAACGCCGCGCGCGACCAAACGGCTTCGATGCCCTCGGCGCGGATGATCTTGAGCGATTCGGCCAGTCCGGCCACGAGCGTGTGGGCTGGAGTCCAAGGAGTCGTTGGCCCTTCGCCGGGCTTGCTGCCGCGGATCTTCGCGCGGTGCAGTTTTAGATCGAAATAGAAGGCCTGCGGATCGACCTTTTCCATTTGCCGCCAGGCCGCTTCGCTTGCGGCCACGAACGCCAGGCCGGGTGGAATCATCAAGGCCTTTTGCGAACCGACGACCAGCACGTCGATCTTCCACTGGTCCATCAGGCACTGCACCGCGCCCACGCCACTGATGCCATCGACCACCCACAGGGCATTGGTTTTGGCGACGACCTCTCCAATGGCCTGCACGTCGTGCCCCGCGCCCGTGCTGCTTTCCATGAGCGTGCCAAAAACAGCGACCGCATCGGGATGTTCGGCCAGGAGCCTGGCGACGTCGCTAGCTTCAATCGGCTGGCCCCAGGCGACGGAGTGGCGGACCACCTCGATGCCAAAGCGACCGCAAATGTCGGCCCAACGTTTGGAAAAGATGCCCGATTCGAGCACGATCGCCTTGCCGCCGCGGGGCACCAGGTTGACGACCGCGGCTTCCATGGCCCCAGTGCCGGAACTGGTGAGCACGAGCACGTCGCCAGTGGTTTGAAAGACGTACTTCAAGCCTTCCAGCACGTCGACCAGCAGTGCGCGAAACTCGCTCGTCCGGTGATGCGTCACCTGCCGCGCCATGGCCAATCTGGCCGGCTCGGGCACTTGGGTGGGACCGGGGGTTAGCAGCCGTTTTTGAGGCATCGTCGGGCACGAACTGGGGGAAGCAACTGGAAAGGGTACTATTCTAGGTCGCCATCGCCAGTTTGGCGATGGGGTGACACGGACCACCCAAGCCGGGTTCGGCACCGGTGTTTCCGCCGATAGCAGCTCGCTTCCGCTGGCGAATGCGGCGCGAGTCGTGCGACAACGGGCGGCAAGCGAGTCAAACTCGCTCGGTCGATGTGCCGCATGAGCACGCAACGAGAATAAACCGCACACTCTTGCAAGTATCCAGTGCGGCGATGTTACGGGCTGGCGCCACCGTTTGCCCCCAGACCGCTGTTTGGCACATCAAATGCCTTAACCTCATGCATGCACCAGAAGACTTTTCCTGGAGTCGACAGCGTATCGCCAACGCATTCGAAAACTGCACGAACTGCTTAAGGTTAGGCAGTCGAGGGACCACGAACATGACAGTCGACATTAGCACCAACTATCTCGGTCTCAAGCTTGCCAATCCAATCGTCGTGGCGGCTTGTCCGCTGACCGGAGAGATCGACGTGTTGCGTCGGATCGAGCAGCAGGGGGCGGCCGCCGCCGTGTTGCCCTCTTTATTCGAAGAGCAACTCGACCACAAAGACCCTGACTTGAATCAAGTGGCTGCGAGCTCGGCGCGGCCGTTCGTCGAGAGCCTGACGTACTTCCACGAGTTGAAAGAATACAATCGCGGTCCCGACATGTACCTGAAGCATGTCGAGCAGGCCAAATCAGCCGTCTCGATTCCGATCATTGGCAGCCTGAACGTGACCGCGCCGGGCTCGTGGTTGCGCTATGCACGCTCGATCGAGCAAGCAGGGGCCGACGCGCTGGAGCTGAACATCTATTACCTCGTGACGGATCCGGACATTACTAGCCGCGACGTAGAAGCCCGCTATGTCGAATTGGTGTCGGCCGTGCGCAGCGAGATCTCGATTCCCCTGGCGGTTAAGATCGGTCCGCAATTTACCGCGCTGCCCAATATAGCGCGGCGATTGGTGGAGGCGGGCGCCGATGGGCTGGTGCTGTTCAATCGCTTTCTGCAACCGGACATCGACCTCGATCATCAGCGCGTGTCGCCCCGTCTATCGCTCAGCACGCCCGACGAACTACGGATGTCGCTGCGCTGGATTGCGCTGTTGTCCGATCGCGTCAAAGCTTCGTTGGCGGCCAGCGGTGGCGCGCACTTTGCCGACGACGCGATCAAGCTGTTGTTGGTTGGCGCCGATGTGGTGATGGTCGCGTCGACCCTGTATCGCCATGGCATCGAGGCGCTCGGAACGCTGGTGGATGGAGTGCGGTATTGGCTGGAGATGAACGACTATCGATCGCTCGAACAAATGCGCGGACACCTCAACCAGTCGAATTGCCCCGATTCGGCCGCCTTCGAACGGGCCAACTACACGAAGGCCCTGACTTCGTTCTTGAGTCAAACCGACAGCGGGTCGGCTTAGCAGCCTGTTGATTTATTCGACGGGCTGCAGCATCGCATGGATGCGATGACAAAATAGCGACGCAAGTCGTTATTTTGCGCTTCCGTGCGGAGCTTTGCTCTGCACTTGGCGAGATTGAAAAATGCCACGACTGCATTTTTCAACAGACAGTTAGTCGATGAGCCGCCTCAATAGCGCGGGGCCTGAATGAGCCGCTGTGATTAGCGAACGGTGGCGGCCGGCGGAGCCGGAACCGTTACCATACGCGTGCCGGCGGTCGGCGTCAGCATGGGAGTGACCGCCGGGCTCAATGCTCCGATACGCGAAGCGACTTGAGGCTGGTTCGGGTCAACAGACAGCGAGCGCTGGTAGTTTGCCAGTGCCTGAGCCGTGTCGCCCGCATCTTCTCGTAGCTTGCCAAGCGCGGCCAGAGCTCGTGCATTCACCGGATCCGCGGCCACGGCTTCGATCAGGCTGCTCTTGGCGGCATCCCGGTTGCCCGATTCTTCGTGCAGCCGCGCCAGCTCGATTCGCGGAGCAGGCGAGGAAGGATTGCGGGCGGCCCAACCTTCGACCAATTTGAAGGCGTCGCCGCTGCGGCTTTGTTCGGTCAACAGCACGGCCAGTCCGCGATAACAATCCTGATGGTTCGGATCGTGGTCGAGGCACTGGTGATAGTAGCTCTCGGCCTGTTGCAGATCCGATTTTTGACCGTGCAGCTTGCCGAGCTGGTGATACGTGCGAGCGAGATTGTAGTAGGCGTCCGGGTTATTGGGGTCGCTTTGAATCGCTTGTTGAAATCGCTGCTGAGCGCCTTGATAGTAGGCCTGCTCGAACATCCGCGCGCCTTCGGAGTTCTGCGTGTCCGAGAGCACCTGGCAGCCTGAATTGCCGCCGAGCAGCAACAGGGCGACCGACCAGGCGGCCAGGCTGCGAATGTTCCAGGTGTAGCGATTTGTAGCAACCACGGCTTCGAACGAGCCTCTTATCTTTGACATGGTCCGGCCTGGGATGAGACCGAAAGAAATGATGCGAGGGGGGACAATACTAGGAGGCAAACCGCGGAGCAAGCCCAGTTTTTCGATTTTCGCCGCCAAAAGAAAAACCGCACGGCGAGCCGTGGGCTCGCCGTGCGGTTTGGTTTGTTTTCTTGGCTCGTGCTAGCACCGCAGCCGATTTACGACGCGTCGTTATCGACGTTGATCGTTCCGGTCGAGCAGGCGCCGGGCTTCTTTTCGTAGCCCAGGCCGCGCAAGACTTCGAGCACTTCGCTGCACGTCGGAAACATCCGGCCGCTGGTGCGTTTGTATTGGTCCAGAGCGTGCATGAACTGCACTTCGTCATCCGTATAGTCCCGCTCGCAGGTCGTGGGATCGATTTGGCGACGGCGGCTGACCTTCTCGCGCCGCTCGCCGACGCGTCGCTCCATCGATACGGCAAGATTTGCCGCACGTCGATCAGGAGCGCTACGACGGGCTTTTACCTTGCGTTGCTCGAGGGCCACCGCTGCGTCCACTTTACTGGTCTTGGCCAAAGTCGTGTCTCCCGTTTGAGTAGTCTGGTGAACCTGTGACGGTTGGCGATACCAGAGAAATCGGCGTCGCGAGGTCAGAAAGTTTACCGACTAGGGAAAATGGGAGGTATTGACGGATTGTTCGAAAGAGGCAGCTAATCCTGTTTGGGCAATCAGAACGGTCATACGGCGAAACAGGCACACCAATGCGGAAGATTCGGCCAGTTGGCTGCCAGTTGGCTGCCAGGAGGGTGCGGTTGTGCCGGTGAATCCGGACTGAGGGGGCCAGGCAGCGGCCCAGGGCGAGTTTTGGCCCGCCGGGGCGCTGGAAGCCGTACCCGTCAAGTAAAGCGAGCTACGAGCGGCTGGCCAGATCGCCGACCGGGAAGGTTCGCAACAGGATGTTCAAGGTTTCGGTTACCGAATCGGTCACCGGCTTGAGCCCTTCGCTCATCTGAATGGCCCAAGCGGGCTCGTCGGTTTGGGAATCGGACTCGATGTCCATGATTCCTTTGGCGCCGCCAATGCCCGGCACATAGAGCACGACCGTGGCCAGGCTCTGTCCGGTTTCCTTGGCCAGATCGACGTAAGGATCGTCGGCCTCGGATCTCGCGAGCGACAGCAACTCGGGCACCATCGGCAGACTATCGAGCGGAATGGCCGAAGCGGCGATCGCAGTGAGCCCAGTGGCTTGAGACCGCGCGGCGGGTCGCCTGGCGTGTTTTGCTTTCTGCGCGGAGGCAATTTGTTGCGAAGGTCGGTCGGCCGAGGCATTCTCGGGCGCCGAGCGGAAGAAAGGCACCACCGCGATCAGCAAGGTGGCCGCCGTCGCCAGCGCCACGGCCGCCAGCGAACGAGCTCGCCGGTGCGTTGGCTCAACTCGCAAATCGGCAACAACCCGCACTCCCAAGTCGGCGGGCCCCAGGCCGGCGAGCGCCGTTTCGGAAGTTAGCGCGTAGAACCCATCCAACAGCGCATCGTACGAAGCCGCTATGTGGCGGCATGGCGGGCAGTTCTCGCAATGCAAACGAAGCTCGACGTCCGCCTCGGGGCGCCGGCGCTCGTCGAGGACCGCGTTCAATCGTTCTTCAAACTCTTCGCACTGCATGCCGCGACTCCTGCACAACTCCACGATTTTTCAACTGCGCGATCAGCTCTCGCCGTGCCCGATGAACCCAGGTCTTAACGGTTCCCAACGGGCAGTCGAGCGTGGCGCTGATCTGCGCGTAGCTCATTTCGTGTTGATGAAACAATAAAAAGGCCTGACGATACTCGGACCGCAACGTGCCTAAAGCCAGATCGACTTCCTCGGCCAGGTTTCTGGCTTCACTGACCTCTTGAGCATCGTCGCTCAATTGCTCGACCAACGACGTCGTGCCCGGCTGTCGCATTCGCACCGCCAGCAACGTGCGGCAGCGATTGCCCGCGATTGCCAGCAGCCACGGCAGGAACTCCCTCTGCTGGTCCCAGGTGTGCAGACTGCGCAGAGCACGGACGAACGACTCTTGGGTCACATCCTCGGCATCTTGTCGGTGCCGGAGCATGCGATAACACAAGCCGAAGACCTGTCCCCGGTGGGTATCAACCAGTTCCACCATGGCGGACTGATCGCTCTTCAGGCAGCGGCTGACCAACTCAAGAACGTTGTCGGACAACGTAATTTCCTTGTAAGTCGGCTGAAAAGTAGTACCGCCGAATGAAGCGGTAGGTTTCAAAATTAGGCAGCCAGCCTGGGGGGCGAGCCCTATTCTATGAGAAAGCGCGCAAAAAAGCCACAAAGTATGGCACGAAAGGGCGCGCGAAATGTGCGGTTTTGCCCAGTGGGATCGGCGTTACTTGCGAACCGACTCGCAGATGTCGCGCAGCTCGCCGAGGGTGATGTCTTCGAGACGGCGGCCGCGGCGGTCGAGGTGCTCGTTGATCTTGGTGGCCGTCTCCTGCATCACCGAGTGGGTCTCTTCCGACCCGCCCAGCAGCACGAAATTCTCGCCGCGCGTCAGCCGCTTGTGACCATCGTCGGCGTCAAAGGCCAGGCCGACGAGCGCGGCGGATTCTGGTTTCTTCTTCACGGCCCGCATTCGGTGGACTCTTGGAGTAGGGGTTAGGTGTTGGGGATTAGGGGTTAGTGCGAGCGGGAGGTCAGCTTTTGGTTCTTAGCCGCCGGAGCTGACGTTTTCGCGGACCATTTGGCGGGCCAGCTTGAAGGCGGTCGACAGCGTGTTGGTTCGCACTTCCATTTGGTCGGGTGAAAAGTTGAACGGGGTGTCGCTTTGCGGCAGGCCGGCGATCGCGATCGTCAGCGGCATCAGATCCAAAAACTCGCGATATCGGCGGCGCAATGTTTCTTCGTCCAATGCCATAGCCCAACTCCTCTACCCCGCATTTCCCAGATGAGTTCCCGATCTTCGGTATGCGATTTGCGCTACACCCTTGAAAAACAGGGGTATTCTGCCAATTCGTGCCATGCTGACGGGGGAACCCAATGGGTG
>Ga0163150_10007906_pt1 | contig 12281 bp, 16 predicted proteins | sample OliLakLV19P2IB_FD_148628 | JGI IMG/M metagenome (GOLD analysis project Ga0163150, IMG submission 148628) | Freshwater microbial mat bacterial communities from Lake Vanda, McMurdo Dry Valleys, Antarctica - Oligotrophic Lake LV.19.P2.IB | ecosystem: Environmental > Aquatic > Freshwater > Lake >...
ACCCGCAATCCCAATCAACACCAGCGGCTTCCGTCCGATGCGATCCGACCAGCGCCCCCACAGCGGCGCGAAAAGAAACTGCATCAGGGCGTAGATTCCGGTCAGCAGCCCCACATGAACCGCTGCCTCTCCTTGGGATGCCCCACCCGCCTTCGCAAGGCGCTCGGCATAAAACGCAAATACCGGCAGTGTGATGCCGAAACCGATCATGACCAGGAATAAACAGAAGAACAGGACTAAGAGACGTTTTGTCATCTCGTGAATCCGACAAACCAAGACCGATGGAGGAGTCTTGTTGCAACGTAGTTCATTCGAGCGATCGCAGGCATTTGAAGTCCAAAATCACGAAGCGTCTTCCCGGTAGCAACGCCCAACCCACCGTTCCGGGACGACCTCATCGTCCAACGGCGAAGCGAAATACACAGTCTCCATGAGGTGTTCGGTCCTCGATCGCGGGCGCACATGCCTTCGCCCATGCGCGCCTGTGATCTGTCGGCCTTACATCTCCCCCAGGTGCCGGGAGCTAATTGTTCCGTGGCAACAGCCTCCCTCGTCCACAACGGGCAGACTCGTTGCCTGATGTGCGTCGAGTTTGCGCCGGGCTTCATCGAGGGATTCATTCATGCCGCAGCATGCGGACGCGGGACTCATGACCTCTTCAACCGGAACCTCCGAAGGCCGCCGGTTCTCGGCTACCACGCGATGACTCAAGTCGCGTTCGGTCACGACGCCCACCAGGCGACGGCTCTGTTTGTCTTCCACGACGGGCACGCACCCGCATCCCGTTTTGTGCATTGTCAGCGCGGCATCCTGTGATGTCTCGCGCGGCGTGCAGCACGAATCTGTTCCAACCGGTTCCAGCTTGTCTTTACAACAACTCATTTGACATCTCCTTTGTCCTAATCAGGTAACCCTGGCGCCAAAGCCAGAGTCTCGTTTACGATCGCTTGCGCTTCTTCCACGATGCGCCGCAGATGATCCGCGCCCTGGAAGCTCTCCGCGTAAATTTTGAAGATATCCTCAGTTCCTGACGGACGCGCCGCGAACCATCCGCTCTTCGCTTGTACCTTAAGGCCACCAATGGGCGCGCCGTTGCCTGGGGCGTTTGTGAGGATCGTCTCGATCTTCTCGCCAGCCAGATCCTTGGACCGGGCCTGCCGCGGTGAGAGTCTTTCAAGCCTTGCTCTTTGCTCCGGGGTAGCTGGCGCCTCAACGCGGTCGTAAACAGGTTCGCCGAATTCCCGCGTCAGATCGCGGTAGATTTCTCCAGGATCGCGGTCCATCCGCGCCGTGATCTCCGCCGCAAGCAAAGCTGGGACAATTCCGTCCTTGTCCGTCGTCCACACGCTTCCATCCAGACGGAGGAACGACGCGCCCGCGCTTTCTTCACCCCCGAAGCCAAGGGAGCCGTCAAGCAGGCCGTCCACAAACCACTTGAAACCGACCGGCGCTTCGTAAAGCTTCCGGCCAAGCTTCGCGGCGACGCGATCGATCATCCGGCTGCTCACCACCGTCTTGCCGACGCCCGCTTCTTTGCGCCACTTCGGGCGATGTTGGAAGAGGTAAAGGATCGCGACTGAAAGGTAGTGGTTGGGAGGCAGCAGCCCCGCGCTTTTGGTGACAATTCCGTGCCGATCGTGGTCCGTGTCGCAGGCGAAGGCGATCTCGAACTGATCCTTCAGTCCGATCAGCCGCTGCATCGCATAGGGCGAGGATGGGTCCATGCGAATCTGGCCGTCCCAATCCACGGTCATGAAGCGAAAGGTCGGATCGACCTCCTCATTCACGACCGTGAGGTTCAACCCGTAGCGCTCCGCGATCGGCTTCCAGTAGTGGACTCCGGCTCCGCCCAGCGGGTCGACTCCCATGCTGATCTTCGCGCCGCGAATCGCGTCCATGTCTATCACATTGCCGAGATCAGCGATGTAAGCGTTGAGATAGTCGTGCCGGTGTGTCGTGGAAGCGTGCAGAGCCTTCTCGAAAGTAAACCTTTTCACTCCCCGCAGGTCATCCTCGAGAAACTCGTTCGCCTTTACCCCGATCCAGTCCGTGATGATCGCTTCCGCCGGCCCACCGTTGGGTGGATTGTATTTGAACCCGCCATCATGGGGCGGATTGTGTGACGGCGTGATGACGATGCCGTCGGCGAGCCCCGTTTTCCGCCCGCGATTGTACGTAAGAATGGCGTGAGAAATAACAGGTGTCGGAGTGTATTCGTCGCCCTCCGCCAACATGACGTCCACACCGTTCGCCGCTAGCACCTCAAGCGCGCTGGCAAGAGCCGGCACGGAAAGCGCGTGTGTATCCATGCCAAGAAACAGCGGGCCATCGATCTTATTCTGCTCCCGGTATAGGCAAATGGCCTGGCTGATTGCGACGATATGCCATTCGTTGAAAGCCTTGTCGAATGCGGAACCGCGATGCCCGGAGGTGCCGAAGGCAACCCGTTGTTCGGGCACGGCGGGGTCGGGCACTTCCGTATAGTAGGCCGTGACCAGTCTGGGTACGTTCACCAGCATCGATGGTTGGGCCGGCTTTCCCGCGTATGGACTCACCTTCACGACTGGCCCTTCATTTTTGACTCGCGGTTTCCAGCCTGGCGACCTTAGCCACGCGACGGCGGTGACGCTCCGCGCCGCTGAAGCGTGCGTGGAGGAATATTCCGACCAACTCCCAAGCGACCGTATTCGTGACCACGCGTCCGCCCAGGCAAATCACATTCAATACGACCTACCCTGGCGGATCGCCTCGAATTGTTACAAAGGACCAATGCCGCCCGTGCCAATATAGCTCACGACAAGCAGCAGCCTGCTCAACTTGGCGGATAGAGTTATGAGTTGTGCGCGACTGAAGGATGGTCGATCTAAACTGGCGGCTGCAGCTTGGCCGCCGAACTGCACCACGGCCGGAGATTGTCTACACGGCGCCTGTCGGGATCGGTGTTTATCCGCAGCAACAGCCGCCAGAGCCCTTCGGCTGCTTCGATCCCGCGAACTCAGTCGGGTTCTTATCGAACTTCGCCTTGCATCCCAGGCCGCAGAAGTAGTACGTCTTCCCGGCGTGCTCCGAAGATCCGGCCGCCCGGCTGGGGTCTACCTGCATTCCGCAGACCGGATCAATTTGCGTTGTGGTTGTTGGTGTAGTCATGTTGATCTCCTATTGGTTCCCTTCGACGTAAAAAGGCGCTACTTGGGGATATTCAGGTACAGCACCGTACTACCCATCGCCCCTTACTCGCTGAACTCGCGCGCAGGTGCTGCGAGTACTTCGGTGCACGTCGAATGCCCATTCGAGCGTAGGAATTCACGAGTAGCACCAAACGGGGATGTGGGTTCGCTTGCGTTTGCGCGCGACCCAGTCGCTCGAACCTTGCGGACAGCTCGGCAATTCTTGCCTTACGGACGGCAGGAAGTGCACACCACAATTCCCTCTGGACCACACCACGGTTCCAAGCGCCGGATGATTTGAGGCACGCCGAGTCCCACCAACGCCGAGAGACGGTCTACCTCAGGTTCGTAACCGTATCCGGTCATCTGCCCAAACGAGGCCAAGTGCCGGGCAAGCCAGGGGTGCGTTTGGAAGCATCTAACGCCTGAAACCACACCCGATATTCACAATGGCACTCCGCGTGCATTCTACGGACTGACGATCACCAATCGTGAGCACGCTATGACCGAAAACCAGGAGAGTACATTTATGCGATCAGTTCTCACAACGACTTCACGAATACTACCAGTGCTCGCGCTCGCTGCGGCACTCACTGCGAGCGGAGCCCTCGCCCAGGACAGCCAGCCGAAAGCGGGGAAGCCGTCCAGCGCTAAGGGTGACATGATGAGCGGAAAGATGGGCGACCAATGCAATCAGATGATGGCCATGCACACCCAGATGATGGCCGACATGAAGGCCATGAATTCGAGCCTCGATCAGAAGGTGGCGGCCATGAACGGGGCGAAAGGCAATGCCAAGGTCGATGCGATGGCTGCCGTCATTAACGAGATGGCAACCCAGCGTACCCAGATGATGGCCAAGATGTCGGGTATGCAGGACCACAAGATGGCGCACATGAACGAGCATATGGCGCAATCCGGCAGTGCTGCGATGAAGCAGTCGATGGCGGCTTGCCCAATGATGCAGGGCATGAAGGGCATGGATCACAAATAGCCGGAGCCACAGTGCCCCCGTCATGGACGGTGGCCTTGGGTGTCCGCTTCGAATGACACTGCTGCCTTCCATCCTTGGTCTGGATTCCGGTGGTGGGTTGGTCACCGAGCAACGAAAGAGGCCTCATGATGAATGAACGGATGGATGGGCGGAAGCGGATGGATGGGGGGCGGGATGTGGATTTGGACGCTGATCGCCCTATTGGTGGTAGTCCTGCTGGTTGTAGCTATTAACAAGCTGTCCAAGAGATAGTTGTGCGTTCACGCACCCCGCCCAGGCATTGATCGCGGTTGGGCGTCGGCGCCCTAGCTCCAGTTCAGTCGCTACGCCAAAACGAAAGAATCATGGAAACGACGCCTCTCTACCGGAGTTGTGCCGTTGTGGGGCTGGTCCTCAGTGCAACGGCCGTGCTTTGTGGCCCACTCTACTCCTTTCAGCACAGCAGCCGGACCCGCCCGTTACGCTTGAGGCCGCGCTAGCGTACGCCCGGCAGCACAGCCCTCGACTCTCCGCCAGGAGACAAGGCGTTACAACGCAACAATCCGCCATCGCCGCCGCCAGAGCTGAGCGTTTACCCCGTCTTACGCTGGGCGCGGCGGCCCGCGGATCAAGCCAGCCAACAGAGACCGCGATGGGATTCCCCTTGACTCAATTGGCCGATATCCAGGAAGGCCAGCCATTCCGTAGAGGTCACCTCAACGCAGACGTCCGGGCCACGATTCCCGTGTATACCGGCGGCCGGATCAGGTCAGCTGTAGGCCTCGCGGAATCCCAACGTGATTTGGCTCGGGTGACCATGCACGATGTCGAGCGAGGCTTGGATTTCGATGTCACGAGCACATACGCCAACCTGGTTCAACTGGATCGGGACATCGAAGCGGCGCGGGAATCCGTCAAGGCTCTGAAGGAGAGCCGACGCGCAGATGCTTGACGAAGGAAAAGTTGCGCGCGTCGATCTTCTCAAGGTGGATACACGTTTGGCTGACGTGCAAGTCACGGCAATTGAATTCAGAAACGCCCGCGACGTTGAATCAGGACAGTTCAACGCACTTCTGGGCCGTCCCATCGATATGCCGGTCGTTGTCGAAAACACGCTGCCGCGGGGCTCACCCCTACTGCCGTTGGATGAGGTATCTCAGATCGCAAACACTGAGAATACGAAAACCCAGATGGCGCGGGCGGAGGTGAGCATATCCGAGCGCTCCGTCGAGGTAGCACGGTCAGCGCTGCGTCCAACGCTTTCCCTGGTTGGCAACTTGCGGGGGCAAAGTGCCGATCCGTTCGCCATGTATAGAGGCGGGGTAGTTGCGGGAGCCGTGTTTAGCTTTCCTTTCTTCGATCGGACATTGTCGAACCGGATCGAGGAAGCAAAGAGTCGCGAATTGGAACGGCGGGCCGATTTGAAGCAGGCGGAGCTCGATGCAACCCAGAGAGTACGCGCCGCATACCTGCAGGCGCAGAATGCGGAAGAGCGAATTCGGGCCACGGAGACCGCCATCGGCTACGCCCGGGAAGCGCTCCGGATTGAACTGGAAAAGCAGCGCTATGGCCGCGGCATCATCGAAACCCTGCTCGATGCGCAAGCCGCGCTCCTGACTTCGGAAGCCCGCTATTATCGCGCCTTGGCCGACTATACGACCGCAACTGCCGCTATCAGGCGGGAAACAGGGAGATAAGGAGTGACCTATGGCTAGCACCACACAGCCGGAAGTGAGCGAGAAGCCGAAGCCGGCGGAGGCGAGTGACAAATCCACGCAGCCGGAAGTGAGCGAGAAGCCGAAGAAAGAGGGAGGCGGCAAACCTAAGGAAGGGGAAGCGGAAGACAAGTACGCCGGCATAAAGAAGGCTGGGAAGACCCTCGTTTACGCAGCGCTTGCGGTGGCCGCCGGCATGTTGATTCAATACTACTTCTTCACGCCTCAAATGGTCGCGGTTTCGCCGGTAATGCAACAGGACTATACCGGCAAGCTGCATGGCACAGGCTCCTCATGATCCTGGGATTGGTTACGGTCCCGACACAGGGAGAACTGATCCTGGATGGCGACAACATCTACAAGGGGGGGAAGAGAGATTTCCAGCAGCTACGGCGCGAGAAGATCGGCTTCATCTTTCAGTTTTCCAACCTGATTCCGTTTCTTACGGCCGAGGAGAATATTACCCTTCCGATGGATCTGATCGGCACGTCCAGTGGAAAGGCGCATAAACGCGCCGCTGAGTTGCTTGATTACTTGGAAGTGACAGACCGGGCGGGGCAACTTCCTGAAAAGCTGTCCGGGGGCGAGAGACAGCGTGTGGCCATCGCACGCGCTCTGGCAAACAGTCCAGCCATGATTTTGGCGGACGAGCCGACCGCGTCTCTCGATACTGATCGTGGTCTCAGCGTGATGCGCATGTTACGCAAGGTGAGCACGGATCAAGGCACCGCGATCCTGGTGGTGACTCATGACGAGCGCATGATCGGCGAGGTTGACCGGGTTCTGCAGCTTGTGGACGGCAGCGTGGTCAGCGATGAGAGCCAGTCAAAAGCCGGCAGTGCGGCCTCAAAAGACGAACCGAAACCCTCTGAACGCGTGGCGCAAGTGGGGACGTAGCGATGAAGGCGTACGCTTTGAAGGAGGTTTTATGCAAGGGTTCTTTTCGCTGCTGTTGTTTGCAGCATTCTTCTACCTCATGATGCGGTTCGGATGCGGGGCTCACATGGTCCACGGTCATGGAGGTCATGACGGGCATGAGGCAAACGGGCCCCTTGAAGGGAACACGAAGGATCCGGTGTGCGGAATGGACGTTGCGCCCGGAGCGGGATATGCCACGATGCACCACGGCCGTCAATACCGGTTTTGCAGTAAGAAGTGCCTGGACCAGTTCGACGCGGAGCCACAGCGTTACATCGCGAGCAAGGGAGGAATGTGATGAAACATCGGATTTCATTCTCGGCGTTTGGAAATGCCACGAGTCTGTTGCTTGCCATCACGTTCGCCTCGTGCGTCGCCTTCGATCTGCTGTTCCCTTCGCAGGCAATGTATCAGGCGTGGCAGAAGCTCCTGCCTGGGTTTGAATGGATCAGTTGGAAGAGCTTTCTCCTCGGCTTGGTCGAAAGTTACGGCTACGGGTGGTACGTCACCCTGATCTGGGTTCCGCTCTATAACGTGTTTGCCGCCAGATCTGGCAGCCGGGTCTAGACCGACGTTGGTGCCGAACAACTACTCCATGAACGCGATCCCGATCAATGTCAAACGGACCGGCGCGGTCCTGAAGCCCGATCCATCAAGGGTTCTCTTGCGGTCGTTTACTCCCGGCGACCGCCAGCGACTGGCGAGGATTGTCAATGGGATCATGTCGATCCCAGAGAGTGACGTCGGTCCGCTGTTTGCCGCGATTTCCTTAAAGTTTTCCAAACGCCACCATCAGGTCACCCAACTTTTCCAGCACCGCTTTCAGCAATTGCGAGAACTCGTTTCCATCGACCAGGAACCTTCCGAGCAACGACAACTGTTGATTGGGTCGTATTTCGTATCCGAGTTCTCCGTTGAGTCCGCGGCTCTGTTCAATCCATCTATCGTTGCCGGCCCCGATCAACAAGGCCTGCCCCCTGGCGCGTTACGTTTTGTCATGAGCTTGCGCGCGACCGGGGATGGCAGCGTTTCCTCCATAGTTTTCCGCTCCGGCATCATCCACCCCGACCACCAGATCGAGCTCATGGCTGCCACTGGCCTCATTGTGGAACCGGCCCAAATTCCCAACGCGGTCTATGAGAAAGCCCTCTTCGATCAGAAGCTTCTAGAACTCGGATTGTCCAACGAGTGCACCTGCAGCATTATGCGGACGTTGAGGGACTCTTTCACAGCACAAGAACTGCTGTCGACGATCGAAGCAGAATTGAAGAAGGCATCTCCGGGTGCGGGGGAAAAGGACCGGCAGGAGACTGCGCAGCGAATCTCGATGCTGGCCAAGTCCAACTATTCGGTTCAGTTCTTGCCTGAACAGGGTCTCTCCGAACGGGTCATTTTCCCTGTGACGCCATCGCAGCGAAACGGCATCGAAGACGCTCGGTTCGTACGTTTCCAAAACGACGACGGAACGCACGTCTACTTCGCGACGTACACCGCCTTCGACGGTCAGCTAGGCATTCCGCAACTGCTGGAGACCTCCGACTTCCTGTTTTTCCGATTCAACACCTTGAATGGGCCGGCGGTTCAAGACAAAGGGATGGCCCTCTTCCCGAGGAAGATAAATGGCTTGTATGCAATGCTGTCCCGGCAGGATTCGGAAAACATCTACCTAATGTTCTCCGGCAATGTCCATTTCTGGTATGAACCGAAACTCCTTCTTAAGCCCTTGTTTCCGTGGGAGCTGGTTCAAATCGGCAACGGCGGGCCGCCGATCGAGACTGACGCGGGCTGGTTGGTGTTGAGTCATGGAGTTGGCCCTGTGCGAGAGTACTGCATCGGCGCGTTCCTTCTCGATCTTGAGAATCCGTCCAGGGTGATCGGGCGCCTGCGCGAACCCCTGCTGAAACCAATTCCAGACGAATGGGAAGGGAATGTGCCAAACGTTGATTATTCATGTGGTGGGCTGCTTCACGACGGTCACCTCTTCATCCCGTACGGGGTGTCCGACTACGCCACTCATTTCGCCACTGTGCAGCTCAATGAAGTGCTGGCTGCTATGCAATAAGGGACCGCGACAGATGGTATCACCAAGAATGCGAAAAGATCGTGTTGGCCTCGTGGAACGGCCGGGAGAGAACCTAAAATGAGTGTGACAACGCAAATGAATTCGCTTCAATCGAGTCTCAAATACGAACCCCGAGAGCTGCAGTTCGGCACCAGCGGACGCCGCGCCAAGGTTGTGGATCTGACGCAATTGGAGGTCTACATCAACGCCCTGGCGGAACTGGAGTACTTACAGTCGCTCCATGTTTCCGACGGTGGAATCGCACGTGGCGAAGAGTTTTTCCTTGCGCGGGATTTGCGTCCCAGTTCCGACAGTTTTGTGCCGGAGTTCGAGGGACGCGGAGAGATCGCGCAAGCGATTGTGGCTGCAATTCGGGACTCAGGAATGAACCCGATAAACCTCGGCGCGATCCCGACGCCCGCGCTGACTTGTTATGCGCTTGCACGCCACAAAGGCAGCATGATGGTGACCGGCAGCCACATTCCATTCGACCGGAATGGATACAAAACCAATAGCGGCAAGGGCGAGTTGCTCAAGCAGCAGGAAGCCCCGATCCATGAACACGTGCGGACGGTCCGGCAGAGGCTGTACTGCCAGCCTGGGGATCTATCTCTGTTTGATGCGCGCGGCTTCTTCAAAACTGGCCACCAGGATCTTCCCGCGGAACACCCTGAAGCCAGCCATGGCTGGATCGAGAGATTCACAAGCTTCTTCAAAGGCTCGTCTCTCGACGGCATGCGGCTCTTGGTTTATCAACACTCCGCCGTTGGCCGCGACCTTCTCGTCGAGGTTCTTGAGCGGCTGCACGCGGAGGTAATCGTAGCCGGACGAAGCGCGACTTTTGTTCCAATCGACACGGAGAACATCGGCGAGCCTCAGCTTTCATTGGTTCAGGCACTAGCCGACGAAGCCGCCTCGAAACATGGGCCGCTTCATGCCATCGTCTCGACGGACGGCGACAGCGACCGACCACTGATTCTCGGGGTAGATCCCGCAACGGGTAAAGCGCATTTTTTTGGCGGCGATTTGGTGGGAATGGTAGTGGCGGAGTATCTGAAGGCAGATGCCGTCGTCGTTCCCATCACGTGCAATGACGCTATAGACCAGGGAAATCTGGCGTCCCTGGTACGAGCAAAAACGAGGATTGGCTCTCCGTTTGTCATAGCCGGAATGGAAGAGGCCCGGCGCGCGGGGAAAAGCCGGGTTTGCGGCTGGGAGCCCAATGGCGGCTTCTTGACTGGTTCAGACATCGAACGGAGTGGCGCTATCTTGAGCGCTCTTCTTACTCGAGATGCAATTCTGCCGATCCTCGGAGTTCTATTTGCCGCGGCGGAGAGCCGGGTGTCTATTGTAGATCTGTTTGCCCGGCTGCCAAAACGGTTCAGCCGCGCCGCGCTGCTGGAACGCTTTCCCAGATCGCTCGGCTTGACGCTCGTGGCGTTCCTCTCCCCTGGCGCCTCCGATCCCCAGAAATCAACCATCGAAGAGAGTCACAAGCGTCTTGCGCATTTCTTCACACGGGAGATGGGGTTCGGAGCCGTCATCCACGTGGACTACACGGATGGAGTGCGCGTTTTGTTCGACAACGGCGATGTGGCGCATGTGCGTCCGTCGGGGAACGCGGACGAACTTCGCATCTACGCCGTAGCCGACACCCAGGTCCGCGCCGACGCGATTGCAGCGCTTGCCGTCGCCGAGCCGAATGGTATTTTGCGTCGGATCGAGAGAGCGGTCGCCCTGCACGATGTCCCGGCTGGCCGAAGGGAGCAGTCCTAGTGAAGCACGATCACTTTATTGTTCCGCCCGGCAAGACGATTCGCCTCAAGGACTACGACCCCGGATTCACAGCTCACTATAAAAGTGAAGCCCAAGCCTCCACCAAGTTGAGGCAGGATATTAAACGGCTAGCGAAATACCAGGACGTGCTCTACGCGCAGGGCAACTACGCACTGCTAGTGATCCTCCAGGCGATGGACACGGCCGGAAAAGATGGCACGATCCGGCACGTGCTGTCAGGCGTCAACCCACAGGGTACGCAAGTCCACTCGTTCAAGGCTCCGTCAGCGGAAGAACTCGATCATCATTTCCTCTGGCGGAGCATGAAAGCCTTGCCAGAGCGCGGCGGGATTGGTATCTTCAACCGATCCTACTACGAAGAGGTACTGGTCGTCCGTGTGCACCCGGAGCTTCTGGACTTGCAAAGGCTGCCGCCCGGAGCCAAGGGCAAGGGCATCTGGAAGGATCGATTCGACGAGATCAATCGTTTTGAGAAATATCTCGTTAGGAACGGGATAGTCGTCCTGAAATTCTTCCTACACCTTTCTGAAGAAGAGCAGAAACGACGCTTACTCGCACGCATCGACACACCCGATAAGAACTGGAAGTTTTCCCTTGCCGACGTGAAAGAGCGCGCCCATTGGAAGGACTACATGCACGCTTTCGAGGACACCCTCAATCACACAAGCACCAAACACGCACCGTGGTACATAATCCCCGCCGACAACAAATGGTTCACCCGCACAGTTGTCGCGGACGTGATTGTTGAACAACTCAAAGCGCTCAAATTGAGTTATCCAGTCGTGAGCAAAGAACACCGGCAGGATCTTTTCGAAGCCAAAGAAGCATTGGAAAACGAGGAATCGGTGATCAGATCATGAGAGAGACTCACCAAACGTGGAACTCAGTTGACATATACCCCACCGGGGTATATTATACCAGGTAGGGGTATATGGCAAAGCGTAATAGCAGGGCGTCCACAGCTCCCGAACCTGAAGGAATAGTGGCTTGTGGCTGTGGCTCGATCGATGCACCGGTCGATGATGGAAAGAAGGCCGTCGCGGTTGACCCCGAAACGAAATCTGCGAACCTCCGCCGATTGCGGAGACTTGAAGGCCAGGTGCGCGGTCTGCAGAAGATGGTGGAAGACGACCGTTACTGCCCTGACATCATGATTCAGATCTCTGCGGCGCAGGAAGCTTTGCGTACCGTGGGACGGGAACTGATGCGGAATCATCTTCGGCACTGTGTCGCGAAGGCTGTGATCGAGGGTCCTCCAGGTCAGGCCAAAGCGATGTACGACGAACTGCTGGAGTTGATCTACAAGCACTCGCGCTGAACACATTGCATCAATCCGAAGAGGACACGGAGACTTCCCGTGTTAGTTACCCGGGTCGATGTGTGCGGATGTAAACGACAGACCACTGAAAGGAGGAACTCATGGAGAAAGATCCAGTCTGTGGGATGCAGGTCGATCCCAACCAGGCAGCCGGCAAAAGCGAATATCAAGGGAAGACCTACTCTTTTTGCAATCCCGGTTGCAAACGCAAGTTCGATGAGAATCCACAGCATTACGTGAAAGCTTAGCGTTCGATGGTGAGGCGTTCGGGTGTGGGCGTAAGCCACACCCGAGCGCAGACGGTAAGGAGTAAGCCAGATGAAACAAGAAC
>Ga0163150_10007907_pt1 | contig 12279 bp, 14 predicted proteins | sample OliLakLV19P2IB_FD_148628 | JGI IMG/M metagenome (GOLD analysis project Ga0163150, IMG submission 148628) | Freshwater microbial mat bacterial communities from Lake Vanda, McMurdo Dry Valleys, Antarctica - Oligotrophic Lake LV.19.P2.IB | ecosystem: Environmental > Aquatic > Freshwater > Lake >...
GGAAAATACTCATTTGTTCAAAAAAGTCGGTTCGAACTTTCAAATTAAGGATCGAACCGTCTTTTTTGAGCCACGCGGAGCGTGGAAAACCCTTTTGGATTCAGGATTTTTTGGGGGGAATGCGTTTGTGTCGCGCCGAAGGCGCGACCCCATTTCGGCTTCAAAAAACGATTTTCAATTTTGGCGGAGAGAGTGAGATTCGAACTCACGGTCCGCCTAAGGCGGACGGCGGTTTAGTAAACCGCTGCTTTAAGCCACTCAGCCATCTCTCCATAAGAAGTGATGATAGCATCCTCGTCTCAAAAATCCCACTCTCTCCGCCAGTTGTGGATGAATGGACTTGCGCGTGTGGTATACTAAATAGGTATTAGTAATTTCATTATTGAAATCATGAAGCAACTCGAAAAAGTATTAATGTCATTCTTCGGCTCACTGCCCAGTCTCCCGTTGAGTGTCCGCGAGATACTCGTAAAGCTGGCACCGTATTTTGCGATTATCGGATTGGTACTGTCACTGCCCGCAATTTTAATCATGTTAGGATTGGGCGCTTTCGCCTCCCCTATCTTGGCGCTGGGTGGTAACTGGGCAAGTGCTGGTGGGAGCACATTCGCAGTAATCTTCGCCATCATCAGCGCAGTCTTGCTCGGACTCTCCATCAGTGGTTTGTTTGCTCGCCACATGGAAGGCTGGCGCTATGCGTACTACAACGCTCTCGCGACTGGCGTCTACTCCATTCTTCGCTACGACTTAGGTGGCCTTATCATCGGCACTGGTATCTCGCTGTACGTACTCTTCCAGATCCGAGGTTCGTATAGGTAGACTACCGGCACCCCGGCCAGCCTCGCCGAGTCTAGGCGGGCACTCTCTCTCGTTCTCTCCTACACCCCCGTCGCCTCCGGTCCTGTGCTCCCGCCGACGTCAGTCGGCGGGTCTGCGCATACGGCTTTCGGCGCCCAAATGGAGTGGGCGACCTGAATGCCGTTGCTTACCCGACCTCCCTCCTCGGCTGGGTCGTGCGGGTCGGCGACAGAGGTATAGGCGAGAACTATCGATAGCAAACTGCGACAAGAGAGGATGGCGACAGTGGTGTAGGCGACATTGCTACATCACGTTTTTCGTGGTATCCTTTAACGTCCCATGAGCACAGCATCATCCCACAATGGCGCCAGTCCAGCTACACCTCGCCCCGCCTCCGCGGATGCTTTTGCGGGCAGGCCCGCCTCCGCGGATGCTTTTGCGGGCAGGCCCCCTGTCGTGGTGGTTTTGGGGCACGTGGACCATGGCAAGACCAGACTTCTTGATATCATTCGCAAGACAAACATCATAGCCGGAGAATCGGGTGGCATCACGCAACACATCGGCGCCTATCAAGCCACCATTAATAATAAGCTCATCACCTTCCTCGACACTCCCGGGCATGAGGCATTCACGGCAATTCGCAGTCGCGGTGCCAATGTCGCCGATATCGCCATTCTCGTTATTGCCGCAGATGAATCGGTAAAGCCCCAAACCAAAGAAGCAATTCGCATTATCAAAGAAGCCAAGCTCCCCATTATTGTTGCTATCAATAAAATCGATAAAGATGGTGCCAACAGCGCAAAAGTAAAACAAGACCTCGCACAAGAAGATGTGTTGGTTGAAGAATGGGGCGGGCAAACACCCGCACTCGAAATTTCTGCCAAAGACGGTCGTGGTATCACCGAACTCTTGGAAATGGTGACACTCGTTGCCGACCTACTGGAGCTCAAAGAGGTCGTATCTGGCCCAGCGTCAGGCGTCATCATTGAATCAAACCTCGATAAACGTCGCGGCTATGTGGCAACGGCACTCGTAAAAGAAGGTATTTTGCATGTTGGCGATTGGATTGTCGTTGACCATGTGGTTGGCAAGGTAAAAAGCATGGAAGATTTTTTGGGCGTAGCCCTCGAGGAAGCACGGCCATCACAACCGGTACTTCTAACGGGTTGGCAAGAAGCTCCACGCGTTGGTGCGCAGTTTCGTATCGCACCATCGAAAAAATCTGCTGAAGAGCTTGCTGGCGACTCTATCACTCCCCCGCCACCTGCATTTGACTCATTTCGCGGAGAGCAACCCAGCGAGTCCGAACGCCTCACCCTTAATATTATTTTCAAAGCTGATGTTGCCAGCTCATTGGAAGCAATTGATCTCTCCATTAGCGCAATTCCGACCGACAAAATAGCCCTGCGCGTTCTCGCTTCGGGTATCGGTAACATTTCCGAAGGTGACGTAAAAACCGCCGCCGCCAAAGGCGCAGTTATTATGGGGTTTCATGTACAAACTGACCCCGCGGCCATAAAACTTGCCGAGCGCGATGGTATCGTCATCAAATCATTCGACATTATCTACGAGCTTATCGAAGCAATCCGCAACGATCTGGGTGCACTACTTCCCACAGAAACCCAGCGAAATGTATTGGGGAAACTCAAGGTGCTGGCTATCTTCAAAACCGATGCACGCTCGATTATCTTAGGTGGTCGCGTGACCATGGGCTTGGTGCGCAAGGGCTCCATTGTGGACCTTCTCAAGGGTGATGCGATTATTCGCGTCGGAAAAATCTCCAGTCTCCAACGCGAGAAAGAAGATGTCGCCGAAGTCGCACAAGGCGCCGATTGTGGTATGCGCATTGACACCGCAAGCTTTGACGGCGATATTCATGAGGGTGATGTGTTAGAATTCATCACCGAGGAGCAGGTGAAAAAAACGCTCTAACGGCGGCATAGCCAAGTGGTAAGGCGTTTCTCTGCAAAAGAAATATTCGGGGGTTCGATTCCCCCTGCCGCCTCCAGGGTTACAGTTTAAAAAAATCAATAGCTTGTCCGGGTGGTGGAATTGGTTTACACGCAACACTTAAAATGTTGTGGCCGCAAGGCCATGTGGGTTCGACTCCCACCCCGGGCACAAGCACAAACCCCATAGCTCCCATTGAGGGAGGTGACGCAGGTTCGATTCTTGCCGGGCACCCACGCATCATAAAACCACCCCGCCGTTGGCGTGGTGGTTTTATGATGGTTAGAGCTTACTCTGCAGCTGGTGCTTCTGCTGCAGGAGCTTCGACAGTCGGCTCATCTGCGCCACATCCGCCACACTTACCGTCTGCAAACTCTACGCCGCCACACTGTGCACACTTTTTCTGGTCGTCCATAGATACAAACCGCCCACTACGCAACAGTACATTTCTCGAAAGTCATGCAAGCACACAGAGAACCGGCCATGAGAACGAAATACACGAACACAGTATCACACTTCTGCCAAGACCACAATGCGCTCCTATTGATTTACCAAAACAATGCTCATGGACACCTTGCCAGATTCCTCTGAAATCGTCACCGACAGCATGCGAGTATCTTTTTCTGCGCTCAATATGGTACTGCCAGAAATATTCGCATCGGTGATAATCTTCCATCCCTTCGCGACTATCTCCTTTTTGTACCACGCAACAACCGTTGCGATAGCATCGGTCGACTCGAGTCCTACGTAGTGTCCACCCGAGCCATCCGATGGGGCCGATGCGAGAGAGCCTTGGAGCTCCGCACCCGGATAGAGAGGTACATCGGTCGGAAAATCTGCAGGAAGCTTGTCGCTCGTTGACCAGGTGCCCTGATCAGTCTTTACGGTGACATTGTCGCCATTGGAGTCAACCTCTACCTGTCCATTGGTCGCCGATTCAATTGCTCGTTCAGTGGCAGATTTTGATACCAAACGATTTAAACCTCCTACTATCAGCAATGCAACTATCACCCCACCACCAATCATCATTTTTTTCTTATCCATAATTATTATAATGAAAGAATTCTACAGCAGTATAGTGACGTATCAGAGAGAACTTAGCAACCCTTGTACCCCCCCCTGTGAGTGCTATCGTTGCTGGGATATAGTATTCAAAGGAGTGAACTTTGACAATTCTCTTAGCTGTACTTCTCGCACAAATTGTTGCGTTCGAACCGCCGAAGATTTCATCGGTAGATATCGCTTCTCTGCCACGAATTACAGTCGCGCAAGGCCATGTTGCCGTTGTCACTTTAAGTCCCAACGCGTGCCTTACTCCGATTATCATCCGAGAAAAAGAGTTTCGCTGTCGGCCTGACAACACAGTACTCGTTGGTATTCCCGCAGATTTAAAATCGGGTGTGTATTCGATTACTACTTCGGGCAACATTACTGTTGCGGCACTTGATGTCACCGACACTACGTGGCTACGCGTACAACGGACCAGTGGAGTAACAGGACCGCCACCTCCAGCAGGACGACTCTTGCGCGACCGGGAAGCAAAAAATGTGGCGTTCTCTGCACATGCGTCGCCACAATGGCACTCGTATATTTTGCAAGCTCCGCTGGTGTTGCCCATCAGTACTGACTTTCGCATTACTGACCCCTTTGGGCTCCAACGTGTCTACGGGAAAAGAGCATCCGTCAACATACACTATGGCGTTGACCTTGCACCGCCTGTTGGTGGTTCATGGCAACAACGTCCTCCATCAGCACAAAGCATGGCTTCAGGTGTAGTAACACTGGCGACCTATTTGTGGCTCGAAGGTAACACCGTCATCGTCTACCATGGCGACGGTGTGTACACTGCGTACTGCCATTTGAGCAAAATCACTGTGCAAAGGGGCACCCTTGTAAGCGCTGGACAGCAACTCGGACTCATCGGAAGCACTGGCCGTTCCAGTGGCACGCATTTGCACCTGACATTTCGTGTCCATGGCGTCAGTGTTGACCCGCTCCTAGCTCGCATCGTCATCAATAGCGCGATTCAGTAATGCGCTTGCCCCTCACAATGTGAGGGGTTATTTCTTCGTCCCCTTGAGAAACTTTGCATGCACTTCGCGCAAACCCTTGTCGGTCACATGCGTATAGATTTGTGTAGTGGTCACCGAACTGTGACCCAACATCGCCTGTACTGAACGAATGTCGGCACCATTGCGTAGTAAATCAGTCGCAAAACTGTGGCGCAACGTGTGTGGGCTCACTTTTTTGCCGACAATACCCGCCGCAGTGGCGTGATGCTGAACGATACGCTGAATGGAGCGGGGTGTAAGACGCAAATTTTCATATTTTCCAAAGGCGAGGTTACGCGGAATACGAATAAAGAGCGCATGGTCCATATCGGAGCGCGCACCAAGCCACGCTTGTAAATGCTCCCCCGCATCTTCGCTGATAAACACCGGGCGTACTTTGCCACCCTTTCCTCGCACTGAAAGCTCACCATGCTCTACTGAAATCATGTCGCGATTGAGCGAGCACAGCTCGGAGACACGCATACCGGTAGAAAAAAGTGTTGCCAACATTGCGCGGTCGCGCAATGCCGGAAGCCCACCGCCCTCTGGCGCATCCAAAAGTCGGACAAGTTCTGCGGTTTCAAGGAAGCTCACCTGTCGGTCTTCCTGCTTTCCCAACTCCACGCGCTCTGCGGCAATCGAAGGAATCTGTCGCTTTGCGAGATATTTTAAGAAATTGCGTAGTGCAATAATATGGTAGTTCTGGGTAATGCGCTTGAGTGGTTCTTTGGTGTCGGGGTCTTTGAAACGATTGAGCCACAGCCGGTACTGACGAATGCCGTCTTCGGTAATATCGGTGATATCCCCTCCAGTGGTCGCGGTGGCAAACGTAATATAGCGGTCGAGGTAGCGATTATAGTTCTCGATGGTCTTCATCGCACGATTGCGCTCTATCTCGAGGTACTCGAGATATTCGTTTTTGATTTGCATAATCGTCGCCATATAAATGTAGTATACAGATATGTCGCAAAATAAAAACACCTCGCTCCGTGCTCGGTGGTGTGGGTCGGCGACGGGGGTGTAGGAGAGAAATGAGAGGTTCTAATCGCGAAAATATTTGACAATTCTAGTAAGGTGGGCTAGTATTGAGTCTCACCGTTTAACAATCAACAACGAAATATAAGGATGGCGCAATGGCCCTTGAATATTATCTCCTAACAATACCCTTCGGCTTCGTAGCGGTATCCATCGTTTATCTGATGTATCTCCGATGGCAGCTGGCTCGAGGTCTCAAGAAGTACTTCGACCTTGTGAAGATGCCCTCAACGGACGACGAGAAAATCATCGCTCGCAAGTGCATGGAGACTCAAATTCTGTGCTACCAAAGAGAATTCGAGTCTGCCGTTCAGAAACGAAATGATCTTCTGGCCCTAACAGCAATTGTTTCTAGCGGCGAAGTCCTTGCGCGTATCGGGCAACTTCGAGAAGACACTACAGCCCGCTATCTTGCCAAGGCAGAACTCAAAAGGGCGCAAAGAATCTTCGACGCCCTCTACCCAGTGAAGACTGCAGATTCGGACAAGCCTCTCAAGCGCGACTTGCCCTATCTAACCTACCGGCCATAATCTGAAACCCCACCCCCAGCGCGCATCGCTGGGGGATTTTTTACATTGCACCCTGCATCTATTTGTGCTATAATGACCCCATAGTAAGTTAGTTAATGACGTACGGTTGGTGCCTTAGGTTCCTGACCGTAACGTGTCCATTTCAATGCTCACACCAAAGCAGAAAGCAAAACTCATCGGCGCACATCAGGTTCATGCGAAAGACACCGGGTCACCAGAGAGCCAGATTGCCCTTTTTACCGCCGAGATTGAAGCGCTCACCAAACACCTCAAAAAGCACGGCAAGGATAACAGCTCTCGCGTTGGTCTTTTAAAAATGGTTGCAAAGCGTCGCCGTCTCACCGCATACCTCAAGCGCACCAATGAACCGCGCTATACCAAGCTGGCAAATAGCATGGGTTTGAAAAAGTAAGTCTCGTAATAAATTTGAAACGATGCCTGATAAAATAACCATTCAACCGCGACCAAATCATCGCGTGGGCGTGTTCGTAGACATGCAGAACCTCTACCACAGTGCAAAAAACCTCCACGGAGCGCGTATTAACTTTGCCGAATTGGTCAAACTCGCCAGTGCCGACCGTCAGATTGTCCGCGCGCTGGTGTATGTGGTCAAAAGCGGTGAAATCGAAGAGAAAGCGTTCTTTGATGCTCTCGAAAAGAGCGGTCTTGAACTCAAGATGAAAGACTTGCAAGTGTTTGCCGGTGGCGCCAAAAAAGCCGACTGGGATGTGGGTATGGCCGTTGATGTCATTTCATTGATGAAACAGCTCGACGTGGTGGTGCTTGCCACAGGCGATGGCGACTTCGTCCCACTCGTTGAGTACCTCCAGCATAATGGCCTCATCGTGGAAGCCATGTCCTTTGGTCGCTCAACTTCCCTGCGCCTCAAAGAAGCGGTCAACAACTACTATGACCTCGACGACTACCGCAAAGTTCTCATGCGCTCCCCAAAAAGCGCACAAGGTTCGGCCATGCGCTCACGTGGCTCTCGTAGTGAGAGTGGCTCCTTCATGGCTCCTCGCGTCAAACCAGACGAAGAGTAAGCCAACCTATGGATTTTTCATCTAAGCTGTGGTATATTTGCTGTATATATAAAAAACATATGCGAAAAAAGCTCAATTATACTGCCATCTTTGAACCGTCTGCGGAAGGCGGTTTTGATGTCTCTTTCCCAGATTTTCCAGGCTGCGTCACTTTTGGGAATACTTTTGAAGAAGCAGAGAAAATGGCAAAAGATGTACTCAATTTATGGCTTGAAGAGCTAACTGCATCCAACGAAGAATTCCCCATAAATAAATCCTCGGCCATAATTGCCAATATCGAGGTATCAGCACCCCTCTCTAAGTAAATATGAAATCGCTGTCAGCACAACGCACAGCGAAAATTCTTTTCTCACACGGTTTTGTCCTTCGTCGCCAAGAAAGTAGTCACAAGATTTTTAAACATGACATATCTGGTGTCGTAGTGTCAGTACCGTTCCATAATGGCAATAAACCTCTGCCGATTGGAACATTTCTGGCCATTGTTCGAGAATCAAAGATTCAAAAAAGTAAGTTTAAATAACCCTCCTCTAGTTGCCCCGCCCCAGCGAGGGTGATATACTAAACTCACTATGGATCCCGTTAGAAACGAACCTACAATGTATTACATCCTAACAAACGAACGAGCCTACATTCTCCAACATTGTGGTAGTGTGTTGTTCTATTGCTTCTAACCGGATGGAACAATCACCAACCTCTGGACAATTTACCCCCGACAGAATCGTCGGGGCCCACGTACCAACCACAGACGCCTGTGTCTGCACTGATGAATCCTCCGCCTGCCCCCACAGGACATCCAATCATCCCTGCACTTATCGGCGCAGGGTTAGTGCTTATCCTCGGGATAGTGGCCAACGCATCGGGTATCTGGCCTTTCGCGGATAAAGAAGAGATTGCAATGTCTCCGACCCCGAGTGTCATAGCAAGTCCGACTCCATCTCCAAGCTCTGCAGTCTCTCCGACAGCAGACCCGACTGCGGGATGGAAGACGTATACCAACGCGGAGTATGGGTTTGAGATGAAGTATCCGACATCTTCAAAAAGCCCCACCACTTACTCAACTGGCATGGGAAGATTTCGAACCATTATCAATTTCGAGGGACGAGAAGGTTTAGAGCCTGCTCGCTTAGAAATCAGTACAAGCGAAGATAATCGATTAGGAATAACTGGGAGCGGGCATCTAGATATTATTCCTATTAAATCATCTAATTTTAGTGGCACTAATTCTGTCGGTACGAAATATGAGGGCGAGAACCCAATTGAATTTACTCTGGGCAATTACTCCGTGTATGCCAATTGCATCAATTACGGGAAAGAAATTTCGGTTATAAACTTCTGTAATCAAATCCTCGCCACCTTCAAATTCACGAAGTAGACTCTGAAAAGGTTTAACCTTTTCAGAGAGGAGGAATACACTTGCAAAGGAATAGACAATATCCTAGCATGAACAATATGGAAATCGACGATCTAGCTCGCATAACCCAAGAACAGTTCGTAGCAGTTGATGAACAACTCAACCAGCTTCGGGTTGGCCAACAGAAGCTTGAAGTCGGTGTCCAGCGTCTCGAGTCGGGACTCCAGAAAGTTCTCGATGTGGTACTGGAAATCCCCTCAAAGAAAGTTTTCGAAAAGATTGTCGATAAAGTCGAAGACCACGAAGACCGGATTGGTACGGTCGAACGAAAGCTCCGAACGGTTTCACCATAACGAGGAACAAATTAAAACAAACCCTCGCGCGAGTTGCGTGGGGGTTTGTTTTATGTCATACTTTTTGCGTAGATTTACAACGCGGTTCGACCCCATACGCAAAGTTCAATCTAGATCTCTCACCTGTTTCTTTACGGCAACAGGTGAGAGACTTAGAGTGAACTTCCTCTCACCTTCGGGTGAATACGTCAGTGTCGACCGCCACTATGTCATGGCAGAAAAAGTATATACCTCCACGTTTGCGGGCAAACCGCTCGTGGTCAAAGTCGGTAAACTAGCACAGCAGGCCAATGGTTCGGTGTTGGTACAGTATGGAGAAACAACCGTTTTAGCGACAGTGGTACTCGGAAAGGTCACCCCACGGGACTATTTCCCGCTTTCGGTTGATTTTGAAGAACGCTACTATGCGGCCGGTAAAATTAAAGATTCAAAATGGCTCAAGCGTGAGGGACGCCCATCTGAAGAAGCAATTCTCACGGGTCGCGTGATTGACCGCTCCATTCGCCCACGCTTTGACCAGCGCACGCGCAATGAACTCCAATGCATCGCGACCGTGCTGTCGTTTGATAAGGTCAACGATGCAGATATGCCTGCGGTCTTTGCAGTTTCAACCGCGCTCATGGTGTCCGACATCCCCTACTCGGGACCGGTATCAAGCGTCCGTGTTGGTCGCATTGGTGGTGCCTTTGTCATCAACCCCACCTATGCAGAGCGTCTGGAAAGTGACTTAGACATTATTGTCTCGGGCACTTCTACTCGCATCAATATGCTCGAAGCAGGAGTAAAAATTGTCTCCGAGCAAATCGTTGGTGATGCAATCGAAGCAGGATTCAAAGCGCTCAAAGAGTTAAACGACCTCCAGCTCACCATCACCAAAGAAGTGGGCAAAGCAAAGACCGAGCTTGCCATGGCATCGGTCGATGAGGCACTCGCCAAAGAAGTGCGCGACTTTGCCGAACCCAAACTCGAAACCGCAATTTTCACCGCCACCAAAGCCGAACACTATGCTGGCCAAGCACAGGTAAAAGAGGAACTGATGGCATTCTTAGACGAGAAATATGCATCCGACCCAGAACTAACTGCGAAAAAGACCACAGCGGAAGGATTGCTCGAGGAATGCGTCAATAATGTCGTACACCGCAACGTGCTCGAAAAAGAACGCCGTGTAGACGGACGCAAAATTGATGAGCTTCGCGCTATTAGCTCCGAAGTTAGTGTGCTCCCCCGCACCCATGGCAGTGGCCTGTTTATGCGTGGCGACACCCAAGCATTGAGCGTGCTCACGCTGGGCTCTCCCGGCAACGAACAGTGGATGGAAAGCATGGAAATAGACCTGACGAAAAAAAGCTTCATGCACCACTACAATTTTCCTCCGTATTCTGTCGGTGAGACGGGTCGCATAGGCGCACCGGGTCGTCGAGAAATCGGCCATGGAGCACTGGCCGAGCGAGCTCTCCTTCCGATTATCCCCGCACGCGAAAAGTTCCCCTACACCATTCGTATAGTATCGGAAATCTTGGGCTCAAATGGCTCTTCCTCGCAGGCATCCATCTGTGGCTCTAGTTTGGCGCTCATGGATGCTGGCGTGCCCATTTTAGCCCCTGCAGCGGGCATTGCGATGGGCTTGATGCTCGATCAGAAGGGTGAAAAATACAAAATCCTCACCGATATCCAAGGACCAGAGGATCACCATGGTGACATGGACCTCAAAGTCGCCGGCACGCGCGAGGGAATCACTGCCATGCAGATGGATGTGAAGATTGATGGCATCACTGTGCACATTGTCCGCGAGACACTCGAGCAGGCGCGCCGTGCACGTCTTGAGATTCTCGATGTGATGGCAACGGCAATCTCGGCACCTCGAGCAGAGCTGTCCCCCAACGCGCCACGTGTCCACATCATGAAGATTGATTCCGATAAGATTGGCTTAGTCATCGGTTCGGGTGGCAAAACCATCAATTCAATCATCGATGAAACGGGTGCAACCATTGATATCGAAGATGACGGTTCGGTATTTATCACCACAAGTTCTCCTGATGCAATGAAGCTCGCTATCGACCGTATCACCCAGCTCACCTACGAACCAAAACCCGGTGAAGAGTTTGATGGCGTGGTGGTATCAATCAAAGACTTCGGCGCTTTCGTTGAGATTCTCCCCGGCAAAGATGGCATGGTGCACGTTTCCGAAATGAGTACCGAACGCATCGCGCACCCCTCGGACGCGGTCAAAGAAGGTCAAAAAGTACACGTCTGGGTGATTTCGGTAAGCCCCGAAGGCAAGATTTCGCTCTCCATGCTCGGTCCACAAGGAAAGGCGCGCCCCTCTGGCGATCGCCCAGCTCGCTCGGGATTTCGTGGCCCTCGCTCGTAACCTGACATAATCAAACCCCCGCAGATGCGGGGGTTTTTGATTTAGAAGGCGGTAATTGCTTTTGATTCAATAATCTTGTCGACTTCTTCAAATCCTGCGGGGAATGCGTAGTTGTAGCGCGCTGGGAGTGCGAAAACGTAAGTGGCGTTGCGGGCCAGCTCACTCGGCCCAATGGGAGCTGTGCCAAAACTCCATTGCTCGCTCAAGCTCTTGTTGAACTCCTCAATGGTCAGCACCATGATGGGAATATCTTGCCGCGGTACACTCTCCGTTGAGAGCGGATGCACGATAGAAATCTTTGAGCCATATACCTTCTGCTTGCCCACCAGCGCCTCCCAATTCCCCATAGCAATCGTGTATCCTTTCCAGCTGGTCGGAAGCGTCACGCGCAAACCAAGCGACGTATTGTTGTACTCGATTGTTATTTGCGACTGCTCTGACACTGGTACGAACTCATCCACTTGAGGCCAGTAGTTCATATACATCAAACGTCCTGCGCTGATGGCGAGCAGTGCAATAATAAGAAAAAGAAGCGTTCCAACCACACGACGATACAGATGCGATTTTGCAACGGGATTTTTCGCTGCCAACTCGCTCAATGACATCGGATTTGGTGGAGGAGTTGTTTCCATATTCTCCAGTATACACTCCAAGCACTTCCATCACAATGAAAACAGCGATATGATAGAAGCACTTACTATCTCTACCAATGCCTGACGAACCACAATCTCCCCAAGCACAACGCATCGCGCAAATGCTCCAAAATTTACCCGTTCAAAAGGGTCCTCCAACAAATC
>Ga0163150_10007909_pt1 | contig 12278 bp, 12 predicted proteins | sample OliLakLV19P2IB_FD_148628 | JGI IMG/M metagenome (GOLD analysis project Ga0163150, IMG submission 148628) | Freshwater microbial mat bacterial communities from Lake Vanda, McMurdo Dry Valleys, Antarctica - Oligotrophic Lake LV.19.P2.IB | ecosystem: Environmental > Aquatic > Freshwater > Lake >...
CGGTCATGCCGAGTTGCCCACGCCCCGCGGAGTCCTTGTGCGAGATCGGGTCGGCAGCGCGGGGCAACCCGCTCTCGATGACCACACGCACTCCGTCGTCACCCCACGTCATGGTCACCGAGATGTCGGCGCCGGGCGCGTGGTGTACGGCGTTGGTAATCGACTCCTGCACGATCCGGTACACGCCCCATGACGACGCGACCGACAGGGCCTGAGACTCTCCGACGCTCGTGTGCGTGAGGCTGACACCGGATCGCCCGTAACCGTCGAAGAGGTGCACGAGATCAGACGCGAGTTCTATCGGCGGCTCGATCCGGGGGTCGCCTTCCTCGGAGAGCAGGCGCACGGTGCGGCGCAGGTCGCCGAGCAGGACGAGTGCGAACGGAGCGGTGCCGAGAATCAGGCGGAGCAGACCACCGTCCCAGGCGGAGGCCAGTGTGATCGAAGTACTGGCCGTTGTAACCCGTCGCCAAAGCAACTGCATCGGTCCCACGTCCGATTGCGGGTCAGACCCAGGTCGCAGACACCCGACCGCGCTCCGACCCCGCGCGGACCCGTTGGATAGCGTCGGCCTATGGCTCGGCAGGCGGCGATCGTGTCGTACCGGCTCGGCGGGCGGGACGGGGTTTCGGTCGAGGCGGGTAAGTGGGCCTGGGCGCTGCGCGAGCTCGGATACGAGGTCCGGCGCGTGGCCGGCGAGATCGAGGACGGCGGCGCGCCCGACGACGTGGTCGTCGACGACCTCCGTATCGATGCGACGACCGCGCCCGATCCGGCCGCAGTCGCCGACGGGCTCGCCGGTGCCGAGCTGATCGTGGTCGAGAATCTCTGCTCGCTCCCGCTCAACCCCCTCGCGGCACGCGCGACCGCGAGCGCCGCGGCGGCTTCCGGCGCGCGCGTGGTATTTCACCATCACGATCTTCCCTGGCAGCGGCGGAACCTCACGCACCAAGAAACCGAGTTCCCGCCGCGCGTGCCGGATGCCGTGCACGTCACGATCAACCTGCGATCGCGCCGCGAGCTGCAAGCACGCGGGTTCTCTGCCCACACGATCCACAACTACTTCGACCTCGATCCCGCCCCCGGCGACCGCGACGCGACGCGGGCCGCGTTCGGCTTCGGGCCGGACGACCTCGTCGTGTTCCAGCCGGCGCGTGCGATCGAACGCAAGAACGTTCCCGGCGGCGTCCGGTTCGCGACCCGGCTGACACCACTGATTGCCGATCGCACGGTGCGCTACTGGCTGTCGGGCCCGGCCGAAGATGGTTACGCGCCGACACTCGCGCGCGTGCTGGAACGGGCGACGGTCCCAGTCACGATCGGGCGCGCGCCGAGCGCCGCCGATGCGTATGCCGCGAGCGACGTCGTCGTGTTCCCGTCTACGTGGGAGGGATTCGGCAACCCCACGATCGAGTCGATCGCCGCCCGCCGTCCGCTCGCTGCGTTCAGCTATCCAGTCCTCGCCGAGATCGTCGCGACAGGAGTTCGATTCTTCTCCGTCGACGAACCCGCAGACACGGCGCGGTTCCTCGCGCAGACCGACGCGAACCGCGAGCAGTACCTCGACGTCAACCTGCGGCGAGCCCGCTTGTCGTACTCGATCGACGAACTACCCGGCGCCATTGAGGCGATACTGCAATCGTGACCGAAGACGACGACGTCCTGCGCACTCGCGCTCGCATGGCGAGGCTCGCCCAGATGGGCAAGCGCGTCGGTTACCTCGCGCTGTTGGTATCGATCGTCGCGTTCTTCGTCGGGCTCGCGACGGATTTCGCGCAGTGGACCGTCGTCGCGACGATCGGCGGGCTCGTCGCCGCCTGTGTGATCCTCCCGGTGCCGATCGTGATCGGCTACGGCGTGCGGGCCGCGGCACGCGACGACCGTCAACGCGGCCGCGGGTAGCTCAGTCGCGCATGGTCCGGCCGGTCAGGTGCAGGAACACGTGCTCGAGGTCGGGCTCGAGGATCTCGATCGCCGAGATACGCACATCGCGGCCGAGTGCCGCCTCGATGACGCGAGGCAGCACGGCCGCCGCGTCACCAGCGGATACGTGGAGGCCGTCGGCGGTCACGGCCGCTTCGACGACGCCGGGAATCGCGAAGACGACCCGGGCGAACTCCCCCACGTTGCCGGCCGCCGTGATGTCGATGCGATGCGTCGTACCGAGCATCCCCAGGAGCTCGCGTCTCGTGCCTTCGGCGATCATCTTTCCGTGGTCGATGATGCCGATGACGTCGCAGAAGCGTTCGACTTCGTCCATGTAGTGCGACGTGTAGAGGATCGCCACGCCCGTCGATCGAAGTTCGGCGAGCCGGTCGAGAATCGCGCTGCGACTCTGCGGGTCGACGCCGACCGTCGGTTCGTCGAGCACGAGCAGGCGCGGTTGATGTACGAGCGCGACCGCGAGGTTGAGCCGGCGTTGCATGCCGCCCGAGAACTCGTCGACCTTGTCGTGCGCGCGTTCCTCCAGGCCGACCAACTCGAGGACTTCGGCGACACGGGCGTCGAGGCGGCGACCGCCGAGACCCTGGATGCGACCCCAGAACCGCAGGTTGTCGAGCGCGGAGAGGTCGGGGTACAGCGCGATCTCGTGGGGCACGAAACCGATGACGGCTTTCGTCGCGAGCGGCTCGCGCGCGACGTCGCGGCCGAGGATGAGTACCTCGCCCGCGTCGGGTGCGAGCAGACCGCAGATCATGCGGATCGTCGTGGTCTTGCCCGCACCGTTCGGGCCGAGCAGACCGTACGCCTGCCCGGGCGCGACCTCGAGCGAGACCTCCTCGACCGCGACGCGCTCGCCGAACGCCTTGCGCAACCCGCGCAGTACCAGGACCGGAACGCGCGGCGCCGTCACGATTCCATACCCGGGAGCGGCGGTTCTGAAGGCAGCCAACCCACGACGCGCCAGCCGTCCTTGGTCGGGCCCGCTTCGAGGTGCCCGCCGAGTAGGGCCGCGCGCTCGATCATCCCGCGCAGACCCTGACCGCGCGGACGCTCGCGATTCGACGCGAACTGCGAGGTCCCCAACCCGTTGTCGATCCGCATCGTCGTCCGCGTCGGACCCGTGGTGATGTCGACGTCGACGCGTGAACCGGGAGAGTGCCGTACCGCGTTGGTGATCGACTCCTGCACGATGCGATACAACGCCTGCGCGATCACAGGCGGGACGTCGGACAAGTCGGACGACACGTTGAGGTGGACATCGGCACCCGCGAGCGTGAACCCGTCGACGAGTTCCTTCAAGGTCTCGAACGCCTCGGTGGACCCGTCGAGGGTGGTTCCCGTTTCGTCACTGAGCAGGCGCACCGTGCGCCGCAGGTCGTCGAGCGATGCGCGGCCGACCCGCTCCGCTTCACCGAGCGCCGACTCCGCGTCCTCGGGGGCGGTGCGGCACGCCAACCGCGCCGCCTGAAGGTGCAGGAGCGTGACCGTCATCGAGTGCGCGATGACATCGTGGACTTCTCGCGCGAAGCGGCGGCGCTCGGCCCGCGCCGCTTCCAACGCCAGCAACTGTTCCGTTTCCCGAAGATGGCTGACGAGCCTGACGATCTGCAGCGTCGCGAGACCCGCGAGCAGCGACGCACCGAAGCCGATGAGCACGAGCGGTGCATTGTCGAGGTGCGGTTCGGTGACGCTCGCGAGCACGAGCAGCGCACCGGTACACGCGACGGACCACGCCCGCACCGCGTTGGTACCGAAGGCGATGTTGCGGTTCAGGATGAACCCGGGGATCCACAACACGACGCGGTCGGCGCCGGTCACGATGAGCGGAGCGATCGCGAAGAACGAGACGAGTCGAATGATGAAATCCGTCCGCGACTTCGCGAGTCCTTCGATCATGAACGGCGCGATCGACACGACCAGCAGCGCGACCTGCAACGCGATCGGCAACGTCGAGGTGTCGCTGACGACAGTCGCGACTCCCGCTACGACGGGAATCGCCGCGTAGGCAAACCGCGTCCACCGCGGCAGACCGAGCGTCGTGACCGCGGTCGTGAACTCGTCGGCCGACCAGGGCGTCGCGGTCACGATTCCCACTCCGGGCCGCTCATGTCGCCGCCACCGGGGCGAGCAGCGCGTGGCGGAGCCGAGCGGCCGCGAGTACGACAAGGGCGACGGCCAGTAGCCCCAACACGGCGAGCTGGGGCGCGATGTCGACCACGCCGGCGTTCTGCGCAACCAGTTCGTCGAGCGCGTCGATGACCCACGCGTGCGGCGTCAGCTTCGCCACGGTCCTCATCACGGGCGGAACGAAGTCGGTCGCCCAGAAGCACCCGCCGAGCAACCCCAACACGCCCGCGGCCGCCAGCGCGGCCGTTGCGGATTGCGTCGTCGGCCCGCGCAGCGACACGCCGAGCAGCACCGACAGTCCGGCGGCCACCGCCGAAGCCGTGATCAGGACCGCCGCGAGCGGAACGACAGCACCCCACGCGGTCCCGAGGACGAGTGACGAAACGAAGGCAACGACGATCGACTGCCCGAGCGCGACGAAGAAGCGACCGCCCACCTCGCCAACCACGATCGACATCGCCGGGGTTGGTGTACTCGCCAGGCGAGAAAGCATGCCGCGCCGGCGATCTTCGGTGATGAGCGCGGCCGCGAACATTGCGTTGGCGAAAACCCAGTACACGAGCATGCCCGCGGCCGCGCGCGGGAATCCCAACGACCGGCCTCCCTCGCTCGCGAGCGCCGGCGCGATCTCGATGCGGTCCATGTACGTGGCGGGGTCGGCACCGAACCGACCGGCGACCGCGGTCGTGACGATGCCCGCGGCGGCATGAAGGGGGTCGCCGTCGTCGGCGATCAACAGCACCTGGGCCCCGCCCGGAGCGGCATCGAAACCTTCGGGAACGACGACACCGCCGACGACGTCGGTGCGGCGGACCGCGCGCAGGAGCTGGGCGCGGTCTTCGAACATGCGGACGGTGACACCGGGTTCGGCCTCGAGCGTGTCGATGAACTGCTCGCCCGAGGGCGATGCGCCCTCGACGACGGCACCGAGCGGCAGGTTCGTCGCGGCCCGTTCGTCGGCGGACCCGAAGATGAGCGCGATCATGACCGGGAGAACGAGCGTCGCGGCGAGGTTGACCGGGTGGAAAAGGTAGCGACGGAGGAAGACGCGCGCGACGGCGAGCGTCTGCAGCAGCCACCTCACGATACGAGCACCTTGCGTATGCGGACGGCCCCCGCGATGCCGATGACCAACGTGAACGCGACGACGATCAACAACCGACCGGCGATGACGCCCAGACTCGATCCGATCGACACCTCGGCGAACGCGTCGATGGCCGCGCCGTTCGGCGTGTACCTCGCCACGATCGCGGCGATGTCGGGAAGGTTGCGCATCGGCACCATGTGGCCGCCGACCCCGACGAGCGTCAGCGCGACCGCGGCTTCGAGAGCAAGCGCTTGCGCCGAAGATCGCGAGAATCCGGCGATCGCGGTTGCGATCGCAATCGAAAGCAACACGACGAGCACGGTGACGAGCGCGACCGAGAGCGGGTCACCCCAGTCGGCGCCGAACCAGATCGTCGTCGTGAAGATGATCGCGAGGAACTCGACGACACCGACGACGAACATCAGCGCGCCCTTGGAGATGAGCACCGCGGTCGGCGAGATCGGCGAGGCTAGGAGCCGAATCAGCGTTCCCTGCTGGCGTTCGGAGTGGAGGCTGCGGGCGACGAATCCGACGCCGAAGAGCACGATGAAGACTGCGATCACCGGACCGTAGATTTCCGAGCCGCCGAGCGGGGCGCGACCCGGCGCCACCCGCTCCACCGCGACTGCCTCGGTCAACGGTTGCGCGACCGCGGTGCGCGCGACCGACGCGGCCACGCTGGTCGCCATCTCGGCACCGACCGCGCCCAGGACAATCGCGCTCGGGCCGTCGGCGGACTCGGTCACGACGACCGCAGCGTCGGCATCGCCGCGCCGAATGACCTCTTCGGCACTGTGCGGCGGAATCACGATGATGTCGATGTCGGCCTGGCCCTTGGCCGAGTCGATTGCGGTCGCCACGCTCTCTTCGTCGACACCGGAGACGGCGATCGTGACGTCGAATGACCGTTCCGCTCCGAGCGACACGCTCGCGATCACCGCGATCACGATGGGCGCGACGAGGATCGTGAGAATCGCGATCGGATCCCGTACGAGCTGGGCCAGCTCGCGCCGGAGCAGGATCCAACTCCCACGAACAGTGCCGCCCAACCCCGCTCCCCCAACCTTCATCACTCGGCCTTCATCAGTCGGCCGCCTCACCCGGTCGCCCTCCCGAGTCCGGACTTTCCAGATTGTATCCCGAGTCCGGACTTTCCAGATTGTACCGAATTTGACGGGCCCTCCAAAGGGCCATCGGGACCGGTCCTCAGTACGATCAGCCGATGCGCTACCGCAGATTCGGACAGACCGACCTCGTCGTCTCGGAGGTCGGATTCGGGACCTGGACACTCGTCTCCGACTGGTGGGGCAAGGTCGACGACCCCAAGGCAATGATCGCCGCCGCGCTCGACTCGGGCATCAATTTCTTCGACACCGCCCCCGTGTACGGCCAGGACGGCGCCGGAGAATCGATCCTGCGCGATGTACTCGCCACCCGTGACGACATCGTCCTGACGACCAAGTGCGGCTACGACATCGCGGCGGAACGCAAGTTCCCCGGCCAGTCCGAGCGCCCGCACGATTGGAAACCCGAATCGATCCGAAACCAGTGCGAGGAGTCGTTGCGGCGCCTCGGGACCGACCGCATCGATCTCTACCAACTGCACAATCCCCGGATCGAGCCCGTCGTCGCCGACGACCTGTGGGAGACGCTGCTCGACCTCCGGCGCGAAGGCAAGGTTCGCGAACTCGGCGTGGCCCTCGGCCCGGCCATCGGGTGGGTGAGCGAAGGCGTCCAGTCGATCGACGACCGGCCGATCGTGTCGCTCCAGACCGTGTTCAACGTGCTCGAGCAAGAGCCCGGGCTGACGTTCGCGGCGAGACCGCGTGTCGAGAAGGGTGAGGTCGGCCTCATCTCGCGCGTTCCGCATGCGTCGGACACGCTTTCGGGCAAGGTCACGCCCGACACCGTGTTCGACCCGAAGGACCACCGGTCCCATCGCAACCGCGACAACATGCTCGACAACTTCGAGAAGGCGGAGACGTTGGCAGCGCTGTGGTCACCGGAGACGGGCCGCACGATCGGCCAGGCCGCGATCGCCGGCATTCTGGCCAACAAGGCGTTCACGACGGTGATCCCGACGGTCGTCACTGCCGACGAGGTGCGCGAATACGCGCAGGCATCGGACCTACCGCTCACCGACACCGAGCAGGCACTGGTCGCCGACCTGTACGCGCGGAACTTCGACCACGAGGACCGCTACATCATGGCGCTCAAGTCGAGCGTGTGAGCAGCCCGACCCCGTGACGACAGCTCCCGGCGTACGACTCCCGGCCGATCAACGACGCCGGCAACTGCTCGAAGTTTCCCGCGACGCGTTCGCACAGCATGGCTTCCACGCGACGTCGATGGACGAGATCGCCGAACAAGCGGGCGTCACCAAACCCGTGCTGTACCAGCATTTCCCGAGCAAGCGCAGCCTCTACGTCGAACTGCTCCAGGACACCGGCGAGCAGATGTTGGCTGCGCTCGGCAACGCGACGACGACGGCAACGAGCGGGCGCGCCCGGCTCGAGGCGGCGCTGGAGTCGTACTTCCGCTTCGCCGTCGAGCAACGCGCCGCGTTCCGGCTGCTGTTCTCGACATCGATCCGCAACGATCCCGAGTTCGCGAGCGTGGTCGAGTCGGTCGTGCGCCAGGCATCGGAGATGACCGCGATGTTCATCGAGATACCCGCGTCGGAAGAACACCGCCGGGTGCTCGGCAACGCGATCGTCGGCATGGCCGAGGCAGTCGGCCGGCGGGCCGTCACCGACGACGCTGCCGTCGACGACGCCGTGCAGCTCGCGCGCTGGATCTCGGAGCTCGCGTGGTTCGGGCTGCGCGGCATCCGGGCCGAGGACCGCACCGACGTCTGATCTCTCGAAGCCCGCGCGTTACACCTTGCGCAGGCGCACGCGTCCGACCCGGTGGTCGGACGACTTCTCGAGCACGAGGAGCGCCCGGCCCTTGGTCGGCTCGATGTTCTCGTGCAGGTTCACCAGATTCACCTGTTTCCAGATAGTCCGGCCGAACGCGCGCGTGTCCTCTTCGGTGTATTGGGTGAGGAAATGGAAGTACGACTCAGGATCGCGCAGCGCCGTCTCGCGCAACAGCACGAGTCGGTCGAGATACCACCGCTCGATGTCGTTCTCGTCCGCGTCGACGTAGATCGTGAAGTCGAAGAAGTCGGAGACGACGAGGGTCGGTTCGGCTCGCCCGCGGCGCGTCGGCGCCTGGAGCACGTTCAGGCCTTCGACGATGAGAATGTCGGGACCTCGCAACACGACCTCTTCGTCGTCGACGATGTCGTAGATCACGTGCGAGTAGACCGGTGCGCGCACTTCCTGCTTTCCCGCCTTCAGTTCGGCAAGGAACAGGAGGAGCTGTTTGACGTCGTAGCTGTCGGGAAATCCCTTGCGGCTCATGAGCCCGCGCGACTCGAGTGTCGCGTTCGGGAACAGGAAGCCGTCGGTCGTGACAAGGTCGACGCGGGGATGGTCGGGCCAGCGCGACAGCAACGCCTGGAGGATGCGCGAGATCGTGCTCTTACCGACCGCGACACTGCCCGCGATACCGATCACGAACGGCACGCTCCCGTGCAACTGTCCGAGGAACGTCTCCGTCGCCGCCGACAGGTCGCGCGTCGCCGCGAAGCGCAGGTTGAGCAACCGCGAAAGTGGGAGGTACACCTCTTCGACCTCGGCCAACTCGACCGGTTCGTTGGTGCCGCGGAGCGCTTCGAGGTCGGCTTCGTCGAGCGTCAGCGGTGTCGCGGCGCGCAACCGGCTCCACTCCTTGCGGGTGAAGTCGACGTACGGCGTGATGTCGGGTTCGTCGGCATCCACAGTGGCCGCAAGTTAGTCACTCGGCGGGCAAGACCCCTATGGGGCAGCTCACACCGGTGCCGCCGATGCCGCAGTACCCGCTGGGGTTCTTGGCCAGATACTGCTGGTGGTAATCCTCGGCGTACCAGAAAGTCGGCGCGTCGAGAATCTCCGTCGTGATGTCGCCGTAGCGCGCATCCTTCAGGCGGCCCTCGAACATCGCCTTCGACGCAACCGCGGTTTCGCGCTGCGCATCGTCGTACGGGTAGACGCCCGACCGGTACTGCGTGCCGACGTCGTTGCCCTGGCGCATTCCCTGGGTCGGGTCGTGACTCTCCCAGAAGACGCGCAGCAATGTTTCGAAACTGACCTGTTCGGGATCGAACACGACGAGCACGACTTCGCCGTGACCGCTCCGGCCGCTGCACACCTCTTCGTACGTCGGGTTCGGTGTCGACCCGGCCGCGTATCCGACGGCGGTCGAGTACACGCCCGGAATCTCCCAGAACTTCCGCTCCGCGCCCCAAAAACAGCCGAGGCCGAACATCGCCCGGCGCATGGCCTCGGGGAAGGGCGGCTCGAGCGGTGTGCCGAGCACGAAGTGCCGCTCCGGAACCGAGAACGGGCGCTCGGCACGGCCCGGCAACGCCTCTTCCGGGGTCGGGATCTGGCTCTTGTCGCGGCGTGTGAACATTTCGGCAACCCCCGGGTGTCGGTTACGGTCGTTCGCAAGGGTGAACGACGACACGGTACGGGCTGTTCCCGTCGAGCTGAGACGCCAACCGCCCGCCCCGACCCTGGGCTGGGTCGAACGCGGCGGGACCGAGAAGGCGGTCGTCCTGCGCCTCCGACGCGGTCGGCATGGGGAACCCGGGGTCCGAGGTCTGGCGTTGGCATGACGCCGGTCGGGGCGACCTCACGGCGGCGTTGATCATCGAGCGCATCGACCCGTTCGTCGCCGACGCGGTCGAGCGCTTCGATCAGTGACCCGACCTCAGTGACCCGAGTCGGGCTCCACGAGGTCGAAGCCGAAGGCCTGGCGCACTTTGTTCAGCTCGTCGATCTCGCGCCGCTGCCCCTTCGCCATGAGGCGCGCCGTTTCGCGCACTTCGGAGAGACCGGCGAGTTCCGCGGCCGCGTCTCCCATGGCCGCGCCGCCCCCGTGATGCTCGATCATCAACCGCGTGAACAAGTCGTCGAGTTCGACGCCGCGTGCCGCACTCAACGCGGCCATCTCCGCGGGGGTGGCGAGACCGGGCATCTGGTTCGGGTCGACACCTTCGCCCATCCATTCCATGGCCGTGTCGGGTGTGCCGATTTCATCCCACGAGACGAGCGCTTCCTGCATGACACGAATGTCGCCGGACTGCGCGAGGTCGATCTCCTCGGCCCGTGACCGCAGGTCGTCGTTGGACCCGTACCGCATGTAGGTGCGCGCCATCGCGATGGCCTGGAAGTGGTGCGTCGTCATGTCGTCGTAGAAGCCGATGTCGGCCGCGTTCGGCGACGGTGGCCGATCGTTCCACCAGTCGGTGACACCGACCGCCAGGACGACGAGCGCCAAACCGAAGACGACCGCCGGTAGCAGTGGAACTGTCCTGCGCACCCGGTCACGCTACCGGGCCCGCGTTGCGCTACGGCCGCCGGACCCAGTCGTCGGCGAGACCCAGCGCGAGATGGTCGAACTGCGAGGCACTCGGGTGCGGAACGCCGGCAGGCTTCGCGGAGAACCCGGGTTCGAACCCGGCGTACTCGAAGAACGCGATCGTGCAACCGGCGCCGGACTCGAAGAAGTAGTGGGTCTCCCCCTCGCGGGCATCGGCGGCCGTGCGGTCCGGCTTGAGCGCGCGATTTACCGGCGAGTTCCGGGCGAGAACCAGGCACGCGGCCGGCCGGATCGAGCCGCGCACGAAACTCGGGAAATTGCCGAACTCAGGTGTTGGGTGAGGCCGCTCCGCGGCCGATCAGGAATCACCTGGCGATCCCATTCCGGCGGAGGAGGCCCACCATGGCACGTCGCTCGCGACGCGCCAGCATGAATATCGCGCTCAGCGCGATGCCGAAACCTGCGCGATGGCGTCCGCAGGTGCGCGGCCTCGCGATCCTCGGCGCGCTCCTCGCCGGGCCGGGCGCGGCCGTGCTCATGCAGCAGTACGGGGTAGCGCCGCTGAGTTTCGCGACACTGGGCCTCTGCCTCTTCGCGGCGTTCGCCGTCAGTATCGTCGTACCGTCGTTCGCCTTCGCCATCGCGGTCGTCGCCGGCCGGTTGCAACAGCGCCGCAGCCTGCGCACCCAGATGCTCGGCGCGACGGTCGCAGTCCTCATCGTCGCGACGTTGGTGTGCGTCACCGCGACGGGCGCGGGCGCGGCCGTCGAGGGGCCGTGCTTCGCAACCGTCAACGGAAACGACCTCGCCGAACTCGAACCGACGAAGGCCAACGCGATCGAAGTCACGGATCCCGCGACCCTGCGGGTGATCGTCACCGGCTACGGGGTCATCGAAGACGGATCCCTGAACGCACACAACCCTCTCCGCGACGTCACGGTGCAGCAGGTTTCCGGCAAAGCCGACCTCGCACCCGAGCCGCACATCCTCACGTTCGACTTCGCGCTCGAAAACGCGAACTGGCTGGGCGGCGGGCTGCACGAGTTCTCGGCCGTCGCAAACTTCGAAGAAGCGGGTTCGTGCACCGCCACGTTCATGGTGTCGGCCGACGTCGCGCCGATGTCGACGATGCCGGGCAAGATCGCGGCCGCGGCAGTCGCGCTCGGCGGCCTGCTCGTGGTGCTTTCGAGCGTCGGCGCGGCGCGAAGCCTTCGCGTGCGCACGCTCAACGACCTCCGGCGTTCGTTCGCCAACCTCGAGGCGGCGCGGTCGCACACCGCTGCCATCGGTCTGCCGGCCGGACCGGCCTGGGCGCCTCGGCGCGCGCCCGGCTCGCGCCCGGCGCCCCTTCCGGGTGACAGGGCGCACTGGTGGCGAGACGAACCGGGAACGCCCGCCGCCGACGATCCGTTCGCAGCATCGGTCCCGGCGGCCGACGCGCCGGCCGTCGAACCCGACCTCGCGTCTCCCGAGCCGGTTGCGTACGGGTCCAGTCCGTACGAAACAGTTCACTACGAGACGGTCGAAGCGATCGCCGACGAGCCGGAACCTCCGCTCGAGATCGTCCCGACGCAAACCTACGAACCGAAGTACGACTTCGAACTCGAACCGTTCGAGATCGCGCAACCCGAGCCCGTCGCCGTCGAGGAACCGCAGCCCGAGTTCGCCGCCGACATCGAACCGGCTACCGAGACACCCTGGGTGCCAC
>Ga0163150_10007910_pt1 | contig 12276 bp, 15 predicted proteins | sample OliLakLV19P2IB_FD_148628 | JGI IMG/M metagenome (GOLD analysis project Ga0163150, IMG submission 148628) | Freshwater microbial mat bacterial communities from Lake Vanda, McMurdo Dry Valleys, Antarctica - Oligotrophic Lake LV.19.P2.IB | ecosystem: Environmental > Aquatic > Freshwater > Lake >...
CGTCTGAGCGTAAAAACCGTTAAATCGGAAAGTAAAACAGTGTGCAATTGTATTGTGATACAATTTAATGAGTGATATCAATAGGTTAGCTAACCGAAACCCACCGCTCAATACCCGCGGCACCCCCAGCCAGGATAACTAAGCCCCCTCGACCACACGCAACCATGACCGTCTAATGATGTCGTTCAGATTCACTAGTGATATCAGTGTGTTAGCCCGCCTCAATCTGAGAAGCCCCAAAACCCTACGCCTCAATCTGAGAAGCCCCAAAACCCTACGCCTCAATCTGAGAAGCCCCAAAACCCTACGCCTCAATCTGAGAAGCCCCAAAACCATACGTTTCAATCTGAGATGCCCCAAAACCATACGTTTCAATCTGAGACGCCCCAAAACCATACGCCCCAAAACCCTACGTTTCAATCTGAGACGCCCCAAAACCCTACGTTTCAATCTGAGAATTCCCAAAACCGAACGTTTCAATCTGAGACGCCCCAAAACCGAACGTTTTATTCTGAGACGGTCCGCGCGTAGCCGACATCGTCGCCTTCATCGCCATGGGATGCAGGTTCGTGAATTTTTTGGCAAAATATCAAATAATTCCGCAGCTAGGGGAGTTTACCAGTGATTCCGCACACTTAGCCTACCCGCGCGCGCGTGCTACAATAAAGTACGAAACGCAGCTAGTAACCGCTGCCTAGGAGCACTTCTTGCCACCACGAAAAAAGAACCGAAGCGGCGAGTATGCAGAGCGCAGAAGAGAGCGCCTGGCTAACAAACTCTCGGCGCTAGAGGACTATCACGCAACAGTCCCAGCTAGTTTACGGCGCATGCTTGAGAACAAGGCCAAGCCAGAGGACATCCTTGAGTTTGCTGCGAGCCTCGCTGCCGCGCGCCTTGTCACCGAAGTGGGCAGTACGCACGCACCGACTGCAATGGACGCAGCCAAGCAGATCTTAGACCGCACACAGGGCAAGGCTGTCGAACGCATCGCTCAGGTGCACAAGTTTGAAGGCTTACCTGAGGACCAATTGGACTCACTGATTAAGAGCAGAGCAATTGAAGCTGGGCTCATCGGCAAGCCTCAAAGTGATGATGATGTCGAAGCCTAGATTTCCGAAGTCTACAAAGATCAGCGGCACCAAGTGGAGAGTCGTCCCGCGTAGACAGGTCGTACTTGAAGGCGAGGAAGTAGAAGGCGCCTGCCACTTTGATCATCACATGATTGAGATTACGGTTGAGAGTGAGTGTGAGTACACGATCCTTAGAAACTTCTGGCACGAGCTCATGCACGGAATATTTTACGAGGCAGGTGTCGAGCTAGAGGGTAACGTCGAGCACGCGCTTATTAATAACATCGAGAAGTATCTAGCTACGAATGTCGACTTTAGGCAGCGGCCAAGGAAGCCAAAGAAGAGAGCGGCGATGAAACAAGAGCTGGTGCAGCCACCACTAAAGAAAAAGAAGCGCCGTGGAGCTAAGTAAGCTTACTAAGAAACAGAAGCTTGAACTGCTAGACGCGCTCGAAGCTAAGAAGACGCGCGCAACTACTACCGAGTCGTTTTTACCTAACGCAGGCCAGGTGACAGTGCTCACTTCTAGAAAGAAGGTGCGCGTAGTCTTCTCTGGTAACGGTGCCGGTAAGACTGCGATGGGCGTACAGGAAGCCTTAGCTGCAGCCGATGGCTATAACCCGTGGACCAAAGAGTACACGCAGGTACCTGCGCGCGTGGCTGTTGTATTAGACAGACCAGAGAAGGTTGATCAGGTTTGGCTGCCGGAGCTTCGAAAGTGGCGGACGTTTAAGGCAGAACAATTTCATAAGCACGGGAAGCCATATATATCGCGCATTACTTTTCAGAACGGGTCCGAGCTCATCTTTCTATTCCATGAGATGGAAGCACTAGCGGTTGAGTCGTTAGAGGTCGACTTCGTTGTGTTTGATGAACCGCCTCCACGCTTCATGTACATCGGACTTCGTCGAGGTGGTCGAAAGAAGCACACTAGCGCGCGCTACCTGTTAATCGGCACGCCAATATCAGCTACATGGATGAGAACCGAGATTTATGAACCGTGGACGCGCGGCGAGCTTACAGATCACGAATGCTTTAGATTCGGGACGATAGTGAACGAAGCCAACCTAGCTGACGGTTATATCAAGGATTTCTCTAGAATTCTTTCAGCGAAGGAAAGGCTAATCCGTTTAGAGGGTGCGTTCAGCGACCTTGATGGCTTAGGCCTCGCGCACTTATTTCACAGAGACACGCACCTGATTCCAGCTGACAAGTTTCGCTGGCCCAGCCAGTGGCCTGTTGTCATCGCTATCGACGTAGCCATGGCTAAGCCGCACGTAGCGCTCATGCTTGGCATCAATCAAGACAACCAGCTCATCGCGCTCAAAGAGATGTCACTGAAGGCCACGGCCCCACAATTCTCGCCAGTATTTCAGAAGTGGTGCGAGGGGTACAACGTAGTGGACATCGTCGTAGACAGCTTAGGCTCATCAGACTTGTCAGGCGGCGATGGGCCACTAAGTTTCATTGCGAGCCTTCAGAAGCACGGCGTCCGCTGCCGCGCTACCAACTATTCAGAGAAGTCAGACGAGAGCTGGATCTCCATGATAAGGGAATGCCTAGCCATACCAGAAGAAGCAGACAACTACGGCGATCGAGAGCCGCGACTTAAAGTGGTCTCAACCTGTATTGGCCTCATCAGCGACATAGAGACAGTCGCATGGCAGCGCCATCGCACTGAAGATCTATTAAAGCCTAAGCTTGATATTAGTAAGAAGGATTACTTGGCGGCCCTGAAGTACTGCCTAGCTGCACAGCCGCATTTTACTACGGGAAGCGATAAAGTGATCAGAGGCAAGGGCAAGGCTGGCCTTCGCAACTCAGATCGAACCTTTCGACGCAGCTAGTATGTTAAAATGACTTTAGTATCAGCGCCCGAGATGGGCAAGGACGTGCCATGGGTACAATGAGAGATGAAGATGTCGAAGTCGTCCAAGATGGCCGCGCCAGCACTTTAGGTGACACAGCTACAGGATTAGATGGGAAAGAAGTTGCTGTAAAAGTTCCGCTTCGGGAGCAGGTCGTACAGAAGCTTTACGATAAGCTCAATGATCAGAAGCAGGGCCAAAAGACACTCGATCTTTGGAACATTGGAAACAGTGAGCGCAGCGAGTGGCTTACTAAACAGCAGAGTCTATTGCAAACTTTTGACGAGTTTGTAAATCCAATTTACGACGCTACTAACGACTGGTCGTCAACGCTTCACCTGCCAACTGTTTACACGGCTTGCAAAACCATGCACGCACGGTTCCTAGCTGCGTTGTTAGGTGTTGACCCACCCTTTAACGTGAAGGCGCGCCAGTCAGCTAACGTTGACCGCGCTGCTTTAGTACAGGAATTACTTCGCTACACGTTCGCTTCCTGGATGAACGAGAACAAGGGTGTCGAGAAAGAAGTTGATAGCTGGCTCTGGCGCTGGGTAACAGCTGGCTCTTCAATCTTAAAGGCCCGCTGGCACCGCCGATTTGTGCGCTACGTTGACGTGATCGAGGAGCAAGTCGTTACAGGAGTACTCAACCAACCTGACCCATCAGGCAGCGGCGCTCTCATAGCAGTTCCACAGTATGAAATGATGGAGCGTGAAGAAGAGATTACTCAAGAATGCTTCAACGGTCCAATGCTTGAATCAATTCCTATTGAAGACGTGCTCCTTATTGGTGGTAATGGTGACCCGCAGGCAGCCGATGATATTATTCAAACGTATCACTTAACGGGCTCTGATCTTTGGACGCTTGTTGACCAAGGCGTATTCAATAAGAAGGCTGTCGAGAAGACTATTGCTTCGGGTGAAGATCACATGATGGTCGAGCAGGTGCACCAAATCAAGGCTCAGATGGCGATGTCATCAGGCACGGGCCAAATTGATTCTTCTGTTGATTCTAGAAAGTACCAGATTCTCGAACGCTATGCACGGATCGACGTAGACGGCAGCGGGATATCTAGCGAAATCATCCTTTGGGTACACGCAGCTACTGGGGAACTTTTACGTGCAACCTACCTCCACCGCGTCATGCGTGCAGGACTTCGCCCATTCTTTAAGATCGACTTCCATCAGCGAGAAGGTCAGGACTACGGCGTCGGCCTTCCTGAGCTCATGTACTCAGTCGCGCGCGAGATTGATGCGATTCACAACATGCGTATGGACTTCGGCCTTATCTCAAGTATTCCATTCGGCTTCTACAGGGCTACCAGCTCTCTAAAAGATGAGAGATTTCCTTTAGAACCTGGCGCCATGATTCCACTTAACGACCCACAAAACGATGTGTACTTTCCACAGATAGGCCAGCGCTCAGGCTTTCTTCAGAACGAAGAGCTCATGCTGTACCAAACACAAGAGCGTATGACGTCGATTAGTGATCTTAGTCTTGGCGTCATCGGTGGGCAAGGTGCCGCGCGTACAGCTACGGGCGCACGAGCTCTGCTTGGTGAGAGTAATGCAAACCTTGACGTCTACTTACGTCGTATGAATAGGGGCTGGCGCAGTGCTTTACAGTATACTTTTAAGCTTTTACAGGAACGTCTGCCAGCAGGCTTTCAGTTTCGTATTCTTGGTGATGATGGCTCCCAGTTTTGGGAAACAGTTAGAACCAAAGCCGAAATTAGCGGTGATTACGATTTCGAGCTTGAGGCTAACTCAGCTAACTCTAATAAAGCGATCTCGATAGAGCAGGCGAACAACACGTTTGCTACTGTCATGAACCCACTGCTCATTCAGCTTGGTATCGTAACCCCAATAGAGATTTACAACGCGCTTAAAGATAAGCTCAAGAGCGAAGGCGTTAAGGACTTCTCGAAGTACGCGCGTAAGCCACAAGGACAGACGCGACTCTATACACCAGAGGAAATTGCTAACGGTACACTAGCTGGGATTGAGATTCAGTTAGGCCCGGAGCAAGATCTTCAAGGCTTCCTTGATTACTTCAATCACATCGTAGATAGCGATGAGCTCTTAGGTCAGTTTAGTAATGAGCAGACTATTAAGCTAGCAAAAAAAGCACAAGAAGCAGCAGCTATGCTCCAAGCTTTACAGCAGCAGCAAGCGCAGCAAGCTAACCAACAGCAGATGCAGATGAACGCGTCTATGGCTAGCTCGCCGACTGGCGCAAGTGCTGGCCAGGCAGCCGCAGCGCCACAAGATACAGGCGGTGGAGCACAGTGAACAACATAACGACAATGCAATTAACTAAAAAAGCCTCGCTCTCTTTGGACGAAGCAGACCTTGTACAGGAGCTACTCGCTTCGCGTGACGCTTATAAGTCATACTTAAAAGTAGTCCGAAAAATGGTCGAGAACATGGAGAGCGAGGTTGTTTCAATGTCAAGCGGCCAAGGAGCAGAGGCTTTGTTCTACGCAAAGTTAAGAGCTGAGGGAGCTCGCAAGCTCTATCGTGAGCTCGAGGATTTAGGCGCTAAAAAGGCGTGATATACTATTAGTAACCTACTAATAATAGTAGGAAAAATCGGTTAGTCGCGTAACGACTGGAGAGACTAGTATGCCACCAGAAGAAGAAGTACAGGAAAGTGCTTTGGATGCCTCAGGTAATGAGGCTAACGAGGAAGCTACCCCAAAAGAAGATCTCATTAAGAACATGAAGGCAGAGTTCGCTAGGAAGACTAGCAACATCGAAGCCCAGCAGGCCGAGACACAGCGCCAGCTGCAGGAAATCCTGGAACAGGTGCAGAAGTCGATGCAGCCAGCTAAAGAGCCAAAGAAATCGGCTCGTGAGCTGGTGTTCGATGACCCTGAAGAGTTTGTTAGAAGCACCGTTGAGAGAGCGGCAATTGAAGCCGACGAGCGTGTAACAAAGAAGTTCGAAGCTTCCCAGGCCATGCAGAATGCTGTTAGTTCACTTTCACAACAGTATCCAGAATTCTCACAAGACGGTAGCGAGGCAACAGCCCTAGCAGTCCAGAAAGCAGCCAAGCTTCCAGCTAAACTTAAGGGAACAGCTGAAGGTGCACGACTTGTCATGCTGGAAACAGCAGCCGAGCTAGGCCTCGTCATGAGCAGTCGTCGTAAGAAGGCTTCAGATGACAGTGAACCCGTAGCTGGCAGCCGTAACACGGCCACCTCGACAGCTAAAAAAGCGCCGCAAGGCAAGGTTGACGAAAAAACGCGCGCCTTTGCAGAGCTGATTGGCCTTGATTTCTCTGACCCTAAGCAAGTTGCTGCCTTAGAAAAATCCTCACAACGGAAGAATTGGAGTTCATATGAGTAAACCAATGAAGAATGGTAAATTGCCCGCGTCATCTCGCGCTTTAATCGACGACTTGACCCTTTTTGCTGAGCAGTCGGCTTTTGACGTTGATCCAGCTATCAAAAAGGACCTGGAAGCTAAGGGGAAGACACTTCGATGGATTAATGCCACTGAATTCACTAAATCAGGCGGCTTTAACGGTAAAGGCTGGTCTCCGGTTAGAGTTGCCGACATCGAATCCAAGGTCCTAGCAGGGTCCTCAATGGGCTATGGCTCTACAGCAGAAGGTTTCATTATTCGTAAGGATATGATGCTAGCTCAGCGGCCAAAAGAGACGACCGACAAGCACGAGCGCCTTCTTAGCGCAAGGGCGCGCCTGGCATCAGGCAAGAGCAAGCAAAATGCCGACCAGATCAGGGATGGCCTTGGCAAGTACGGCAATGTTATCGAGGGCTACGAGGAAAACGGCGACGAGTAACCGCGCAAAGCCCTTAACCGGGCTTCTGCAGTTAGTAAGATATAATCAGGGTAGGCCAAGGATGGCCGCAATTTTATAATAGCCATGGAGGGCTTTTTTAATGGCAAATTCGGATATGATAGTAGGCGCTCGGCCATACGGACGCATCAAAGAGATGAATTCGTATAAAGCAGAGAGCGCGATTTACAAAGGTGACTTCGTTAAGAAGAACAGTGCAGGAACAATTGAGCGGGCAGCAGCCACCAACGCATGTGTCGGCGTAGCAATGTCGAATGCAGCAGCGGCTGAACAGTGCCTCGTGGCTGATCACCCTGATCAGGTGTTTGTTGTTCAGTGTGCAGCTGCTGAAGTTGACGCTCAGACCGACATCGGTTTGAACGCCGACATCGTAGTCGGCACAGCAAACACTACCTACAAGCGCTCAGCAATGGAGCTCGATGGAACTACGTTGGGCACAACTAGCTCACTCGTTCTTCGACTCTTGGCTATCGAACCAGCTGTAGACAACGCACTCGGCGCAAATGTTAAGTGCATCGTGAAGATCAACCAACATCAGAACGCTAATGTAGTGGCAGGGGTATAAGACATGTCAATGATTTTACGCAATAACTATAGTGATCTCTTCGGTACGTCGGCGCTCCCGGCGTTAGAAGCGATCTTCAAGCACAACCTTAGCCTTCACCCTATGATACGTGAGAAGCTCTTTAAAACAGAGAACATCACTGGCGATCTTTGGCAGTCATCTGAACTTGGTGACCTTCAGAACTTCTCAGCAGTAGACGAAGGAACTGATTACCAGTTCGTTTCGCCTCGTGCAGGAGCCCCGAAGAGCTTCCGACCTGTGAAGTACGGACTCGGTTTTCAGATTTCTCGTGAAGCGGTTGACGACGGTAAGTTCTCGATGGTTGCTGACCAGATGAAGGCGTTAGCTGAATCTGCGATCGATTCTCAAGAACAAGCAGCTATGGACATCTTCAATAACGGCTTTGTGACTACTTACAATACTGGCCGCGATGCCCTGGCTCTCTTTTCGACAGCTCACACAGTCCCGTCAGGCTTGACGTTCCGTAACCGTGCATCTACTCACGCTGACCTTTCAGTATCGTCACTCGACGCCGCTCTCGTTGATTTTGAGACGCAGCAGATTCGTGACTCTGGAAAAATCGTGAACATGCGCCCGCGTGTTTTGCTGGTTCCACCTGCAAGCCGCCGCTATGCTCAAGAACTTATAGGCTCTGATCTCAAAGCAGACACTGCTAATAACAACATGAATTCGCTCAAAGGCGAAGGTCTTATTGTTATGTCTAGCGCACGTCTGACTGACACAGATGCTTGGTTCTTGCTCGCAGCTCCGGAGAAGACAGGTCTTAAGCTCATCAAGCGATCGGGTATCGAGACCTCTTCTAAAGAAGAGTTTGACAACGACACTATCAAGTATAAGTCGCGTTATCGCGAAGTAATTGGATTCGATGACGCTTATGGCGTTTGGGGTTCTGCAGGTATCTAAGGTTTTTCGGTGTGCAGGTAGCGCGGTTAACGCTGCCTACCTGCAGACCAGTTAGTTAACTTAACTTTTAAGGACTCTTTAAAATGGGTACAACAAATTTTTCAGATCTAGCGTCAGAAGCAGGCGTAAGCGCGGCAACAGTAGCTGCAACGACTTCGGCGACAATCGGTGGCGGCACAGCAATTACGAAGATCGTAAGAGGCACGGTAGCCGTAGACCCGTTATCTTTGGATACTGTTACTGCAGCTGACCTCGCAGTCACCATCACAGGTGCGGCAGTAGGCGATGCAGTTATCTTGAACCCTGCTGCAGCTGGCCTCACGGCAGGTTTGTTTGCAACTGATGTTTGGGTTTCGGCTACAGACACAGTAAAGATTCGTTTTTACAACGGATCTGGCGGAACAATAAACGAAGCCTCAGCTCTTTGGAACTACACACTTATTCGTTCTTAAGGCGGGCTAGATGGCTAACACACAATCAGGAAGCGTAATCTTCGTAGATACGACTGCCTACACAGGTGTAGGTAAGGCCTATATCTGCGCTATTAAATATATTGGCGCATCAAGCGGTACAGCGACGATTAAAGATGGCGGTGCAAACGGCAATGTTGTCTGGGAAGAGTTAGGCGCTTCCAACATCTTTAATCAAGTAGAGATGACAATTACTGATCTTTACGTCACCCTCGCAAACAGCGCCAAGGTTTACATTTATCTTCGTGGAGAGTGATCCATGGCAGTGCAGTTATTTACATTGCCTGCAGGACAAGATAAGCCAAAAACTAAGAAACGGTTTTTACCTGTAACCTATTTTTGGCGTAGAGCCGCGTTTACACTCCTATTCATCTCACTGTTTCAAGGAGCTGTAATATGGCAAATGCTACGGTAGGTAACTCCCATTACGTCGATTCAACTGGTGACGTCACGACTAAGGCAACTACGGTTTATTACATCGTGCTTACGGCTACCACAGCTAACAGCATTTTGGTGCTATCTGACATCCTATCGTCCGTAAAGAAGATTGAGCTACGTGCCGCTACTAGCGGAGAGTCTCGAATATTCGATTTTTCAGCAAACCCACTTTTTTTTCCCAACGGCGTTGAGGCAACTACGGTCACAAACGGCAATGCCACGCTGGTGATATAATAGTATCTGTATAGCCAAGGAGGGCTAGTAATATGGCAGTATTTGACTTAGTGACCTTCCTGGATATACAGCAAGCGGTCGCAGAAGAACTTAAGCTACCCACCACTGATACTGTTGAAATGCAGCGCATCCAGCGCGACATTAACATGGTCTATATTAACAAGGTAGCACCAGCTAAGCGCTGGCCTTGGCTTCGTGGCAACGTCAACAAAGAGTTTAAGCCTTACTTGGCAAATGGCACTGTTGCGTGCACGCCCGATTCTACTACAATCACATTCAGCGTAGCACCTACGACTAGTAAGACAGGCTACCTGTTCGCCATTGATTCGTTCAGTGAAATCTACCTCATCTCTGCACACACGGCCAGCTCGGTAACTGCTACACTCTCGACACCGTTTACAGGCACGCTGCAAACTGCAGCGGCCTACAAAGTATGGACAGACACAGTCGTGCTTCCGACCGACTGCCGAGAAACGATTGAGGTTTACCATTCATTCTTTCGGCAGCCAATGGAAGGTATCGGTCTTCAGGAGTTTCGCCGACGCGTAACTGAAGGTGCGTTTTCCACAGGCCGCCCAGAGATTTATTCTACTTACGACTACGTCGGTGATGTTGATTCAACTCGTTACCGAGTGATGAAGGTGCATCCATCGCTATACTCTACGTCGACTACACTAACGATAGATTACGTCAGTGAGATTTCACCACTTGAATTAGACGCCGATGAGCCAGTTATGCCAGTTGAAGATCGCTCTGTGCTTGTTTATGGCGCGCTCGAGCGCTCGTGGAAGCGACTGCGAAACCAGGAAGCGGGCGAGCAGAGTAAGCGTGATTTCGAGGAGAAGCTCGCCTCTATGTGCGGTCGAATAGAAGACTCACAAGATCAGGCGCAGATTACGCCAGCTTCACAGTATCTAGCTAAAAAACGTGGCCGCTCAATCAGTAAGTCAGTGTCGGCAACAGGCAGCGGTGCCGGAAGCTACACCTCGCCTAGTTACCTAGCCAATCCAGTCATTAATGGAGCTAGTATTACAGGTAATGTAACTGTAAGCGCTGGTATAACAATAGATGGTATAGACATCTCCGCACTGAGCTCCGACCTTTCAGCACACATTGCAGACACATCAGCCGCGCACGCTGCAAGCGCAGTGAGCTTCTTTCCTACAGGAACTATTGCAGCAACTGATGTTCAGGCAGCCATAGCTGAGGTCTCCTCTGATGTTACAGCACTTGGAGCACTTCAGAGCTCTCACTTATTTGTCGGTAACGCCAGTAACGCGGCAGCAGACGTCGCGGTAACAGGTGACATAGCTATCACAAATGCAGGTGTTACTAGCATTGCTACAGGTGTAATCGTAAATGCAGACGTGAATGCGTCGGCAGCTATTGCACTTAGTAAGCTAGCTGCTACCACAGTTTCGCGAGCACTTGTCAGTGATGGTAGTGGTGTAGTGTCGCCTGCGACTACTACAGCCACAGAGATTGGCTATGTAAACGGCGTTACTTCAGCGATACAGACACAGCTAAATTTAAAAGCTCCGTTAGCATCACCTACGTTTACTGGAACAGTAACTACACCAGTCACAGCATCGCGAGCGGTCGTAACTGGCGTATCTAATGAGTTAGCTGCTTCTGCTACTACAGCTACAGAGATTGGTTATGTAAGCGGATTAACTTCAAGCGCACAGACACAGCTTGATGCTAAAATAGCTAAGTCAACCGCTACAACAAAAGGCGATCTTTTAGTTGCTACAGCAGCATCAACGATTGCTAGACAAGGTGTTGGCACTGACGGTTTTGTCCTAGTTGCTGACAGCACACTAGCTAACGGCCTTAAATGGGCAGCAGGGGTAACTGCTCCCGTAACAATAGCAAACGGCGGAACTAATAACGATAGTTTGGCTGTTACTGGTGGGGGCGTTCTCTATACTGATAGCACAAAAGTTATGAACACGGGAGTAGGCACAGCAACTTACGCCCTTGTTTCAAACGCTGGAAGCGCTCCGAGTTTTAATAACATCGGTGCGGCCTTAAGTATTACAGTTTCAGATACTACTGGCAGTCCGACAGAGCGCGCCCTATCGACAATCACTGCTGGTGGATATGGTAATATGACGGGCGCTAGTTTGACAATACCTTCTACCGGCACCTACCAGCTTGATGCATACTTTCAACTCCAAGCGGGCACCGGCACTGGTGTACTTCTGTACAATAACACAGGCATATATGCGGCAAACGGAAATGATACAGGAACAGTGCCTACAGCGCTATCTACGCTCGGAACAGTGCTGACCGCAGCGACTTTCGGGCAGGTTAGTGGGTCAGTGCCCTGTTCTGCTGCTACAGGCGCCGGTAACTCTATACATTTAACTTGTTTCATGACGTTTACCAGCGCATCAGCAATCTACGCTGTGCCCCGTACTGATTTCGGTGCATCGGGAACTTCCAAGGTAAACTGCTACTTAACTGCTAGAAAGCTTTACGTGCCGTAATGTTATTTAAAACTGCTATTAGGGTTCAGTAAATGAGATTTGATCAGCTAGGTTTACTAATAACTAACGAACAGGCACCGGGCTGCTACGGCGACTCGTGCGCTGAATCGTCACGCCTGCAAGTGCTCATAGGTCCCACAGTAACCGACAGCGCGCACTTTCGCACAGCCGCTGGCTACTTACGTCACCCACTAAGCCCGTGGCGCGAGGACGACTTCTCAGGCGACCAAGCTCTACCATTCCTACTCGCTTGCGAACTTTATAAACCAGAGATTCTCTCTGAAGCCCGTACGCGCCTTCACTGGAACACTGGCTCACATATCAGCTCACTAGGCGTCATGGCAGCTAGCTGGCAAGCTTGGCGGCTGTTAAACCTAATTACCTGCCTAC
>Ga0163150_10007911_pt1 | contig 12275 bp, 11 predicted proteins | sample OliLakLV19P2IB_FD_148628 | JGI IMG/M metagenome (GOLD analysis project Ga0163150, IMG submission 148628) | Freshwater microbial mat bacterial communities from Lake Vanda, McMurdo Dry Valleys, Antarctica - Oligotrophic Lake LV.19.P2.IB | ecosystem: Environmental > Aquatic > Freshwater > Lake >...
GGCGACCATACTCGTGCTGATCGTCGCGACCTTCACGGTCATCTTCGGCATCTACATGCAGCGGCAGCAGAAGCGGCGCGACCTGGATGTGCAGCGCGCCGTCGCGGCCAACGAGTGATGCCCGAGAGCAAGCTGCCCCGCGTCGGGACGACGATCTTCACGGTGATGTCGCGGCTCGCCGCCGAGACGGGAGCGATCAATCTCGGCCAGGGATTTCCGGACTTCGATCCGCCCGAGCGGCTGCGCGAGCTCGTCGCGCGGCACCTAGCCGCGGGTCACAACCAGTACGCGCCGATGGCCGGGCTGCCGGCGCTCTGCGAGGCGATCGCAGAGAGTGGTCTCAGCCGCCACGGCTGGAAGGTCGATTCCGCGTCCGAGATCACGATCACGGCGGGCGGGACGGAGGCGATCTTCGCCGCGATCCACGCGATCGTGCATGCGGGCGAGGAAGTGATCCTGCTCGATCCGAGCTACGACTCCTACGGCCCCGCGGCGGAGCTCGCCGGGGCGCGCGTGAAACGCGTTCCGCTGTCGCTTACCGACTTCGGCATCGACTACGGGCGGCTCGCGGAGGCGATCACGCCGCGCACTCGGCTCCTCGTCGTCAACACGCCGCTCAATCCGGCGGGTGCCGTGCTGACGCCTGCTGACTGGGAACGCATCGCGGACCTCGTCGAGCCGCACAGTACTTTCGTGCTGTCGGACGAGGTCTACGAATCGCTTGTTTATGATGGACGCCGCCACGCCGGCGTCCTGTCCAATCCGCGCCTGCGCGAACGCGCCTTCGCCGTCTTTTCCTTCGGCAAGACCTACAACGCGACTGGCTGGAAGGTCGGTTATTGCATCGCGGCGCCCGCACTCACGGCGGAGTTCCGCAAGGTGCACCAATTCCTGACGTTCGCGGTCTCGACACCCGTGCAACATGCAATCTCGGATTTCATGCGCGAAGCGCCGGAGTTTCCGGGCGAGCTCGCGCCTTTCTACCAGGCGCGGCGCGACCGCTTCGCGGCCCTGATGGCCGGGTCGCGCTTTCGCCTGCGGCCCGTGGCCGGTACCTATTTTCAGCTCGTGGACTACTCGGCCATTGCCGACCTGCCGGACACGCAGTTCTGCGAGGAACTCACGCGAAAACACGGCGTCGCGGCCATTCCGCTGTCGCCGTTCTGCGACGAAACGCCGGCCGCGCGCCTGATCCGTTTCTGTTTTGCGAAGCACGACCGGACACTCGAGGACGCAGCGCGGAAACTATGCGCGGTATGAGGCGGTCTTAGACGGAAAGAGGGCTTGCCATGACACCGCGCGCGTTGCTTCCGATTTGCCTGGCCCTGGCTTCTGTCAGCTGCGGCGGAGGCGGCAATCCGCCGCCCCCGACTGCTGAACCGCCCGACTGCAGCGAGGGCATCTCGACACCGCGGGCGTTTCCGAACCTGACATTCGCTTCGCCGGTTGCCATGAAGCAGGCGCCGGGCGATGCGTCGCGCTGGTTCTTGGTTGAGCAGGCCGGGCTCATCCGCGTGTTCGAGAACGATCCCGACGTCGCGGCCACGGAGAATTTCGTCGACCTGCGATCGCGCGTGCATTTCGACGGCGAGGCCGGCCTGCTGGGCATGGCCTTCCATCCGGACTTCGTCACCAATGGTCGCGTGTATCTCAATTTCAGCGAGCAGGTGGGCGGAGTCATCCGCTCCGTGACCGCGGAATTCACGAGCCCTGACGGCGGACTGACCCTCGACCCGAACTCCGAGCGCGTGCTCATGACGGTCGCGAAGCCCGCCGCCAATCACAACGGCGGCAACGTCGAGTTCGGCCCGGACGGATTCCTGTACGTCGGGCTTGGCGACGGTGGCGGCGGCGGCGACCCGGACAAAAACGCGCAGAACCCGGAGCGCCTGCTCGGCAAGATGCTGCGGATTGACGTCGATGCGCAGCCGGGTGGCGCGCCGTACGCCATTCCCGGCGGCGCAACAGGCAATCCCTTTGCCGCCAACCCGCTTTGCAACGTCGATGGAACCGGCACCCTGGAATGCCCCGAAATCTACGCGCTCGGCCTGCGGAATCCGTGGCGCTGGAGCTTCGACCGGCAGAACGGCGATCTGTGGGTCGGCGACGTCGGCCAGAGTAGCTTCGAGGAAATCGATATCGTCGAGCGCGGCGGCAATTACGGCTGGGACACGCGTGAAGGCGCGCACTGTTTCGAGCCGATGTCGGGCTGCTCGACCGCCGGGCTCATCGACCCGGTTGCGGAGTACGGCCGCGACTTGGGGTTTTCGATCACCGGCGGCCACGTCTATCGTGGCCTTCAGTCGACGCAGATCGCCGGCCGTTATGTCTTCGCGGACTTCGGCGGCATGATCGCGTCGCTCGCGCCGGACGGCCTCGGCGGCTTCGACATCGAACAACTCGTGGAGCAGGGCTGCACGCCGCCGGAAGCGCCCGGCGACCTGCAGATTTCCTCATTTGCCGAAGACCTGGACGGCGAGCTGTATGTCCTCGATTACGGCCGGGGCCAGATCCGCCAGCTCGTCTTCACAGATTGAGGAGGCTGCCGGCGGCCTGCCGCTACGCCGCATCCTGCGCGGGCGCGCGCGCCGCGGCAGCTGAACTTCGCATCACGCGCCGATAGATTCCGCGGCCGGAGTTATGGCGCGTCATCACCAGCTGCCACAGGTGCAATTGTTCGACTTCGAAAGCCGCCTTCGAGGACATCAAGTAGTAATTCCACATGCGCCGGAAGCGTTCGTCGAAAGGACGCGCCGTCTTCAGCGATCGGATGCGGTCCCAGTTGGCGTTGAACCGGTCGTACCAGGCTTGCAGTGTCGGCACGTAATAGTGCCCGTAGTTTTCCCAGTCCTCGATCACGAAACGGCCTTCGGCCGCATGCGCCAGCTGTGTCATTGCAGGCGCCATCGAGTTCCGGAAGATGTATTTTTCGATCCAGGGATCGACGACCGTCGAGCGTTCGTTGTTGCCGATGGTGTGCAGCAGGAAGAGACCATCGGGTTTCAGCATCTCGTGGACGATCTCGAGCAGGCCAGCGTAATTCTTGTAGCCCACGTGCTCGATCATCCCGACGATTGAAACCCGGTCGAATGGCGCGAGGCCCGAGTTCAAAAGGTCGCGGTAATCGAGACGCTTGATCGTAACCGGAAGACCGCGCGTGTACTCCGTCGCGTAGCGGATCTGTTCGTCGGAAAGGCTGATGCCCGTCACTTCGCAGCCGCGGGTACTCGCGGCGTACTTCGCGAACCCGCCCCAGCCGCAGCCGATGTCGAGCAGCCGCTGGCCGGGCTTCAGCTCGAGCTTGTCGCAGAGCATCTCGAGCTTGATGACCTCGGCACGATCGAGGTCGTCCGTGCCGTCGAAGAAACAGCAGGTGTACTGATTCCAGGGTCCGAGGAAGTGCGCGTACACCCGGTGGTCGATGTCGTAATGCTCTTCGGCGACGGCGCGGGAGCGGCTCGGGGTTTGCAGGTTCATCAGTCGGGACTGAAGCGATCGCCAGGCTCGTGAGGCTCGAATCAGCGGTTTTTTCTGGATGTTCGCCGACAGCACGCGCCGGAAGAGTTCGTCGAGGGCGTCGCTATCCCAGTCCCCGTCGATGTAAGCCTCGCCGATTCCCAGCGAGCCGCGAAGCGCGCGTCGATAGAGTCTTTCGCGATTCACGCGGATGTCCCACGGACGGCCGCCGCTGAGTCGCACGCCCGTGCCTTCGAGCAGACTCTCAAAAAATGGTTTGAAGAATCGATTGATCATCGTTGCGGCCGGCGGCATTTTACGCCGAGACGGGCGTAGGATGTCACGAGCCGGAGAATCCTTATCCGAGGGGGATCCGACATGCGCAACGTGACCCGCCATTTCACTTCGATTGCCTGTGCGCTCGGTCTTCTGGTACTTGCGCCGGCGACCAGTCATGCGCAGAACAAGGCCGACGCCGACACCCGCGAGATCACGGCGTACAAACTCACCGAAGCGGGCCTCGGCAAGTACACGCAGGCGACCCGGAACCTGAAGGGATTGCCGATCGACGATTGCGACGAAGATTCCGAGGTCAAGAGCCTGAGCGAGGCGGTGACGAAGATCGATGCTGCGCCCGGGGTGTCGCAGGCCAATGTCGACTTCTTCCGCGCGCATGCCGCCGACATGGAAAAAATGGGCGAAGAGCCGGACGATTCGACCTGCGACGCCGCGGAGGACGCAGAAGACGGCGAGTGAGTTCGAGGCCACCGCACACCAGGCCGGGTAAAACCGATGCGTCAGGTACGGATACATGCAGGGTGGGCCCTGATTGGCATGGCCGCATTGGCCTTGTCCAATGCCGCAGCCGGCGAGGCCGCGAAAACTCCGGTCATCAGCGCCCGCGGCTACGTCAGCGGGAGCGCAAAAAAAGTTTGGTGACGGGATCGTTCCAGGTCAACCAGGACGTCGCGGTCAATGCCCAGGCGAGCATCAGCGACGGCGAGATGACCTGGCTGCAGTTTGGCGCGTCGGGAGCGGAAACGCCGAACGCCCTCGTGACCGTAAGCCCCGACGAGGTCGGGATCGCCGTGGGCCGCGGGAAGTGGATCGCGACCGCCGGTGCCGAGGCGTGCACGGGCAAGATTGTCGTGACGGGCGTGTCCGTATTGGGCCGCTACAGCTGTCCGGGCGTGACGGCGCACAATCCGGGCGTTCCCGGGCTCGGCAAGGTCGACATCGAATTCGCGTTCACCACACGGTCGTGAGTCTCCCGCGGTCCGGGTCGCTCGACATCAACCGCGCGCGAGCGGCAGGACCGTCGACTCCTTGATCACCGTGACGACGATCGAAGAGTTCACCGACTGGACGTTCGGGATCTTCGAGAGATGATCCAGGAAAAACGCCTCGTACTCCTTCATGTCGTGCGTGACGATTCGCAGGTGAAAGTCCCATTCCCCCGTCAGCGTGCAGCAATCGAGCACCTCGGGCCGGTCGCGGATCGCGCGCTCGAATTGCGCGAGCGCGTCGCGGCCCTGGCTCGAAAGCCTGACGTGCACATAGACCACGACATCGAGACCGAGCGCTTCGCGGTTGAGTAGAGCGACTCTTTTCCGGATGACGCCGTCCTGTTCGAGTTGTTGTATGCGCCGCCAGCAGGTCGTGTTCGACATGCCGAGTTTCGAGGCGACGTCCGCGGCGGACTGGGCGCCGTCGCGCTGGAGTTCGTCGAGAATGCGGCGGTCAATGGCGTCGATCGTCATTTGGAAGTATTAATTCATAAAAAGTAAAAAACAGGAATTATTATTCCATTATTTTGCAGGACAGTACAAGAGATTGCCACAGATCGGCCTTTGGGGCGTAGGATGCGCGCCTGGAATCCCAGGCCCGCCGCCCCATGAGGGACCCGATGGTCGCCCAGTCACGCCTGCACGTGCCGAAGACGCCTGCGCGTCCGGGCGATGCGCCCGATTTCAGCTACCTGAAGCTTTCGCCCGCGGGCAAGATCGCGCGCCCCGACGCGGCCGCGCCCGCATTGGAAATCCGCACTCTCTCGGAAGTACTCGTGCGCGTGCTCGACGAGGAGCATCACGCCGTCGGTCCCTGGAATCCGCATCTTGATGCGCAGGAACTGCAGGTCGCGCTCCGTCACATGCTGCTCACGCGCGTGTACGACGATCGCATGCAGCGCATTCAGCGCTCGGGAAAGATTTCCTTCTATATGCGGTCGTTCGGCGAGGAGGCGGTGTCGGTCGCGATGGCGATGGCGCTCCGGCCCTCGGACATGCTGTTTCCCTCCTACCGCAACCAAGGCATTTATTTCGTGCGTGGCCGGCCGCTGCTCGACCTCATGTGCCAGCTGCTGTCGAACACGCGCGACATGTGCAAGGGCCGGCAACTCCCGGTCATGTATCACTGGCGTGACGGCAACATCTTTTCGATCTCGGGCAATCTCGCGACGCAATTCCCGCAGGCGGTCGGCTGGGCGATGGCGGCGGCGATCAAGGGCCAGGACGCGATCGCGGTGAGCTGGCTCGGCGAGGGCTCGAGCGCCGAGGCGGATTTCCACCATGCCTTGCTCTTCGCGTCGGTCTACAAGGCGCCCGTCATCCTCTGCGTCGTCAATAACCAGTGGGCGATTTCGACCTTCCAGGGTAACGCAGGCGGCGAACGGCAGACGTTCGCGGCGCGCGGGCCCGGTTACGGCATCGCGGGCGTGCGGGTTGACGGCAACGATTTTCTCGCCGTACACGCGGTGACGCAGTGGGCCGCCGAGCGCGCGCGCACCGGCGCCGGCCCGACTCTGATCGAGCATGTGACTTACCGCGCGGCCGCGCATTCGACCAGCGACGATCCAACACGCTACCGGCCCAAGGACGACTACCAGGGCTTTCCGCTCGGCGATCCGGTCGAGCGCCTGAAGAATCACCTGATCGGTCTCGGCGAATGGTCCGAGGAGCGGCACCAGGCGCTCGTCGCAGAGCTCGAGGAACACGTCGCGGCTTCGTGGAAGGAGGCGGTCCGCTACGGCACGCTCACGGAGGGGCCGCGACTCGATCCCGAACTCATGTTCCACGACGTGTTCAAGGAAATGCCCGAGCACCTCCGCCGGCAGGAAGCCGAGTTGCGCGACGAAATAGGCGGGAAATAACGCCATGGCGCAGATGAACATGATCCAGGCGCTGAATTCGGCGATGGACATCAAGCTCGGGCAGGACCCTTCGGTCGTCATCCTCGGCGAGGACATCGGCTACTTCGGCGGCGTCTTTCGCGTCACCGACGGGCTGCAGCGGAAATACGGCGAGAGCCGCGTGCTCGACACGCCGATCGCGGAGGGCGGCATTCTCGCGGCCGCGATCGGTATGGCCGTTAACGGTCTCCGGCCCGTCGCCGAGATCCAGTTCGCGGACTACATCTACCCGGCCTACGACCAAATCGTGAGCGAGCTCGCGCGCATCCGCTATCGCAGCGCCGGGGAGTTTTACGCGCCGGTGACCGTGCGCACGCCCTGCGGCGGCGGCATCCGGGGCGGGCAAACCCATTCGCAAAGTCCCGAGGCGCTCTTTGCGCACGTCGCCGGTCTCAAGGTCGTGATGCCGTCGAATCCCTACGACGCCAAGGGCCTCCTGATCTCCGCGATCGAAGACGACGATCCGGTGATTTATTTCGAGCCGAAACGCATCTACAACGGCCCCTTCGACGGCGATCCGCACAAGCCGGCCGTGCCCTGGAGCACGCATCCGAAGGGCGATGTGCCGGACGGCCACTACACGGTGCCGATCGGCAAGGCGGAAATCGTGCGCGCCGGCAGTGACCTCACGATCGTCACCTATGGCACCATGGTGCATGTCAGCGAGGCTGCAGCCCGCGGCCTCGGGCTCGACGCGGAGATCATCGACGTGCGAACGATGGTGCCGCTGGACACCGACACGATCTGCAACTCGGTCGCGCGGACCGGCCGCTGTGTCGTCGTCCACGAGGCGACGCGCTTTGCCGGCTTCGGCGCCGAGCTTTCCGCCACGATCCAGGAGCGCTGCTTCTGGAACCTCGAGGCTCCGATCCTGCGTGTCGCCGGCTGGGACACGCCCTATCCGCACGCCTTCGAATGGGAGTACTTCCCGGGCCAGGTGCGCGTCGCGAAAGCCTTGAAGGCCGTCATGGAGGCTTCATGAGCCGCTACGTCTTCAAGATGCCGGATCTCGGCGAAGGCACGGTGACCGCGGAGGTCGTCGAGTGGAAGGTCAAGGTCGGCGATATGGTCAAGGAGGACCAGATCATCGCCGAGGTGATGACCGACAAGGCGGCGGTGGAAATTCCTGCGCCGGTCAGCGGTCGCGTGCTCTCGATCACCGGCCAGCCGGGCGAGATGGTGGCTGTCGGCGCAGAACTGATCGCCTTCGAAACCTCGGATTCGCCTGCGGCGTCGCCCGCGCCCGCCGCGGCACCGGTCGCAGCACCGGTCACGGCGGCCCCGGGCCTCGCTTCCGCGCCGGCCGTTGCGAAGCCGCAGGCTGCAGCGGGAGCGTTGCGTGTAATGGCGTCTCCGGCCACGCGGCGCAAGGCCCATGGCGCGGGAGTCGATCTCACGACCGTCAGCGGCTCGGGTCCGGGCGGGCGGATCTCCGCACAGGACATCGAAACCGTCATCGCGGGGCAGGGCGGCGCGGCCGCGAAACCCGTGACCCACGCGCCGCGCAAGGGCGTCGAGGAGATCAAGATCATCGGCGTGCGCCGTGTCATCGCCGAGCGCATGAGCGCCGCCAAGCGCAACATCCCGCATTTCGCCTACGTCGAGGAAGTCGATGTCACCGAACTCGAGTCGCTCCGGCAATACCTCAATTCGCGGCTCGCAAAAGGGGCGCCGTCGCTGACCTACCTGCCGTTCCTGGTCGCGGCCCTCGTGCGCGTGCTGGAGCGCTTCCCGCAGTGCAATGCGGTCCACGACGCCGAGCGCAACCTCATCCTGCGCCACGCCGCCGTGCACGTCGGCATCGCGACGCAGACGCCGGACGGACTCAAGGTGCCCGTCGTGCGTCATGCCGAGGCGCGCGCGCTTCACGATATCGCCGCGGAGATCCGCCGTGTCTCGGAAGCCGCGCGCAGCAACAAGGCGACGCGCGACGAGCTCATGGGCTCCACGATCACGGTCACGAGCCTCGGGCGGCTCGGCGGCATCGCGTCGACGCCGGTCATCAACGCGCCGGAAGTCGCGATCGTCGGCGTGAACAAGGCCGTCGAGCGTCCCGTCGTCGTCGACGGCGCGATCACGATCCGCCGCATCATGAATCTTTCTTCCTCGTTCGATCATCGTTTCGTGGACGGCTTCGATGCTGCCGCGATGATCCAGGCGCTCAAGGAACGACTCGAGCATCCTGCCACCATCTTCATACAGGACTGACAACACATGAACGCACAGGCCATGCACCAGGACACGGCTGTTGAATCCACCGCACGCCCGGCCTTCGGAACCGTGCTCGCAAGCACAATGGCGGTCGCGAGCTGGCGCGATGGCAAGTGGTCGCAGCACGACCTGCGCAAGTACGGGCCGATCGAGCTGTCGCCCGCGATCCACGGGCTGCACTACGGCAGCACCTGCTTCGAGGGCTTCAAGGCCTATCGCTGGGCGGACGGCAGCGTGAACATCTTCCGCATGGACAAGCACATCGCGCGCATGCGCCAGAGCGCGATTTCGCTGGTGCTGCCGCAGCTGGATGCGGCGCAGCTTGCGGCGATGATCACGGCGGTCGTCGACCGCGTGCGTGACGAGGTGCCCGAGGCGCCCGGCGCGCTGTATCTGCGTCCGACGCTCTTCGGCACCGGCCAGAGCATCGGCGGCGCGACCTCGCCCGCGAGTGAGGCGATGCTCATCGTGCTCGCGAGCCCGGTCTGGGACTATTTCGCGAAGGGCGTGAAGCCGCTTCGCATCTACGTCGAGGAGAAGGCGACACGCACGGCCTCGCTCATGGGCATGGTCAAGGCCGGTGGCAATTACGCGGCGGCGCTCGGGCCGACGATCGCGGCGCGCCAGCAGTACCAGGCCGACCAGGTCGTGTTCTGCCCGGGCGGGGACGTGCAGGAAACGGGCGCGGCCAATTTCCTGCTGATCCGCGAGGGCAAGATCCTGACGCGCAGCCTGGACACGACCTTCCTGCACGGCGTCACGCGCGATTCGTTGCTGACAATCGCGCCGCAGCTCGGCTATCAGATCGAGGAGCGTGTCTTCACGGTCGACGAGATGCTCGACTGGGTGAAGACGGGCGAAGCTGCGCTCTGCGGCACGGCGGCGGTCCTTTCCGGCGTCGGCACGCTCGTCCGCTCCGACGGGCGCGAGTACGCAGTCGCCGGCGGCGAGGTGGGACCGAACACGAAGCGGCTGCGCTCGGCGCTCATCTCGATGCAGCGCGGCGAGATTCCGACGCCCGCAGGCTGGATTACGCGGGTCTGAGCGGCGCGCGGCCACGGCGACGATTCCAATGAAGGGCCGCACGCGCGTCAATCATCCGCCGGAGGTCGTGCTGCCGGCGGACAATCGCCCGCTGGTTGCGCCGATCCACCAGACCGTCAAGTTCGCCTTCGAGAGCCTCGAGGAGACGCTCCGTGCGAGCCGCGGCGAGCGCGAGGGCTACATCTACACGCGGACGTCGAACCCGACGACGCGCCAGCTCGAAAAACTGCTGGCCGAGCTCCAGCAGCGCGACGACTGCATCGCGCTCGGATCGGGCGTCGCCGCGATCTCGGCCTGCCTGCTCGCGCTCCTGCGGGCAGGCGATCACATGCTCTGTTTTGTCGAGACCTACGGGCCGAGCCGCCACCTGATTCAGGGCCTGCTCAAGCGATTCGGCGTCGAGCACACGATGCTCTCCATCGAGGACGATGCCGGCATCGATCATGTGCTTGCGAGCCGCCCGACGAAGCTCGTCTATTTCGAGTCGCCGACCAATCCCGTCACCCGCATCGCGGACATCGCGCACATCACGCGCGCCGCGCATTCGCACGGCGCGTTGACTGTGCTCGACAACACGTTCGCGGGCTTCCACAACCACGGCCAGTACGGCATCGACGTCTTCGTGCACAGCCTCACGAAGTACGCCTCGGGCCATGGCGACGTCATGGGCGGGGCGATCATCGCCCGGACGGAGTTGATCAAGACGATGCGGCGTGAGGCGATCCTGCTGGGGACGCTCCTCGATCCGCATGCCGCGTTTCTCATCATGCGCGGCATGAAGACCTACTACCTGCGCTACGAGGCCCAGACGGCAAGTGCGGCGCGGATTGCCGATTTCCTCGAGGACCATCCCGCGGTCGAGCGCGTACATTATCCTGGACTCAATTCGCATCCGCGGCATGCGCTCGCGCGCGAGCAGATGCGGGACTTCGGCTCAATCGTTTCGGTGGATCTCGCGGGTGGCGCGGAGGCGGTCCGGGAGTTCGCGGACGCGCTCGAATTTTTCGCGATCACGCCCAGTCTCGGATCCGTTGAATCGCTCATCATGCCGCCGCAAATGCTGCGCGGGCGCGGACTCACCGCGGAGCAGGTCGCGATCAGCGGAATCGGCGACGGCACCGTCCGGCTCTCGATCGGGATCGAGGACATCGATGACCTGATCGAGGACCTCGACGCGGCCCTGAGCCGCGACTCGAACTAGAGGCTGCTCGCAACCCGCACCCGGTGCGGGTGATAGGGGAGGACTTCCACCACGTCGCCCGCGGCGAGTCGCTCCTGGAGCGCGCGCCACCATCCGGCTTCGAGGATCTCGCCGTGCTTCTCGAGGAACACGTCCTGGAGCCGGCCTTCGAATCCGAGGAACTTCAGGAAGGTCTCGGGAAAGACGTCGTTTTCGCCCACGTAGAACCAGCTCTCGGCCCGCATCTCGTCCTCATCGGACGTCGCCTGGGGCAGGTCGCGGAAGCGGCAGTCGGTCACGCGGCAGAGCTCGTCGTAGTCGTAGAAGATCACGCGGCTGTGGCGCGTGACGCCGAAATTCTTGAGCAGCAGGTCGCCCGCGAAGATGTTCGTATAGGCGAGGTCGCGGATTGCCTGGCCGTATTCGATGACGGCCATCTCGGACTGTTCGGCGGTCGCGCTTCGCAGGTACAGGTTGAGCGGCGTCATCCGCCGTTCGATGTAGACGTGGCCGACGATGACGTCCTCGCCGTCCAACTGCACGTTCAACGCGCACTCCCCGAGGAGTTCTTCCAGCATGTCCGACGCGAAACGCCGCTTCGGCAGGCGGATGCGGCGGAACTCCTGGGCGTCCACGAGCCGGCCGGCGCGGTCGTGGCGGAAGACCATGTCGTATTTAGCCATCACCTCTTCGCGGCGCACGTTCTTGACTGCCGGGAAGCGGTCGCGGATCACCTTGAAGATCACGTCGGCGTTCTCGAGCGTGAAGCAGGCCATAACCATGCCGCGCTCGCCGGGGGCGCGCACGAAGCGATCCTCGGTTCTGGCGAGATGCCGGAAGATCTCGCGGAACCGCTCCGTCTTTCCCTGCTTCGCGCGGCCGAGCACCGTGAAGAGTTCCGATACGGGCTTTTGCGGAAGGATCGAATGCAGGAAGAGGACGACCTCGCCGACGCGCTCGAGATCGACGTGGAAATACGAGCGCGTGAAACTAAGGAGGACCGACACGTCGCTTTCCTGGAGCATGACGGCATCCACCAGCACGCCGAGCGGCGAATTTCGGAAGGCGATCGCGAGCGGCAGTTTCCAGCCCTGTCCGTGGATGCAGCCGACGACGTAGGCGCGGCTCATCTGGTAGAAAACGGGTCCGATGACTTCGACCTCGCGGAGAGGCCGGGTTTCGCCCAGGCGTTTGAAG
>Ga0163150_10007912_pt1 | contig 12273 bp, 2 predicted proteins | sample OliLakLV19P2IB_FD_148628 | JGI IMG/M metagenome (GOLD analysis project Ga0163150, IMG submission 148628) | Freshwater microbial mat bacterial communities from Lake Vanda, McMurdo Dry Valleys, Antarctica - Oligotrophic Lake LV.19.P2.IB | ecosystem: Environmental > Aquatic > Freshwater > Lake >...
GCCAGACGCTGGAGATCAGCCGTAACCGCCGTCGTCGCGCTCCTCTGCTCGTCCGTCTCGATCAAACCCAACGCATTCTTGCCGACGCGACCGCGCGGCTCGCTGAGGCGGCAGCCCGGGATGTCGATGTCGGGCCCGCGGGCGCCTGGCTGCTGGACAACTATCACGTCGTGCAGGAGCACATGCGCGAAGTGCGTGAGAGTCTTCCGCGCGGCTACTATCGCGAGCTGCCCCAGCTCTCGTCCGGCGTGCTTGCCGGATATCCACGGGTCTACGAGATCGCGATCACGTTGATCTCGCACACCGAGGCGCGCATCGACCTGGAGAACGTCGACCTGTTCATCGGCGCATTCCAGTCTGAGCAGACGCTGTCGATCGGCGAGCTGTGGGCGATTCCGGCGATGGTGCGGCTGGGCCTCATCGAGAGTGTGCGCCGGATGGCGCTGCGATCGGTGGAGCGTCTGGCACAGATCGAAGAGGCTGACCGGCTGGGGGCGCAGATCATCGGCAGCAGTGACCGGCCGGAGCCTGAGACGGCAGCGGCTGTACGCGACTTCGTGAGCGACCCGCCACGTCTCACTGCGACCTTCGTGGCACGCCTCTTCTACTCCTTGCGCGACCAGCGGGCGGAGCGCCCTGCCCTGCACGAGCTGGAAGAGTGGATCAGCTCGGAAGGCCTGCGCGCCGAGACGGCAAGCACGCGCGCAACGCAACGCGTCGCGATCACGCAGATCATGATGGCGAACAGCATCATGAGCCTGCGCATTGTCGCGCGGCTCGACTGGAAGAAATTTGTCGAGTGGCAGAGCGCGCTCGACGCGGTACTGCGCAAGGACCCATCGGGCGATTACACCCGCATGACGTTCGCAACACGTGATCACTACCGACACGTGGTGGAGCGCATCGCGCGTTCTAAGCGGATCGATGAAACTGTGGTGGCGACGCATGCGGTCGACCTGGCGTCGCGCCCGGACATGATCGCGCACTGCGCACATGTCGGGTATTACCTGATTGACGACGGCCTGCCGGAGCTGGAACGGTTGTGCGGCTTTCGCGCGCGTGGGGCCGAGCGCGCACACCGGCTCCTGTTGCGACATCCCGGGCTGGGCTTCAGCAGCTTCATACTCGTGCTGCTAACGGCCACCCTCTACGCAGCGCTGAGCATTGCGCAGCCCGCTGGAATCGCGCTGGGGGTGTCTATCGCGTTCCTCATCATTCCCCTCTTCGATGTTGCCGTACACCTCGCGAATCAGCTGCTCTCCGCTTTCCTGCCGCCACGCATCCTGCCAAAGCTCGACTTTCGCGGGAAGCAGGGTATTCCGGCCGACTTCCGGACCGCGGTTGTCATCCCGACGCTCTTTCCTGACGTCGCCGCCGTTGCGGAAGCGCTCGAGACGATCGAAGCCCAGTTCCTCGCCAATCGCGAAGCACATCTCCACTTCGCAATCCTGAGCGATTTCACGGACGCCGCCACGGAGACGTGCAGCGGCGATCAGCTGGTGGTCGATGCCGCCGTGCAGGGCATCAACGAGCTGAATGAGCGCTATTCCCCCGACACCTGCAACAGTTTCTTCCTGTTTCACCGCGCGCGCAGGTGGAACGAGGCGCAGGGCGTGTGGATGGGCTGGGAGCGGAAGCGCGGCAAGCTCGCGGAGTTCAATCGCTACCTGCGCAACAATGCAGGGGACGCGTTCGCAACGGTCGCCGGCTCGACGGACGTCCTCCGGCACGTCCGCTACGTCATTACTCTCGACGCCGATACGGTGCTGCCGCCGGACGCGGCGCCGCTGCTTGTCGGCGCACTCGCGCATCCACTCAACCGAGCGGTGCACGATGATGTGCGTGGACGCGTTGTTCGCGGCTACGGCATCCTGCAGCCGCGCGTAGGCGTGTCGCTGCCGAGCGCGCATCGCTCGATATTCGCAGCGATCAACTCCGGCCAGCCGGGTGTCGATCCATACACGACGGCCGTGTCCGATGTGTATCAGGACCTGTTTGGTGAAGGCAGCTTCACGGGCAAGGGGATTTACGATGTCGACGCATTCGAGCACGCAACGCACGGTCGCTTCCCCGAGAACAAGCTGCTGTCACACGACCTGATCGAGGGCAGCTATGCGCGAGCCGGACTGGTTACGGATGTCATCCTCTACGACGACTACCCTGCGCGCTACCTGACGTGGACTCGCCGCAAGCACCGCTGGATACGTGGGGACTGGCAGCTGCTCGACTGGCTGACACGGCACGTAGCCGGGCCCGACGGCATCGAGCGTAATCACCTTTCGACGCTGTCGCGATGGAAGATCTTCGACAACCTGCGCCGCAGCACGGTCGAGATCGCACAGCTCGTACTCCTGGTGGCAGGCTGGACTGTCCTTCCTGGCTCGGCACTGGTGTGGACTGCTATCGCGATCATCCTCATTGCTGCGCCCTGGCTCGCGTCGCTGACCCTCGCGGTGCTGCGACCGCCACTCGACAAGTCGTGGACCGCATACTACTCGGCAGTCGGGCGCGACGCGCGCAACAGTGCACTGCAGCTCGGCATTGCGCTGGCCTCCCTTCCGCACCAGGCCTGGGTCTCCGTCGACGCCATCGGGCGCACGCTCTGGCGCACGCTCGTCAGCAGGAAGCACCTGCTCGAGTGGCAGACCGCGTCACGCGCCGAACTGACGCACTCCGACGCCGCACATGCCACTCGTCGGGATATGATGCCGGGGCTCGTGGTCACCTTCGCGATCGCCGCGCTCGTTGCTGCCAGCGCGCTGATCACGGCCGGCGATATGGTCATGACTGCGCTCACAGCAGCTCCGTTCCTGCTGTTGTGGATTGTCGCACCCTACATCGCGGACCGATTGAGCAACGCACCCTCGCGCGTGTCACGTGACCTGCCTGAGGGCAGTCGGGTGAAGGCAATGCGCTATGCGCTCCTGCACTGGCGGTACTTCGATCGCTTCGTCGGCGCAGACACGCACGGGCTGGTGCCCGACAACTACCAGGAAGACCCGGCGCCAGTGACGGCGCTGCGAACATCGCCGACCAACATCGGGCTTCAGCTCCTGTCCGTCTGCAGCGCCTACGATCTCGGATTCATCACTGTCGAAGACATGACGCGCCGGCTGGAACGTGCCTTTCACACGCTCGACCGGATGGACCGCTTCCGCGGACACTTCTACAACTGGTATAGCCTCGAAGACCTGCGTGTTCTCGATCCCGGCTACATCTCGACCGTGGACAGCGGCAACCTGGCTGGCCACCTCATCGCGCTTCGGCAGGCGTTGCTTGCAATCGCTCAGCAGCCGCTGGTCGAGCGCGACTGGACAGCGTTGGACACCGGACTCGAACTCGCGCACGACAGGCTGAGGGATCTCGGCACGTCGGGCACCGGCGGGACGCCGCAGGCATGGCAGGCGGTGGAGGCGGCGCGAGGTCAGGTGGAGCGCGCACGTGTCGCGCTCGCGGACGCGGCGCGATCCACATCACCGACGGCATCGCTCGCAAGCATTGCCGCGCCACTCAACGCTGCCCGACAGTCGCTCACTGCAACCACCCACACGCCGCTTCTCGAGGCTGACGCGCTCGAGTGGATCGACTGGAGCCTCGACCGCATGTCGGCGCACAGCGAAGGCCCTGCGGCCGTCGCTAACCGGCTGCGTTCACTCGCGGAACGGGCATACGCATGCGCCATGGAAATGGATTTCACGTTCCTGTATGACGCTTCGCGCAAGCTCTTCTCGATCGGGTACCATCCAGACTCGCACGCGCGCGACGCATCGTACTACGACCTGCTCGGCTCCGAGGCGCGCCTGGCGAGCTTCGTTGCCATCGCCAAGAACGACGTTCCCGTGGAGCACTGGTTTCATCTGGGCCGGACGTTGACGCAGGCGGGCGGCTCGACAGCCCTCGTGTCATGGAGCGGGAGCATGTTCGAGTATCTCATGCCCGCTCTGATCATGCGGACATGGCCGCTCACGCTGCTGGACCAGACCTACGAAGGCGTGGTGCGCCGCCACATCACGCACGGCCGGTCGAACGGCGTGCCGTGGGGGGCGAGCGAAAGTGCATATGCGATGCGCGACCGGCACGCGACGTACCAGTACCGCGCCTTCGGCGTCGCGGATCTCGGGCTCAAGCACGGCCTCGCACGCGAGCTCGTGATTGCGCCGTACGCATCAATGCTCGCGTTGTCGATCGCGCCCGCGCGCGCAATCGCGAACCTCGAGACGCTGGAGACGAAAGGCGCTCTTGGGCGCTACGGCTTTCGTGATGCTCTGGACTACACACGCACGCCGGTGAACGAGCGGTTCACGATGGTGCGCACGTACATGGCACACCACGTCGGCATGAGCTTCATTGCACTCGCCAACAGCCTGCTCACGGATGTGTGGCCGAACCGTTTTCACGCCGACCCCATCGTGCGCGCGGCTGAGCTGCTGCTGCATGAACGCATTCCGCGCCGGCTCGTGCTGCAGTCGAGCAGTGCATCGCAGGCTCCGGAGGTGATGCCCGAGCAAGCGGACGAGCGACCGAGCATCCGCGAGTACGAGGCGACGGACAGCGCTCAACCACACGTCGCGCTACTCGGCCAACTGCCCTACACCATCATGGTCAGCCATTGTGGTGCCGGGTACAGCCGCTTCGAGACGGTGGCGGTCACGCGCTGGCGATCGGACGCCACGACCGACAACATGGGCCAGTTCTGCTACGTGAAGGACCTGGCGCGCAACCATGTGTGGTCTGCTGCGCACCAGCCTGTGTGTGCGGAAGCAGACTGGTATCGTGCGATATTCGCGACCGATCGCGTGACGTTCCACCGCGCGGACGGTGACATCGAGAGCCGCACGGAAATCGCGATCGTACCGGATGACTCGGCTGAAGTACGACGGGTGACCGTCACGAACAATGGCGACACGACACGGGAGGTCGAGCTCACGAGCTACGGCGAAGTGGTGCTCGCGCTGCCGGAAGCCGAGCGCGCGCATCCGGCATTCGCGAATCTCTTTGTCCAGACCGAGTTCCACGACTGGTGCAGCGCCATCACGGCAACTCGCCGGCCGCGTTCCGCGAGCGAACCCTCACTGGTATGCGTACACGTCGTTGCAACAGGCAGGGAGCTGGTCGGCTCCGTCACCTGCGAGACCGACCGTTCGAAGTTCGTGGGACGCGGGCGCAGCACGCGTGATCCGGTGGCGCTCGATGTCGCTGGCCCGCTCTCCGGCTCGACCGGGGCCGTGCTCGATCCCGTGTTTGCGCTCCGCGCTCGCGTGCGCCTCGCGCCCGGCAAGTCCGCCGCCGTTTCATTCACCACGCTGGTTGCGCGTACGCGCGCGCAGGCGTTCGCGCTCGCTGATCGTTATCACGAACCGCACGCCGCGCAGCGTGCGCTCGACCTCTCCTGGACGGCAACACAGGTCGAGCTGCGGGACCTTCACATCTCACCGGCCGACGCTGCGATATACCAGGAGCTCGCCGGACATCTCCTGTACAGCAGCGAAGGGTTGGGTCCGATCCACAACAGGGACGATCCGGCGCCCGGCCCGCAGCCGCTGCTGTGGTCGATCGGTGTTTCGGGAGACCGCCCCATTCTGCTCGCCACGATTGCCGGCGATGACGGCCTGCCGACACTGCGGCAGATCTTTGCCGCGCATCATTACTGGCGCAGGCGCGGGCTTCACATCGATGTGGTGGTCCTGAACGACCAGGCGGCAACCTACCTGCACGAGCTCGAGGACAGGATCAACGCGACTCTGGCTACGTCCACTGACGCGGGTGCAGCCGACACACCCGGCGGCGTATTCATTCGACGTACGGACATGATCGACCCGCATGTCACCGGTCTGCTTCGTTCCGTTGCGCGCGTGATCGTCGCCTGCGACGGGCGTTCGCTCGCGGAGATCATGGAGTCCGCAACAGCGCGCGTGACAGAGCCCGAACGACCGGCTCCGCATCTGATGACACGGGGAGCGGAACGGCAGGAGCAGCGCAGCCACGTTCGGCGTGGCAACCGTCACACGCATCCGCCGCACGACCTGCGCGATACCGGCAGGGGCCGCCGTATCCTCTCGGATGATTCGACCGCCGCGTCCGCCGCAGGCGTGCCGCTGCGGTTCGACAACGGCATCGGCGGTATTGCAGCGGACGGCGATTATCACATCCACGTGCGCGGCAATGTCGTGCCGCCTGCGCCGTGGTCAAACGTGATTGCCAACACGCACGGCGGATTCCTCGTGACCGAGCGAGGCGCCGGTTTCACGTGGGCAGCCAACAGCTACTTCTACAGGCTCACACCCTGGCACAACGATCCGGTGTGCGATCCTCCGGGCGACGCGATCTACCTGCAGGACGAGGATACGGGAACCCTGTGGTCACCGACGCCCGCGCCCGCCGGGGGCACATCGAGCTATGCGGTGCGGCACGGGCCCGGCTCCACGTCATTCGCCCACACGTCGGAGCAGGTAGCAAGCACGCTCACACTGGCCATGGCCGATGATGCGGCCGTAAGGATATCGACGCTGCGCCTCACCAACACCGGTGACTCGCCGCGCACCATCCGCGTGACAGCCTACGCCGAATGGACGCTCGGCGTGCTGCGCGAGCAGACGCAGCAACATGTGCGCACTTCATGCGACGTCAGCAGAAGCACGATCTACGCAGTGAACACGTTCGATCCGCAGTTCGCGAGCTGGACGGCCTTCTGTACAATGAGTGAGCCGGTCACCGGACACACCGCTGACCGGCGCGAGTTTGTCGGGCGCAACGGCACACTCGCGGACCCGATTGGTCTGCGCGCTGACGCGCTCAGTGGCTTTTCCGGCGCTGGTGCGGATCCGTGCGCCGCGCTGCAGTGCCGGGTCACGCTCGGGCCGGGCGAGTCGCGCGACATTGTCATTCTGCTCGGTGCCGCGGACAGCGCGCATGCCGCGCGTGAGTTGATCGAACGCTATCGCGATCACGCTCCCGCCATGAAGGCGGTCGAATCCGCAGTCGCAGGATGGCGTGACAGGCTGTCGGTGATATCGGTTGCAACGCCCGACCCCGCGTTCGACGCGATGATGAACCAGTGGGCGCTCTACCAGGCACTCGCGTGCCGCATGTGGGCGCGTACAGGCTTCTACCAGAGCAGCGGTGCGTACGGCTTCCGCGACCAGCTGCAGGACGTGATGGCGTTCGTGTATGCCGAGCCTGCCATTGCGCGCGAGCACATCCTGCGCTCTGCTGCACGGCAGTTCGTGGAAGGCGATGTGCAACACTGGTGGCATCCGCAGAGCGGTCGCGGCGTACGCACCCGTTTTTCCGACGACCTCGCCTGGCTCCCGTTCGTGACGGAGCACTACATGCGCGTCACCGGTGACACGGCAATCCTCGACGAGCTTGTGCCTTTTCTTGCCATGCGTACGCTCGAACCGGGTGAGCAGGAAGTGTACGACCTGCCGTCAGTCACGACGGAGACGGCGTCGCTCTACGAGCACTGCCTGCGCGCGCTGCGCACTGCATGCACCGAAGGCGTGCACGGCCTGCCGCTGATCGGCGCGGGTGACTGGAATGACGGCATGAACCGGGTCGGCGTTGGCGGGAAGGGGGAGAGTGTGTGGCTCGCCTGGTTTCTCGCCTCGACACTCCGACGCTTTGCGGCAGTTGCCGCCGCGCGCGATGATGCCGCAACGGCGGTCTCGATGCGTGCGCGCGCCGATCGTTACGCGGCGGCGGCTGAAGACGGTGCATGGGATGGCGAATGGTATCGCCGGGCCTACTTCGATGATGGAACGGCCCTTGGCAGCGCACAGAATGCGGAATGCAAGATCGACGCAATCGCGCAGAGCTGGAGCGTCATTTCCGACGCGGCCCGCCCGGAACGGCAGCTCGTCGCAATGTCGTCCCTCGAGAAGCACCTGATACACGATGACACGCGCATTATCCAGTTGCTGACGCCTGCATTCGACAAGACGGAACAGGACCCCGGCTACATCAAGGGATACCTGCCCGGTGTGCGTGAGAACGGCGCGCAATACACACATGCCGCGCTCTGGACCGTGCTGGCGACTGCGCGGCAGGGCAGGTTCGATCGCGCATTCGAGCTTTACCAGATGATCAATCCGCTCACGCGTTCGCAGACGCCGGCCGACATGCAGACGTACAAGGTCGAGCCCTACGTGGTTGCGGCCGATGTGTATACAGCGGTGGGTCAGACGGGTCGCGGCGGGTGGACATGGTATACGGGCTCGGCCAGCTGGCTCTATCGAATCGGCCTGGAAACAATTTTGGGATTTACCAGGGAAGGCACGTCGCTCCGCATTTCCTCTGGTGCACCATCGACGTGGGCGGAATACACGTTGCAGTACCGTTACGGCAGCAGCACGTATGACATTGTTGTGACCCATGGCAATGAAGGTGAACCCGCCAGCTTCCCCATGCTCGATGGTGTGATGCTCGACAACGATGTGATTCCGTTGCTCGACGACGGGATCGTGCACACCGTACGCGTCACGCGGATGCGGATTGCCTGAGGGTGGGCCGTCGGATCAGTGCGAGGGGTGCTCAGCTGGAAGCGTGAGCGTAAAAGTCGAGCCCACGCCGGCGCTGCTCTCGACCGTGAGATCGCCATCCATGGCGCGGGCAAGCTCCCTGCTTATCGGCAGGCCGAGGCCGATGCCGCCGTGTACGGCGTCATCGTGGCGCGCCTGCACGAACGGCTCGAAAACCAGGTCCAGTTTGTCACTCGGAATGCCGCGCCCGTTGTCCGATACGGAAACGGAGACTGTGGTTGCGTCGGTATAGTCGAACAGCAGCGTGATCTCGCCGCCCATATCGGTAAACTTGATCGCGTTCGAGAGCAGGTTCACAAGGATCTGGTGAATCGCGTGCTCGTCCGCGCATGCAGTGGCTGCGTGCTCGCCGAGAATCACGCAGCTCAAATTTTTCTCGCCCAACGGAAGCTCGAGCACTTGCAGCGCACGGTTGGCAGAATCGGCAAGGGGAACCGGAACCTTGTCGTAGACGACTCGCCCGCTGCCTACGCGTATGTAGTTGAGCAGCTCGTTGATCAGCACCATCAGGTGTCGCTGGTTGGTGCCGATGCGCTCCAGGTCGGTGCGCTGTTCAGCGGTTACAGGGCCATGAATCTCCCTGGTCATCAGCTCCACATAGCCGAAAATGGCATTGATCGGCGTCCGTAGCTCGTGGCTCAGCGTGGCAATGAACTTCGTTGCAGACTTTGCAGCGTCCTCGGCCTTGTCCTTGAGCAGCAACGCGGCGGCATAAAGCCTCGCATTCTCCAGAGCCACTGAGCTTCGGGCGGCCAGGCCTTCCGCCAGCTCAATGTCATCATTGGAGAAGCCGCGCTCGCGGGTAGCGCCGACAAACGTAATGGCACCGAAGACTTTCTTGCCCGCCATGAGCGGGACGGTAAGCAAAGGACCAATTCCCAGATCCTGTAGTGCCTGCAGCGTCTCGTGACGTTCAGTGCCCAGGGCCGCTGCGGCATTCTCCATGATCAGTAGCGGCTCAGCATTAACTCTCATGCGAGGCACACCGAAATCGTCGTCCTCCGTGGGAGCCCATTGAGTAATCAGCCGATCGAGGTGCGCCTGCTGGTGCGGGTCCCGATGTACGATCGTGAGCCTTCGAATGGACTCGTCCGGCTCGATCAGGTCGACGATGCACCAGTCTGCCAGTGGCGGCAGTGACAGGGCGGCGACATTCTGGCGGGTTATATCCGTGTCGAGCGATTCTGCAAGGCGATGTCCTGCATCGGCGAGGTACACGGATCGCTCCGACGACTCTTCCGCTTCGACCGTTGCGTCCGTTTCACGCAGCACGCTCAACACGAGACGTTCGGCCACTTCGCGCTGCAGTGACACCGTTCGTTCGCCGTGTGTCGCGACCGACAGTTCAATGACGAGACCCGGCACTCCGTTGTCGCGGCTGTTCACGCGCCATATCGAGCAACTCCATGCCGGACCATCCGTGTGCAGCCGGCCTACCAGTTGGCGTTGCAGCGCGCTGCCTTCGCGCGCTGCACGATCCATCAGCTCGACGACGCGTATGCCCGCAGAGTACTCGAACAGGTCCGCAATGCCGCAGCCGGCGGTAAGCTCGCGAAGTCCGTTCACTGCGCGAAAGGATGCGTTCGCGTAGATGACGGTATGCCCCTTCCCTTCGGTGACGGCGAACGCCGCGGGCGCGTGATCCAGCAGCCCTGGCGCGCTCTCGGGAGAATCCCTCCTGCCGTTGGGTATTGGCATATGCCTCAACTCGGCTGCTGCGCTTCGGCGCGGTATCTGACACCGACTGACGCATCAGACAGGGACGTGACATAGCCGAGTGCAACCAGACGCTGCAGGTCGTGAGCGATATCCTCCCGCGGCTGCGCAACGCGGGTGGCGAGCGCTTCCACCGACGATGGACCGAGGCGCACGAGCAGGTTGAACAGGGCTGTCTCGTTGGTCGTGAGACCCTCGTGCGCGAGCCGTGGGATGCGTGCCTGCAGATCAGGGACACCGGTGATGATCCCGTGGTAGTCCCTGAGGGGGCCGCCCACAACCGCACCATTCTCCGTGATCTCGTACGTCCGGAAATCGCGGCTGTGCGAGCTGCCGCGCATCTTGATTACCGCGAGCACCTGGCGCAGCTCACCGCCGATCTCGACGAAGCGTTGGACGATAATATCATCCGTGATGAACGAGACTTTCTCGGAGGTGACTCCCGAATCCGGAAAGCCGCCATTGTTCTCGTACGTCATGAAGACAGTGACGCCGGTAGCCGTGAGCGCACCCACGAGCCGGTACAACGATTCCTTGAAGTCCAGGCGGAATGACGGAGCCAGTGCGATCTCGAAACCCGACAGGGAATCGATCACGACTCGCGTTGCATCGATCTGGTCTACGGCGTCAAGGATTTCTGCAAGCGTTTCGTCGACAGAAAGATCCAGTGGCCGCATGTAGATGAGGCGCAGTTTGTCGCTGCCGATCGCTTCCTCGATGTCGTACCCCCGTTCGCGCGCGCGGGCGAGATATTCCTCCGGATACTCCTCGAAGATCGCTACGACAACCGTCTCGCCATCGAGCAGGCCCTGCGCCGTGAACTGCGTCGCGAATGTCGTCTTGCCGCTGCCCGCCGGTCCGACCAGCATGACCGCGTCACCCGCCGGAATGCCGCCGCCCATCACTTCATCCAGGCCGGGAACGCCGGTCCCTTGCCGGCTCGTCAATTGACGACGGCGCGCGGCCTGCTGCTCCGGAATGCGCGGGAATACCTGCAACCCGTCTTCCGTGATGCGGAACGTGTGAAAGCCGGGCATGGTCGCACGGCCTCGTACCTTCTGAACACGCATTTTCCGCACAACGGAGTTCCGATCGGGCACCTGTGACATCCAGATCACGGCGTCGGCAACTGTGAAAAGCGGGAATGCATGATCCTGCTCGTCATACTCGCCGAGCAGCAGGGACGTGACCTCCCACGTCGCCAGGTTGTGCGCCAGGCGCTGCACGAACTGCTGGAGGTCCATCGCTCCCGACGGTTCCGCGGTCAGCGGGATGCTCAGCGTGCGGAACGAATCGACAACGATCAAGCCCGGGTTGGAACGTTTTACCTCCGATTGGATGCGTTCCAGCACCGAGTTGAAATCCTGTGTTACGACTTCGTCAGTCAGGTTGATGAACCGTACCGCCGAGCCTACCCGGGAAGCGTCAAAGAAGGTGTACTGGCTCTGGTAACGCAGCATCTTCAGCGTGGGCTCGCCGAGAACCGTGAAGTAAAGTGCAGGCCGCTTCGCAGTTCCCGCCGTGAAAGCGATCTGCTGCGCAAGAGTTGTCTTGCCCGCACCCGGTCCGCCTGCAATCACGCTGAAGGAGAGTTCCGGGAGACCGCCGCCAAGTATTGCGTCGAAGCCGCGGACTCCGCTCGGTACACTCTCTATCACAGCGCGGTCATGGTTCATGTAGGTTCTCGCTGCCCGATGGGAAATCAGTTAGGAAGAGTTCAACGACGCGCATGGTGAGCACGTTGCCAATAAGACGTTCCAGCAATTCCACAAGCGCAACCAGAGCGGCCTCAATGCTGGCGGCGGATTGCGCATCCCCGCTTGCCTCGATGGCCTCCGTGACGCCTAGAACAGTCACGTCGGGCAACAGGCTGATCCTGATTGCGCCGATTGCAGGATGTGCCGGTTTCGTGCGGGCCACGGCGCGCGTAATCAGGGCGTGGGTACCATCCTGCCCGAGGAACGACACGAGCCGTTGAAGCACACGATGCACGACTGCCGCATACGACGCAGTCCGGGTC
>Ga0163150_10007913_pt1 | contig 12271 bp, 7 predicted proteins | sample OliLakLV19P2IB_FD_148628 | JGI IMG/M metagenome (GOLD analysis project Ga0163150, IMG submission 148628) | Freshwater microbial mat bacterial communities from Lake Vanda, McMurdo Dry Valleys, Antarctica - Oligotrophic Lake LV.19.P2.IB | ecosystem: Environmental > Aquatic > Freshwater > Lake >...
CTCGGGATCGAAGCAGACCCCAATTGCATTGCCAAGGGCGTGACAACGGCTGTGGACGCAGGTTCTGCCGGCGCTGACGCTTTTCCCGGTTTTCGCAGGTATGTAATTGATGTCAGCGAAACACGACTGCTGGCTCTGCTCAACATTGCTTCGCAAGGAATGTTGACCGCGGGGATGGGAGAATTGTTCGACCTGAGATATGCCAGTGTGCCGCGAGCTGTGGCCATGATCGAAAAGCATCGAGATGTGATCATGGGCGTAAAGGTGCGGCTGACGAAAGACACGATCGTCAGCGAAGCCTCGGGCCTCCGTCCTCTGTACTTGGCTCGCGAAGCTGCTGACACCGTTGGCCTGCCGATCATGGTTCATCCCCCGGCCGCGTGGTGTGATTCATTGGATGAGATTCTTGGGGTGATGCGTTCGGGTGATATTCTCACGCACTGCTTTCACGGCATGGATTGCGGCATCCTCGACGCCGAAGGCAAGGTACGCAGAGCTGTGTACGATGCCATAGAACGAGGGGTCATTTTCGACGTTGGACATGGAGCCGGGAGTTTCAAGTGGGATGTTGCAGAACGGGCTTTGAAACAGGGAGTTCAACCCCAGACCATCTCCAGCGACCTGCATGTCTTCAACGTGAACGGCCCTGTCTATGACCTTGCCACCACAGTCTCCAAGTTTCTCTCCCTGGGCCTCTCTCTTGACGAAGCTCTTCGCAAGGTCACCGCCACCCCGGCCGAGGCCCTCCGGATGTCTGACCAGATCGGGACTCTTAAGGTGGGGGCTTGGGGCGATGCAGTCGTCTTCGAGCTTCGGGATGGCAGCTTTGAGTTACAGGATTCAGACGGACAGGTTCGCGTTGGCACCCAGAAGCTTGCTCCAATGACAGTAATTCGAGCCGGCAAAATATATCGGGGTCAACAGGGACTGAAAGGTCACCACATCCATAGTCCTCATTAGAACCCGTCAACACAGCCTAACGAGATCATCTTGACGAAGAGAATCTTATCCAAGGCTTCGCGTAGATTAGGAGTAGGAAACACGGAAGCGTTCCACCACGGCCTCATCGAGTTCGATGCCTAACCCAGGTCCTTCCGGAACGATGACACAACCATCGGTTAATGGCGGAAGATCTCGCACCAGGTGTCGCATCAAGGGGGACGGCCTGAGACAGTATTCAACCAAGTCCCCATCCGGGCAGGCGGCCATCCAATGCAGTGAGGCAGCCAGATTAATTCCTGTGCTGAAACAATGCGGCACACAGCGCCTGCGGGCTTTGCGCGACAGGCGGGAGACCTCCTGGCAGACAGTCAACCCGCCACAGAAAGCAACATCAGGCTGAATAACATGTAATCCGCGTTCGATCAGTTCTTCAAAGCCCCAGCGCGTGACTTCACCTTCCCCGGCGGCGATTGGAATCGGAGAACGCGCACAAAGTTCGGCATATCCCTTCAAGTCGTCTTGAGAAAGGGGTTCTTCTAACCACGTGATCTTCAGAGGCTCCAAGAGTCGAGCTCGATCCAGCGCCGTAGCAACGTCCCAGGCGTGTCCGGCATCCACCATCAGATCACAGGCCTTACCGACCCCTTCGCGCGCCGCTTCAACCTGAGCCAAATCGGCTTGTGGGTCCTTACCAAAGGGTCCCCATCCGAATTTGACCGCTGAAAGTCCTAAATCGGCAGCACGCCGAGCAAGCTCGGCTGTCTCTCGAGGAGAACCGCCAAACAAGTAGCTGGCGTAAGCCCGGACTGATTTTCGATAGGCGCCGCCCAATAACTCATAAACGGGTTGACCTAAGATCTTGCCCTTCAGGTCCCACAGGGCTATGTCGGCCCCACTAATGGCGTGAATAGCAGCGCCACGGCGACCGTAACGGTTTGTGTGATAGTACATCCGGTGCCACAGCTCTTGCACTTCAAGCGGATCCTGTCCTCGCAACAGATGGGCAAGCCCGTGTCGTCTTTCGGCTGATCGGGGAGCCTCAAAAATGGCTTTGCAAACATACGACTGGCTGGTCACTTCTCCAATTCCGACGAGTCCAGTGTCAGTGTGAATTCTGACAACCAACACGTCTTGTGTCCCATCAGCAATCTCCTCTACCTCAGGCAAGCGGAGATGGATCGCTTCAACATCAGTGATGATCATGGGAAACCTTACAGAATCTCAACCGTGGCTCGTTCTTTATTCACGTGTATCAGTCATCGGGGAATTTCTAAGCATTGAGCATTGCGGAGACGCGTCGACCTTCCTCACGCCTTCCTCACCCTGGGACAAGTCGAGTGGCTAGTGAGAAGGCTCATGCAGTGTGGTGGTACAGATGAAATTGAGCGCCTGAGAACCAAGTTGTCAAAGGTGTCGACTCGTTCAGCCAGAGCTCTGCCCTCGCCATGACTGCTTATGGTAGTCGGTCCGTTCACCCATCGGACGGTTCTTGAATTCGCGGACCAATCGGAGGAAGGCCTCTATGACTGCGTCAAAGATAACCCGGCCCTTTTCAGCAGTCGCCAGTGTTGGATCTCCGTTCACACCACTCTTGCTAAACCGTGTCCAGTAATCCATCATCCGAACGGGGGACCCGTCCAGTAAATCTGACCAGATAAAGTCGGATTTCGGTACTCCCAGCTCCTTAGCAGCCTTCTCCATCTGCACCCGCTCGCCATCAAGATGTAGGTAAACAGAAGTCTCCAACTCACAAGCGTGCGACATCCCACCCCGTCCCGATTCGCGTACTGCCCGTATTTCTCGGATGGCTAGGGACGGCCAGATAAAAGCTGCGCAAAGGGCATTGGACTCCAGAATGGTCCGGCGCGCTACCAACTCAAGGATTGGCATATTGGATCCGTGGCCATCGGCAAGGAGGATGCGTTCAAAGCCGTGGTGAGCGACACTCAAAGTGATATCAAGGACAAAGTTCAGCAGATGCTCCATATGGATATCAATTGTCCCAGGAAAGTCCATGTGGTGGGTCTCAAAGCCATACGGGAGCAACGGCAGCAGTAAAATCTCACCGTCGGCCCGTCGCGCGGCCTCCTCGCAAATACTCCAGATCAGAAAGTTATCGGTATCGAGGGGCAAGTGTGGTCCGTGGTCCTCAACGGAACCGATGGGAAGAACTACCACAGGTTGTGTCTTGACGATTTCGCCCAACTCAGGCCAAGTGTAGTGCTGGTACAAATACTTCTTGGATTCCATCAAGCCTCCGTTCTGATGTTGGCAGCCTCGTCCGTCCTGTGAAGCTTATTACCAGGTCAAGTTCAGGGCGAACAACATCGCCAAACTCTTGCACCTCAGATGGGGCCCAACGTACAGTGGCTGCCACGCTCGAAATAGCTGCGGACGGGCTTCTCATGGAGTTCATTGCAAACTCTGATTAGCTTATCAACCGCTGCATCGAAGAGGCGTTGGCCCTTCTTTGCGCTGCTCTTGGATGGGTCTCCCATGACTCCTTCGTCGGCCTCACGGCGTCTCTCGGGCCATCTGGCAAACCGTTCCAGCTCCGCAGACGAAAACCAGGGTTTTAGACCATCGGGCGCCTGCTTATCCATGGCTATCAGGTGTTCACGTAAGTGGAGTTGGAGTGAAGTCTCCCATTCCCCACCATGGCCAATTGAAGAGTCGCTTTCACCCCAGGATTTCATCTCATCTTGCACCATGTGGAAGTAAGTCACATGGAGAGCCCAGACGTCCTCCTGTGCAAGCTTTACTGAGATCGCTTGAGTAGGTGCGACGTTACCACCGTGACCATTCAGAAGGATCATTCGCTGAAAGCCGTTAGCCTTGATACTGCGGCAAATGTCGCAGAGCACACAGATATAAGTCTCCAGGGTCACAGTGATGGTCCCAACGTGTCCCATATTGAAGTGGGTGAACCCAGTCCATACGGGCGGCGCCACAATGATGGGGTACTCATCGGTGCGGGTTGCGACTTCTGCTGCCAGATGATATGGGATGCTTATATCGACATCCATGGGACAGTGCGGCCCATGCTGCTCAACAGAGCCGACAGGGATAATCACTACAGGGGCGTGCTTTAGAGCTTCCTCCAGTTCGTGCCGCCAGAGCTCTTGCCAAAAGATCTTCTTGTTCCTTCCGTTGTACGATTTGCTAAACATCCGAATTGCTCCTCACAGAAACCTTGGTTGGCGGCGAGAACGATTTCCAGTCAAGAACGGCCTAGAACGTCAACTGCTCAAGATAGCGCGGATCCGCCGCGCAATGAGGCTGGGCTTCTCACCGTCCAAGTTGTGAGGGTTGATTGTAACGTAGCCGTTTGCAGCGCCTTCTTGGCCCACTGCAATCGCAGGGTCGTCATCGAACAACCGGTTCACCAAATCAAACGCGGTCAAGCCTAATGCTTTCTCGTCTAGGATGATCCGGAGCATGGGGAAACCCTCACCTTACCAGACCCATCAGCTCTCCTTTTACGTTTGAAACATCTGCCAAGCCTTCCTGCAGTACCCTTAACCGCCGAATCTGCTCATTCCGAACAGCCGTGTGGTCCTGACCCACATAGATTTTGAGCGCGGTCAGTAGCCCCGCAACCTGTTCTTTTCCGACTTTTAGGGGTCTTCCAATCCCCTGCAGTGGCGGGCCTGGCAGCTTTCCGGAATCCAGGAACTTGTGACGCATGGTCCAGGTCAGGGGAAGCACATCCATATCCTGATGTTGTAGTGCGACGGAGTCAATGAGATCCCGGCGGCCTACGAGAATCCCAGACGCCTGAGGACCGCCGATAGCTTTTCCTCCCGAGAACGAAACAAGGTCTGCGCCAGTGGCCACGAATCGGCGCAGATTGGCGGCTGGTGGCAGAGCTGCCGCAGCATCCACGATGACGGGCACGCCGTGCTTATGAGCTACAGCCACTGTGTCCTCCAGAGAAACTGCAGCGGGTGCATTCATGTAGACCCAATGAATAGCCACGGTGTTCTTGTGAATTGCAGCCTCAATATGCCAAGGGTCGGTATAGCCTCGGGCAGGATTGCCAATGTGTCCCACTTCTACTAATTTTGCGCCGGCTGCGCGAAGCGCGTGGTCGTAGGCGTTGCGGTGAATGCGCTGAGTAACAATCTCATTTGGAATGTTAGACGTATCCGGCAGGAGTTCCATCTTGCGGATATCTTGTCCAGCTAGGCACGCAGCCGCCGCCAGCTGTAGGCCTGCAGCTGCGCCACAGGTAATGTAGCCCGCCTCAGCACCGGTCACTTCTGCAAGGTAAGCACCCGCCTTTTCTTGCAGCTCATCGATCCGCACACTCCACTGGGCTGCCTCACGCATGGCCTCCAACACCTCGTCCGACATCGGCACTCCGCCCAGTCGCGTGAGGGCGCCGGCGGCATTGATGACCCTTTTTATGCTTAGTTTTTGGTAGAAGTCTGCCAGGCTGTCGTCCTTTCGGAGAGATTCAAAGAGAGCACGCCGCGAGAGCAAAGTATCCCGCACCCAAGCCTGCGGATTTGCCGCTCATGAGTAAATAGGCGAAGAGTCAGACGGATTTATGAATCACTTTATCACTAAAAGAGTGACGCGAATAATGGCGGGTCCAGCCTGCGGGTGAGTGGTGGGACGCACCACCACAACATTGGCCATTCGTGATCCCATGCATCGTGTTCGAGCGTTTCCACTGCAGCAGCCCGACTCTCGATGGACCGACTTCAGTGAGGAGCGGGCGCTAAACAATGATTTCTGTTATTGGCTTGCCGAAATCGATTTCCAGCCGCTTTTGACCCGGGACTTCGAGTCTTCTCGAATCCAGGCCTAATTGGTGGAGTACCGTGGCGTGAATATCGGTGACATAATGGCGATGTTCCACGGCATGGAAGCCGAGTTCATCGGTTGCACCGTGAACCACACCGCCCTTGATTCCGCCCCCGGCCATCCAAACGGTAAACCCGAAGGGGTGATGATCTCGTCCGCCCCTCGCGCCTTCAACGCCTGGTGTCCTGCCGAATTCGCTGCCACAGACGACCAAGGTCTCGTCCAGTAGGCCCCGTTGCTTCAGGTCCTTCAACAACCCGGCGATCGGATGGTCTACTTGAGCGCACAGTTTGGCATGGTTCTCCTGCAGGTCAGAGTGCGCATCCCAGCCGCTGCCAGCCATTTCATAGCCATGAAAAACCTGCACAAAGCGCACGCCCTTTTCGACGAGTCGGCGTGCAGTCAGGCAGTGATTGCCAAAGGACCTGGTGTTCTCCTGATCCAATCCGTAAAGCTTTCGTGTCGCGGCGCTTTCTTCATCGAAACGGAAAACTTCCGGAACCGTAGTCTGCATGCGGAAAGCGAGTTCGTAGGACTTGACGCGCGCCCGCAGCACCGGATCGTTAGGATACTTTACTGCGTCTAATTGATTGAGTCGCTTCACGAATTCAAACTCACTCTCCTGCTCTTCCTTGTAGACGTCTGGGGGGAAAGCAAATGGTAAGGGATTGTCTGGATCACCCTCAAGCTGCACCCCGCTGTGTTCAGGTCCTAGATAACTGCCTCCAACGGCTGCTACACCCCCCAGCTGCGGGGGCACCATCGGACCCAGCACGACGAACTGCGGTAAGTTATCATTGAGAGAGCCTAGACCGTAGTGCACCCAGGAGCCAATGGAAGGGAAAATTCCATCGAATATATGGCGCCCGGTATGGAACTGCAATTGGCCAGTGTGGTCGTTATCGGTTGTCCACACTGATCGAATGAGCGCCATGTCGTCGATGCAATTGCCCAACTGTGGCCACCAGTCGCTAATTTCAATGCCGCTTTGGCCTCGTTTCCGGTACCCGACCTGCATAGGGAAGATCTTCGTCATCAGCTTTCGGTCGGTCGTCAGTTCTTGTACGTTGTTCTTCACCAATGGGGACGTAAGCACGTCCTTGTAAGGGGTCTCAGCGATGGTCATACCAGCGTATTTGTTGAGCGCTGGTTTAGGATCAAAGGTTTCAACATGGCTGACACCGCCCTGCATGAAGATCCAGATGACGCTCTTGGCTTTGGGAGTAAAGTGGGGTTTACCATCCGGGGGAGTCCACACCTCCGAGGTGTTGGCCAAGGCAATCCCATCGCGCTGCAGCATCGCTCCCAGGACCAGTCCCGTAAATCCCATCCCCAAGTCGGCCAGAAAGACCCTACGATTGACCCGGCCACAACACGAAGAACAGGAATGAATCAACTGCGGCTGCTTTTTCATGCTTGTCATCCCCCTACCGAATCGTCAAAAACGCGTTGCGATTGAACAACGCGTGGACCAGGTTCTCCCTGGCTCTCAGCGAAGGGTCGCTGCCTGGGCCAACCTCGCTGGCCACAGTGACGCGAAATGCCGTTAGCTTTTTCAGATCATGGAATAGTGCAATCTGTCGGCCCAGGAATTTTTCGCTCTCAGCTCGTTCCTCGGCCGAGGGTGGCCTGCCCAGCACGGTTTCAAAGGCATCTGCCACGAACGTTCCTACCGGAGTTGCTTGGCCACCTAGACGACGAGCCAGCAGACGAGCGTGGGAGAGACTGAGTTTGCTGTTGGCCATCGCCAAGGCCTGCTGGGGGACAATGCTTTCATTACGTTCGTAGCAACTAGTAGGATTAGGCGCGTCGAACAGTTTCAGGAACTCCATCTGCAAATTTGGTGTATTCCGGAAATAGATGCTGCGCCGGAGAATCTCTTGTCCCATGTTTTCTTCCAGTTCCGGCCCACCCATGGCAGTGTCTAACTGTCCCGCCAAATAGAGCACAGTGTCCCGGACCGCCTCAGCTTCCATCCGGCGTGGGTTCATGCGCCATAGATAGCGGTTCTCAGGGTCCCTGGTGAGGCTAGGATATTTCACATCAGTAGTTGAAGATTGCATCCAGTAAGCATTGCTGGTGACCATGAGCTGATGCATGACTTTCATGCTCCAGTTCTTCTCCATGAACTCACTTGCCAGCCAGTCCAGCAGTTCGGGATGTGTGGGAGGCTTGCCATTCAGACCAAAATTGACAACAGTAGAAACGAGGGGCTTACCGAAGTGACGCAGCCACATGTGATTGACTGCTACGCGAGCCGTGAGAGGGTTTTCTTTACTAGCAATCCAATTCGCCAGCGCCAGGCGGCGACCTGTGCTGCTTTTAGGGTAGAGCTTGCCAATGGGAGTATAGCTTTCCTTCGCTTGTGCAAGAGCAGCGGCCGCGGCGTCGAGTTCTTTTCGGGCAGCCTCCGCTTTCTTTTCCCTGATTCGCTCGGCCTTTTCGTCGCTTGGTGTTGTTGAACTCAGAGCCTCCGTCAACTGTTGTTGCGCCCGCAATAGGTTCTCTTCCCCTTTTAGGAGATGAGCTTGGCGCTCAGCCTTTCGGGCCGCTTGTGCCAACGCTTCGGCATTAGGGTCTGGCGGGTTTGCATATTTCGCTTTCTCGGCCACAATGCGCGCTTCCAGTGCCGGCAGATTGGCCCGAGCCGCGGCCAATTCTTTTTCGGCCAACGCCACGGCCGCTTCTGACTTCGGTAGGGCCAGCTCTGAGGGGTCTTCGGGGAATTGGTTGATCCATTTTTCTACCAACGCAATCTGCTCTTCCGATAAGGGAGTCTTACCTAAGGGCATTCGCGGTTTCTTTTCTCCTCGCAAATAAAGGATCAGGGGACTCTCGCCGCTCCGTCTCGGGATCACGGCAGGGCCATTGAGTCGCCCCCCAAGTAAGATCGATTCCGGGCTTTCCAGAACCAGGCCACTCTTATCGATGTTGCCCGACTTGTGGCAGAAGAAGCAGTTCCTTTCGAAAATCGGTTTCAATTCCTTCTCAAAGTTCACACCCGCTACGGACGAGGCGAGTGGGTCTGGACCGGCAGCACCGATCGGAACCGGTGCTCTTGTCACCTCTTGGGATGCACCAACAGCCGCGCGCCGCTTGGCCTCGGCCAGAGCCTGTTTAGCCTTGGCCAAACCTGCTTCTGTCTTCTCGATTTTAGCCTTGGCCTGCGCCATCAAATCCTGGTGGGTGGATGACCTGGAATCTGGGTAGTACGCCTCCAGGGGAAGAGGCACCGGTTCAATCTTAATCTGGTCGCCGCCAAAGATTTCCGGAATACCCGGCGAAAGCGGGTGCTCTTTGTCCGGATTTTTTTCGTCACCGCGAACGAAGCGAAATGTTTGCCCAAAAATTGCCGGCTGATACGGAGCCACTTGTACGACCTCTCTCGGTTCGGCATCATAAGCGCGGGGCAACCCGTTCTTGCTTAGGTCTGGTTGTCCCGGTACTCGATCCATTCGAATATCATACGGCTCAAAAAAGGCGCGAAAGCGATAATATTCCTCCTGGGCGATCGGATCGTACTTATGGTCATGGCAACGGGCACACTTGAGGGTAATTCCTAGAAATCCAGCTGCCGTATGCTCCACTGTGTCCTGCAGCCAGACGTTGCGGTTGAACCGGTAGAAGTTTCGTGCCAGATAGCCTGTGGCTTTCAAGCTCTGGGGGTCCGCGGGCGCCATTTCATCCCCGGCCAGCATTTCGATGATCATCCGGTCATACCCTTTGTCCTGGTTCAAAGACTCAATGATCCAGTCCCGCCAATGCCAGATGTGCGGCTGGCTACTGGTCATAAGGTACCCACCGTATAAGTCGGTGTAACGCCAGACATCCATCCAGTGGCGCCCCCAGCGCTCCCCGTACCTCGGACTCGCGAGTAACTTGTCCACCACCTTTGCATACGCATCCTTCGACCGGTCCGCCAGAAATGCCTGCATCTCTTCGACCGTCGGCGGCAACCCAATCAAGTCCAGATACACTCGCCGCAGCAGCGTCCGTGGATCCGCCTCCCCCAACGGCTCTAATCCCCTCTTCTCATGCTCCACCGCCACAAACGCATCAATCGGATTCCGCACCCACTCCCGATTCTTCACCACCGGAACCGCCGGACGCTTTGGTCTCTGATAGGCCCAATGATCGCTCCCATGCCGTTGCACCACTCCCTGTGACACAGCGGTTGGCAGTTTCAAGGGCCCATCATAGGGCAACCCAGCGTTGATCCATTCCACGATCTGCCCTATCACCTCATCCCCTAGCTTCAGTCCTTTGTAAGGCATGCCCGGCTCGTGCTCGTGCTTGATCTTTTTCACCAGCAGACTGTTCGCAGCATCGCCTGCTACCACCACGGGACCATTATCACTGCCCCTCAGCAGCGTGTCCCGGCTCACCAGACTCAAGCCCGCCTGTTTGAACTTGCCCCCATGACAGTTCAAACACCGCGTTTCCAACGCAGGCCGCACCTTGTCCACAAACAGCCGCAATCCCTTCTCCTCACTCTTCGCCTGCAGTTCCGCATTGGCCGACGCTGCGGCTGCGGTCGGTTGGCCCGAAGGAGCGGTATCGAACGGAGCCCCAGCATTGATCCAGGCCGCCAGCTCTGTAATCAAAGCCTCTGGTAGCCTGTCCAGCTTGTAGGGCATTGCCGGCTCCTGTTCGTGTGTTACCCGTCTGTACAGCAGACTGGCTTTAGCATCGCCAGCTACGATGGCTGGTCCACTATCGCCGCCACGCAGCAGCCCATCCCTTGTGGTAAAATCCAGCCCCCATTTTTTCAACTCACCGCTATCGCACATCAGACAATGTTTCTCTAGCAGAGGTTGGACCTGCTCAGTAAACAGTCTGCTGCCCCCAGTTTCCACTGGCACGAGCGGCAACGACTTCCTGGCCTGCTCGGCCGCTACTGGTGCAGGAGTCAATTTACCAGCGGGCTGCGGAGCTGATTCCTGTGCCCACCCCCACCCCGCGGCAACGACGGCTATCGCTATCCCCGACAAGAACCTAATTGTCTTGAATTTGGCTTTCAGGCGGTCTCTCAGCATTTAATAACAGTTCAACGGAGTGCAAACCTTCATCCAATATTGAGAGCTGGCAGGGCTGTTTGTCAAACCAATCCTACCGACTCATACTTCGTTCGGGCCGAATTCAAGCTACTGGGACTCCCTACTAGACTAGTGTGTCGTTTGGATATCGCAGGGCCTGGCACCCCTTAAAATCAGACGCCAGATTCCTGCTGGCACCTTCGGGATCTTAGAACCCAAATAATGCACCGAATCAGCCTTTTGGCTTGGTGCGGGGTGCATAAAATTCTATGCACCAAGTTCGGCAGATAACTTTTTGTCGGCACGAAGTCGTGAAAACCGGCATTGAATGAAGCTTTTCGGAAACTTAGCGACGGATTCGGGACGATGGTCGATACACTTCTGCCCTGTCCCACCACCGGGGCTGTGCCTACGACCTCGACAACTTCAAAGAACCAAGGAGGTAAAAACAGGGCAGGGTCAGGCGAAGACCCTGGCAGTGAGCGGGACCGCCCGGTTAGAGGTGTAAGACCCCCCAATTGTCTGGATGCTCCGCAGCCGCTCCATCAGTTCCTGGAACAATGCCTTCTCGACAAAGGTCTGGCTTAAGCGAATCCAGCGCCGCCCTTCATGCAGCACCAGCTTGGCCGCAATGAAAACCCAGCGCAAACGGCTAGTGCGCAGCTGGGTGCGCTGGTAGGTCTGCTCAGCAGGCAGCGCCATCAGCTGTAGCCAGCGGTTCGAGTTGTAGGCCAGAATGGCCATCTGCAGATAATTCTGGTTGGCTTCAAAGCAGCGGCCGCTCAGCACCGCAAAGCCGGCATCATTACATCCCTCTTTGATATAGTTCTCGGCCGTGGCCCGTCCGTCATACTCCCGGCAGATCGCGCGTTTATCCTCGCTCCGGTTGGTCACAAAGACCCGGTACTTCCACTGCTCGGTCGCGAAGAGCTGATATTGGTTGCTGGGTTCCTGCTGCAACTGGTAGCGCACCGCCACAAACCGGCGGGGGCGACCCCATCCCATCGGCTCGTACCAAAACTCGCAAACTCCAGCGGTCCCGGCCCACCGCTTCCAATCCGCTGCTTCTAACTGCCGCACCAGGGCGGTGGTCTTGTCGGCACTGAGGAGATAACTGTAGCGGTCGCCCAATCCCTCAATCGCTGCCACGACTTGCTTACAGTAAAACCCCGCATCGGCACGCGCCACCACTTCGGGCACCGAGGCCGGCACACTCCGCAGCGCCGCCGTGATGTGCTCAGCCATCTGCTCGCCCGTGGGCGTGTAGCCATTGTGCAGTTTGCCCCGCAGGCATTCTCCCGTCTCGGCCACAAAGCTCAGCAGCGGTTGCACCGACTTCTTCCCCTTCTTGCCCGGATTGTAGGCCTTCCGCCCTCCCATCTGTTCCCCATACACCGTGTTCACCGTGCTGTCGGTGTCCACATGCACCCGCTCCAACCGCAGCTGGCCCGCCTCCCACACCCGCCCGACCAGCTCCGTGT
>Ga0163150_10007914_pt1 | contig 12271 bp, 16 predicted proteins | sample OliLakLV19P2IB_FD_148628 | JGI IMG/M metagenome (GOLD analysis project Ga0163150, IMG submission 148628) | Freshwater microbial mat bacterial communities from Lake Vanda, McMurdo Dry Valleys, Antarctica - Oligotrophic Lake LV.19.P2.IB | ecosystem: Environmental > Aquatic > Freshwater > Lake >...
CAGGAGTGGATCGGCGCCGACATTCGCGCCGACGCATGGGGTTACGCGTGCGCGGGATGGCCGGAGCGCGCGGCCGAGATGGCGTTCCGCGATGCCTTTTTATCGCATCGCGGCAATGGCGTTTATGGCGCAATGTTCTTCGCCGCCACCATCGCGGCAGCATTTGTGGTGGAGTTGCCGCTTGCCGCGTTGCGCATCGGCCTGACCGAGATTCCACAAGACTGCCGGCTGGCCGGCGATGTCCGTTGGGCGATGCGCATCGCGCCGAGGCTGAAAACGTGGCGGGATGCGCACAATGCCGTCGCGAAGCGGTTTGATGGCATGCACCTTGTCCATACGAATAACAACGCTTGCCTGACTATTTTCGCACTTTTGCTGGGGCGCAACGATTTCACAAAAACGATTGGCCCCTGCGTCGCGATGGGATATGATAACGATTGCAACGCGGCAACCGCCGGCTCGATATTGGGGGCGGTTGTTGGGCTCGATCATATTCCGGAACATTGGTGGAAACCCTTCGGGAACCGGGCGGCCACTTACCTTTCGGGCGTCCGGGCATTTCGCAACGATGAAATTGTCCGCCGGTTCACAGTGTTAAATAGGCAAGTCTGGGCGGAATCCACACGCGATTCGGTTCGGTAATATTCTGCCTCCCAGACGATTGGAGGTTTTTACAGGTTATGGACCCCTTAAAACAGGCCCGGCGGCTGATTATCTTTGTCATCGGGCTTACCGTGTTTCTCGCTGGCGCCGCCATGCTGGTGCTACCCGGACCCGGCATTGCGGTCATTATCGGAGCACTCGCCATTCTCGCAACGGAATTCGTGTGGGCGGCGACACTTCTGAGGCGCGTGAAAATGAACGCCCAGTCCGCCGCGCGGTCGATGTGGAATGCATCAAAGGAATCCCGGTTGCCGCGCATTTTTGATTGGTTCAGGTTCCGCCGCGTACGCTCGGATTCTTCCGCGCCATAGTCCGGAATTCAGTTTTTCCTCATTCGGCTCACCCATCGGTTTTGCCAATTCCTCCCGCCATTCGATACCCTTTGAGTTCGGGCGGTCTTTTGCCGGCCGCAGTCGCTTGGCAGGAAGGATAAATCATGCGCTTGGGAATCATCGGTTGTGGTGTGCTTGGACGGTTTCACGCGCCAATGGCGGTCAAGGCGGGGTTCCAGATCGTTGCGTGTACGGATCCCGTGCGCGCGAATGCGAACGTGTTGGCCGCCGAGCATAACGCCGTGGTTGTGGACGACGCCTTGGCGCTTTGCGCACTCGATATCGTAGACGTCGTGGCGATCTGCACGCCGACCCACGTTCACGCGCAAATTGTCGTAGCCGCGGCCCAAAACGGCAAACACATTTTTTGCGAGAAGCCATTCTGCCGCACGCTCCCGCAATGCGAGGAAGCGCTCGCGGCAGTGAAGAAGGCCGGCGTGAAACTGTTCGTGGGCCATGTCGTCCGGTACTTTCAAGAATTCTGCGCGATAAAACATCAGATCGACGACGGCAAAGTCGGCAAGCCGGGTTTTGTGCGGACATTCCGCGGCGGACAAAGCCCCCTCGGCGAAGGCTCGTGGTTCCGCGATTTCGACAAGAGTGGGGGGGTGACACTGGATTGCATCATCCATGATTTCGATTGGTTGCGCTATGTGTTTGGCGATCCCGATCGTGTGTTCGCGCAAGACCTCCGCGAACGCATTGATGAAGGAATCGACTACGCCATGGTGACCCTTCGCTTCAAGAGCGGGCTCATTGCAACCGTCACCGGCTCGTGGGCGCATCCCTCGGGATTCAAGGTGAAAGCGGAAGTCTGCGGCGATAAGGGAATGATCACCTACGACAGCAGCGAGGCGCCAATTGCGTCGCAATTGCGGGGCGCGGGCGGCACAACGCCTGGCGTGGTGCTTCCAGCGAGTCCGGTTGCGGACAGCCCATATTATCTGGAGTGGAAAGATTTTCATGGCTGGCTCGAAGGAAAACATACGCCGCGCGTGACGCCGGAAGACGCCGTATGGGCCGTGCGGATGGGGTTGGGCGCAATTGAATCGGCGGAAACCGGCCAGCCGGTTTCGTTTTAAGGAGTGGGTAACGTGACGAAACTGGGAATCATGAGTTTTGCGCACATGCACGCGTACAGCTATGCGGCGAGCATTAAGCAGCTGGACGGCGTTGAACTCGCGACCATTTGGGATGACGACGCCGCGCGCGGAAAAACCGTGGCGGCGCAGTATGGCGTGCCGTTTCATGCCGACTTGAATGCGTTCCTGAAATCCGATGTCGAGGGCGTGATCATTTGCTCGGAAAACATCAAGCACCGCGCCATGACAGAAGCCGCCGCGAATGCAGGCAAATGGATTTTGTGCGAGAAGCCGCTGGCGACAACCATCGGAGACGCGCAGGCGATGGTCGACTTGTGCAAATCGAAAGGCGTTGGACTTGGTACTGCGTTTCCATGCCGGCACGTGCCAACGCTGATGGCGGTGAAAGTTGAGATCGCCGACGGAAAGTATGGTCAGATTTACGCCGCCACCTGTACCAACAACGGCAGCTTTCCCGGCGGCTGGTTCGCCGACGAAGCCCAATCCGGCGGCGGCGCGACGATGGACCATACCGTACACGTGGCGGACGCGCTTCGCTGGATGCTCGGCCGCGAATTCACGCAGGTCTATTGCGAATGTGACAACCTGATCCGGCATGGCATCGGCACGGACGATGTTGGAAGCCTCCACCTCGAGATGGAAGGCGGCATCAAGATCACCCACGTCGCGAGCTGGAACCGCGCGAAAAGTTTCCCTACCTGGGGCGATGTCACGATGGAGATCATCGGCGAGAAGGGCGTGGTCACCGTCGACGCGTTCAACCAGAAAATCAATCTCTACAACGACGAAGCGATGAAAACGCAATGGGTCGGCTTTGGTGACAACAGCGACTTTGGCCTCGTGCGCGATTTCGCCAACTCCATCCGCGAACGCCGTGACCCCGCTGCGTCAGGCGTGGACGGGTTGCGGGCAGTGGAAGTCACTGTCGCCGCGTATAAGTCGGCGAAACGCAAAGCGCGCGTTACGGTATAATTGACCAATCCGCGGTTGGCGTAACGGAGAAGTTTCAATGGTTAGTGAAGAGATTAGGGCCTCTGTAATTGGCGCCCTCGATGCACTTCCCGAAAATGCCACCACCGAAGATGTGATGGAAACTCTATGTTTCATGATAAAACTGCGGAAGGGCGTTGAACAGGCAGACGCATGTGAGTTCATTCCCCATGAGGAAATAGAAAAGCAGTTTCTCCAATGTCCTAGGGCGTGACTGCGGAGTGTTAATTGGAAGTCAAAAATATGGTAAGCGAGCCGTTGAGAACTTCCGTCATTCATGCCCTCGAATCACTCGAAGAAACCGCCACAATTGAGGATTTGATCGAAAGGTTGTATTTACTCGCGAAGGTCCAGCGCGGTTTCGAAGATGTAGAGGCCAGCCGGGTTGTCGCGCACGAAGCGGTCAAGGCCCAGTTTCTCGGGCAAGACGGAATCTGATATGAAAATTTTACTGAATGGCCAAGCGCGCGATATTTCCGACAACATTACTGTCGACGCGTTGCTGCATTCTTTGGGCTTCAAACCCGAAGCAACCGTAGTGGAACGCAATACGGAGATTCTGGATCGATCCACCTATCGCGATACCGTGCTTGCGGACGGCGACACCGTGGAGCTGGTGCGGTTCGTTGGTGGCGGTTGATGACGCATGCGGAGCGCATGCACCGTTTCGCTCAGGCAGATCTGTATGTCGTGATCACCGAGGCGTTCTGCGCGGGCAGGCGCGCGATCGATGTTTTGGACGCGGTGCTCGACGCGGGCGTTACGCTGGTGCAATTTCGCGAGAAGGATTTTGAAGCGGGCGAGTTGTACGTGCGTGCAACCGCGTTTCGCGAACGCACCAAAGCCCGAGCATTACTAATTATCGATGATCGTATTGACATCGCCTTAGCCGTCGGTGCAGACGGCGTACACCTTGGCCAGAACGACCTGCCCATCCTCGCCGCGCGCGCGATTGGGCAGGAACTGATCATTGGCGCGTCGTCGCATTCTCTTGATGAAGCACTCTCTGCCCAAGACGCCGGGGCGAGCTACGTCAATATTGGTCCGATCTTTTCAACGCAGACCAAGCGGGTGTCCAGCGGGGTTGTCGGGCCGGAACTGATTGACACGATTCGTCCGCACCTACGCATTCCATTTACAACGATGGGTGGGATCAAGCTTCATAATATATCCGAAGTCGTACGGCGCGGTGCGCGCCACGTCGCGGTGGTTACGGCGGTCACCGAAGCAGTCGATCCACGCGCCGCCGCGACGGCCCTGCGCGACGCCATCGGCCTGGCACGATGAATATCATTGCGGGACTCATTGTTGCAGCAACGTCCCTTTCGCCAGAGTCATTCACGGTCGAAGGTTGCGTGCGTGTGGCGGGCGCACCGGCTGACGGCGTGTCCGTATGGATACGTGACGAACTCAGCAGTGCCCGAAGCGTAACGGATGCAAAGGGTAATTATCGTGTCGCAGTTTCGTTTGGCGGCATGGCGCAGCTCGAATTCACGCGAGAGCAGGGCGAGTCGGACCGATCCACGTTGCGGCAGCTTCAGACGCTTGTTCTAATGTCGGGTACCGCTTCTCAAATCGACGTCGATTTGAATCCCGGCGCGGGCGCTGTCGAAGGTGTGCTGACGCACAATGGCGCGCCCGTTGCGAGTGGCTCGGCGTTGCTTACGTCCCATCGCGCGAATGCCGGAACATATACCATCTGTACGCTCGCGGACGAAAACGGCGCCTACCGCATTGACGGATTGTCCGCGGGAAAATATAAGCTAGAGCTCGATCCGCGGCCCACCACGCTGCGCGTTGCAATGGCGCAGATGCGACAACCCGCGGCTGCGAATTTGGTAATCGTCAAAGAGGGTCAGGCCGCGCGCCACGATTTTAACCTGCGAACTGGTGAAATCATTGCGCGGCTATCGGGAATGGGCATAGAAGAGGTTGGCCGGCTCGTCGTTGTGCCGGGAGAATTCGCGGGGCCGGTGCTCACCGAGGCAACTGCGCAGGCCATGTTGCGGCGGGCCATCGTAACCATCGTTGTTGAAAACGACAAGAATGTCGAAGTGCCGGATCTCGAGGAAGGCACGTATGCAGTATTCTTCGCCGCGTTCGACCGCGCGTCGGGGAGTCTCCGATCAGCGTTCAAGGCAATGCGCGTTACCTACGTCAATGTGGTCGTCCGTGCGGACGCCCCGGCATCGCTGACACTGCACCTGCCGTAACCATGCCAGATATCGAAAAGGTATCCTCACGAATGCCAGATGCTTCAGGCCTCTACGAAAAGCCCGGCTACTATGCCTTGGCATTTTCCTACCGCGATTTCGCGCGCGAGGTCGACGTCTTTGAGGAATGTATACAGCGTTTCTCGCGCATTACGGTTGAAGCGGTATTGGAGATTTGTTGCGGGCACGCCCCCCATCTTGAAGAACTCCATCGCCGGGGCTATCGCTATGCCGGTATCGACCGAAGCGAAGAGATGTTGACAAGTGCGCGGTCGCGCGCCAAGGCATGCGGTGCGCCAGCGCAATTTACGAATGCGGACATTGCGCATTTTTCCCTTCCCGAACCAGTCGATTTCGCGTACGTCGCGCTCGCTTCGCTTTACGTAACGAGCACGGCAGAATTGCGCGCGCACTTTCGCGCCATGGGAGATGCACTGCGCTCCGGTGGCCTGTACTTCATGGAATGGTGCGTCGATTTTGATCCGATGGTTGACATCGTCGATTCGTGGGAGGTCGAGCGCGACGGCGTCCATATTCGCGCGAGCTACTGGACGTGCAGCGTGAACCGCATCGAACAAACCTACGAAGACACCCTGCACCTGGAAATTAACGACCACGGCACCGAATTTGTACTTGAAGACAAAGCCATCCGCCGCAGAATTTTTCCGCAGGAGTTTTTGGCGTTCATTCGCGACCACACCCAATTTGAATTCGTGGGCTGGTGGAACGACTGGAATCTCGACCAACCCGTGACCGGCGAACACGGCGTAGACCGGCCGATAATAGTTGTGCGAAGGCGATAGATTCTCGTGTGGAAAAATTTAGCATGACGGCAGGGAGGCCCTCTCTTATACGGCTTCATTCGGAAGATATGCTGGTCCGATCAAAACTGGAGCAGTTTAGAGCCATGGAGTCGGAGATTATTGTTGCGTCGCCTCTTCCTGGTCTACCAGGTTCCCTAAAGGCGCGGGAGGACGGTACCGTCATGGACGGAAATCATCGCGTGCGAGTGCTCAGGGAGCGTGAATTTGTCGTAGATTCCTTACCCAGGGAAATTGTATAGGGTATAATTCAACTATGAGCGACCTGTATTGGATAGATGGCCCGTGGCCAGGCCGGTTGGCGATAACGCCTCGCCCGCGTGGTGGCGATTGGCTGTCGGATGATCTTCGGAACTTGCATGACGCAGGTATCGACAGCGTCGTATCACTTCTTACCAAGGCGGAAGAGTCCGAATTCGCATTGCGGAGTGAAGAGGCTCTTGCTGCCGCGTCAGGAATGCGTTTTTATTCACTTCCGATTGCTGATCGGTCAGTACCGGAGTCAATGCATGAGGTTTCGGACACGTTGCTGCGTTTGGAAGGCGAGCTTGCGAATGGACAAAACGTAGCATTCCATTGCAGGCAAAGCATTGGCCGTGCCCCAATGATTGCCGCATGCGTTTTGGCGCTGACCGGTGTGGACGTTCAGGAGGCTTTTCAGCGGATTTCAACGGCCCGTGGGATAGAAGTGCCTGAAACCGCGGAGCAGGCCGATTGGGCCGAACGATTTGTCCGCGAGTCGGTTCCACACCCACGTTGATTTTTGGTTCAGATGCCAAATTGAGCTCAACGCTTGGGCTAGGCCGCTTTTTAGCGCGATTGCCCCGCGAATTAATTTTGAACGCGAAACGCCCTTATGCCGGCGTGATATACTTTCCACTTTTCCAACATTGGCTGACCACCAGGAAAGCGGCAACTATTTCCAATGCTACGCGCGCGCATCATCGGCACGGGCCACTATTTGCCCGAACGTGTACTCACCAATAACGACCTTGAACACCTGATGGAGACGACGGACGAATGGATTCGTCAACGGACCGGGATTCTGCAACGGCATATTGCCGCGGATGACGAGGCGGCGTCGGACCTTGCGTCACATGCCTGCAGGAGCGCGCTTGTGATGGCGGAGGTCGATGCGGCGGACGTGGACTATGTGATTTGCGCGACATTGACGCCGGATTATTTTATGCCGTCGTCGGCGTGTTTGGTGCAGCACAAGATTGGCGCGCGACGCGCGGCGGCCTGCGATGTCAATGCCGCGTGTTCGGGATTTATATACGGCTTGCAGCAGGCCGATGCTTTGATTCGCGCGGGGGTCCACAAAACCATTCTTGTCGTTGGCAGCGAGATTATGACCTCTCGGCTGGATTGGACCAAGCGTGATACCGCGGTGTTGTTCGGCGACGGGGCGGGCGCGGTGGTCTTGCGCGGCGATACGGGTGGCGCAGGTATTTTATCCACGTACACGGCGTCCGACGGCAGCGCGTACGATATTCTGATGGTCTCCGCGGGCGGGTCCGCGCAGGTCATTACGCCAGAAAACATTCACGATCTGAACCGTGGCATCCAGATGAACGGGCGGGAGTTGTACAAACGCGCAGTACATGCTTTCGGCGACGCCGTCGAACAGGCGCTGCAGCGCGCGAACGTAAGTGTCGATGACCTTCGCCTTTTTGTTCCCCACCAGGCGAACAAGCGAATCATTGCCGCCGCGGTCGAACGCATAGGTCTCGCCGATGACAAGATTTACCTCAACGTAGATCGCGTTGCCAACACCAGCGCGGCGTCGATTCCCATCGCGCTCGATCAGGCGCTTGCGGAGGGGCGGTTTGCGGCAGGCGATCTGGTGCTGCTGGCTGCGTTTGGCGCGGGGTTGACTTGGGGCTCCGCGGTAATCCGCTGGTAAGGTTTGCGGGTGTGTCATTTGACGGGTTGCCGTAATATTTGCTGTTTGCTATTCTTTCCCTTTCGGTGCTCGCTGAGGATGCGCCAATTCCAACACTAATACGGACGAACCAAACCATGCGCTCACTTCGTACAGTTTCGACCGCCGCTGCACTTGCGTTTTACGCGTTTGCGGCGCGCGGGGAAGTTATCGATCAGGTCGTTGCCACTGTGGACAAAGAAGCGATCCTCATGAGCGAACTCCTGGCGGAAATTGGGCCGCAGCTTCGCGAGATACGCGCGCAGTCCACCAGCCAGCAGGACCTTGATCGCCTGCTCGATGAAAAAATGCGCGCCACGCTCGAGCAGGCCATCGAGAACAAGATACTGCTGCGCGAGGCGCAACTGGCCGGCGTGCCGATTGCAGACGCGGACGTTGATCAACGCTTCGAAGAGTACAAACGGCTATACCCTTCCAACGACGAGTTCATGCAGGAGATAGAACAGGCCGGCGAAACCGTTACCGCGCTCAAGGAGCGGTTGCGCAAGCAGATGATGGCGCGGACGATGGCCGTGCGAAAGACAACTGAACTGGAACAGGGTATTGTCATTTCGGAATCCGAGATTTCCCAATACTTTCAGGATAACAAAGAGAAATTTCAAAACGAGGAGCGCGCGCGCTGTTCGCAAATTTTTATGCCCGCGGGCGAAGACTTGGCGGAGCGGGACAGGGTACGGGCGCAGTTGGAGCAGTTGAAAGAAGAAATCGATAACGGCGCGGACTTTGCCGAACTTGCCATCGAGCATTCCAAAGCGCCCGGCGCGGAGGACGGCGGTATTGTCGGATGGGTGCAGCGCGGCGACCTGGTGGGACGGTTGGATGAAATGGCGTTCGCGCTCGAGGAAGGACAGGTCAGCGAAGTGATCGAATCCGACCAGGGCTTTCATCTGCTCAAGGTCGATAAAAAGGAAGTCGCGGGAGAGGCGACCCTGGACGACGTTCGCGCGAGTATCGAGCCCGAATTGCGGCGGGCAGCCGCGTCGGAAAAGTTCAAGAAGTGGATGACCGATTTGCGCAAGCGCAGCCGCGTGCAATTGTTTTTGTAGAACTGGTTGGCGCCATGGTGGGCCGCACGCTCAAAATGGCCTTTTGGCTCTTTCATGATCATTTGGGAACGCTTCTCGCGGCCAACCTGATTTGGGCCGTCGCGCTCGCCGTGCCGATTAGCATCGGGGTTCCCGCCTTCATTTCCGGTGACGCCCGGCTCATGTTTCTTGTCGGAGCGCCCGCAATTTTTGTGGCGTTCTTCGTACTTTCCCCACTGGTCTGCACGGGGATCGCGCATCTGGTCAAGACCTGCATCGATACCCGCGACGGTTCGCTCTCGGATTTTTTCACAGGCATGTGGAAATATGCATTGCGGTCCGTGGGCGCCGGAGTTGTCTATGGGGTAGTCATGATTGCGCTGCTGACCAGCGCGTGGTTCTACGCTACCCGACTACACGCCACTGCCCCAATTGTGGGATATGCACTCAGCGGACTAGCTTTGGGAAGCGCGGCAGTGCTTGGCGCAATGGCATTGCTCCTGCCCGCGGCCATTGTCCAGCGCAAGACGGGAGTGTTTGCGACGCTTCGCCTAACGTTGCTGCTGGTGCTTGCGAATCCGCTTTGGATGCTGGGAGTGTCCTTGCAGTGTTTGTTCTTGACGGTGCTGTCGGTGTTTTTCGTGCCGCTGTTTTTTGCGGGCTATGCTTCCGCCGTGGTTTGCGCCGGGTCAGCCGCATACGAATTGCTCGCGCGGAAATATGCCGTGGACAGGGAGCAAGATGACCTGCAGGACGATTACTTAAACCGCGGATTGCGGGACTTGTTTTTTCCCTGGAAGGGATGAACCATTTGGATTCAATTTAATTTCTTTGTAATTATTATAATTATAATTAAAATCGGTGTTTGGTAACTAATTTTTGTTTGCTTCAAACTACTGTTTTTTTGTACACTATTGGGAATTTGAAGGAGATTTGACCCCATGACTCGTATTACCGGCTTAGTTGGACGCGAAATATTGGATTCCCGTGGGAATCCCACGGTTGAAGTCGATGTGTTTCTTTCCAGTGGCGTAACGGGCCGGGCCGCGGTTCCGTCAGGGGCGTCGACCGGCGAACATGAGGCCATCGAACTTCGTGACAAGAACCCAAAGCGTTATCTTGGGAAAGGTGTCGAGAAGGCGGTCAACAACGTCAATTCCACCATAGCCGAGGAATTGCTGGGAATGGACGCGCTGAACCAGCGCGAAATTGACCGGACTCTGTGCGCGCTGGACGGTACGGCCACGAAGGGAAAGCTCGGCGCGAATGCTATTCTTGGGGTCTCGCTGGCGACTGCGAAGGCAGCGGCGCTGGCAGTGGACCTTCCGTTGTACAAGTACGTTGGTGGGGTGAACGCACACTTGTTGCCGGTTCCCATGATGAACATTCTCAATGGTGGCGCGCATGCGGACAACAACGTGGACATCCAGGAATTCATGGTGATGCCCGTTGGCGCAAAGACTTTCAAAGAGGCGCTGCGCATGGGCACGGAAGTGTTTCATGCCTTGAAGGCAGTGCTCAAGGACAAGGGGCTTAACACTGCGGTAGGCGATGAGGGCGGGTTTGCTCCCGATCTTTCATCGAATGCCGAAGCGTTGGAAGTCATCTTGAAGGCGATCAAGAACGCGGGATACAAGGCGGGCAAAGACATGATGCTCGCGCTCGATTGTGCATCCTCCGAATTCTACAAAAACAAGAAGTATGTACTGAGCGCGGAGAAGAAGGCCGAGCGGACATCGGGCGAGATGGTCGGCTTCCTGGCCGGATTGTGCGCGCAATACCCGATCATATCGATTGAAGATGGCATGGCGGAGAACGATTGGGCGGGTTGGAAAGAGCTGACCGAAAAGCTTGGCGAATCGGTCCAACTTGTGGGCGACGATTTGTTTGTGACAAACACGGAATACCTGAGCCGTGGTATTCGAGAGGGTATCGCAAACTCGATTCTTATAAAGGTGAACCAGATTGGAACGCTGACGGAAACTCTTGACGCAGTTCAGATGGCGCAGCGCGCGCTACACAGCGGTAATTTCTCTCACCGGAGCGGCGAAACCGAGGATGCAACAATTGCCGACCTGGTCGTTGCGACCAATGCCGGACAAATCAAGACCGGTTCGGCGTCGCGAAGCGACCGTGTCGCGAAATACAATCAATTGCTTCGAATCGAAGAAGAATTGGGCAGTCAGGCAGAATTCTTGGGGTCTGAGGTGTTCTGTAATATAATGAAGAAGAAAACAGGTCGCTAACGGACATTGAGATTATGACTAAAGGGTATGTTTTAGCGATAATACTGGCGGTCGGCTTGGCGGCGGCGTATGCGGTGCAACGCGACCTGCCGGCGCAATATGATTTTTATTTTCAGAACGAGGCATATACGGCCACGCTGCAGTCGCAGTACGAGACACTCGTGGTTGAAGAGCAGCGGCTGGTTGGACGGGTCGACGGATTAGAGCGCGACCCGATCGAGATGGAGGAAAACGTCCGCCATCAGAAGCAACTGGCCAAACCGGGCGAGCGGCTGTACCGCATCGAATACGGACCTGCTCCCTCTTCTCGGTAGGGAGTCTTGGATCCTTCTGTCGCACGAACTTGTCCTAAATAGCCAGGAAGAAGCGATTAAGCTTCTTGGCAAAAACGGGGAAATCCGGAAACGCATCCAGGAAGTCAGCCCCGTCCGAATTGTGGATCGCGGCGCGAAAGTCGTCATCCTGGGAGATGACAAGGACGCAGCCAAGGTAGGGCAGGTTCTCGCCGAAATGCTCGTAGCGGTCCGCAACGGCCACACGCCATCCGTACACGATGTTTCGTACGCGCTGAGCGAAGTGCGCGAAAGCCGCACGGAAAGTCTGGGCGCCATTCTGGGCGGAAGCGCGTCGCGCGGGTTGCGCGGCGACATTGCAATCAAACCGCGCACCCGAGGGCAGTCCGATTATCTCGACGCCATCAAGGGCCATGGCGTAACGCTCGTCATCGGCCCCGCGGGCACGGGCAAGACATACCTTGCGGTAGCGGCGGCGGTATCCGCGCTGCTGAACAAAGAGGTGGGCCGGCTAATCCTGACGAGGCCCGCGGTCGAAGCGGGTGAAAACCTGGGGTTCCTGCCTGGGGATTTGCAACAGAAAGTGAATCCGTATCTCCGGCCGCTGTTCGATGCTTTGTCGGCGATGCTGGACGCAGAC
>Ga0163150_10007915_pt1 | contig 12270 bp, 9 predicted proteins | sample OliLakLV19P2IB_FD_148628 | JGI IMG/M metagenome (GOLD analysis project Ga0163150, IMG submission 148628) | Freshwater microbial mat bacterial communities from Lake Vanda, McMurdo Dry Valleys, Antarctica - Oligotrophic Lake LV.19.P2.IB | ecosystem: Environmental > Aquatic > Freshwater > Lake >...
GCCGGAGAGGGGGCGAGCTTGTTCGAATCCCAATGGAGGCGAATCTGTTCGTTGATGATCGCCACTTGAGGCAGCGCGACTTTGGCAACTGCCGATTTCTGCGGAACAGGAGCCGATTCGACTTCGTCCGCCGCAAACGTGACCGACACGCCGACGGGGCCAACGATTGTCAGCAGCGCGGTCGCAAAGAGCGCAGTCCAGCGGCTGCGCCAAACCGAGCGCTTCCAACGCAACGCAATGAATCCCTGCGTCTGTGCCATGCGGCCAATCTACCGTGCTAAGGCCCTGTCGACCGAATCGGAGGGCCACTCTGCCCCACGCGCAACGTCATGCTACGCGGCTGAGGGATTTCGCCAAAAGGCGATTCTCGTGGAGTAAAAGTCGCCTTGAACGCAATTTTTTATTGCAGGGACTTTCGCGACCAACAGGGTCGTCGGACGGTGTATTGTTTTGCAACATCTGTGCAATTTTGCAACACCAGAATGCAACAGGCGAGTTGGGACCTAGAATGCGGACTAGTCCCCAACTCGCCTTTTTATTACGGAAACTCCTCTTCCTATTCCTGATCTACAAGCTGGCCTCGTGTTCCGTTACAGCTTGTAAACCTTCCATTCCCAAGGGTTTCCGTCGTGTTGTTGCTCTTTGCCTCTTCTGTAGCCGGCCCCGTTACTGGTGCTCTTCTCTGTACCGGCCCCGAGTCGAACTACTGTGTCAGAGCGGCGCCTCTTCCGCTCTGCTAGGAAGAGAATGCAAACGGTGCGCCAACAGTAACGGATAGGCAAAGAATCCCAATTTGGCACTAGCTCAGGCCGTTTCCCGGAACTGAATCTGGTGCAGCCGGCGGTACAGGTCGCAGCGGCCCATGAGCTGGTCGTGAGTGCCCACGTCGGCGATCCGCCCTGCGTCCATCACCACGACCCGATTCGCCAGGGCCAACGTCGCCAGGCGATGGGTGACGATCACCGTGGTTCGATGGCGAATGAACTGCTCAAGGACTTTGTGGATGAGCTGCTCGCTTTCCAGATCGATTTGGCTGGTAGCTTCGTCCAGGATCAGAATGGCTGGGTCGCGCAGGATCGCCCGAGCCAAAGCGATCCGCTGGCGCTGTCCGCCCGAGAGCCGGCCGCCCCCCTGCCCGACGCGCGTGGCATAGCCGTTTTCGAGCTTCTGCTCGATAAACTTATGGGCGTGCGCCTGCTTGGCCGCTTCAATGACCTCCTCGCGTGTCGCGTGAGGGCAGCCGTAGCGAATGTTGTTAAGGACCGTGTCGTCGAACAGCACGGTCTCTTGTGTCACCAGTCCGATCTGGTTGCGCAGATCGCGGAGCCGGACGTCGCGAAGGTCGACTCCGTCGAGCCGCACGCTCCCCTCGACCGGATCGAAGAATCGCAAAATCAAGTTCGCCAGCGTCGTTTTTCCGCAGCCGTTCGAGCCGACGATCGCCACCGTTTCACCAAACGGAATTCGCAAGCTCACCTCGTCGAGCACCGGCTGGTTGGTTGAATAGCGAAACGAGACGCAGTCGAACACCAGGTCGCGGTGGTGTCGCGGCAACGTGCGAGATTTCTTGGGGTCGCGAACGCTCGGTTCGCGGTCAAGCAATTGATAAACGCGATCAGAAGCGGCCGCCGCTCGCTGCAATTTATTAAAGACTTCTGCCAGCCGCCGAGCCGGGTCGCTGATGCCGGCCAACATGCCATAAAAGGCCAATAGCGCGCTGAGCGAGAGCGGCTGGTCGCACATCTTAATGCCAAACAAGTACCTTTCTCGCGTCATCACCAGGTAGGCCCCAAACAGGATCGCCAGGCAAATCGTCGTGATCCCCATCACTTCCGTGACGGGATTCACCAACCCGTCGAACAGTGCGATGCGCATCGCCTTGCGATAGCATTTCTTGCTCGTCGCGTGAAATCGCTTGCGTTCGTGGCGCTCCATCGTAAACGCCTTGACGACTTTGATGCCGCCAAACGTCTCGGCCAGGATGGCATAGAGCGACGACATTTCCTCAAGCGCCTTGCGATTGGCCCGTTTGAGCGTTTTGGCCAATAGAGCGATCAGAAAGCCCGCCAGCGGCGCCACGACCAGCGAGATCAACAGCAGTTGCCAGCAGATGTAGGCGGCGCCAGCCAGGCAGACGATCATCTTGAGCGGTTCGCGCAGGGCGCGGCCGAACAGAGTCTGCAGTCCGCCGGCGATGTTTTCGACGTCGTGAGTGAATCGCGAGAGCAGATCGCTGGTGCCGCTTTCGTTGAAGGTGCTCAAATCCATCCGCAGCGTGCGGCGATAGAACTGCTTGCGCAAGTCGAACGTGGCCCGTTGCGAAATCCGGTCGACGAGAAACGAACCGGTGGTCATGAACACGTCTTTGGTCACGGTGCATACCAAGAGCAGCGCCACGATGACGGCCAGGGTGCGAAACGGATCGCTTGGCAAGTAGTCGTCGATCCACGGCTTGAGATGCCCGTAAATCCGTAAGTCGTGCGCGGCCGCTTCGACACTCGATTCGGCCATGGTTAGCTGGGAACGGACGGCTCGCAGCTTGTCAGGCGGCGTTTGGGCCAGTTCGGCCTGGAGCTTTTGTTCGAGTGCGCCGTATTTCTCTTGGGCCTGCTCGGCCTCGGCGATGGCGCCGTCGACCCATTGGCTGAGCGATTGGTTCTTGCCAACCACTTCGACCAGAGGGTAGAGAAAGCTGATGTTGCCGCCCCAGAGCACCGCCACCACGAGCGCACAAAACACCGTGGCTGCCACGGTCCAATAGTAGTGCAGCGCGAGCCGCACCGTCCGCGCGAAGTTATCCATCCTGGCCTGCACCTTTTGCGCGTAGTAACTCGATCTGTCGACTTCCTTGTCGGGCAGGTTTCCTGCCCTGCCCAGTTGTACCTAAGTCGGCACCTTTTATCAGATTGCACCAACAGAGCCAAGTCCGAGGTGCATGCCTGCTTAGAACACGCAATTTTAAGGAGACGGCGCCGCATGCCAGCCAGGCCCTGCTAGCACTCCTGCCGCCCAAGCGTCTTCGCGCAGGTCCACCTGAAACGATTCCGTGAACCCTGTCGCGGATACCGCTAGTAACGATTTGTTGAACTTTGCGGATTGTGCCGCCGATAGACCACTCTAGGTGACAGATCGCTTGTCGGACGCCACGAGCACTTCGGCAACCGTGCGATCAACAAATCAACGACGGGATTTCGGGGGAGGGTTTCAGCTGAAGCACAAACTGCGCCGTCACGCAGCAGGCTGAAGCCCTTAGCGAGAAAGGAAATGAAGACACAATGAGACGTACCCTTTTTGCCTTATTAGCCGTGACGGTCGTGGCCAGCAGCACCGGCTGCTGCTGCATCGATCGGCTGTTCTGCTGGGGTTGCCGCGGCAACTGCGGCTATGGCTACGGAAACGAAGGCCCAGGCGGTTGCAGTAGTTGCGGAGGCGGCGGTGGAGGCGGCGGATGTTCCGACTGCGGCTCCTACGGCCAGGCCAACGCGCCTATGCCAAGCCGGTCGATGGCCGCTGCCCGTCGCAAGCCGACCGGTGGCCATCCCCACGTCCAACAGCGACGCGACGCTGACGGTCAATACGAGTTCGCTGCGGGCCCTCCCACCGGAGGCACCAGCTATCCGTACTACACCAACCGCGCTCCGCGCGACTTTTTGGCCAAGAACCCCCGGGATATCGGTCCCTAGTTCTAGCCAAATCACTCCGATCGATCGACACATCGGGCCAGCCGCACGTCATGCATAAGCGCATGCTGCGGCTGGCCCTGTTTTTGTTGCCTTGCTTCCAACCATACGCAGCTGAAGGCCGGGCGACGTGGCACAATTCTCGCTCGCTTGAGCTTGCAGTTTTTCTGTATTCGGCTATTCCTATTTGAGTTGGAGCTGTGCAATCGCACCAGCGATTAGACCGAATAGGGCGTTTCGGAGAAATTGCCGAACGCCAGCCGGATCTCAAAACACGAACCACGGACCGGGTAAGGTTTTTCCGCCGCCCGGCGTATAACTTACCTCTCGGAGACACCGAACATGTTCAGCCAGGTCGTGCAAGACGCTATCAACGAACAGATCAATAGCGAGCTCAGTGCTTCGTATTCCTACCTCGCGATGTCGACCTATTGCGAGCACCAAAACTTCATGGGCTGTGCGCGCTGGCTGCGGATTCAGAGCGAGGAAGAGTATGGCCACGGCATGCGATTGCTCGACTTCCTGCTGGCTCGCAACGGGGCGATCAAGCTGAAAGCGGTACCCGAGCCGGCGGTTAACTTCAGCTCCATCGCCTCGGTCTTCGAGACGGCTTTGGACCAGGAGCAACACGTTAGCCAGCAGATCGACAAGCTCTATGAACTGGCGCTCAAGGAAAAGGCGTTCGCCGCACTCGTGCAATTGCAGTGGTTCATCACCGAGCAGGTCGAAGAAGAAAAAACGACCCGCGAGATCGTTTCCAAGTTCAAGCTGTTGAACAACGACCCGGCAGCACTGTTGGACCTGGACCGCGAACTGGGCGCTCGCGCCGGCGTGAAAAAGCCGCGCACTGAGAAGGGGTAAGGGCGGGCGCTGATCTATTTCGCAGTCGCGCGAGCGGCGACGGTGCGTTCGGTGGCGAGTCTCCGTCGCCGCTCGCGCGGCTTCATATCGTGGTGGGGCAATCTTTCGGCGGGCTATTCGCCCGCCGCTACATGCCTTCGCCCCTCACGGGGCTAAGATCACCTTCGCCCCTCGTGCGGCTAGCCACTCCAATCAACTCGCTCTACGCCAGCAGCTTGGCGACCTTTTCAATCAGGTCGACCGTGCGGCAACTGTAGCCCCACTCGTTGTCGTACCAGCTCAGCGTCTTGAGCAGGTTGCCGTCCAGGACCTGGGTCCAGTCGGGCACGAAGATCGAGCTGTGCGGGTCGTCAATAATGTCGGTCGAGACGATCGGGTCTTCGTTGTACGACAGGATGCCCTTGAGCTTGCCTTCGGCCGCCTTCTTCATGGCCGCGTTGACTTCTTCCTTCGTCACGTTGCGGGCCATGATCGTGGTCAGGTCGACCAGGCTTCCGGTCGGCACCGGCACGCGCAACGAAATACCGGTCAGCTTGCCAGCCAATGCCGGCAGCACCAGACCGATGGCGCTGGCGGCGCCGGTCGACGTGGGAATGATGTTTTGCGCCGCGCCGCGGGCACGATACAGATTGTCGTGCGGCATGTCCTGCAAGCGCTGATCGTTCGTGTAAGCGTGGACGGTGGTCATCAGGCCTTTGACGATTCCGAATTCTTCGTTCAGCACCATCGCCAAAGGCGCCAAGCAGTTGGTCGTGCAACTGGCGTTCGAAATACACTTGAACTCTTTGGTCAACTGGTTGTCGTTGACGCCCATCACGCAAGTAAAATCGGCGCCGTCCTTGGCCGGCGCGCTGAGCACGACGCGCTTGGCGCCGGCTTTCAAATGCGTGTCGTATCCGGCCTTGGTCACGCCGTCTTTGGTGGTTTCGCGGGCGGTGAAAATGCCGGTGCTCTCGACGACCACGTCGACCTTCATGTCGCCCCAGGGCAACTTGGCGGGATCGCGCTCTTTGAGTCCGCGGATCTTCTTGCCATCGACAATGATGTTCTCCTTGTCGTACGTCACGACGCCCGGATAGCGGCGATGCGTGCTGTCGTACTTCAGCAGCGTGGCCAACGTGTGGTTGTCGGTCAGATCATTGATCGCGACGACCTCAAAATCCTTGGGTCGGGCCATCAGGTTGCGAAACACCAGCCGACCGATTCGACCGAAACCATTGATACCAACGCGAATTGCCACGAGAAATCTCCTTTGAAACCGAAGCGGCCCGGCGCACACTTTCCGGAAGGCGGCCCAAAATGGGGCATGCTGCGCGAGGATGGACCAGAAGACGCGGATTATACGAATTCGCGAGAACTTCGACAACCGAGCAGGCTCTCGCGACCTTGGACCGGCGGCGACCGCGTGTGAGATAATTCTCGCAAGAACTGGACGAGATTTTGAGTGCGCACACCATCCGCGCCATCGACGCGGGCCGTAAACTTGGTAATCTGCAAGTCGCGAGTGGTTGCCTTCGCATTGAAAATGTAATGGTCCCAATGAGAATTCGTCATGTCCGATGATTCCAGCCCTGCGCCGAGTCCTGTTCCCGCACCCCCGACGCCGGAAGTGCTCAAGGCGGCGCTCAAGGCGTTTCGCAAACGGCTCAAACTGACACAACTCGACGATGCTTCGCGGATCGGTCGCGGGCCGATGAGCTCCGGTCAGGGTTCGACGATTACTGGCATCACGCCGCCCGATCAATATCCGCGTGCGGTTTGGGAGGAGCTCGTCAAGCAAGGCAAGCTCAAAAATGCCAGCCACGGCATGTACTCGCTGGTTCAATGACGGCGCGCCGGCTCGCGCTTCGAGGCAAATCGCTGCTAAAATAAACGCGTCACACTACATCCAACGGCCAATCCACAGGCAACGGCACAAGCCGTTTTGAAGGGCGAGGCACTCCATGGCGAACGAGCACGACAAACTGCGCGAGACGCTGCGACAATTGCAGGCTCAATTAGACGAAGTGCGCCAAGCCGATCCGGAAGTCGGAGCCCACTTGGACTCGACCATTGCCGAGGCGCAGGCCGTCCTGCAAGGTCAGGCGGCCGAACCGGACGAACATCGCTCGATCATCGAGCGACTCTCCGACGCCGTGTTGACCTACGAAGCTTCGCATCCCAGCTTGGCCGGCAATCTCGGCAGCATCATCGACGCGCTGGGCCGTATGGGAATTTAGCCCGCGCGGAAATCTAACGGCAAAGATGCGGAAAAAGCGCGGCGAAAGAACCGGCTAGCTTATTTACTTAACCGCTTCGATTTGACCGCCGGCCGCTCCGGCCTCTCGGCGCTAACGCGCGATCTCTTGCCGGTCGGAGCCAGCGGCTTGTCGAGCGTAACGGTGATCTCTTGCACCAGAGCCGCGCCCGGCCGATTCGCCAGCGGGTTCGGCCGCTGCATTTCGTGATACCAGGCCTTCACTTGCACCTTGTCGCCCGGCTGGGCCAGGCTGAGATCATCGGAATTGAGTTTCACGGTCGCCTCTTCGGCGAGGTTGCCGGTGATTTTTCGACTGCCGGCGACGACCATCAGTTCGCCATCGCGGTACGAAGCCAACTTGCCTCGAATGCGAAATGATCCCGCGCCGGCATTGCGAACCGGCTTGGCGCTGACGCCCTCTTCCTCCGCAGACTCTTCGGCGGAAAACAGCCCTAGCGAACCTTTGCCCAGGCTCGAAAAGATTTCGATTTCTTCGACCGCTTCCTTGAGCGCCCCCTTCTTGTCGATCTGGCCGGACAGTTGCACGAACAGGCCCGGACGCAAACACTCGACTTGAGCCTCACCCTCGATCGTCACCTTCGACTCGGGCACAATCTTCAGGATCCAGCTTTCTTGCTTGGCATCGCGGATGCGGATCAATCCGGAATCGATCAATTCGACCGTGCCGCTGTCTTCGAATGCCAGAGTATTTAGAGGCGGCTCAAACTGGCCGCGTGCGACGCTGGGGCCCAATGGCGCAACAATCAGGCCGACAACACCGGCTACGAACATCGCAGGAATACGCATCGGCTCACCTTCTCTCCGTCCGCTGCTGGCTGGCGCGCCACGACCGCCTTGGTTTGGGCGCGCCTGTCAGGCTCTTACTGTTAAGATACTCTCTCGGGCGAGCAATTGAAAACCACCCGACGTCGGATGCCAGGCGGCCCCGCCGCAGTTGCCAGCGGCCTGCCCGAGAGTCACAATGCGACTAAGCACACGATTTCTTCCAAAATGCCGAGGATCTGCCCTCCATGCCGAGTCCAGAGAGCCAAATCACGATCCCCAAGTTCCGGGGCATGAAAGCCGCCGGACAGAAGATCACCATGCTCACGGCCTACGACTACACCATGGCCGGGCTGCTCGACGCCACCGGCGTGGAAGGCATTCTCGTGGGCGACAGCATGTCGATGGTCGTCCAGGGACACCCGAACACCTTGCCGGTGACGCTCGATGAAATGATCTATCACGCCGAGATGGTCGGCCGCGCCGTGCATCACGCCATGGTCGTCGTCGACATGCCGTTTCCGAGCTTCCACCTCGGCATCTACAAAGCGGTGGAAAACGCCGGCCGAATTCTCAAGGAAACGCGCTGCCAGGCGGTCAAGCTCGAAGGGGGTACGGCGCAGGCCGAAGTCATCGCGGCGCTCGTCTCGGCCGGCATTCCGGTGATGGCCCATTGCGGGCTGCGGCCGCAAAGCGTGCATCAACTGGGCGGCTACAAAGTTCAACGCGACGAGGAACAGTTGATTGCCGATGCGTCGGCCGCCGAACAAGCCGGCGCGTTCGCCGTCGTGCTCGAGTGCATTCCCGCTCCACTAGCCGCCAAGATCACGGCCAAGGTCAAAATCCCGACGATCGGCATCGGCGCGGGCGCGGGTTGCGACGGGCAGATCCTGGTGACCAACGATTTGCTCGGACTAACCAGCGGCTACGTGCCACGATTCGTCAAAGCCTACGCCGACTTGCAAACGGTGATTACCGACGCGGTCACGCGGTTCCGTGACGACGTGCGAGTGGGCAAGTTTCCAACTCCCGAACAGGTTTTCAAATAGTCAACGTTCGGGCGGCATCGCTTGCTTCGAAGTGGATTGTCGTTTCTCCCGCCCCCTTCTCGCGAGCAACTTCCAACATGCCCAATCGTCTCGCTTCCGAAAGCAGCCCCTACTTGCTGCAGCACGCCAACAATCCGGTCGACTGGCAGCCTTGGGGTCCCGAGGCAATCTCGCAGGCCAAGGCCCAGGACAAGCCGATCTTTCTCTCGATCGGATATTCGGCCTGCCATTGGTGCCACGTGATGGAACACGAGAGCTTTGAGAACGAGGACATTGCCCGGCTGCTCAACGAGCAGTTCGTGCCGATCAAGGTCGACCGCGAGGAGCGGCCCGATCTGGATCAGATCTATATGAACGCCGTGCAGTTGATGACCGGCCGCGGCGGCTGGCCGATGTCGGTCTTTCTGACGACCGAGTTGAAACCGTTTTATGGCGGCACCTACTGGCCGCCGGAACCGCGGATGGGCATGCCCGGCTTTGGCCAGGTGCTCGCGGCCGTGGCCGAGGCCTGGAAAATGCGCCGCGGCCAGGCGCTCGAACAGGCCGATTCGCTGACCGAGCATTTGGCCCAGCTCGCCGCCACGCAGGCCGACGCGGGCGAGATCGATGCCGAGCTGTTGCCGGCTGCCACGAGCGCCCTGCTGCGTTCGTTTGATCCGACGCATGGCGGCTTCGGCTCGGCGCCAAAGTTTCCGCACCCGATGGATCTGCGGCTGTTGTTGCACCAATGGCACCGCACCAAACAAGCAGACCTGCTGCACGCCGCGACGTTTACGCTCGACAAAATGGCGGCGGGTGGAATGTACGATCAGCTTGGCGGCGGATTCCATCGCTACTCGGTGGACGAGCGCTGGCTGGTGCCCCACTTCGAAAAAATGCTCTACGACAACGCCCAGCTCGTGCCGTGTTATGTCGACGCTTATCTGGCCACTAGCAATGCCGACCACGCGCGCATTGCTCGCGAAACATGCGACTATGTGCTGCGAGAAATGACTGACGACCAGGGTGGCTTCTACAGCACGCAAGATGCCGACAGCGAAGGCGTGGAAGGCAAATTCTTCGTCTGGACGCCGGAGCAAATCGAAGAAGTGCTCGGCGCCGCCGCCGCCAAGACTTTCTGCGCTGTGTACGACGTTACGCCGGCGGGTAACTTCGAACATGGCAACTCGATCTTGAACCTTCCGAATTCATTGTCGCACTGCGCGAAAGTGCTCGGCCGCGAAGTGAAAGAACTCGAGCAAGAGTTGCAGTCCAGCCGGGCCGCGCTTTTGGCGGCGCGCGAAAAACGCATTCACCCGGGCCTGGACGACAAGGTGCTGGTGAGCTGGAATGGCATGATGATCGACGCGCTGGCCGGCGCGGCCACGGCGCTCGATGAGCCGCGCTATTTATTGGCGGCCCAGCGTGCGGCCGAGTTCGTGCTGGGCTCCATGCGCCGGGGCGACGGCCGGCTCTTGCATTCGTGGCGACAGGGCCAAGCCAAGCTCGACGCCTATCTCGACGATTATGCTTGCTTCGCCAATGCCCTGGTGAGTCTCTACGAGGCTGATTTCAACGAACGCTGGATCGACGAAGCCCTATCGCTCTGCGAGCAGGTGCTGCGGCTGTTCGCCGATCCGCAGCAAGGCGGATTTTTCTTTACGGCTTCGGATCACGAAACGCTGATCACGCGTCAGAAGGACTTGTACGACAACGCGACCCCCAGCGGCAACTCGATGGCGGCGCTCGCGCTGTTGAGACTTGCGAAGTTGACCGGCCGCGAAGATTTGTTTGCCGCCGCCGAATCGACCCTGAGCGCCGCGGCACCGCTGATGCGGCAATCGCCCCGCGCAATGGGTCGAATGCTACTGGCGCTCGATATGTTTGTCGGCCCCACGCCCGAGATCGTGATTCTCGGCAACGCTCAACAGGACGAAACCGCCGCCGCGCTCGAGTCGCTGCGTCATCGCTTCATTCCCAACAAACTGCTGGCCTGCCGCGCACAGAGCGAGACTGCCAACCGCTCCCAATCGCTCGATCCACTGTTCGCCGGAAAAAAACTCGAAGGCCACGAGCCAGCCGTATTCATCTGCGAGCGATTCGCCTGCCAAGCGCCCGTCTTCGGTCGACAGGCGGCGATTGATGCGTGGCAACGGCTCTAAGAGGTGTCTAGCCCGCTGTTTTTATCGGGCGCGTCATGGTGGTGCTAAGACCCCGCCGCCAAGCGCTAACGGTATCGCCAGCCAGCCGCGCTCGCGGCGCTATGTTAATAGCCAGGGGCGAGAGGGCTCGCGCCCCTGGCTATTAACGTGCCGCCCCGCTGGGGCTGGTCGAATGAGACGAAACTCCGAAGCGTCCAAACACGCAAGCAATCCCGAGGTATCGAGCAACATCAGGTGTTTGCCCCGTAAACGCGGGACAAGTCCTCGTCAATCCGGGCACCCCGGGAGATTACGGTGCCGACCACTGGTTCCCCCATCCCGTATAGAGGTCGTGGAGAAATGCCTTCCAATCGGCCGCAGTTCGTGTGGATGGAAATGGCATCGGCCGAACTGGCGAGGATGCCTGCCAAACGATTTCGAACTGTCCATCTGACTTGATCCGGCCGACCCGTGGCGTCTTGTAGCAGTGTTGCGTGTCGGGATCGATGCGTGTGTTGCCGCTCGGAGCCTCAAGTCGCTCGTTGAGCAACGCTCGGCGAATCTTGGTTGGTTCAAGACTTTCGGCCTTCTTGACAGCTTGCGCCCACAACTTGACGCCTACATACGCCGCCTCCATAGGGTCCGAAATAACGCGCTGGGGATATTTTTCCTGAAATCGTTGTACGAATTGATCATTCTCAGGCGATCGCAACGATTGAAAATACGTCCACGCGGCGTAGTCCCCCTCCATTTCAGCGATGTTTAGGCTGCGAAGTTCCTGTTCCGCCACGCTGAACGACAAGCAAGGGATATCGGCTTGCAGAATCCCTCGTGCACGTAGAGCACGGAAAAAGGCAGTGTTGGAGTCGCCATTGATGGTGTTCAAAATCATGTCCGGCTTCGCTTGAACGATGGCCTCGACTGCTGGGCCCACGTTTTGACTACCGAGTGGGATATACTCCTCGCCGACGACCTCCGCTCCTTGCGCGATCAGGAAGTCTCGAATAATCGCATTGGCCGTGCGCGGGAAAACATAGTCGGAGCCTACCAGGAAGAACCGCCTCTTCTTCAATGACTGCGTTGCCCACTCCAAAGCTGGGATAATTTGTTGATTGGGCGCTGCGCCCATGTAGACGATGTTGGGGGACTCTTCAACGCCCTCGTATTGCACAGGATAGATTAGTAGATGGTCGTAGTCCTCGAATACGGACTTCACCGCTTTGCGACTGGCCGAAGTCCAACAACCGAAAACCGTGCAGACCTTCTCCTTGTCGATCAGCCGTTCTGCCTCGCGCACAAATGTGCCTTGGTCCGAACGCGCGTCGACCACGATGGCCTTGACGGGGCGGCCGAGCAGCCCGCCAGATTGATTGATCTCGTCAATCGCCAGCAGCGTGGCGTCAACGACAACGGTCTCACTGCCCGCCATCGTCCCGCTGATCGAGTGCAACACGCCGACCTTTATGGGCTCGCCGGCTGCAACGGGCACCATTGCGGCCGGCTGTTCATGCGAAGGAGGTCTGGATCCCCAATAGGCC
>Ga0163150_10007916_pt1 | contig 12268 bp, 7 predicted proteins | sample OliLakLV19P2IB_FD_148628 | JGI IMG/M metagenome (GOLD analysis project Ga0163150, IMG submission 148628) | Freshwater microbial mat bacterial communities from Lake Vanda, McMurdo Dry Valleys, Antarctica - Oligotrophic Lake LV.19.P2.IB | ecosystem: Environmental > Aquatic > Freshwater > Lake >...
TCAATGGTCAATGGTTAATGGTCAAATGGTTAATGGTTAATGGTTAATGATAATTGTTCATTGTTCATTGATAATTGCTCATTGTTCATTGTTCATTGTTCATTGTTCATTGTTCATTGCTCATTGCTAATTGTTCATTGTTCATTGTTATTCTGTCCTCAGACTCATGACCGGATTAGCTCTTGCTGCTTTGATCGCTCTAAATCCTATCGTCATCAAGGTAAGTGACAATACCAATGCTCCTGCTAAAACGAATATCCACCATTGAATATCGATTCGGTAAGCAAAATCCCTGAGCCATTGATTTGCAGCAAAATAAGCAATGGGCGATGCAAGCAGAATGGCAATGCCGATCAGGATTAAAAACTCTTTAGACAACACGCCAACGATAGATTGTATGCTGGCGCCTAATACTTTGCGTATACGCACCTCCCTGGTCCGGGACTGGATGGTGTAAGTAGCTAAACCAAAAAGCCCAAGGCAGGCAATGAAAATAGCCCATACCGAAGCGACAGTAAACAATTGACTATATTGTTTTTCAGCGCGGTAAGCCTGATTAAAATTTTCGTACACAAAAAAGTATTCAAAGGGATTCCCTGCAAAAAAAGATTTAAATGTTTTTTCCAGGCTGGCCAGCTTGATATTCATTTGATCCGATGTCAGTCGGAGAGTAAAATATCCATTGGGATCCTCCGCCAGTTCATTTTTAGGAAATTCTAAATGGTGTAGAGTCTTACCATCATAACGATAGGTTCCATTTTTATTCCAATTCCCTTTGAACCACAAATCATCAGGTCCTGATTTCCATTCGCTACTCGAAACACGACTCAACGATAAAGTGCTGAATGTTTTTCCATCAAATTTACTGATACCTTCCTGGGTGTCGAAGTAAATATTGCCTGCCTTGTCTTCCTGGATACCCCAAATGTCGGTGCTTACTAAACCATGTTTTGTTGTATAATTCAGAATATATTTTCCATGATCATACTTAAATACTCCCTGCCCCCTGCTGCCAAACCAATAATTATTTTTTTTGTCCTGGTATACAATCATTATTGCTTCGCTCAGTTTTGAAACTGTGTCACCGATTGCAACGGCAGAGAGTTTAGTTTTTAAAATATTATTGGTGGCTTGAGAAGTGTTTTGTCCTTTGCAGGAAGTCAACTCTGTTAATATGCAAAATAATAGAAGTGTGATTAATTTCATTATCTGCTTGTAGAATATGACTGTGAATTATTAAGATCGAAGACGTCCAAAGTACAAAATATATCCATCAACATCTGGAACTTCAAATCCCCGCAGGCCAAACAAGTAAACAGTAGACAGTTACTCAGTGGTCAGGCAAAAAAGTCGACAGGCATATAAGTAAACAGTAGACAGTTACTCAGTGGTCAGGCAAAAAAGTCGACAGGCAATAATTGTTCATTGTTCATTCCTCATTTTTTCCGTAATTCGTAATTCCTAATTAATTCCTATTTCGTAATTGTTTATCTATTCTGTGCGCAAACTTTTCACCGGATTAGACACTGCCGCTTTAATAGCCTGGAAGCTCACTGTAATTATAGTGATGGACAAGGCTGCAACGGCCGCAAACACAAATACCTGCCAGCTTATCTTGATTCTATAATCGTAATTCGTCAACCAGTTGTTGAGATAATAATACGCAATCGGTGCAGCCAGTACACAGGAGAAAATAACCAGGACTATAAATTCGGAAGAAAGTAAACGCCATACATTGGTTACACTGGCACCCAATACTTTTCGAATACCAATTTCTTTAGTACGTTGTTCAGCTACAAAACTTGCCATACCAAACAATCCAAGGCAAGAAATGAATATTGCAAGAATAGCAAAATAAGAAGATAGTTTTCCGATTCGTTCTTCGGCTTTGAACTTAGTCCCGAATTCTTCATCTACAAATTTGTAATTAAAAGGTACACTGGGATTGTATTTCTTTAACACTGTTTCTATGCTGCTCAATGCCTGTGAGGTACTTTGATTAGGATTCAATCTCAAAATCAGGTTTTGCATATTTCCATAATCTTCAGTATGATATAAAGTGGGGCGAACAGGGTAAAACGGGGATTCCTGCATGATGTCATTGACCACGCCGATAATGGTATAAGGGGTACCACCCCATCTCAATGTTTTACCCACCGGATCCTTGATACCTATAAATTTTGCGGCAGATTCATTGATGATAAATGCAGTGGAATCAGTGGCAAAATCTTTTGAAAAATCCCTACCCTCTTTAATTTTCCATTGCACGGTTTTACCAAAGTACAGTGAAACTGTATTATTTGGAAAATCAACGGCGAGGTTGGGGTCCTTACCTTCCCATTCAAATCCGCCATTGGTATTCCACACTGCAGTCAATGGGCTCATGCTGGCAGCCATTTCTTCTATGGCACCTGAATTTTTTAATTCTATCCTGACTGCATCGAAATGTTCTTTGATTTCTTTTTCCAAAGCCAGGTTTATCAAACCATTCTGAGTATAACCAATAGGTCGGCTTTTAGCAAATTGTATTTGTTGATAAACGATGATAGTACCAATGATCAGCATGACTGAAACGGTGAATTGAGTAACCACCAACACTTTACGAGGTATGGATGCAAACCTGCCAACCCGAAAGGTTCCTTTTAAAACTTTGAGTGGTTGAAAGGAGGATAGATAAAGCGCCGGATAACTTCCTGAAAGTAAGCCTGTGACCAGGATAAATAGCATGGTCAACATCCAGAACTGTGGATTATCCCAGGCAATATCGATTTGTTTACCAGCTACTTCATTAAATACTGGCAACAATAAGGTCACGAATATCAAAGATAAAACAAAAGCCAAGACAACTACCAGGTACGATTCTGCAAAGAATTGTTTAATCAATTGCCAGCGCAATGAACCGATGGCTTTGCGTATACCTACTTCTTTCGCTCTTTTTTCACTTCGTGCTGTAGATAGATTCATAAAATTGATACAAGCGAGTAACAATACAAAAACACCAATGATACCAAACAACCATACGTATTGGATTTTGCCACCGGTATTGCTGCCATTCTTAAACTCACTGTATAAATTCCATTTGCTCATTGGTTGCAAAAAAACTGCCCATTGGTATTTGGCATCTTCACCACTGATGTTATTTAGTTTTACATTTTTGATTTTTGAAGAAACTTTGTCCATCTCCGTATTATCGGCAATCTGAACAAAAGTTTGAGAAAAATTACTACCCCATGGGTCATCCATTTTTTTAGACCATGGGTTCTGAATTACCCATAAGTCCCAGGGCATCATGATCTTGATATCTTTAAAAGAAGTATTGCCAGGCAAATCTTCAAAGACACCGGTTACTTTTACCTCTGCGGTCCGATCCAGTTTTATTGTTTTATTCATTGGGTCTTCTTTTCCAAATATGGCTTCAGCCGTGGATGCAGATAGAAGGATAGAATAAGGATCTTTTAAACCAGCCCGGGTACCTTTATGCATTTTGATACTAAGCATGTCTGGTCCATCCGCTTCAAAATAGTTGCCCACTTTGTTAAAATTTTTATCACCAAGAGTCAATAGATGGCTACCTGTCCAGGAAGTTTGAACGACATATTTAAAATCACTTCCATATTTATTCCTCAACTCCGGCCCCATTAAACCAGGCACTGCAACTTGAGTTTCGACATTGCCATTGAAGTTTGCATTCTGCATGATCTGGGCAACACGCTCGTAATTTTGATGATATTTGTTAAAAGACAATTCATCGTTTACCCATAAACCAATAAGCATAGCAACGGCCATACCGACCGCAAGACCTCCAATATTAATAGCACTGTAACCTTTGCTTTTGATTAGATAGCGCCATGCAATTGTGAAATAATTCTTGATCATAATTAATTGTTTAGTTGACAGTCGGTAAGTCGACAGTCGGTGAAAGTTTCATTGTACATTGTTCATTGTTCATTGATAATTGTTCAGCGAAGCGTTGATAATTGATAATTGTTCATTGTTTAATCGTAATTCGTAATTTCATTCAATTCTTATTGATTTCACCGGGTTTGCTATCGCTGCTTTGATCGCTTGAAATCCGATGGTCAAAAGAGCAATCATAATCGCGAGTAAGCCCGCTAAAGCAAACATCCACCAACTTATAGTCACCCGGTAAGCATACGATTGTAACCATTGACTCATGGCCCACCAGGATATGGGAGTTGCGATAAGAATAGCAATGGCGACCAATTTGAGAAAATCTTTGGATAATAATTGAGTGAGTCCAATGACGGATGCTCCTAGCACTTTGCGGATTCCGATTTCTTTGCGGCGTTGTTCAGCGCTAAAAGTAGCCAGGCCAAACAATCCTAGACATGAAATTAAGATAGCCATACCGGTGAACAAATTAATGATCTGGGACAACGAAATTTCCGCATCATATTGTTTTTGGACTTCTTCATCCAGAAACTGATATTCAAATGGGACAGCAGCAAAATCCTGGTGCCACACGGCTTCAATTTTCTTCAATGCATTTTTATAATTATCCGAATTCAAATTGACGATGATATTGGTGAGGTAAGGATCTTTGTCGTCAAATCTAAAAATCAAAGGCTTTACATTTTCATGTAAGGAATTAAAATTAAAATCTTTGAGCACTCCTACAATTTCAAAACTAATAGGTGGATCATTTCCTTGTTTGGTAAAAATCTTAGTTCCTTCTGCTTGCTCAGGCTGGATGCTTAATTTACGCGCCATGGTTTCATTGATTAATATTCTTCCCGAATCATTTAATCTAAAATCTCTGCCACTGATTAATTTGATTTCATTTGCTTTTACAAAGTATTGGTCAGTCATCATAAATTGAGAAACCTGTCCTTCTTCCATAGAGCCGCCTTCCTTGTAGAAAGTCCAATCGTTGAATACGAATTGACTCAGATAATTGTTTGCCCGGCTTACTACTTTTACTTCAGGTATCAGACGCAGGTGTTCGGCAAAAGCTTCACTCGATTTCAGGGCCTCATCCGTATGAAAAGTAAATATCAATTTTTGATTACCATTAAAACCGAGGTCTTTGTTTTTTATATAATTCATTTGACTGTAGATCACAATGATTCCGGAAATCAATAGTATGGATAAAACAAATTGAAATACAACCAAAGAACGCCTTATACCGGCTGCGGAGACCTGATTGGTAAAATTGCCTTTCAAAACCCGTATAGCATCAAAAGCAGAAAGATAAAAAGCCGGATAACTACCTGCAATCAATCCTGTAAATAATACCAAAGCAGTCAATAATATCCAAAGCCGGTAATCGGTAATAAAATTGAGTTGAATATCCGTTTGTGTGATGGCATTCAGGGCAGGCATGGTCATATACAATAAAGGCACTGCAACCAGGATACTAAACAAAGTCAATATAACTGACTCGGTCAGGAATTGTCTGACCAATTGAAATTTACCTGCACCGATTACTTTTCTTACACCCACTTCTTTAGCTCTATTGGTCGAACGAGCGGTAGATAGGTTCATAAAATTGATGCAGGCAATCACCTGGATTAAGCCTGCAATCAATAATAATAAATATAAAAAACGGGGATTTGCAATTTTATCATTTTCCGCTTCATATCCCGGAGTAGTATGTATACTGCTTACAGGTTGAAGATGAAGCTGTTTTTCCATACCCAGTTGTTTCAACTGATCCTGGCCGTATTTATTCAAAAAAGCAGGAAGCTTTGATTCCAAAGCAGCGACATCCGTATTGGGATAAAGTTTGACATAAGAATAAGAGAAATTATTACCAGCCCATGAAGTATTTGTCCGGGCATAATCTCCCATACCACCACCGCGCATGGTGACATAAATGTTTGCCTGGATATGAGATTTTCCTAAGCTTTCATCGATTACTCCCTGTACGGTATAATTGTTCTTTCCATAAGAATAAACCATTTCAATTTTTTTCCCAAGTGGATCCTCGGATCCAAACATTTTATCCGCCAGTGTTTTGGTGATGACAATAGAATAAGGATCATTCAATGCCTGTGTATTCCCGCGAATGAAATGGTAAGCAAACACTTCAAAAAAAGTAGAATCTGCATATACTACGTTGTCTTCATACCAGCTACTTTCCAGATAGTGCAATAAAAATTGTTTAATACCCAAAGCAGGTACTACTCTGGTAAATTGCTGGACTTCCGGGAAATCCTGTTTCATGGCTGGGGCAGTGGGTGGAGATACTGAAGCCATGACATTATGCCCGCCAGGCAGTTTTAAATCCGAAGTGATCCGGTAAATATTCTCTGCATCCGGATGATGTTTGTCATAACTAAATTGATGTGAAACATACAACATGATGTATAGACAACACAGTGTACCAACGGCTAAGCCAAAGACATTGATAAAACTATAGGTTTTGTTTTTGATCAGGTTGCGAAATGCTATTAGTAAATAATTGGAAAACATGACATATGATTGTATAAGTGGACTGTTTTATATTACATCTTGTCCATCCACATCTTGTACCAAAATAATTAGATGCTGAATATCAATGGATTACAGCAAAACCAAAAATTCCAGGTGTACGTTTCCGAACGAAAACTGGTCGGTATAAAATGAATAAGGTGGCGTCATAAAGATTTACCAACCACGAAATCCAGGTGTTCGCTTCTCAAACTGCAAATTGGATCCATCCAACTGAAATGCAATACCCCCATTTTTAGAGGATCTCTTATTTAGACATATTTTGCGAAATGCATCAAAATATGATACCGTTCGCAAAATTAATCTCACAAGGCGCGTGTATGTCTTTGAATTCACATAGGCAGTGGCAGATCAGAAACATTTTTTCCTATTGTTGGTTCCGGATGGCGACCCAGTCTATGCTACGCATCTTAGATGTATTGGTAATTATTCAGGTCAAAAATAATTCACATATTTAACAAGCCAACCCAAGCATGGAATCGACAATAAAAAGACAGCCGATTATCAAAAGTTTACAAGACATATATCAAAAATTTAAGGACATTTTGGTGATAGTCGAAACATTACTCAGAAAACTGTCGATTTATATACCTCATCGACTCTACAACCTGATGAAGGGTCTGCTTGCCTCTTAGCCCTCTCCGGAGGCTTTAAGAAAGTACATGCCTTGTGGCAATTTTTGGATATTTACCGGTAAAGCCCCATGATCTTTTCCACTGAAATAAGGCTGGTTGATCATCGATTGGCCCAGGCTGTTGTAGACCTGGATCTGAATGCCCTGGTTTGAATGGAAAGGCAATTTTACATTCAGGATTTGTCTTGCCGGATTCGGATAAAGGACCATGCTTCCTTCCGCGGATTTATCATCTATAGTGCCAATAAAATCAACCAGGTCATCACCTCTGATTTCAATGCCTTCGCAATAGTTTACTTCGCATTTCTCCAGTTTGTCGCCATGAAAAAGATGAAAATAAAATTCGTGCACACTGACCTGAAGGTTGGAAGTGCCCTGATGACATACATATACTTTTTTGCCCTTTTGTTTCGCTATTGCAATAATGGCATTTAAAAATTGCTGGGTCTGGCTGCAAGTGGCATAAAGCCGCACATGACCTCGGGCGCTTCCGCCCCCGGGACTAAATGGTGCTCCTATGGCAACTGAAGTGGCATCCGAAGAGAGCGAAACCGACCAGCCTGACGCATCATTATTCGCTTCGCCATCGAGATCTGCTCCCTGTTGGATCCAGGTACCGTCAGTCAGTTTATTTCAACGTTAACCTTTTCGGTTCGTGAGACATTAACCTCAGCGGCAGAAACACAATTTTTGGTAATCGTTGCAAGTTTCTTTGCTGGAATGAGATGTGTAATGATCTACATGTAATGTTGTACCAAGTTTACTTTTCAGTCTAAAATATATGTTGAGCATTGTATGACCTGAGTTTATGATTACTTCGTACGAGATATTTCTGCAGCACCAAATAACCCTTTGTCTCCGTATTTTTCAGTAGCTTCTTTACTGTCTAAAGTTACCAGTTCATAATCATCATTAGCGAGTTTTAGCGTCTTTCCTAAAGTGACCTGTTGTCCATCAACAATGAGTAAATGTATCTTACCCAGGAATGTGAATGAACCGTTTCCCTGAAAATGTTGTTCCTTGAAGTTAACGCGGACTTTTCCTTTAAAATATACTTCCTTGTTTTCTTCTGACCAATACAATTCCGAAGCTCTGAATGTGCCCGTTTCTTTCTTGACTTTATTGAGAGTATTTACAAAATTCAATTGGGATTTGTCAATCGCAGAATCTGTCGAAAGCTTAGCATCAACATGACTATATTTTTCAATTTGATTCTTAATTGAATCTTTCGCAGTAACCGCATTTATTGGACCCGATGATAAGGCCAGCATAAGCGATAGGGAATCTAAAGGTTTCATTTGTTTTAAGTTTCTTTTTAGTATGACGCTATCTTGCGAAATGGTTGCAGTTTGAGATGGAAAAGATGCAAGGTTTTTTACAGCAGTGTCTGAGCCTGTTTTTGCTATCACTGGTACCCTTTGCACAGGCTTTTTCATTTGACTTACCACCAATACAATAGCAAGAATGATTGATAGGATGGCCGATGTGGCCAGGATATTGACATTAGACTTTAAAAAAGAGTTGCTACTAAAATTATTCTGATTACTGAATTGAATCGATTCCAGGGATAACGGGTTCTGAGGAGGAATTGAAAAATCATCAAAACATTTCCGGAATAATTGATCCATGTTTTCGTCTGTATCCCCGGCGAGGAAGAGTACAAAACCTTTTTTATGTTCTTTTTCATTTCGGTTTTCTTCTGCCTTTTGAGTAAGTAGTTGTTTTAGCTTTTTGCGGGCTCTTGCAAGATGTGATTTTGATGTACCCTCGCTTATTCCAAGCTCTTCCCCTATTTGTGCATGAGTAAATTCCTCCAATACATATAGATTAAAAACCAATCGATGATGTTCAGGCAGTTGGCCAATAGTATCAATCCATTCGGCGGTTGTAAATCCCATGGATTTAATTGGATGAATATTTTCTTCTATTGGGTCCAGGGGCACAAGATCTGGCATCAAATCATCTAAGTAAGGGTCTTTTTTTCGATCTCTTAAATATTGCAGCGTATGATTTACAACGATGCGCCGTAACCATGCTTCAAATTTGCCTTTCCCTTCAAATGTACCGGACTTGTCTATAGCCTTTAGAAATGCATCATGTGCTAAATCTTCTGATAACTGGTAGTTCCTGGTGTAGCGGTAGCAGGTACCAATCAGTTTGCCAATATTGCTTTGATACGCTTTTTCCAAAATTCTTTTGTTGATTCTGTCAATTTCTATCTAGTTTTTACGATGATGCAAAAAAATCATTTGGTGGCAGTTTAAAATTATGTTTAATCATAAAACTTAATTGCAGTTAGTTCTTTCCAGTAATTAGAAATTGGGTCAATAAAGGGATGGATAACATAGCCCCCATATTGCTGTTCGTAAAGAATACATACCCAATATCAAGCTTTGGAAAAAAAGTAAAATTACAGATGAAACCACTGCTGGTGCTTCCGCTATGGCCATAACTTAATCCAAAAGGGGTATTGTTAAGCTCAAAGCCTAATCCCCAATGTACCTCATCTTCCCGGGTGGATTGAATACGGAGCATTTGGTCATAAGTGTCACTTTTAAGTCCTTTTCTATTCCTTAACGCCAACATAAAATTGCTATAAGCTTTTGCTTCCGTAAACAAGCTAAATGCCATCATGGGTTTTTCGATAAATCTGATACCAGAGGGCTTTAGGTCAAAATGGCCATGCGCAGAAAATTTTTTTACATACTCATCACCTTTAAAGTAAAAATCCTTCAGCTTTAATGGAATTAAAAGCTCTTCATTCAATATTTGGGAAATGTTCTTATCAGTAATATGTTCAACAAGTCTTTTTAGATATTCATAACCTTCGCCTGAATACCCGAATTTCGTTCCCGGCGTAAACAACAGGTTGAAATGACCTGTACTGTCTCGTTGGGCCCAGTTGGGGAGACCACTTTGGTGACAAAGCACATGGCGGGCTGTGATTATTTTATAGCCTTCATCATGAGATACCGCCGCGAAAGGCAATAATTCATATAGTGGTTGATCCAGATTGAGCATACCCCTTTCAACCAGGCGCATTACTACAAAAGCGAAAACTGATTTGGTAATCGACCCAGCTTCAAAGAGCGTCTTTTTTGTAATTGGCACACCTGATTGCGCATTAGAAACTCCATAAATCTGGTTATAGATAGCCTTGCCGTTTTTTATGATGGCAAGAGAAGCACCGGGAATCTCAAAAAATGCCATTTGTTTTTTAATGAAATCATTCACTAAAGTGGCATGTTTCTTAGTAAAGTTATGAGCCAAGCCCACATCTGGCAAAAGATTGGCTAAAGCAATCGTATCCAGTTCAAGAACAGGTGCTATGAAATTCTTTTCTGATGGTAAATTAATTAAGATCTTAGAAACCGAGTCATTGATACGGATGTACTTCTCCTCCATCCAGTGATAATGCTTAGAAGGTGTAAGGATATAAGAACCAACTGGTAAACGAAAATGATATTTTCCGGCAGAATCTATCGGACTTAAATATACCTCTTTAGTTTTAGATATAATTTTCAACTCATTTGGGTAACCCGTAATGCCTTTTCCCTTCCATTGAACCATGCCCGACACTTCAACAGAATCGACACTTTGAGCCATTCCCGAACCCCATATTAAGACTAGAAAAAGTAACAAGATAAATTGACTTTTGAGTATATGCATCATAATAAAAATTTAATTACTTCACCAGAATATGATGCATTATGGTTAAATAGTGGCAGCTATTTGAGATATTTTTTTGATTTTGGCTAAACTTTTTTCCTGGATGAGTCTCCCTAAACATTGGTTCTTGTCCCCCACGAGCCAACTTCGACGTTATCATTTCCGGTTAGTAAGCCACGAACTGTGGCGGCGAGAGCATAACGGCAGCTTACATGGGGTTCGCTGCTATGCTGGCAGACGAATAAATCCTCATCTTTTTGTTCACAACCAGCAGCAGTCCGGGGGCGCACGACAGATTGCACTATGGTTAGGTTCGTGCGACTGTCCCGAGTCAATCCGAACACTCGGATCGGGATTATCCGACTCCTCGGATCGGTCGGGCTTTGGCAATATGTGCAATTTGTCATGCGCCTGCAGCCCGGGCTTGATTCTTACTATTGTGCTTTTGTTGTTATCTTCAACATTAGTAATTCTATCCGGCAGCGGGTTCCGAGCTGGACGTTTTTCAAATTCCGCCACATCGCCAAGCCGTGCCCGTTACAAAAGTCCTAATCCTTAACTAAATAAAGGGCTCAGTACCGTCTTTTCTGGAATCCAAACATGTGGTCAAATTGGCTTGAAAAGGGAATAACCCATTGAAATCCTTCAGTCTCCATTTTATTCACTCCGCAAACTATCTTCGACAGCCATAGCTCATTTTTAGTGAAGTTTGGCCAATAATTATTCAGAGCGTAGGCTGACTTGTCAGCCAGAGCCTAAATAAGTTTATTCAGAGCGTAGGCTGACTTGTCAGCCAGAGCGTAAATAAGTTTATTCAGAGCGTAGGCTGATAATCGGATTAGCCACTCCCGCCTTAATCGCTTGAATGCTCAGTGTAAATGCAGTGATCAGTAATATAGCTCCCCCAGCTGCAGCAAACACCACCCAACTGATCCTTATCCGGTATGCAAAATCCTGTAACCAACTATCCATAACCAGCCAGGTGAGTGGTGCAGCAACAATAAACGCAAGTCCAATCAGTTTGATAAAATTATTGGACAACAACACCACGATATTTCCAACGGATGCCCCCAACACCTTGCGCACACCGATCTCTTTTACCCGTTGATGTGCCGCATAAGCTGAAAGCCCAAACAAACCCAGGCAAGCTAACAGGATGGCAATGAAAGAAAATATATTGAATACACTGCCGTCTTGGGGTCTCAGACTTATACAGTCTGTCAAAGTTTTCAACTAAAACCAACATTCAAAGGGGTTAAGAGGCATAAATCTGCCATTTTTGATCGATATCGGCAATAGTTTGAGACAAGTTGTTGCCACTGAGTTTGACAAGCAGGGTACTCCCTCATCCCCCGGAACAACTCAAGCTACTAGGGGCTCGATCGGATTGTAATAGGAGACAAAATGAAAATCCCAAATTACCCCTTTGACTTCGTCGGGTTGAATTGGTATATTTGTACACATTCGTTAAAATCATGACAAAACAAAAAATATTAGATGGGACTTTAAAAG
>Ga0163150_10007918_pt1 | contig 12267 bp, 13 predicted proteins | sample OliLakLV19P2IB_FD_148628 | JGI IMG/M metagenome (GOLD analysis project Ga0163150, IMG submission 148628) | Freshwater microbial mat bacterial communities from Lake Vanda, McMurdo Dry Valleys, Antarctica - Oligotrophic Lake LV.19.P2.IB | ecosystem: Environmental > Aquatic > Freshwater > Lake >...
GTATAATACCGTATATTCCCCAGATGTGAAGCATGGCTGAATAAGCCTAGAAGCGAAACAATTTGGAGGAATAGGGGTATAACACTAATTCTTACTGATCAAATACACTTATCAAAAAATCCTATGATATACTCTTTCTGTGAATTATGGGGCTCGGATAACAGCATTTCGCAAACTTCTACCAACACTCAATGTAGAAGCATTGCTTATATCTTCAGTACCACATGTTATTTATCTAACAGGTTACAGTGGATTTTCTACTCATGAACGAGAAGTTTTTCTTTTGATTACAGGAGACAAACAATTTTTGTTGACCGATGCACGATATACCGAAGCCGTACGACGCACAATCACTCATTTTGAACTACAGGAAATAACCGCTCAAAAAAATGCATATGACCATTTCAAAAAACTTGCAGTAAGTGGGCCTATTAAAACAATCGGTTTTGAAGATAGCAATATCACGGTCAAAGAATTTACAGAGCTTTCAAAATCTTTTGATGCCGCCGTTCCTGTAGATTTGTCCACACTGCGCGTTATAAAAGACCCGAGCGAAGTAGAACTCATACGCGAGGCATGTCATATTGGAGATCAAGCTTTTGAGTATATTTTAAAAAAGATTACACATGGCATCACAGAACTTGAATTGGCACGAGATCTTGAATTTTTTATCAGAAAAAAAGGCGGAACTTTATCTTTTGAAACAATTGCTGCATTCGGAAATAATGCTGCGATTCCGCATCACATGACAGGGAGTCGAAAACTTCTACCTCACGACCTTATACTTCTGGATTTCGGAGTGAAGAAAAATAATTATTGTTCAGATATGACAAGAACTGTTGTAATAGGAAAAGCGGATACAAAAACGAAAGATATCTATAACACTGTTCTTGAAGCAAGTACGCAAGCAATTGATTATCTTAAATCATCAATCATAAATCATAAATCTGGAGTTAAGCTTATCGGCGCATCTAATATAGACAAACTTGCTCGAGAACATATTATCTCAAAAGGTTATCCATCTATCCCTCATAGTCTGGGACACGGAATAGGGATTGAAGTGCATGAATCACCGAGTCTTTCCCCAAAAAGTACAGACAATTTGGTACAGGGAATGATCTTCTCTGTTGAACCAGGCATCTACGACCCATCCTGGGGAGGAGTACGAATTGAAGATTTAGTCTACATTGGGGAAAATGATATAGAAGTACTCACAAAATCTTCGAAGGAATTAATTGAATTATGAACTTGACGTGTAAGGCGTGACAGCTCTACTTGGTGGAATGGGTCCATTTAGTTATAAATGATCAGAAACTACAGCCGAAAGCCAATTAATCCTATCTTCTAATCGATATCCACAACTTGTACATCCACATCTATTACCGTGTGAAATTTCCGCACCTACTTTCCGAAGTCCAGTTCGTATAGCATCATCAAATTGTTGCTTTGTAGTATTATTCAATGTTATAACAGCTTCTTGTCCTGGACGCAGTGTAATGTCAGGGTTATTATTAGGTGTAAGCGATTCAATAGAAGAAATAGGAGGAATCGATTGAGGTTTTTGCCGTTCCATAAATGTAGTATAGCGGTACTCGAATTTAAATAGCAATTGTTTTTCTAATGTGCTTTCTTAATTCTTCCATTGCTTGGTATCGGTGGTTATATTTTTTTGTTTCATCTCCAGTCATTTCACTTTCATGATAAAACTTCTTAAGTTCTGGAAGATAAAAAAATGATCGATACGGATAGCCTTCCAAAAGAGCTGCAAGCGGTTCTCGTGCAATAATTCCCTTTATCTCACCATAAGACTGAAATACTTCGCCACTAGGCAATGCGAGTGTGACGACAGTCTTAAAATACGCATTTCTATTTTCCTCAGGCAATTCTTTGGCAACCTTTTTCATATACTCAATCAACTCCTCATCAGTTGCGACATATCCAAGCCATCGTCTCGAATGAACACCTGGCGCACCATCTAGCGCTGCGATTTCAATCCCTCCGTCATCTGATATTGAAGGAATTCCAGAAAGCTTCGCATAAAATAGAGCTTTCTTTTTGGAATTTTCAAAATAATCTTTCCCATCCTCCTCAACGTCCTCCTCTATTCCAACATCTTTAAGTGAAACTATCTCAAGCGGTAAATCTTTCAGGAATTCAGAAATTTCTTTTATCTTTCCCGGATTTTTTGTAGCTACAAGTAGTCGTCTATCCATGTGATTATACTTCGTTAAAGCGTTTTGCTATAAAGTCTTTATCAAGAGACAAAAGTAAAAATGAGGCTTTCGGACCATTTGGCTTTCCCAAAAGAGCAGTATAGATTGCAGCAAAGGCATCTTTTCCGCCGAGTCCCAATGCTTTCGCTTTCTCATAAACTGCCACTTCAAGATCTTTTGCTTCTCGTGTTGTCTCAACAAGTATCGCTATTTGTCTTAAAAAATCTTTTTGTAAATCAGATAATTTTTTTGCACTCTCAGGAAGTTTTTCTTGCACCACAAGCTTTTTATCCTCTGGTGCAAATTCATCTACCCATCGTTTTACGTACGGAATTAACTGAGCAACTTTTGCGTCTTTTTCCATATGTTTCATGGAAGGATTTAGCAAAATCATTGCAACCTCACCAAATGGCGCACTGTCGGTAACCTCAAATTTTTCTGAAAGCTGTGCTAATTCATACGCTCGTGCCCCTCCCTCTTCACTCTTTTCCCTAAATGCTTCCCCGGCCCTTCTGTAGTCTTCAAAAAGTCGCGGAATAAGATCTGTTCCCCGTGGAGTAAATTCAACCGCTTGATTTGGAGGAGTTTTGATCATCAAAAATCGTGCAATTTCAGGAGTGAGAACTTCCAAAAGTTGTTCACCCGTAAGGCCTAGTCCTTTTGATGAAGACATCTTTTTGCCCCCTGACAAAAAGAATTCATATGCAAGTTTCATAGGTGGCTCTGATTTAAAAACATCAGATAGTATCTTCATTGCTACATCATATGACCCACCCGCAGAAGCATGGTCTTTTCCTGCACCCTCAATTGTGACGCCAAATGTCCACCACTTTGCAGCCCACTCTACTTTCCACGACATTTTCCCGTTACCCCCAAATGGAGACATTGTACCTTTTTGACCACATCCTTTTGCCCACTGGACTAAATTTTCCTGACATTCATACGTAACTTCTTTTCCATCCCATGCAGTTACTTTCGTCGTTCCTATTTTGCCACAATTGGGACAAATAACTTGAAATGGAAACCAGTCATCAGCAATTTTTTTCTTATAAATTTCTTCATACACCTTACGTACCTCTGCTGCGTTATCTAATACATTCTTTGTTGCCTTATCAAATTTTCCTTCTTTGTAGAGAACGCTCGTCCGATATATTTTTGGGAATACTCCCACATGTTCTTGGAGAGAAATCATCTTGTTCATAAAATGATCTCCAAAACTTCCTTCACCAGTTGGAGAGGGGGCAATATGTAGTGGCACACCCATATATTTTTCGTGAGTTGTCCTCAATTCGGGCGGTAGTCCATCAATTGGATCCGCATCATCAAATCCATACCAATACTCAACGTCAACCCCCTTTGCTTTTAATATTTTATGCAAAACATCATGAATAATTGGACCCTTGAGTCCACCCATATGAATCATCCCCGACGGGGTGGTCGAGTCATTGATGAGTTGTTTGCCGGTTTTTTCTTCAAGTAATGTATCCGCCCAGAACATAGTATTTATTTTACTCCTTTCTCGTGCGCAATTGCACGAGGTTCACCCATAATCATCTCATTTTGATGGATCGTACCTGCATTTTTGAGCGCAACTTTTTTGTCGTCTCTTACAAGTCCATGTTCTTTTGCAATAAGATCAAGTGCTTGAGTTGCCGACATACCACCCTTTAAGAGGGTACGACAACGGCTCTTAAATTCTTTTGCAATTGATCGTGCTTTGTCATCAGATACGTCTTTGTAATCTAAAAATTTAGTAAGATAATACGCTATAATTGTCCAACCCGACAATGGTCCCGGCAAAAGCTTGCTGTCTGCTACTCCAAATCGTTCCAAGTCTCTTCCTTCGTAGACATTTCCTTTTCCATCGTTGTTTTTCATACTTTTAATCATGGCCCCTGTATGAACTCCAGCCGAATGTGTCCTGTTATCAGAACTTACAATTCCAGGAGGTACTTGATCATTGATAATCTGTGCATGGAGAACATTCAATGCATAGGTCGACCCCAGATCATAGTCAACAAGATATTTTTTCCCTTGTGTCCGTTCAAGCTTATCCAATTTATACATCAAGGATGATAAATTGGTAATTCCATTGCGCTCTGCATATCCGTTAACTGTTGTTTGGATAAAACGCATTCCAGCCGTGACCGCGGCAACTGCATTGGGAATTGCATTTTCTTCATCATTATGAAAATGCCCTTCTAGTTCCACGTTGGGAAAAGCTTTTTTGAGTTGCTTTACTCTTCTACTAACATCTGAAGGTTCGGCCACACCTACAGTATCAGGAGTACCAAAACGATCAACATATGGAGCTAACTCTTTATATACTTTTTCCAAAACTTTGAATTCTGTGCGAAATGCATCTTCCCCACTGAACCGTATAAGAAGATCAGGCACATCACGTCTGACGGCTCGTATAATATCAGTTGCTCTTTCAATAATTTGATCTATATTTTTACCATGGTTATTCTGTTGTGACTGTTCTGAAGTGCCCATATAAAAATTTAATCCATCAACTCCTGCTCGCAATGCCTCATCCACATCTTTGATATCACACCGCACATGAGCCAAAATAAAGGCGCTAATTCCTTCTTCTTTTTCAAGTCTATTTCTTGCCTCAATTACGGCACGTACGTCTTCTCCATATTTTGGATCAACAATGGGCGAAAACATTTCAATATACCTCACCCCATAACGTATAAGGCTTTGGGCAACTGTTACATTTTCTTCAGTCGTCAAGTCTACTTTGCCAAGTTCCAGAAGTCGTGGACTTTGTAAGCCATCGCGCAATGTTGTATCTATAATTTCGACCGGTCTTGGTACGTACAATTTTCTATTCATATTTTCCTCCACAAAAAAACCCCTCTTGGCAAGGGGTTCTGATTCGTTTTATTGCAACAAAAAAGACCCCTAGGAGGGTTTTTTCTTTGCGCTTTTCTTAACGAGTATATAAAACGAATTCATAGTAATGCTTACGATGATACAAATATTTTGTTACTTTGTCAACAAAGCAAAGTGTTCTGTCACTTATCCCCTGAGATCATGTAGGGATTATGCTACATTAAGAATGTGAAATAGATATTTACGTTTGGAACCTTCCTCAAACAATATCCTACAGGTATCTTTTGTGAGAAGTGTTACACTATCACTACCTTTACCAAGGTTAAAGACCATCCTGTGTATCAATGTTCCTGTGAGTATCAAATATCAACTTTAGAAGTATGTAGAGATAATTTACAGACTCTTATATTTATATACGTATAAAGAGGATATTTTTTGCAAATTAGCTTCAAAATCCTCCGAAAACTGTCCCCACGCGTAAAGACTAAAATAAAACATACTTTGAAAGTAAATACTCAACATATAAATTTCTAAAACAAGTGAAAATTTTCGATGCTATAATTATTGGCATGGATGAAACAGATTTATCGGCTTTTGGTATAAACATAGAAGCTGAAAAAGGTATTAGAATAGAAGGTACTAACCCTAATACTGGTTTTGATGTTCGTCCGGCGGCTTTAAGCGCTTTGGAACAATCAAGACAGCAATATCTTCAATGGATAAAAGGCATAAAACCACCCACTGGAGAAGGAGATCCCTCACACAGAAGAGATTTAACACCAAATGTGCATAGTGTTTTATATTTGCTGAGAAATGTAGAATTGACCAAGCTATCAGGCGATCAAGCCATAGGTAATTTAATGGAAAATTTAGAGAAAGTCCCTTTGTCTACTGCCATAGCTAGTCGGATTGGACATAGACCCAATGCCATTACCTTTGAAGGGACTGACTTATCTTCGGGTCATGTTACTAATGCTTTAGACATAATGCTTGAAAAAAGCGGTAGTGTATATTTAAAAAGTAATCGTAGCTTTCGTGGTGAAGGAGTTTATCAAATACTTAAGGAAAATAACCAGTATAGAGTTGTGGATGCGGGGGGTAGGACTATAGTGGTAAGTGATTTATCATCATATCAGCTTCCTTTAGGAATAAACGAAAAAGATGTTTTTATCGCAGAAGAGGCTATTCCAATAGCCCGAACACAGCAAGGCAGAACCTGGGAAATGCGTTTTCTTCCTCCTCTGGATGTTTCATATTGTAAGGTGGGAGGAGAAAATAACGTAGTCAATAACATAGCTCAAGGCGGACAAGTTCAGCAAGCCTCAGATGTTTTACAAGATGTTTTAAAAGTCAAAAATCCTGATGCAACTCCGGAAAAACTTTCTGCTGATGTTGAAAATTTTATAAAAACAGCATCTCAGCTTGCAACACAAGTAAAAGGATTAACAGATAATTTTCAGATGGAGTTGGCAAAAGCTATTCTCAAACCTGATGATTTGAAAGAACCAGCAAAATATGATGAACTCATAAAAACGTGCTTTTCAGGGACATTTCTTTGTGTAGATATTACTGCGGTATGGGATGAGAAAGATAAGTTAGTACCTCAAATTATTGAGGCACAACCATCGGCAGGGATTAGTCTCAAACAACAACGTCGCGATCCAAACAATCCTTTATTATCAATAAGTATTTCTAGCGATCTTTATGAAGCGGCTTTACTATCGTTGATAGAAAAAGTTGTTTTATTAAAACAAGAACTTAAGTAAAATTTTCTTATTTTTTCGCTTTTTCAAATGGTTCTTGTTTAGTACTTTCTACTATTAGTTCGTTGAATGTATCTTTTTTTATTCCTTTTGATTCAAAAAATAGTGGGGGGGGGTAATTCATCTTGTGTGTTATTTTCATGCCGTTTGAGAATTTCTTTTTTTGTGAGTTTTTGAAAACCTTTTATAGTTTCGATAATAACAGGGTTTATTTTCCTTCCTCCCTATATATGTATATAGGGGAATACGAAAGTCTTGATTTTTAAAGTTCAGGCTCTGTATAATGAATTTTTAGTGTAAACGCACATACACTCACTTCTAATTAGATTCATATATGGCGTGTGGATATATATGCCAGTGTTCTTTCTTCTTGCAGAATTGATTTATTTATCATATGATGCACTCATGCAATCGTTCAACAAAACTTATGAAGTGGAAGCGCCCCCGGAAGAGGTTTGGAAAGCACTTGTCGATTCTGAATATATAGAAAAATGGGGCGGCGGCCCAGCTATTATGGATGAGCATATAGGTACCAAATTTGAATTGTGGGGTGGAGACATTCACGGAACAAATGTGGAAGTTATTGAAAAGAAAAAACTTGTTCAGGAATGGTACGGTGGAGATTGGGCCGAAGCATCACGAGTAACTTTTTTGATGAAGCCAAAAGAAAGAATTACTGAGATCGAGTTACAACATGATAATATCCCTGATAAAGAATACACATCAATTTGCAAAGGCTGGGATGATTTCTACTTAGGTCCTATTTCTGAATTTCTAGAATACTAAAAATCTTAGTCTTCTTGCAAATCATATTTTTTTCCATCGACCGTTATTTGCACACTCGAAACTGTAGGGAATTGTAACAGTGTTTCTGAAATTTGTGCATGAATTGCTTTATTTGCACAAGAGCCACGAGGAACTTTTTCAAGCTCACTCACAAAGTCAATTTTTGCAACTCCATCTTCAATAATAAGCTTTTTGACTTTTGATGAAGCCACAATATTGGTCATATAGCCTTTTGATTTTTCAGACGCTGTAGGTCCTTTTATAAGCTCTTCAAGTGCAGATGATGCAACAGATTTGACTTTGGGTATTTGACGCTCTATAGGATAGACATTTTCGCATGTTGCAATATTGCCAAGCTTGCTGTTACTAAAAAATATTTGTACGGTCAAAATATCATTTTCTAGATTTTTCTGAAAAATCAGAGGGATACTTATAAGATCTTGATCACTTCCATCTTTTGCTGATGATTGATATACCTCGAGAGTCAAGCGCTCTGCGCTTGGAAGAACTTCTGCAAGAGCACTCAAGTTATATGCAAATCCAAATTCTCCATACTGCCCGGTATCTGCCGATCTAACAGTAGAAGTATTTTGGCTGTACACTTTACCTGAAGTAGTATTTTTAATTCTTAGAGAAATAACATTTTCAAAAACTCGCGCGATTCCCGTCACCTGAAATTGTGTAGTAATAACCTGTTCAGCAAGTGGAGAAAATACAACAATATTTGGGTCTTTGACAACTGCAATTGACGTCGGGAAAAAAGCAGATTCTTTATTGAATTCTCCCGTCGCTTTGATAGTAAAGCCACGCTTGAGATATGTACTATCAATTTTATTACCCTGCGCATCAAGTATTTTTGTTTCAGGAACCGGGGCTACATAGACCTTTTCATTATCAGAGGTGTTTATGGTAATAACATTTTCTTGCTCTACGATATTTAAAATTTCGCCCTCAACATCAATTACGTTGGATGATTTTTGATTTATAACTGGAGCATTCCCTGAAGGAGTATTCTGAGCGGTTTTTTTTAGATAATAAAAACCACTTGCTACGAGTACTATAAGAAGCAAAACAAGCAATAGGCCGGAAATTTTTTTACCGCTCATCTTAGTGTATTTTAGCAGATTTATGGTGTTAATTCCTGCTCGTTATTGCTTAACAGGAATTCTGGTTTGTCCAACTGCTTGACCTAAATCTTCTAATTTTCTAACAAGTTCTTTTTCATCAATTCTTGAAAGATCAATTTGTTCCCGTACTGCAATTATAAGCCCTTGAATAATTCTTCGTGCTTTCATAGCTTCCGAGATTTTGAGATGAGTAATGGTATGTGCTTGATCAGCAAAAAATTTATCTTTAATAGTAAGTGATCCAAAAATAAGACTCGTGTTCACATCAACTTCAGATACATCATCAATATAAATACTTTGGATATTTTTTATAAAAGGAAACGATTTTGTAATAATATTTACTTTGTGTAGGTCAACTGACAATAGATCAGGCACCAACTGAAACGGAAAAACAGACTTACATTCATATAACACAATATTTGAGGTACTATGTATTGACTCGAATTGTTCTTCACTTTTTATTTCTTCACGATGAATATCTTTAACTCCCTCTTTTTCTCCTGCAACAACTGACTCTTTGATATCGCTCTGATCCAGATTTACACGAGCCTTTTGTACTACATCATGCATTTTACCCTTTATACCCGCATAAATATCCTTTTTTTTGGAATTTTTTTCTATTACTTGAGACTTATTAGAATTTTGATTGGATTGGGAGTTAAGATTTTGATCTTGTCTAGTCAAGGAACTAGCAGAATTTGAGGCTACACGATCATTTTCTTGTGCTTCCTCAGTAGATGGAGTATCAGCTTGATTACTGGTTGGGTCGACATAAATAACACCTTTTTTTGGTAACATACAATTCTCCTTATATCAGTTTAGTGGAGTCACATGAGGAATCTATAGGAATTTGGTAAGAGTGAGATATGAAATTGCTTGGCTTACCAGCTTCCTCCTCCACCTCCACCAAAACCACCACCTGATGAACCTCCGCCTCCACCACCAGATGAAAAGCCGCTGCTTTGCGGTGCTGACGCGATTGCGCTACTCATGGATGTTGAGAAATTATTAATATTTGATGAAAATAGAACTGGGTTAAATGATGTTGTACTATGATACCATGATGGATTTTGCACTTTTACACCCATATCTTTGAGTTGCTGTGCAAATTTCTCGGCCACCCCAAAAACTATTGCATACGGCAACACTTCACTAAATAGGTTTTGTCGTTCAAAGAACGGTTGTCTATACTTTTCGACCCTTTCAATAAACATTCTATACCCAAGAATTCTTCTATACATTTCACGACCATGTGCGCTTCTTCGAGGCATATGCTGAGAAAAAATCATCAAGAGTACTCCTGCGGTCAAAAAACCAGCCCCGCCTGATGTCATATACTCATTCTCGCCGGTCAACCCACTTATCAGCAAAATTCCTGAAAATACCACTAGAACTATTCCCCCTGCTAAATATTTTGACCGTGTAGTTTCGGGATTTGCAGCAAACAACTTTTTGCTCATACCATCTTCATAAAGCTTTTGTTTTACTTGTGCAAGCTCTTTATAAAATGTTGTCTTGAGATCTGAAGCAGTGACCATTTTACGGCCACTGAACAAACTTTTATAGAGTTCTTGCTCGTACCCAATGAGCTTTTCAACTGATTTTGTTGTTGAAGAAAGCTCATAATCAACTGCCCCAAATAACCACTTTTTAGGCACCTCTTTGATCGTCATGTATCCTCGAGTTGCCAAATCTATAATTGTAGCCGTTATATCCAATGTGTCAGCGCGCTCATCCATCAAAACTCCAATTTCTGCAGGACGAAGATTTTCGGGCGGCGTATACTCTACAATAATTGGCTCATGGGCTCCAATTGGTCTCACTTCTTCTTTTGCATCAGGATCAAAAAGTTGTCTTTTTGAAAACCAAAAATCTCGACCGTTTCTCCACCATACGAGTACTACCCCAACCAGGCTTGCCAAAAATGCAAAAGAAAAAAGCATGCCGCTCTCGATACTCAAAAGTTTTTCACCAAATGTTTTAGGTCTGGCTATAGTAAGAATTGGAACCATTCCTTTCGTATATCCTACAACGACAGTTAACCCTTCGCCAGGCATTAAAACTCGATCATTCTCAAACTTTGCAATTTTTACGGTATGAGATGAAACACATGAGTCTCGGGCTCCAAGAAATCCTGCATAACACTCAATCTGACTTATTCCTTCTTTTGGCGTTAAAATAGTCGCACTCGCTTTTTGAATGGGCACTTCCCAAGCATTGCCTGTCACATTCCAATAAAGCTCATCATAATCTGCAAATGAGCGAAGGACCCCTTTAACATCATATACAATCGTATATCGCTCCTTACCTGAAATTGTTTTGTCAGGATTACCAATTCTTATTCTAAGATATTCATCACTGTAAGTTAGTTTATATTCTGCTACTTTTCCTACTTCTTTTTGGTATACAACATCTACGTCTATATCGGTATATATTTTTTCCCCATTTTTATCTTCATAGGAAATAGGAATATCTCGATAAATTCCATGCTTCTCTTGCGATCCAAAATCTACACGAATTGTTTCAACAACATGTACTACTCCATCACTTTGTATATCGATATGACTATTAAATTCATTTATAACCCAACTTTCTTGCGCAAATATGTTTTGAGGAAAAAGTAAAACCAGAAGGCTCAGCAACAATGTATATAACAATTTCATGAATTTATTGTATCATAGAGGATTTGTTTTAGATAAGAATTTAGGAGGTTTTTGTATTTTTAAGAAGTCCTGACCAGAATAGATTGAGGCGTGCTTTTTTCTTTTTTTCAGTAAGCTCTATTTCTTTGTTTTGATAATCAAATTTCACCTCAAATTTATCAAAAAATCCTACTTGTCCGACAATTCCGTATCCAACATTGTTCATATTCTTTAAAAAACCCGCCTTTACCCGAACAGTTGTCGTACCTACCTTTAAGGTTATTTGATGAATGTAGATTGGATTATCATTACCGGTTATTCCTTGTGCTGTACTTTTAATACCACTTTCAACTGGTATTTTTAGTACTTCGGCAACATCATAGCTAATAAGACAAAAATCTGCACCTGAATCAATAAGTACATTATGCTCAACGGAGATATTTTTATAGGTAAGACGTACGGGAATGACAGGTCTAATAGTACTGTTGCCAAAATTCCTATATTTAAACTTCATTTTTTATGGACAGAAGGAAAAAAAGGTGCTGGCACAAGCTCGTCAGGCATACGAGTAATATACGGTATTTTATAACCTTTTTTGCGCGCGGCATCATAGACTTCCTGCGCACTATCGCCCACTGCAATAACAGTCTTCTCGCCTTTTAGTGCAAGCCACTTGCCTCTATATTTCTCAAATAATCCGCTCCAATCGATTGCTCTTGCCATAAGACTATATATAGTATCAGAAGAATGTATGAAAATCAAAGAATTTTTGTGAGAGTTTGGAGAGAAAAGGTGAGAAGAAAAAATATGCTGTATATAGAGTGATGAATCTATGGTATACATAGTGTACTCAAATAACTGCGCTGTAATTGTATAGTATTATCACCTATAATAC